>Ga0180008_1000058_pt1 | contig 112729 bp, 89 predicted proteins | sample MM_PW_MetaG_FD_121121 | JGI IMG/M metagenome (GOLD analysis project Ga0180008, IMG submission 121121) | Groundwater microbial communities from the Aspo Hard Rock Laboratory (HRL) deep subsurface site, Sweden - MM_PW_MetaG | ecosystem: Environmental > Aquatic > Deep subsurface > Groundwater... | reverse complement strand
CGGGTCGGGATTGCGGACGAAATAATCGGTGCCGCCGCCTAGGACCAGGGCGGTCGCGGAACGGGCGGCCTCGGGAGCCTCGGGCGCGACTGGATCCTCCGACGGCTCCGGCGGTAGGGCCATCGTCGCGGCGATGCCCGCCGGCAGCACCCTGCGCTCGGATAGGACGGCGAGCCGCTCCTCAAGCCCCGCGGGCAGGCCGGAGAACTCCCCGGCGAGCCTGGCCGCCGCGCGGCGAACGGAGCCGTAGCCCGTGCAGCGGCATAGGTTGCCTTCTACGGCGACCATCGCGTCCACGGGATCGATCCTCGCGCCGGAGACCAGGTACCCGGTCAGGGCGAGCACGAAGCCGGGGGAGCAGAACCCGCACTGGCTGGCGCCTTCGTCCAGCATCGCCTCCATCACGGGCGTCAGGCCCGCGGAGGCGAGGCCCTCTATCGTCACGACGTGCTTGCCGTTAAGCTCGCCCATGGCCAGGGTGCACGAGGTCGCGGAGCGCCATTCGGTGGAGCCGTCGGGGGCCCTGCCTCCGAGCAGGACGAGGCAGGCGCCGCAGTCGCCCTCGCGGCAGCCTTCCTTCGTGCCCTTGAGGCCCGCCTCGTCGCGTATCCAGTCTAGCGCCAGCGCCTCCTGGCGGACGTCTATACGGTACTCCGTCTCGTTAAGCCTAAAGCGCGTTTGTCGTATCATGCTCGATCCTTTTCCGACGCGGACTCGACGGTCCTCGACGCGGCGCCTCTGCGGCGTCGCGATCGCCGGGGTCGCGCCTGGTATTCGATGAGTGTGCCTTCAGTGTAATGCACGGCCGTTTCGGGGGCAATGATAAAGGGCCGGGCGGTCTCTATGGGGGTGGGGTACCGGGGGCGCCGCCGGATTCGGCCGAACCGAATCAAGGCATTCTAAATAGTGATACCTGTTCGAACGAGTCAACGTCGACGAGGCCCTTGTCGGTGATCTTGAGCGAGGGGATCACCGGCAGGGCCATGAACGAGAGGGTCATGAGGGGTGAGGCTCCCGGCATGCCCTCCTTCCTGAAGAAATCCTCGAAGGCGGAGAGGCGCTCGAGCACCTCCGCGGCGGGACGATCGCTCATGAGCCCGGCTATCGGGAGCGCGAGCTCGGCGAGCACCTCGTCGCCGTCGGTGATGACGTAGCCGCCCTTCATGGCGTTGAGCCTGCGGGCGGCCTTGAATATCGAGGCGTCGTCGACGCCGGCGATTATCATGTTATGCGAGTCGTGGCTTACGGTGGAGCCGATGGCGCCTCGCTTCAGGGCGAGGCCGCGGATGAAGCCCTTGCCTATGCTGCCGGATCCCGTATGGCGCTCTATGACGAATATCTTGACTATATCGCGGGCGGTGTCGGAGACGCATAGCCCTCCGGAGACCGCGGGCCGCTCGAACGAGGCTCCCGTGATGATGGAACCCGGCGACGCCTCGATGACGCGCGCGTCGCCGCCCTCGTCGGGTATGCGGAAATCCTTCTCCTCGAGCCACTTGACGTTGACCGAGTCGCGGAGGGGGGCCGCGAACGCCGTCGCCGAGCGGGCCTCGTAGCCGGCGGTCGGCTTTCCGGCCTCCGCGACGGGGTAGCCGTCCTTGAAGACTATCTCGGCGCGGAAGTCCTCCAGGTCGGAGAACGCCACGAGGTCGGCCTTGTAGCCGGGTGCGACGGACCCGGACCGTCGCAGGCCGTAGTAGGCCGCCGGGTTATGGCAGGCCATGCGCAGGGCGTCGAGCGGAGGCACGCCGCCGGAGACCAGGGCTCGGACGGCCGCGTCGATATGGCCCTCGGAGGCGATGTCGTTAGGATGGCGGTCGTCGGTGCAGAGCATCATGCGGCGGACGGTCTCGCGATCCATCGCCGGTATGAGGTTCTCGAGGTCGCGCGCGCTCGATCCCATGCGCGCCATGATCCACATGCCCTTGCCCAGCTTGTCGAGGGCTTCCTCGGGCGTGGTGGCCTCGTGGTCGCTGCGTATGCCGGATAGAGCGTAGGCCGAGAGGTCTCGGCCCGACAGGCCGGGAGCGTGGCCGTCTATGGCCTTGCCCGCCTCCCAGAAGAGCGACAGCTTGTCAAGCACGCGCGGGTCGCCTGAGAGGACGCCGGGATAGTTCATCACCTCGCCCAAGCCCAGCACCCGTTCCTCGCGGGCGAAGCGCGCGAGGTCGGAGGCGAATAGCGAGGCGCCGGCCGTATCGAAATGCGTGGCGGGCACGCAGGAGGGTACCATCATGTACACGTCGAGAGGGATGCCCTCCGAGGCGCGTAGCATCCAGTTGATGCCGTCGTGGCCGAGGACGTTAGCTATCTCGTGGGGGTCGGCGACTATGGCGGTCGTGCCCATCGGCGCTACGAGCCTGGCGAACACCGGAGGCGAGAGCAGGCTGGATTCTATATGCACGTGGGCGTCGACGAGGCCGGGGCAAAGATAGCGGCCTTCCAGGCTCCTCGTCTCCTTGGCCGCGAGGCCGTCGCATAGGCCTACGACGTAGCCCTTGTATATCGACACCACGGCCCCTTCGATTATCCGCCCGCGGAAGAAATCCACCACGCGGCAGTCGGTGAGGTTAAGGTCCGCGGGAGTACGTCCCCGGGCTACGTCGATATAGTCGGTCTTTAGCATGTGTATCGTCGCCTAGGCCCGGGAACCCGGGCGCCCGATATTGTTACCGCAAAAAGCAAGCTTGTCAAATTCAAAAATCCTTGTACCGCGCCGTAGCCGCCCCACGACCGCGCGAATTCGGATCCGATGCCAAATATTGAAGAAAAAAAAATCAGTTGCGGATTTATTTAATGGGGCGTACGCTCAACCGGAATGCCCGCCGGTCTACTCTGATCCAGAACGATAGCGTCGGCGGGATTTCTATCCACAAGGAGGTTTCTGGTGGAACAGTTATTCAAGCTCAAGCAGCATGGGACCACGGTAAAGACCGAGATCATGGCTGGCATCACGACGTTCATGACCATGGCCTACATCCTGGCGGTCAACCCGGGCATCCTGAGCGCTACCGGAATGCCCGCGGGGGGCGTATTCACCGCTACGGCGCTGGCGTCGCTCATCGCGACGCTCCTGATGGCCTTCATGGCCAACCTGCCTATAGCCTTGGCTCCGGGCATGGGCCTGAACGCCTTCTTCGCGTTCACCGTCGTACTCGGCATGGGGTATTCCTGGCAGCTCGCGTTGACCGCGGTCTTCGTGGAAGGCATCATCTTCGTCCTGATGTCGTTCTTCAATATCCGCGAGGCCATCGTCAAGTCCATACCTAAGAACATCAAGAACGCCGTATCGGTAGGTATCGGCCTCTTCATCGCCTTCATCGGCCTCCAGAACGCCGGCATCATCGCCAATAACGACGCGACGCTCGTCAGCCTGGGCAAGATCACCGAGGGCCCGGCCCTCGTAGCCCTGATCGGCCTCGTGCTCACCGGCGTGCTCCTGGCGTTCAAGGTCAAGGGCGCCCTGCTCATCGGCATCATCGCCACGACCATCATCGGCATTCCCTTCGGCGTCACGTCCATACCCAAGGGATGGAGCCCGGTCAGCGCGCCCGCCGCGCCGCTCTTCTTCCAGTTCGATTTCTCCAAGCTGCTGTCGCTCGACTTCTTCGTGGTGCTGTTCACGTTCCTCTTCGTCGACATATTCGACACCATCGGCACCCTGGTCGGCGTCACGACCCAGGCCGGGCTCATAAGCAAGAACGGCGAGATCCCCAAGGTCAAGCAGGCCCTGCTCGCCGACGCCATAGGCACCGTAGCCGGCGCCGCCCTCGGGACCTCGACGGTCACCTCGTACGTGGAGAGCGCCTCGGGCGTCGCGGAAGGCGGCCGCACCGGCCTGACCTCGCTGACCACCGGCCTCCTCTTCGGCGCGGCCCTGTTCCTGTCGCCGCTCTTCCTGCTCGTGCCCGGAGCCGCGACGGCCCCGGCCCTCATCCTCGTCGGCCTCTTCATGCTTAGCCCGGTCAAGGAGATAGACCTCAGCGACTATACCGAGGCGATACCGGCCTTCCTGACCATCATCATGATGCCGCTTACCTACAGCATCGCCGAGGGCCTGGTGTTCGGTATCCTGTCGTACATCTTCCTGAAGGCGATCACCGGCAAGGCTAAGGATATTTCCATAGTCACCTGGATTGTCGGCGCGTTCTTCATACTGAAGCACCTGCTCTAACGAGCCGGCGCCTAAATTAAGAAGGCCGCGGGAGCCCCGCGGCCTTCGTCGTACAGGCATCTCCCGCCCTTAGGGGGCGATCCCTTTACTAGCCGTCAGTCCTGGCTCTTCTGCTTGACGTCCTTGTACGAGCCCATCATGATCGAGATCGATTCCAGGCCGGGCACGTTCTCGCATACTATCTTCACGATGACGGTCATGGGGACGGCCAATACGAGACCCGCGAATCCCCAGAGCCAGCCCCACGCCGATAGCGAGACGAGTATGACGAAGGGGGACAGCCCGAGGTTCTGGCCCTGGACGCGAGGCTCGATGATGTTGCCGAGCAGCATGTTGACGCCGATCATGGTAGACGCGGTGGCGATTATTGGGCCAGGCAGCGGCCAGAATTGCACGAGCGCGAAGACAGTGACCGCGACGCCGCCGAATATCGACCCGATATTGGGTATGAAGTTGAGTATGAACGCTATGACGCCCCAGACTATCGGGAAATCAAGCCCTATCCAGCCGAGTAGGCCGCCGACGAGGATGCCCGTAGCCAGGCTGATGAAGAACTTGGCGCTTAGGTAGCGCGCGACCTGCTTTATGACGTCCGCGACGATGCGCTGGATCCTCGTCGACATGAACCCCGCGAAGGCAAGCTCTATGCGCTTCCTGAAGTGGCCTATCTCGAGGAGGAGGAAAACGACGAATAGGATTACCATGATAGTATCGGTAAGGAAACCTAGGAACGATTCCGACGTCGTGAGCGCGAAGGCCTGGACCCTGGCCCTGACGCCCAGCTGTCCCCATAGGTTCTGGAACAGGCTCTGGTGCGAGTCGTACGGCAGGGAGAAGGCCTTGGCGAGCAGCATGTACAGCTCGGTGAAGCGTTTCTCGTACTTGGGGTAGAGCGACATGATGGTCTTGAGGCTCTGCGCCAGGATGAAGCCTACGACGTAGACGGCCGCGGCGACGAGCAGCACCACGACGACGGCGCCTATGGCCCGGGGTATCCTTATCTTCTCGAGGACGACGATGATCGGCTCCAGCACGAAGGTGAGGAGCACCGCGATGATGAACGGCAGGACGACTGACGAGGTCAGCTTCAACGCCGCCCCTGCCAGCAGGAGCGCTATGAACCCGAGGAGGAACAGGTTGATCCTCGCGAAGCTTGAGCTGCGGTACCTATCGTCGGGCATGATAATGACTCCTAGCTCGATCGTTGGATCGTCTGCTTCGAGACGTAGGCTTCCGCGCAGCCGGCGACTACACGTATCTTCTCCAGCCAGCCCTTGGCCTCCCGCTCGCTCGGGTACGGGCCTATGCGCACGCGGTACCAGGTCACGCCGTCGAGGTCCTTGACGGTGATGAGCGTCGACAGGCCTTTCCCGGCGAGGCTCCGCTGGAGGTCGTCGGCCCTCGAACGGCTCGTGAAGGCGGCCGCCTGTATCCAGTACTCGGCGACCGTCTTAGGGGCGGAGGGCTTTGGCGCCGTCTTAGGCGCCGGCTTGGCCGACGAGGACGCGACGGGGGTGGCCGGAGCCGGGACGTAGGGCTTCTGGCCAGAGCCGGGCGCGCCGACGGAAGTAGCGGTAGCCGCGGCGGCCTCGGAGGCCGTTCCCGAGGCGGGGGTGCCCGCGGCCGAGCCGGCCGAAGGCGGGGAGCCGGGGAGGGTAGCGGCGTCCGGCTTCTCTCCGTAGACGACTATGATATCGGATCCGGCGGGGCTCGCCTGCTCGGCCGGAGATGGCGGAGCGGGGGCCGGCTCGACCGCGCGGAGGTATTCGTCCGGTGAAGCCGACCGGGGAGGAGCTACGGCGGCGATGGTCGCCGGAGCTCCCGCCGTCGTTCCCCTGGGATATACGAGGGCGAGCGCTATGCCCGAGGCGACTACGAGCACTATAACGACGGAAAGCACCGTCCACAGGACTTTCTTGGTTTCTAACGGCATGACCCCTCCACTGCGAGCGCGCTACGGCGCTACTCTTCGTTTATCGGTCGATGGGGCGGCCTAGTTAAGCGCCGAGCGCCGATCGCCGATCGGCGCGCTCCGAGAGGGCGCGCGAGGCCGCGGCTAGTATCTCGCTATGGAATCGGGCCTTGCTTCCGTGATTGCGCGCTACGAACGTCTTATCGGCGAACGCGCGGCCGGCGACCCAGAGCGGCCGCTGCCTGGCGATCCGCGCGAGGACGGCGCGCGTCCCGAGCCCGTCGCGGGCCCGACCCCGCAGTATCCTGGAGCAGAGCGGCGCCCGTACCTCGATGACGGCGTCGCAGGCCGAGGCGACAGGAAGCCGGTAGAGCAGGGCCGCGTCGACGCATATCATCGCCTCGGCTCGCGGCGTACGGGCGGCGGCCGCCGCCAGCTCCCCCTCGAGCGCCTCCGCTACGAGGGCGTTCATCGCGGGATGCACGACGGCCTCGTAGCGGGCGAGCGCGCCAGGATCGGCGAATACCAGCGCGGCGATCGCCCTCCTGTCCGGGCTGCCGTCGGCCTTGAGCGCGCTCGGGCCGAGCAGGGCCGCTACGGCGTCCTTGGAGCGCTCGAGGGCGGCGTGCCCGAGGCCGTCCACGTCGACGACGCTCCATCCCGCGCCTTTAAGCGCCGCCGCGGCGCTGCTCTTGCCGGCGCAATAGCCCCCGGTCAATCCTAGGATCAATGCATGTCCCCCCACGTGCCCGCGGTCTCCACCCCCACGCGCAGGGGCACGCTCAGCTCTATGGCCTGGGACATCTCGCTGGCGACGGCCTCGGCGACCGCCTCCGCCTCCGCCTCCGGAGCCTCCACGATCAGCTCGTCGTGCACCTGAAGGAGGAGGCGCGAGCCGGGGAAGCGCGCCCGGAGCATGGCGTCCACCTTGAGCATGGCCAGCTTGACTATGTCCGCGGCCGAGCCCTGGATGGGGGTGTTCACGGCGACGCGCTCCGCGGCCTGGCGCTCGTTGGCGTTCTTGCTGGCAATGGCGCGTATCGGGCGGCGGCGCCCCAGGATGGTCTTGGCGTAGCCCTCGCGCCTCGCCTCGTCGGTGACGTCGCGGATGTACGCGGCGACGCCCGAGTATCGCTCGAAGTAGGCGTCGATGAAGCGCTGGGCGTCGCCCCGCGGGATGCCCAGCTCCTGGGCGAGCCTGAAGGCGCCCATGCCGTAGATGACGCCGAAGTTGATCGTCTTGGCGGCGCGGCGCTCCGACTGCTGGACCTCGTCCTCGCCCTTGCCGAGGATAAGCGCCGCGGTGCGCCTGTGCACGTCGGCGCCGTCGGTGAACGCCTTCTTGAGCTCGGGGTCGCCGGACAGGTGCGCGAAGACGACCAGCTCTATCTGCGAATAGTCGACCGAGATGAGCCGCTTGCCGGGGCCCGCTACGAAGGCCTTGCGGATACGCCGGCCCTCCTGCTCCCTGACCGGTATGTTCTGGAGGTTGGGGTCGCGGCTCGACAGCCGGCCAGTCGCGGTCCCGGTCTGCACGTAGTGGGTCCTGATCCGCGGGTCCTCCGCGGCCAGGGCGAGCAGCGCGTCCACGTAGGTGCTCTTGAGCTTCTGGAGGGTCCTATGGCGCAGTATAAGCTCGGGAACCTTGTCCTCCCGAGCCAGCTCCTCGAGGACCGAGATGTCGGTACTGTAGCCCGTCTTGGTCTTCTTGCCGGTCGATAGCTTGCGTTCCACGAACAGCACTTCCTGGAGCTGCTTAGGCGAGTTCATATTGAATTCGTGGCCGACGAGCGCGAAGCTCTCCGCCTGAACGAGCGCGAGCTCCTCGTCGAGCTCCGCGCCGAAGGCCTTAAGCGAGCCCGGGTCGACGAGTATGCCCTCGCGCTCCATCCTGGCCAGGAGGGACAGGACCGGCATCTCGACCCCGGCGAACAGTTCCGAGAGGCCCTTCTCCTCGAGCTCCCGTTCGAGCGCGCCCTTGAGCCTGAGCGCCATGTAGGCGTCCTCCGCGCCGTAGGGGGCGGCCTTCTCAATGGGGACCTCGGAGAATGGCGTGCCCTTGGGAGCGACCTCCGCGTACGGGGTGCCGCCGAAGCCTAGGTAGCTCTCGCCCAGGCTCTCGAGCTTGAGCGAGTCGCGCTCGGGATCGACGAGCCACGCGGCTATCATCGTATCCCACGGCGCGCACAGGATAGGCGCCCCCCAGTTCTCCATCACGTGCATGTCGAATTTGATGTTCTGCCCTACGGCGACGAGATCGGAGCGCGCCAGGAGCGGAGCCAGGACGCGCCTGGCGACGTCGGCCGGCATGCAGGCGGCGTCGGGCGAGGCGAGCGGCACGTAGCAGGCCCCTTCGGCCGATACGGCTATGGAGAAGCCCACGGGCAGGGCCCGCATCTCGTCCAGCGAGTCGGTCTCGCAGTCGAAGGCGAACGCGCCGGCCTCGGTCGCCGCGTCGACCCAGCGCCTCAGCGCGGCCTCGTCGAGGACCAGCTCGCAGGAGCCGGCCCGGGAGTAGGACTCCGGGACTCGGACGGCGGCGGGAGGCTCCTCGCCCGTAGCGCTAGCCGCTGGCCCGCCGTTCCGGGCGGCGGGGACGTCGCGAGCGTCTGGGGCGAACAGGTCCCCGGGGGCCGGGACGTACAGGCCGTCGGCGACCCGGCGCGTCGCGAGGCTGCGCATGCCCTCCCGCATGAATATGAGGCTCGCCGCGTCCCTGTCCAGCTTAGGCACCGACAGCTCGTCGAGCGACGCTATGGGCAGGGGAGCGTCGTAGGCGAGGGTGATGAGCTCCTTGGAGAGGAAGCCGCTGTCCTTGCCCGCCTCGAGCTTCTTCCGCAGGCCCTCCGGCCTCACGTCGGCGAGGCGTTCCCATATGGCGTCGAACGACCCGAACTCGGAGAGGAGCTTGAGGGCCGTCTTGTCGCCCACGCCCGGGACGCCGGGCACGTTATCGGACGAGTCACCGGTCAGGGCCAGGTAATCGAGGACCCGTTCCGGCGGCACTCCCCATTCCGCCTCGACCTCGGCGGGGCCGACGAGGATGAATCCTTGGTCCCTGTCGGGCCTCAGGGCCCGTACCGTGCCGCCGACGAGCTGGAGGAGGTCCTTGTCGCCGGATACGACGTAGCATTGCCTTCCCTCGGCCCGGCAGCGCGCGGCTACGGTGGCGATTATATCGTCGGCCTCGTACCGGTCCTCCCGGAGGATGGGGACGCCTAGCACGCGCAGAATCTCCTCTACCATCGGGATCTGGGCGTGCAGGTCCTCCGGCGTCTTCTGCCTGTTAGCCTTATACTTATCGAACATCTCGTGCCTGAAGGTGGGTACGCTCGAGTCGAAGACGGCGGCGAAGGCCGAGGGCTCGTAGCGGTCCCAAAGCTGGAAGAGGCTCCTGAAGAAGCCGAACGCGGCCGAGACGTTCTCTCCCCTGGGGTTCCGCAGGGGCTTGGATATGAACGCGAAATAGGAGCGGTAGATGACGCCGTAGGCGTCGAGGAGGAAGAGTGGTTCCATGGCATTAGGATACGCGCTGGGGCCGCGTCCGGCAAGCCGTCTTCGGTTTCCGGGCCGCCCGGTTCCTGACTATCCCTTTATGTCGAGGGCCGTAGGCTCGGCCGCGGACGCGTAGACGCTCTTCCGCTTGGCGTACGGGTTCTTGACGCTCAGTATCTCGTGCCTGAGCATGTCCATGCGCTGCTTCAGGAGGGCGCGGTTCTCCGAGTTGCGGACGGCGACCTCGTCCTTGAGGGCGGCCAGGGTGGAGCGCAGCTCCACGACGCCCTCGGGCTCGCCGCCTGCGTAGGCCGCGCGGAACATGTCCTCGAGCGGGTCTATGACTTTCTGCACGGCGAATATCTCTGAGACGATGCCCTGCTCGAGCTCGACGTGCGACACGAGGTCGTCGACGTCGCCCGACTCGATGTCAGAGCGCTGGCGCTCCAGCAGGGCCATGTAGTCGCTGAATTTATCGCGTTGCCTGACCAGGAGCTCGCGGAATCGCTTGAGGACGGCTACGCGCTCGTCGAGTTCCTCCTGCGAGAGGCGGCCTTCGGGTGGCATCCGCGCGGCCTATCCGGCGATGTTAACGCCGGAGCGTCGATCTTCGCCCGATCCCTGCGCCTTGGTAGCGGCGACCGCCCAGGCGGAGGAGAGCTCGGCCAGCATGGCGCGGACGGCCCTGATCCTGCCGGAGTCCTTGGCTATGTTGGCCTCGGTGAGCTCGCGGTTGAAGTAGACGTACAGAGAGAAGAGGTCGCGGGCTATGTCCCCGCCCGCCTCGAAGTCGAGGCTCGCCATGAGCTCGGTAACGATGTCCTGGACCTTGCAGACGGCCAGGTTGACCTTCTCGATATTGGCCGGCTTCTTCTTTAGGTCGGTGTCGAGGAAATCCACGGCGCGGTCGCACTGCTTGACCGCCTCCTCGTAGAGCATGACGACGAGCTGGCCCGGGCCGGCGGTACGTACGCGGGTTTCCCTATAAGCTGCGAGCGGATTCTGGGTCATCTCGATTTCCCCCTCTGATCTTCTTCTTTATCTATCGGAACGGGAAGCCCGAGCTTGAGGGCATTAATCATTCGTCGCCTAAGGTTCCGGTATCGCGCCACGTCTCCACTATCCTGAACGCGTCGTTAATACGCGCGCAGGTCTCGGTGGCGCGCCTCTGAGACTCGGGGTCAGATCCGTGCTTATCCGGGTGGTGCCTCTTAAGGAGGCCCTTGTACGCGGCCTTGGTCTCCTCGAAGGGGGCGCCGTACGGCACGCCGAGCACCTTGTACGCGGCGAGGAGCCTGGGAGGCGGGCCGGAGGCCGGCCTCGAGGCGCCCGCGCGCGGGCCTTCGCCCGCCCTGGCCCTCGCCTCGCTCTCGCGGCGCATGCGTTCCTGGGCGTCCTTGTCGTCGTCAAGGAACGCGTCCAGCTCCGCCATGGCCTCGTCTAGGAACGGATCCCCGGACCGGGACGCGCCGGAGGGGGCGCCCTTGCCGAAGAATGAGGAAGGTTCCGAGTCGTTAGGGCCGACCCAGGATTTTAATAGATCGCCGAAGCGATCGAAGAGTTGATCCACGCCTGACATGCTGGCTATACTGTAACGTATGCGCGGCCGAGAGGCAAGACGAGCGCTCGTCGCGAGGAGTCACATGAGCGAGCACAGACCCGCCGTCGCCGTATACGGCGGCGCGAATATCGATATACAGGCCCGGTGCAGAGCGCGCTATAGGCCGGGGGACTCGAATCCCGGCACGGCCTTCATGAGCGCCGGCGGGGTCGGGCGCAATATCGCCGAGAACCTGGCGAGGCTTGGCCTCCGGACCGAGCTCGTTACCGTCTTCGGCGGCGACGAGACGGCCTCAAGCCTGGCGGAGCGCTGCAGGGACGCGGGCATCGAGGTGGGCCGCTCGCTGATCCTGCCCGGGGAGCCCACGCCTCGTTACGTGTGCATCCTGGACGACGACGGCGTCCTCGTGGGCGCGGTAGCCGCGATGGACGCGCTGGAGCGCTTCGGCCCGGATGAGCTGGCGCGCCGCTACGGCCCCGGCGACGAGGCCGACGTCGTCGTCATAGACGCGAACCTGCCCGCGGGCACTATCGCCGCGGCGGCCTCGCGCTGGAGCGGCAAACCGCTTATACTCGACTCGGTATCCGTGGCCAAGGCCGCCAAGGCGGCGCCGGTAGTCGGCCGTTTTTCCATCGTCAAGCCCAATAGGAGGGAAGCCCTGGCCCTCCTCGGCCTCGATCCCGACGCTTCCCCCGACGCGGCCCGGCCGGACGAGCCGGCCGGGACCGTAGGATCGGCCGCGGCGTCGGCGCGGGCGCTGCTCGCGCTCGGCGTCAGGGAGGCGTTCGTCTCGCTCGGCGCCGAGGGGCTCCTGTGGGCGAGCGCGGCCGGGATCGGCGTAGCCAGGCCGCTGGGACTGCAGGTCGCCAACGTGTCGGGGGCCGGCGACGCCGCGACCGCCGCGCTCGCGTGGGCCTCGGCGCGCGGGGCCGGTACCGAGGCCAAGGCCGCCTTCGCGGTCGCGGCCGCCTCGTTCTGCGCATCGAGTGACGACGCCGTGGCCGCGGGCATGAACGCCTCTAGGCTAGAACAGCTTGCTATAGGAGTACGTAGTGAACGATTATCTTGACTTTAGCGACGAGGTCCGTGACGCGATAGCGCGGAAGGCGCCCGTCGTCGCCCTCGAGTCGACAATCATTTCCCACGGCATGCCGTACCCTCGGAACGCCGAGACCGCTATGGCCGTAGAGGCCGAGGTCAGGGCCGCCGGCGCCGTGCCCGCGACGATAGCCATCATAGGGGGCAGGCTCAAGGCCGGCCTCTCCGAGTCCGAGATAGGCCTCCTCGGCGAGCGCGGCTACTCGGTCGCCAAGGTCTCAAGGCGCGACGTCGGCCGCATCGTCGCGTCGGGGGCCGACGGGGCGACGACCGTCTCGGCGACCATGATAGTCGCCGCGATGGCCGGCATCCGCATCTTCGCCACCGGCGGCATAGGGGGCGTCCATCGCGGGGCCGAGAATACCATGGACGTGTCAGCCGACCTGGACGAGCTAGGCCGCACCGACGTAGCCGTCGTCTGCGCCGGGGCCAAGAGCATCCTCGATATCCCGAAGACCCTGGAATACCTCGAGACGAAGGGCGTTCCCGTCGTCGTCTACCGGGGCGACGAGTTCCCGGCCTTCTATACCAGCCGCTCCGGCCTGCGAGCGGAGCTCCGCATGGATTCCGCCGCCGAGATAGCCGCGATGCTCAAGGCCAAGTGGGGCCTCGGCCTATCAGGCGGGGCCGTCATAGCCAATCCCATCCCAGCCGAGTTCGAGATGCCGTACGACGCCATCAGCGCCGCCATAGAGCAGGCCCTGGGCGAGTCGCTAGCCCAGGGTATCAGGGGCAAGGACGTGACGCCCTTCATGCTCGCCAGGGTCAAGGACCTGACCGGAGGGGATAGCCTCGAATCCAATATCGCGCTCGTCATGAATAACGCGAGGCTCGCCTCGGCGTTGGCCGCGGAATATTGCCGATTGTGATAGCTTCCCGCCTCGCCTTCGCGCCGATCGCCGCTATCGCCGCTATCGCCGCTATCGCCGCTATCGCGCCTCTTCCCGCCTCCGCCGCACCGGCCGCGAGCGGCGTCTCCGCGAAGCGCGCCGAGGAGGTCGTACGCTTCGTCAATACCGGCATGAGGGAAGGCCTCGCCAACGCGAGCGTATCCTCGATGGTGCAGGACGCCGCCGGCTTCATCTGGATAGGCACCCAGGGAGGCCTCCACCGCTGGGACGGGCGCTCGTTCACGCTGTACGAGAACGAGCCGTTCGACCCGGAGTCGCTTCCGCATAACCTCATACAGACGCTCTTCATCGACGACGACGGGGTCACGCTCTGGATAGGCACCTACGGAGGCCTCGCGCGCTTCGATACGCGGGTGGGCCGGTTCAGCTCCTGGACGCACGACCCCGCCGACCCGCGTTCCCTGGCCAACGACGTCGTCGTCTCCATAGGGCGCGACTCGGCCGGCAGGCTATGGGTAGGTACCCTGGACGGGCTGGACCGCATGGACGGCGACGGCTTCGTCCATTACGCGGCCGCGCCCGACGCCGACGGAGCCTTGGCCGTAGGCCTGATACGCTCGGTCTACCGGGACTCCCGGGGGACGCTGTGGATCGGGACCTCCGGCGGCGGCATGTACCGGTACGATCCGGCGACCGATTCCTTCGGCCGAGTCCCGGCCGATCCCGCCGGGAAGGCCGGGCTCCCCTCCGATTACGTGTTCTCGATCAAGGAGGATTCCCAGGGATACCTATGGGTCGGGCTTTGGGGCTTCGGCGTCTCCAGGTACGATCCCGCCACCGGCTCCCTGGTCAATTACGGGCTCGAGGACGAGCGCGTCTACTTCGTCAACGCGGACGCGGAGGGCCTCGTCCGCGCCGGTACCTGGGGCGGCGGCCTGTTCGAGATCTCGGTCGGTTCCGGGACGATACGGCGCTTCCGCAGCAACGCCGACAGGCAGTGGTCTCTGCCCCACGACACCATCTACTCCATGCTCGTCGATAGCGCGGGGAATTCGTGGATAGGCACCAACGGCGGCGGCTTCTCCCTGGTGGTCAGGGATTCCGAGGGGTACTCGGTATTCGAGCACGATCCGTCGGACCCCGGCTCGCGATCTTCCGGCAAGACGATCTCCATACTCGAGGACGCGAGGGGCCGGCTATGGATAGGTACGTATAACGGGGGCCTGGATAGGCTCGACCCGGGCTCTTCGGCCTTCAGGCACTATCGCCACGACGCGAAGGACCCCCGGAGCCTGCCTAACGACATAGTAGTCAAGCTCGTCGAGGACTCGCGCGGCGAGGTCTGGACGCTGACCAACGGCGGCATCGCGCGCTACGACGAGGAAAGCGACTCCTTCGAGCGCGTCCCCCGCGATCCGGCGGACCCTGACTCCATCTCCGATAGCGTGATCTACGATATGGTTGAGGAGCCCGGTACCGGCAATTTCTGGATAGCCACTTATACGAAGGGCGTCGAGTACTGGGACAGGGCCGCGGGGCGCTTCGTCCATTATCCGTCGGTGCCCGGCGACCCTACGAGCCCCAGCGATAATCTCGTCTATAGCCTCGCGTTCGACGATGGCGGCAGGCTCTGGGTCGGGACCAACGGCGGCTTGTGCCGCTACGAGGGGGAAGGCCGCTTCGCGCGCTACGAGGCGTCAAGGACGGATACGACGCGCCTGCCGTCCAAGATCATCCGGGACCTCTTCGTCGATTCATCCGGGACGCTCTGGGTAGCCACGAACGGCGGAGGAGTAGCCCGGTACGACGAGGGGAGCGACTCGTTCAAGCACTGGACCAAGCGAGACGGGCTCCAGTCGAACATCGTCCTGGGCCTCCTCGAAGGCTCCGCCGGGGCTATATGGGCCTCGACCACGAACGGCCTCTCTGTCCTCGAGCCCGAGAGCGGCCGTTGGCGGCCGTTCTTCGACCAGGGGCGGCTCCGGTACGGCGAGTTCACGGCCGGCCGCTACCGGTCCCGGTCGGGCACACTCTATTTCGGGGCCCTCAACGCCTTCTATCGCATCGATCCTAAGAAGATAGTGCGTAATTCGTACATGCCCCCCGTACGCATTACCAGCATCAAGGTGCTCAATAAGGAGTTCGATACCGGCCTCGCGCCGTACTTCGTCGAGTCGATAGACCTGGGCTGGAACGAGGCGAACCTGTCCCTTAACTTCGCCGCGTTGGATTACGGCGATCCGCTGCGCGTTCAATACGCCTATATGCTCGAGGGCTTCGACGACGATTGGGTATATTCCGGGGGCCGCTCGTACGCGAGCTATACTAACCTGCCCGGCGGCAAGTCGTACGTCTTCAAGGTCAAGGCCGCCAACGGCATGGGGGATTGGAACGGGGCCGTCACGGAGCTGCGCGTCGACGTCGCCGTCGCCCCCTGGAGGAGCTGGTACGCCATCGCGCTGTACGCCGCCATCGCCCTGGGCCTCGTCTGGATAGTCGGCGTAGCCAGGAGCCGCGCCGTCCTCAAGGATAGGGTCGACGAGCTGTCGCTCCTTAAGAGCCAGCTCGAGTCGGCCAACGTCCGGCTCGAGGTCCTGGCCGCGCACGACGGACTGACGGGGCTACTCAACCGCCGATCCCTGGACAGCGAGCTGGCCCGCAGGTGCCAGGCCGCCGTGCGCCTGGACGAGCCCGTGGCGGCCTTGATGGTCGATATCGACTACTTCAAGCCCTATAACGACAGGTACGGCCATCAGGCGGGCGACGAGTGCTTGATAGCGGTAGCCAACGCGATCTCCTCGGCCCTCGAGCGCCCCCAGGACTCCGTCTCGAGGTACGGCGGCGAGGAGTTCGCCGCTATCCTGCCCGGTACCGACGCCACGGGCGCGAGGCTCGTCGCCGAGCGCGTACGCGCGGCCGTGCAGGGCCTCGGGATGGAGCACGAGGACTCCTCGGTCGCCGAGGTCGTGACCGTCAGCGTCGGGTTCGCGGCCCTCGTACCGGCCTTCGGAGAGCCTCCCTCGCGCATCATAGACCTCGCGGACGAGGCCCTGTACCGCGCCAAGAACGGGGGGCGGAACAGGGTGTCGGACTAGCGCGGATCGGGCGCGGGCGCGTGGTCGGGCAGGTCCGTTTCGACGTTTCGCACCGAGCGCGACAGGAACGCGAGCGCCCCGACTCCGGCCGTCGCTATGCCGCATACGAACATGGCGAAGGCCATGCCGGACCCCGGGCCGGTTCCCGATACCGCGCCTATCGCCGCGGAGAGCGTTCCCCTACCCGAGCCCGCGGCGGGCTCGAACAGGAAGTCCGCCAGCAGCCCCGCGGCCATAGGCGCTACCGGGGTAGTCAACCAGCTGATCAGCCGCCTCGAGGCGAAGACGCGGCCCTGTACGTCGGGGGCGACCTTGGACTGCCATATCGACTGGCTGTTGGCGTTGGCGACCGCCCCGAACACGCCGCCCGAGACGGACGCGGCTATCCAGATGACGAGCGACGCGCCTATCCCGTAGAGCGACGTGCCGAACAGGCCTATGCAGACGAGCCCTACGCCCAGCCCGGTGACTTTCCTATCGAAGCCCTTCCAGACGCTCATGAGGAGGCCTCCGGCGACCGCCCCGGCGGCCATAGCGGCTTGGACGACGCCGAGCGTCCCTGCGTTCGAGCCCGTCCTGGACAGCACCATCGGCGCTATCAGCGTCAGGCCCATGCTCGAGAACAGGTTGATCCCCAGGAAGATGAGCTGGAGGTTCCTGAGCCCGGGGCGCGCGAAGATATACTTGAACCCGTAGGCGGCTTCCTTGAGGAGCGAGCCGCGCGACTTCTCCCCCTCCGAGGTTCTCGCCGGGTTAGGGATGCTCACCGCGAAGAGGGCCCCGAGCGCCGCGACGAAGGTCGCGAGGTCTATCGCGAGTATCCCTCCGAGGCCTATGAGGGGGAGGAGCGCGCCCGCGAGCATCGGCGCCAGGATATTAGGGGCCGATTCCATCAGGCCGAGCATGCCGTTGGCCCTGGAGTACTGTTCCTTGGGAAGCATCACGCTGACCGCGGCACTGTAGGCCGGCCATTGGAAGCTGTTCCCGAGCCCGTTGAGCGAGGCCGCCAGGAACAGGTGCCAGAGCTGCAGCCGGCCGAAGCCGTTCATGACGATGATGAATACGGTCCCGACGACGGCGACGAGGTCGCTAACCGCCATCATGAGCTTCCTCGAGTGCCTGTCTATCAGGGCGCCCGCGAGCGGCGACACGAGCAGGAACGGCACCAGGTAGAAGACCTGGACCGCGCCCATGGCGGTGGCGCTGCCCGTCCGCTGGAAGGTCCATATCGATAGCGCGAAGCCGGTCATCCCCGAGGCGAGGATCGACAGGATCTGCCCAGACCACACTATTACGAAAGCCTTGAAGCCCTGCGGGCGCATAGCGTCTCCCTGCGTTCCGTGATGCGCCATGATATACCGCTTATCGGCAACTTTAAAGCCGGGACCGTATCGTGCTATAGTCGACGCATGGCATCGAAAGGCACATCCGCGCAGTACGACGAATCCAAGATAAAGACGCTCTCCTCGCTCGAGCACATACGCCTCCGAACCGGCATGTACATAGGACGCCTCGGCGCGGGCAACAACCCCGACGACGGCATCTACGTGCTCCTCAAGGAAGTCGTGGACAACGCGGTCGACGAGTACATCATGGGCGTAGGTTCCAGGATTACGGTCGGCATTTCCGACGGATCGGTATCGGTCAGGGACCGCGGGCGCGGCATCCCGCTCGGCAAGGTCATAGACTGCGTGTCCATCATCAATACGGGCGCCAAGTACTCGGACGACGTCTTCCAGTTCTCGGTAGGCCTCAACGGCGTCGGCACGAAGGCAGTGAACGCCCTCTCCTCGCGCTTCCGCGTCGTCTCGTACCGCGAGGGCAAGTACTTCGAGGCCGTCTTCGAGCGCGGCGTCCTCAAGAGTAAGCGCGAAGGTACCGCCGGGCGCGAGCCAAACGGCACGCTCGTCGAGTTCACGCCCGACGTCGAGATGTTCGGCGACTACGCGTACAACATGGAATTCGTCGAGAAGCGCATGCGCCATTACGCGTACCTCAACTCCGGCCTCACCCTGGAGCTGAACGGGCAGGAGTTCGCCAGCCAGAACGGCCTCCTGGACCTGCTCAAGGACGAGACGGGCGACGACGTGCTCTACGAGGCCGGATACTGGCGCGGCGACAAGATAGAGTTCTCCTTCACCCATTCTAACAACTACGGCGAGGAGTACTTCAGCTTCGTCAACGGCCAATACACCTCCGACGGCGGGACCCATTTGTCGGCGTTCCGCGAGGGCTTCCTCAAGGCGGTCAACGAGTTCTTCCAGGCCTCCTACAAGGGCGAGGACATACGCGAGGGCCTGGCCGCGGCCGTGGCGGTCAAGCTCAAGAATCCCATGTTCGAGAGCCAGACCAAGAACAAGCTGGGCAACGGCGACATAAAGCCGTGGATCATCCAGGAGGTCGTCCGGGGCGTCGACGATTACCTGCGCCGCAACCCGGCGTCCGCCAAGCGCCTCTCCGAGAAGATAGCCGCCAACGAGAAGCTGCGCACGGAGCTCAACGTCGTCAAGAAGGAGGCCCGCGAGGCCGCCAAGAAGATAGAGCTCAAGATACCCAAGCTAAAGGACTGCAAGCTCCACCTGGGCGACGGCCCGGACGGGGAGCGCTCCACGATCTTCCTGACGGAGGGCCAGTCGGCGACCGGCTCCATGGTCAGCTCCCGCGACGTCATGACCCAGGCCATCTTCAGCCTGCGCGGCAAGGTGGAGAACATGCACGCGCGCAAGCGCACCGCCATCTACAAGAACGAGGAGCTCTACAACCTGATGATGGCCCTCGGCATCGAGAACGACGTGGAGGGCCTCCGCTACGCGCGCATCGTGCTAGCCACGGACGCCGACTACGACGGCTTCCATATCAGGAACCTGCTCCTCACGTTCTTCCTGACGTTCTTCGAGGAGCTAGTCACCCAGGGCCGCGTCTTCATACTGGAGACGCCGATCTTCAGGGTGCGTACGAAGAAGGATACGCGCTACTGCTATAGCCCCAAGGAGCGCGACGAGGCGGTCTCGCAGCTCGGCGCGGGCTCCGAGGTGACGCGGTTCAAGGGCCTCGGAGAGATAAGCCCCAGCGAATTCGGCCAGTTCATAGGCGAGGACATACGCCTCGTGTCGGTGGACATACAGACCCTGAAGGCCGTCCCGGAGGTCCTGACCTTCTACATGGGCAAGAACACCCCCGAGCGCCGCGACTACATCATGAAGAACCTCAAGAACGACTTATGAGAGGGCTCAGTCCGCATATCGGCACAGAGCCACGGAGAAGATGAGGCAGGAATTTGAAAATGATAGGAAAGAGCGAATATAAGGAGAGGAGTAGAGAATGTATGATCGGGTAGCGAATATGCCGCTCCATACACCCAACTCTCCCTCCCCCTCGTCTTCTCCGTGTCTCTGTGCCAGATCCTCTTGTTTATCTATTCTTTTCTCTATGGCTCTGTGCTCAAATTCGTATATAAGGTAAGTGGTTATGGCATACGTTAAGAAGCTGTTCAACGAGAATTTCCTCTACTACGCGAGCTACGTGATTAAGGATAGGGCCATACCGGAGCTCGAGGACGGCCTCAAGCCGGTCCAGCGGCGCATCATGCACACGCTCTTCGAGGCCGACGACGGCAAGTTCCACAAGGTGGCCAACATAGTCGGCTCGTGCATGAAGTACCACCCGCACGGCGACGCGTCCATATACTCGTCCATAGTCGTGCTCGCGAACAAGGACCTGTTCATAGACAAGCAGGGCAACTTCGGCAACGTCCTCACCGGGGACGAGGCCTCCGCCGCGAGGTACATCGAGTGCCGCGCCGCCCCCCTGGCCAAGGACGTGTTCTATAACCCGAAGATAACGCAGTACGAGGAGAGCTACGACGGCCGAAACAAGGAGCCCGTCATCTTCCCCGCCAAGATACCCGTCGTCGTCATCACCGGGGCCGAGGGCATAGCCGTAGGCATGAGCACTAAGATACTCCCCCATAACCCGGTGGAGGTGCTGGCCGCGGAGATAGCCTGCCTGCGCGGCGAGGCCTTCAGGCTGTATCCCGACTTCCCCACCGGCGGCATAGTCGACCCGGGCGAGTACCAGGACGGTCTCGGCCGCGTGAGGGTGCGCGCTACCCTCGACACGTCCGACCCCAAGCGCATAATCATACGGGACATGCCGTACGGCGTGACGACCGAGAGCCTCATCGAGAGCATCGAGGCCGCCGCCAAGTCCGGCCGGCTCAAGATAGCCTCGATAAGCGACTATACCACCGACCGCGTGGAGATAGAGATACGGCTGGCGCGCGGCGTATACTCGCAGGAGACCGTCGACGCGCTCTACGCCTTCACCCAGTGCGAGCAGTCGATATCGTGCAACCTCCTCGTCATCAAGGACGGCCAGCCGACGATCATGACCGTCACGGAGATAATCCGGCACCACGCCAAGCGGCTCCTGGCCATCCTGAAGGCCGAGCTGGAGCTCCAGATACGCGAGCTGCTCGACGACCTGCACGCGCGGACGCTGGAACGGATATTCATCGAGGAACGCGTCTACAAGGCCATCGAGACTAAGAAGACCCAGGGCGCCGTGGACAAGGCGGTCATCGACGGCCTCGCGCCCTTCGCAAAGGAAATAAAGCGCGAGGTCACCCTCGAGGACGTCGAGCGCCTGCTCAGGATCCCGATACGCAGGATCTCGCTCTACGATATCGAGAAGGCGAAGGCCGAGATGGAGCGTATCAAGGCCGCCCTCAAGGAAGCCAGGCACCACCTGGCACACCTCACGGAGTACGGCATAGACTTCCTCGAGCGCGTCATCAAGCGGCTCAAGCCGGATTGGGCCCGCAAGACCCGCATCGGATCGTTCGACAGGGTCGACGCCAAGGAGGTCGCCAAGCGCGATATCGCGGTACGGTACGATCCCCAGACGGGCTACCTCGGAACCTCCGTCTCCGGGGGCGAGTACCAGTTCGACGTATCGCCCTTCGACAAGGTCCTCGTCGTGCGCCATTCCGGCATCTACTCGGTCGTGCCCGCGCCGGAGAGGCTCTTCGTCGACAAGGGCGTCCTGTACTGCGGCATAGCCGACAAGGATACGCTCGCCGACGTCGTCTTCAGCCTCGTCTACCTGGACCCCAAGACCGGGTCGGCGTACATAAAGCGATGCACCATCGAGGCGTGGATCATGAACAAGGACTACCAGCTCGCGCCGGACGGGGCCAAGGTGCTCTTCTTCACCTCGGCGCCCAAGAAGTCCTTCACATTGAAGTACGCGCCCAAGCCGCGGTTCAAGATAGACGTGGAACGTTTCAAGGTCGAGTCGTACCTCGTCAAGGGCCTGAAGGCCCAGGGCGTGCGCCTATCCACCCGCCAGGCTCTCTCCGCCGCCTCGGAGGGCGAGCAGGGCCTGTTCGACGAGGCCGAGCCCGTCAAGCGCGCCCCCGCGCCCGCGCCTAAGAACGCCGCCGCTAAGAAGACCGCCAAGAAGCCGAGCCCGAAACCGGACGCGAAGGCCAGGACGACGCCGGCGCCGAAACCGTCGGACGCCAAGAAGGCGACTTCGGCGAAGCCCGCGACGAAGGTAAAGGCCGATGACCAAAAGAAGCCTAGCGGCGGGCTCCTGGACAAGGCCTCGGCCAAGAAGAAGCCTCCGAAGCGATGATAGATCCGCGCCCTTGGCGCGGCATACAAGCGGATAGGACGCGGAGGAGGCAACGCTATGACTAGCCACGGAAAGAAGATGATAGCTCCGATAATCATTGCGCTCTCGCTGATATCGTACTATATAATCGTACTCGCGATAATGATACGCTTGGCCTTGCCGGGCCTGGTCAGGATCGCCGTCGCGGTCGGTTCCCTAGGCATATCCGTCGCGCTCATATGGGTCCTGATCGATAGGATCAAGGAGATACGGAAAGGAGAAGAGGATGATCTTAGTAAATACTGATTTCGTTTCCGGAAAAGAGCTCGAGACCCTAGGACTGGTAAAGGGAAGCACTATACAGTCGAAGAACATCGGCAAGGACATCATGCAATCCTTGAAATCGATCGTCGGCGGCGAGCTACGGGCCTATAACGACATGATGAACGAGGCGAGGGCCTTGGCCACTAAGCGGATGGTCGAGGAGGCGGTCCAGCTAGGCGCCGATGGGGTCGTGAATATTCGATACGCGTCCTCGGCCATCATGCAGAACGCCGCCGAGGTGATCGTCTACGGCACCGCCGTGAAGTTTCGGTAGGCAAGGCGCGCTCGGGCTACTCTACGAGAGCCTGATACGTTCGCGCTTGACTTTTTTTTTCGTTTCGGGTAATTTTGCCTCGCTTCGAGAGGAGCTTTCCCCTGTAGCTCAGTTGGCAGAGCAAGTGGCTGTTAACCACTGGGTCCGTGGTTCAAATCCGCGCGGGGGAGCAAGTTAAGTCCTTACCTGGTAAGGAAAAGAGCCCTGGTTAAACCCAGGGCTCTTTTGTATTTTGGGGCTGATTGGACGCAAATTGGACGCAGATCCGAGAAGTGGACGCAGAATATAGTTTGCATCTAGTTCGTCTGGTTTCCCCGGCGTATACTCGCAGTGCCTACCGTACGCGTTAAAAGGGGGCAACATGGCAGCAAAGAAGAAGTACCCGGAACCGTATAGACGACCTGACAGCAAGATTTATTACTTCATGTACCTTGGTAAGGATGAGAAACGCCACCGGATGACCACCGGCCTAATAGCCAAGGAAGATGCACGCAACTTCATCCGTGCATTTATTGACGAACAGAGCGCAGAATCCACCATGCTCAACTTCGCTAACTACTCGGAACCCTACTTCATCCCGGAGACTTGCCCGCACTTCATACGCTACCGTCAGGAAGGGAAGAGCATAGGCCTCAATCACTTGAGCCAGTGCCGGACCCTCCTTGTTAAGCACGTCTTCAAGGATCCTGTCTTTCCTAAACTCGCGATGGCCAAGATCAAGCGGGGCGACCTCCTGGATCTTCGACGCAGGCTTCAGGCCGGGGGTATGGGCGTCAATTCCCTTAACAAGTGCATATCCACGGTCAAGACAATCCTGTCCGAAGCATGCTTCCGGGGTGACATCGATAACAATCCCGGTTCCATGGTGGGGAACATCAAGTACGAGCGGCAGGAGCGTGGCGTCCTTAATCCCGAGGAGGTCGGAAGCTTCCTGGCTTTCCTAAGCGAGCGCACAGCCCGCATCAGGATCGATGCCAAGGATGCGGTCCCTATCAAGAAGGAAGCAAAGGAGTCCCGCCGCTCCCTCGATGCCCTCCAGTCCATCCGGGACGAGGCTCTCATCGCCGTTCTTTTCTGCTCAGGCATGCGGGCCGGCGAGATACGTGCGCTTCGCTGGTCTTCGGTGGATCTCAAGACCGGTCGGTGTAAGATCATAGAGGCAGACAAAGGCAAGGACGGAATCGGGAAACCAAAGTGGGGCAAGACGCGTGAGATCGTTCTTGCCAAGCTTGCTCTGGACAGGCTTAAAGTCTGGAAGGACAGCCTTCCATATACGGCCCCCGAAAAGTACTTCGTATTTGGCACCAGCCTGGGGAAGGGGCTTGGCTATGAGGGGCTCCACAACGTCCTTGAGGACTGCATACAGGAGGCTAGGGTAGCGAAGGTCATCCCGGACGACGACCGCTGGGTCTCGCCCCACGCAGCCCGGCATACTCTCAACACCAATCTACTTGCTGCTGGAGTCGCACCGCTCCTAGTGCAGAGTTTTCTTGGATGGTCGAGTGCGGAGGCAAGGATCCTTACCCGAGTGCAGGCCGTGTACACCCATTTGCAGCTCCTCCGGGTCGACGACGTTGCGAAGGCTGTCGACCTGATGTACGCTACTCCCAAGAAGAAGGTGGCGGCCAAGTTAGGCTGAGTCGGAGATATTAAACATGCCTAAGCCCAAGCGAAGACGCGTCACCAAGAGTTCCTCAAGCGACCATGTCGCCGAATTAGCACCTCAGTCACGAGATGATGACCAGGCGGCGGGCTTCGTAACGCGACTCATAGGTCAGGAGGAGCGGGAGGCCTTCGATCTACCCGATCTCGGTGCCCTCGCCGCCAAGCTCAGGCGCGACCTCGATCGCGAACCAGATCCGGCGCGCCGCCTCCGACTATACGACCTTACGCTAATGGAACTTGAGGCAGCGCGGGACAAGGGTGCCCGGCTGTACACTCTACAATCCAACGCCGGGGAGATGGTGAACCCCGAGGATATCGAGACGTATGCAGCCCGCCATGCAGACCTGCTTGCCAAGCTCCACCTGGAGAGGGAGCGGATGAGGATGGATCAGGAGGCGAGTCCTCCCACCATTCCACCAATCGAAGCGGAACCACTGGTCAGATCCTCAGTGCCTTCAGCATCGAGTTTCGCACCAGCATCGCCCGCAAAGATTTATCCGGAGGTCCTCACAGCAAACGAGATTTGGGAGTATCTTCGCCTAACAGAGGATCGCTTTTATCAGACTTATCCGCGCCTGGGAATACCAGTTTTCCGTGAAGGAAATCAGCTGCGCTGCCGCAAGACCAAGTTGGATGACTGGATCGAGGAGAAGGAGAAGGAGGCCCTGCAAAAAGCTTCAAGGGCCAGCAGTAGTCGAAGGCAGAAGCCAAAGAAGCTCTTAGCCAACATTCCTTCGATGCCAAGTTCAGTAGCTCGAGAGAATGAAGCTTCAGAGCCCAAGCCGGAGGCATTTCCAGCCCGGGACAGTGCCTACTCGTTGACTGGCCTTGACGAAGCGATTAGCGCACTTGCTGCCATGCTGGTCAAAAAGCGTTGGCTTGATCCGGAATCCGGCCCCAGACTGGGGGAATGGCTCGCCAAGCCCAAGGATTTTCAGGGGCCGCCGCTGAACTGGCTAGTAGGCACAAAGACGCTCTATTCTCTCGTGGTCTGTCTCTGCCACGCCAACATCCTGGTTCTCGAGCCGGGCTTCAAGAAGAAGGGTGCGGCGGCGCCTCAATACGAACCAGCCATCCTTCGGGCCTTCAGTATCGCTGGGAAAGAGCTCAAGGAAGGCATCAACCGCACCGTCATGAAGCATGAGGCCGCGGTGAAGCACTTTCGCGCGGTTCTGACCTCCTACGCCATTGAACTGCATGGGGTGGATCGGCGAACCGACGGGTTCCTCGACAATATTGATTTGTATTACCTACACCACCATAAGGCAGATTTTTCGACTACTCTGCAAAGGCTCGAGCAAGGCATGCCGATGGTAGACGGCAAATCCCAATTTGGTGTTTTCTCCATGCTCGATGACCAGGTGATCATTCTGCTAAGGAACCTGATGGCCGACTACCCAGCCTTGCTTGAGATCGAGCCAACATTGTAGGAGACGGATCTTGAGCATCCCTTCTCCGCATCGATCTACATTAGCCGGCACGTTGCTTCCGAAAGACCATTCGGTCCCCAGCAGCCCGCGTTACTAGTACACTACATCGATCTGCATCGATCTGCACCGGATCGACTGGACCGTGTTGATGCCAATAGGGTAGCGCGCCTATCTTCAAGCCTAGCAAGATCGCCCAGTAGCGAGACGCTGAGGAGGCTTGATGAGCAAGCGCATCATATATGGTACCAGCGAATCTGAAGCTCTATTCGACGAGCTTGAGGAGCTCAGGATCAAGCGCGACGTGGACGGCATGATCGAGCGGGCACTGCGACCGGATTCGAATGTCATGATCCTCAATGAAGTCATGACCTCCGTCAGTGAGGGCCCGATTACACCGGTCTTACACAGGGACCTCCTACAAGCGGTCGCACCTGCGCTTAATCGTAAGGCTGTGATATCAGCGAAGGATAGAATAGCTTCCCAGGCCAGCGCCCTAACCGCCGTTTTCGCTTCTACGGTAGGAGAGGTCAATCCGGAGCACAAGGATCTCGACGAGGATGTAGGTACAGATCCCATACTCGATGCTTCACGGGAATTGAAGCGCTTCCTATTCGTGCAGAATGCGCTTCCGGGTAACTGCCTCGCCGAGTCGATCTGCTCCTCGCCCGATGGCATCCTGCTGGCGTACATCACGGGGGCAGCCGTCAAGCTCCAGGCCGACCGATCCGAGCGCATCAGGAAGAAGATCAACTTGTCGACTCGTGATCGGCAGGAGTCGTGTCGCACCTCCCGAATCCCGCGGCTAGTGAATGTTTTTTGTCTGGATCCGTATGAGGCCTGGTCCTTGAACCTTGAGGGTGCCGTCCCGAGCCACAATGAAGGATCACTCAAGTTGCTCGGGATCAATCATGATCGAGTGTTTCTCCTACACGAACGGGGCAGAAGTAAAACAGTCCATGCGCTCGGACTTCGGAACAACCGCCTGGAGACCACCTTCGACCTTGGCAATGACGCAGGGGCGTTGGAACTTTCTCTCGACGGGCAGGTTCTCACCTGGATCGATACCTCTACCGCTTCTCTCGTCGCCGTAAGCATTCAGAATGCGGAACAAGCTTCGTTTCCTCTGCAGCTCCCGACCGGCCTGGAGGCTAAAGATCTCCATCGTGTTGCACTCTCCCCTGGTAGCGATATCGGGCTGATTCTGGTTTCCCCTCGCGCGGAGGTCAGCGGCATCGCCTTTGGAATCGTTCGGCTACAAGGCACTGGCGACCAAGCGCCTGCCGGAGAAGTACGTTGGTGGCGACGACGAGAGCTCTTCCTTAATGAAGGATTCGAGAATGCCGTGGTGACGCGTTCGAGACCGATGACTATAGAGAGTGCGGAGCAGGTCGCCTTTTACCTGTTCGGTACGGACCGTGCCTTGAGGAGACTCCCCCTCCACCAACTCCGGGAGACGAGCCTTCAAACTATCAAGCCAATGGGTTTGCTCTCGCTCCTTCCAGTTGACGAGGGGGCTAATAAGGTTCTGTTCCCCAGGATGGCGGTGGCTTCGGAGCGATCGTTGATGGCGACCTATGAACAGGTTGAAGGAGCAATCAAGCTCTGGGACATCACCGACGATACCTTGCTGCTTTCGATACCTTGTTCTTTTCACATCGAATCGCTGCATTTTGTCGCCCACGACAGCCTCTTGGTCATCCAATCCCGAGCTAGGAGTCGAACGAGCGATTCTATTACGATCACCTTTCTCGATTTCCTACTTTGCGCCGGATTGAGGCCTTCGACCTTGACGGCTGACTTCCTCCCTCTAATCAAGCCGCTCCGTGCCTGGGCTCCCGAGGCGGCGGTTCTCGACTTCATGGAACGACTAGCGCTATTCAATAGTAAAACCACCAAGGAGATGGTCGCATGAATCATCCCTGCAAGCTGGCCCCGATACTGGGCCTCGATTTTTCTTTTCTTGATGATTTACCGGTAGAAGACTGGTTTCCGGCGCTTTTGAAGTTCGGGCTTGAGGATTTCGCCACCTGGTATGACAGGGCTCTCGTAATCGATGCAAGCGATAATGCGGAGCTCCTAAAGGACGCTCAACGCCATGCACTCGAGGCCCGTGCAGCCGGGACTTTGTCCTTGATCGTTCCGACTGACCTACAGTCCTTCAAGACATGGTTCCTAGAGACCCTGCTTCCTTTGCATATCCGTGCCGACCGAAGGCGGATTTCCGACTACCGGGTCGCGTTGAGCAATCTCCGGAAATATGCCTTAGAGCTCGATAATGCTGGTTTCGATCCGCGCGTTGATGGCGCTTTTTCCAACCTTCTAAAGCTGCCCAAGGCGATCGCTTCACACGAACACTCTCCGGAGGTTTTTGTCGCCATCGCACAGACTGGTACCCGAGCTTTCTCAGCCTATGCGAACGGCGGGCCACTGCCCGACCTCGGTAAGCCCCCACTAAAGGAGTACCTGAATGTCCTCAATTCCTACCACCAGTGATTTCAGTTCTGGCTTCCTTACCCGGAAGACGATCCAAGAAGAGCTCTCCGAGCTCGTCGATATCACCTCCTTCGATGACTTCAAGGCAAAGTACGAAGCAATCGATCGGCGCGGCGGGCGATCTAAAATCCGCATAGACTTGGTCACCTTCGTGATGGATAGCGCCCAGGTCTATCGCTTCGAAAACTATTCTTCGATATTCTCGCTCCTTGGAGGCAACCCTTACCCAGGCTTTCCCCACGAAAAGGCTAGTATTCAGGGAGCCATAAAGCGCGGCGAAGCTCTCGTCGAGCTTACTGGATCAATTTATCGTGTGCAGATGATTGAGTATCTTCAAGAACTCGGCCCTACGGCCGGTCGCGGATTATTTAGCGAGGATGGCACCCCTCTTGGATTCACGCTCGATGACTTCGCCTTGCACAAGACGAAGCTACCCCTGCTCTACGAACTCGTACAATCCGGCAATGATTATACTGAACCCAACTGGCAAAGGTTTTTCGGCGCAAATTTTCTTGAATATAAGGAATACGTATTCAGTAAGCACAAGAGGAAAGCCGGAGGTTCCTATGATCGGGGTGATCCGGGTAGACCCGCTTACCGCCCAGGAGGCAGGGTCGCGGATGCGGGCGATGAAGAACTAGCCGAACTGGATCCCTTCGCCGGGTCCTCCAATACACAAATCACTGCTGACGCCGGAACGCCGGAATGGCCGGCCTCCAAGCCGAGGCCTTTCAAAATACCAAGGCTTTACATTGAGAATCTACCTACCGGCACCTTGCCATTCGTCGACTGGCTACTTCCGCGGCTTCATTAGGCAAGATCTGATTGCCAGTTCAAGGATTCAAATGCATCCCAGGCTCTTACGGCGATCCAAGCTGTCCGTTCATTCGAACTCCGGGCATACCTCGTCGAGTGCTCGGAGTGAGTCCTTCGTCCCTTCATTCGAACCGAGGCCGCATTTATGGAAACCAATCATTGTTACGGCAATTTGTCCGTTCATTCGAACCGGTCCCGCATCTATACAAATGGTCCTCTAGATAGTCGCCGGCACAACACGCATGCCCTTTGGGGTTTTTCACAGAGCGGGTACTCGCAACCATTCCGCGAGAGTATATATCCAGCATCTCGAACAACAAGGAGTTTACCTATGCCAGACGCCACCATCATTCCATTCCCAGATAGACGTACCGAGCCCACCGAGGCTACAAAAGCTTTCCTCGAGGCCCTTCGGTCTAGGAGTCATGCTACCAGTCCACAGCCATCACAATGTCAAATAACCTCACTTCAGGCTACCCAGCAGAACGACACCACACAGGGTCCATCTGCTCCTAGCATTCACTCTGGACCATCCGAGACTACCAACAATGCTGATCTGAACGACTTCATCGATGATAGCTTCGCTGAGTTCCGCGAATGGTGCGAGGACAAACGTACCTGCTGGCCCACTGAGCTCGGTACGTTCCTGAGCTATTGCGAGTTCATGTTAGCAAAGGATCTTGGTGAGCTTAATTCCAGTCGTGGGAGCCATACTCGCCGCGATTATTCCTGGGTTCCATCAGTCCTCTGCGACATCTTTCACAGCTCTCTTAAACCGGCTCCAATGCTCCATATTCTGGAGTATTTTCTCAGTCTCCTATCAATGATGATCCTCGCCGATTCGACCACCGTCGCAGATCATGCCATCCTATACCGTGATATTTTGTTGAGAACTGTCGCCCCTTCTCAGGGCCCTCTTTCGCTCGAGCCAGACTACCTTGGCGCACTCAATCCTCCTGACGTGCCAACCCCTTCCGTATACGGCCTGAAATCAAATGAGGTCGAACTTCTCATTACTATTCGCCGTGAACTCTACCAACACCTACTAGAACTGCGATAGTTAGGGCAGGCTCAACAAATAGGCATACTCTTGCCGTGTTTCCACTGGCTTGTGCGGTCGGGAGGCCGGCATGATGCCATTGAGCAAGGGACAAGCGCGCGCATTCGGTGCGCGAGTGCACCGATGGCCTCAGATCGGAGCCGAGAATTGCGGCGAGTCCAGCACCTGGCTAGGTACCAACCAGACTCTGGGTTCGGAACCCGTGGAGCCAGGACTGTTAGCGTTGGTATGAGACCTCTGCAAGCCACTGGTGGATTCCCTGGCAGCGATTGAAGTGTACACAACTTCGCCAGTGTTCCAAGCAGTGCTCTTTAATAACGAGGAGTTGGATGATCTTCCTCGATTCAAGTACCCGGAGCTCAGTGATCCGACTGAGCGCAAGAGGCATTTCTTCGACGAGTTCATGCCGAAGCGTGTCATAAAAAGCAGGCAGGGTCTATCGGAATACCGGAAGGTCAAGGCCATCACGGTCCAATACTCAAGGCTGCCAATGTCCGGACATTTGAACTCAGGTATTTGAACCCCTGCCAAGAATGGTGCCCAGAGAAATCGTCTTCAGAGAGCACCGCCAAGCTTCTATATATATAGAAATCACTATACAAGGAGCTTCATCTATGCTCTACGACCTCATCAGTGAACGCCACGCCCCGCCGTATCAGATAAGTAGCCCCAGTGATGCTTATGCCGTCCTCAAGCGTTACGCCAATGCGCGCACGGAACGGTTTCTCGTGGTTTTACTGAATGGAGCCCATGATGTTATCAGCACCCGGATCATCACGGTAGGCTTGCTCAATAGAACGATCATACACCCCCGGGAGGTGTTCCGCCCCGCGATAGTAGAGAATGCAGCCGCTATGTTACTTTCCCATAACCACCCATCAAGCCGACTCGAGCCTAGCCAAGAGGACCTAGCCATCACGAAGCGCCTCCAGGAAGCGGGCGAGCTGTTGGGTATACCGGTCCTGGACCATTTGATCATAGGTCGATCCGGATTTATTTCCATGGTCGAACGCGGATTAATGACAGTTCGCTAGGATTCCACTAAAGTCACCCAACATTTAAAGAAACTTGCCTCCCATATTCCAATCCATACCTTAATATTTCTATACATCTCTCTCTAAGATACTCAGCCGATAGTACTGCGGCCTACCGATGTCTGGCACATAAGTCCCGCCTGGCTCCTCATCCTTCGTGATGATGTCCTCAGTCTGCACTTGAGCCCAGATCCTCTTATAGCCGCTATACCACTCCTCAAGGAGCTTCGAGGGCAGGGGATACGTCCCCCTGCCCCGGTTCCTTCGTGTGATCGTATCGATACCGCTCGCCGGATCGGCTACGGCGTCATCGATGATCCTTTTCCATGCCTCCAGGCTGGCGAAGAAGCGTAGCACCGCCTGCCGGCTTTGCTTCGGCTGCGGGCTCACGCTCTCAAGCCGCTCCAGCATCCGCGCCGCCGCTTCCTTATTCCTCGGATACCCGCCTTCCTTCTCTCGCCACAACTGCACGAACCTTGTCGCCCCGGCCACCGTCACATGGCTCTCTTCATACAGATCCGCTATCCTTCTCCTTAGCGCCTGCCCATTCCTGAACAGATCCCCGCTATACCCCGCATCCCTGGACCTCGTCTCCCAGTCCATAATCCACTCGGTCACGTCGTCCAGGCTCATTCCACCGCGCTTCCCACCCTCAACCATCTTGATCAATCGCACATTGCTCTCGCCGTCACAGAAGGGCATCAGCAGCTCCTCGGCTTCCCTCCTATCCCTCGGCCGCAGGCTCAAGATCTCCGCATCCGTCTGCCTATTCCTCCCACCGCTCCCATCGCCTTCTTCTCGGAGACGTAGCCCCGGCCGCTCCACCTTCGGCCACACCCTCTCCAGCACATCCTCCTTTATCAAGCCCTCTAGCCCATACATCCTCAAGCCCCGCCAGAAGGCCCCGCCGTCGGTAGGCCGCCCCATCGCCCCCAGCCCGTCCGGCTCTAGCAGCCTATCTAATCTCGGAATCCTCAACGGGCTCTTTGGCGTCGGCAGGACCTCCAGATTCCGCTCTATCCCACGCTCCTTCTTCTTCTGTTCCCAAGCCCGCTTTACCTTCACTAGCTTCGGCCTCAACTGGTACCATAGCGACTCCTCTTCCAGGCACCAATACACATGCGCCCCATGCGGGCTCCTCGTCACCAGCGACGGCCTCTCGTTAAAACACTCCAGCAGAGCCTCTACCGCCAGCCGTGTCTCAGGATCCAGCTCCTGCGCGAACTTCCTACTCGGCATCACTGGCTTCACCGATTCCCGTAGCCCCCGCCCCAGCTCCTCCTCATCTTTACTGCTCTCTAGCTCCGCCCATCCGGCCCACGTCCTCGGGTCCTGTGTGAATGGCCCTTCCTTCCAGTCCTCGTGTTTCCTGCTTCCGCCTACAACTTCCAAGCCAGCTTCTTCGCCTACCGCATCCGGCTCCGGTACATCTCCACCCTTCCCCGGCACATCAACATCGAAGCATATAAACGTCGGCTTCCGATTCATGAGAAGCCCAATATCTCCGTGTCCCGTTATCGCGCGATACACTACAGCATCTCCGGCTAGCCCGTGATTCCTTTCCCAGCCTGTCCCCATCGCATCCCGCTGGTTATACGGCTTCCGGAAATAATTGAACCTCTCCACGAAGGCCTCTACCTCCCGCGCTGCATCCTCATCCATATCAAACACCGCAACCTCCCGTTCCCAGCTACCCGCTTCATTCATCCCGATTGTAAAGGGTCTTAGCCGAAATAGTATTCTTCGAATGAAGATATTCACACTGGGTCCATCTATTTATTCATCCCTATACTTATATAACCAGAGAAAGATACCTATCTCTACACTTGGCCAGCGTCACGCTGTGGCACCCGCAGGCTCCGCCCCGCTTGCTCGACGGGCTACTCCATTCCTACCTGCCTCTTGATCAAGCAAAGCCCCACGCCTCTACATTTTGTACCTGCTATAGCCTCTATAGGGCCTTCCAGGCCAAATATCGGCGGAGGTCGCATGACCGCTTCCCTCAACATTTATTACTTCCGCGCTCTATAGCCTCGATCCAGCCCGCCAGCAACCCTACAAACGTTTTCAGCCGCTACCTGGTAGCCCCGGCCACCGCGCACGCACTTAGCACTTTACTTCGACTGCATTCTTCCGGCCCCGGCCACTACTCATATTACATGGCCCATCACTTGCCCCCATGCACCGGGCAGGCTCGATCCCGGCCACATCCCATCTGTCCTACCCAAGGAGGCTCTCATGCTCGCAACGCTTCTCGACGCCCCGCCAACCGCCCCGTTCGCTCTCGCCGACTCAGGCTCGCTCCCGTCGCTCCCCACCATCCTCTTCCCCGACTTCTCTATCCCCGGCACTGACGCCCCGGCCGCCGAGCCCTTCACGGTCGACAGCCTTTCCAAAGCTTCATGGTGCGCCTCGCGCATCCTCGAGGCCCAGGCCCGCACGACCCAGCGCTCCGAACTCGCCCACACATTCAGGGCCCGCATCGACGCCTGGCTCTCCGAGGCCAACGCCGCCGACATCGATTCCATGGACTACCTCTCCAGTCTTCTCAAACCCTGGGTCGAATCCGAGGTCGCCAAGCAGCGCCGCTCCCGCTCCATCCTTCTACCGACCGCCACCGCCCAACTCCGCAAGCTCCCGGACCGTATCGACATCGTTGATGCTCCTGCGGCCCTCGGCTACCTCAAGACTAACCACCCCGAGGCCGTCATCGTCCGCGAGGATATCTCCAAGACGGCCGTCCGCTCCCTCATCTTCACCGAAGGTGAAGCCATTCCCGGCGTCGAAGCCGAACTCGGCCACGACGAGCTCTATATCAAGGCAACAGCCTGAAAGGACACACCATGCGCAATCTTAACAGCTTGATCCTCGAGGGAATCCTCGCCTCCGACCCCCTCTACACTCCAGGCACCAGCACTGCCCCCGACGCTGCTCGTTTCCTCCTCGACGCCGGCACCGATGTCCCCGCCATGCCGGTCATCGCCAATGGCCGCCTGGCAGTCACCGTCCGCGAGCACCTCCGCACCGGCTCCGCAATCCGCATCGTCGGCCGCCTCGGCATCGACGCCTCGCTCGACGCCATGACACCCATTGTCATCGTAGCGGAGCATATAGAAATTCGGCCCGTCCGCTCCGCCGAAGCCCGCGCCTACGCGGAGGAGGCCGCCTCGTGATGCCCGACGTCATCTATAGCTATAGCCGCTCCGACGCACTCGTTGACGTCTCCGGCATCGCCCGCGAAGCAGGCTTCACGATTATGATGCTAGGCGACGACTAGCATCATGGCCCCGGCTTCCCCGGGGCCATCTTCTTTCGCTATAGATCCTCGATAGCGATACCGTCATGGATCAAGAAAAGATATAGCCCCATCCTGGAAAGTACTCTCCAGACGAGCTATCGCGGCTTACATCGCATTTATCGAAGCCATCACCGGTCTCACTGCAATCCATTCAACCTGACCGTGCCAGCATTTGGCACGGTCTACCTGTATTCTCTTACCCTGGTTGCCTTGGCGCGGCCTTATCACCATGGAGTCCGAGATGCCTAACCCCTACAGCAACTTAACCAAGCTCATACAGGCAGTCTCACTCCTCGCCGCACCAGGCGGCACCACCATCAAGACCCTCATGTCCCGCCTTGGTATCTCCCGCCGCTCGGCATTCCGTATGCTCGAAGCCCTTACTGACCTCGGGCTCCCCCTCGTCGATGAACGCCGTGACCTGTCCACCGAGAAGATGTATCGGATACTCGACGGATATGCCCAACGCCTTCCGACCTTCGCTGTCCCGAGCCTCGATCTCAACCCTCAGGAACACTACTACCTGGATGCCATCCTTGAAGGCCGATCCCTTCGGGACTCTTCTTCTTCGGCGCTCCTGTCCTCACTCCGTTCCAAGCTCAACGTGCTCCTACCAGACCTCGAACCCGATCCGGCGCCGGACACTGACACCAATCCGACCGCCACGCTCCTTGCGACCTTCCGCGTCGCTATCAAGACCGCGCAAGCCTGCACCGTCGTCTACCGGTCCCCGGTGGACGGAATCGCCCGCAGCTATGTCTTATATCCCGTAAAGCTCCTTGAACATCGTGGAGGCCTTTATCTCTATGCCAAGCCCGAGGCTCAAACCGACCTCCGGCTGCTCGACGTAGACCTCTTTGAATCCGCCACGCTTGCCGCCACTAGTTATGAACATCTGGTCGATATCGACTATGCCGCTTCCCTTGGAGCCACCTTCGACCTTGAAGCCGATGAACCCGTTGAGGCTACTATCCGATTCTCCGCTGCTGTCGCTTCACAGGCTACCATGCGCCATATCGGCGTGCTCCACTCATCCAAAACCAATGCTGATGGTTCCTGCATAGTCCGAATAGGCTCACGTAGCCTCCGTGACCTTATTCGGTGGACGCTTTCATTCGGCCCAGACGCTGAGATCCTGGCTCCGCCCGAACTCCGTTCTATGACGCGCAAGGAACTCGTCCATGCGCTTGCCCAATATGATTCTGGGCGTTCCTCGCGGGCCTAATCTCTCGTTCACCATCATCCAAATCGTCGCTACTTCTATAATAGATCATCGCGCCAAGTATTGGCGCTATTACCCTGTATTCTAATCATTCCCACATTTTAAGGAGGTTCATCATGAAAAGGATCCTACTCGTACTCACCTGTCTTCTATCGATCACCGCTGCATCTTTCGCACAAGCAAAGGATGCCTACATGATTATTGATGGCAAGGGCGCTAATATCGATAGTGCCCTTTCTGACTTGCTCTTGGACAAGGACCTTTACCAGGGCAAGATGATCACCCTTGCAAACGTCATGTACCCTGAATTCGGATTTAAAGCCAGTAAGGTGACGTTTTATGAATGCGCTCCTTGGTTTGAGGATAGCGAGACCTACCGATTCCGCGATACGCGCATGATGCACAACAAGAATCTGTCATTCTATTTCCAACCAACCAAGACTGATCGTGATATGCGTAAGGCCATGCTAGGCTTCCAGGGCACATACTTTACAAATCCTCAGGCCATGACAATTAGCGGGAGATTTGTTGAACATCAGCTTTATGGCGGATTAATTCTCTTTCTATTCCTGGTCGATTCCTTTGAGCTTTCTGGCAAGAAGTATACAGGCGCTATTCCGGACAAGGTTAGTTACAAGTAGCTTCGGTTTGCTACCACCATGACACGTAAGGAACTCGTCCATGCGCTTACCCAATACGATTCTTGGCCGCCCTTCGCGAGTTAAATAGTTGGGCTGTACTGCTTCGCTAAAACATCATCATCGTGCCGTATAATGGCACGATGCTAAAGTAGAATTACTCGCCTCATAGTAGGCAACGACAAAAAATCTTCAGGAGGTTCTTATGGCAACGACAACGTACACGTACAAATGCTCCAAGGCAACTTGTAGGTACATTGAGACCTATGGGAAAATCGGAAGTTATAAGTGCCCTAAATGTGGCAGTGCTATGATACGGCAGCCAAAATAGGCCTGGCAATCGCATCAGACAAATAGCCCGATATCTGGATTGTAGGTCCCTGCCGATTGTTCTTTGCCCCGTCTCAGCTGATCGCGCAGTATCGATGAATAGATTTCTCGTTACTCTTCAGCTGTCGCGGGGTCATTCTTTATAGCTAATGTCTTTCTGGTGCGAGTAGGGGTTCTTCAACAAGAAGAATATCGTTCTTTATCGTGATGGCAAGCAATATAATTATAAATGCATAACCCCCTTGTTTAATAAGCCGCTCATTCAGGCTTTCTGATTCTTATGGCTTCAACGTTGATCTTGATCTTGAAGATTGGGACAGTAATAATACGCTACGATTTTAAATATTCGATCCTAAGGAGGGTATATGGGCAAGGTTGGCATCTTCTGGCTTAATAAATCCCTCGACTCGTTCTTTCTGCCATTATCGTATGACTTAGCTGATAGCGTAGCCTATGGAAAGTGGATGATCAGTCCAGAGGATCATGCCACCTACTGGGATGCCCATGCCCGCGAAGACCCCATCCGCCTCCTTGCCCGTCGCCACAGGGAGAATTATTCCTGTCTACCTCGGGGCCGTGTTTCCTATGACACAATCGCCAAACGCTACTACGTGTACCATGGGAACTGGCTAACCCCACAGGTTCAGCAGCTACTCATGCAGGAATTTTCTCTTGAAGAGGCCGATTACATCTTCGAGTTTGATTCCCACTACTGCGTATAGCTGTCTTCAAACAGTTATGAGCACCACGGGTGGCACCGCTCTCACCGGCCATAGCATGCATAAAATTAGCTGTAGCTTTCTTGAGTAAGAGGACGAGGCAAACAGGACAGCCTCATCAGGATCGCAAGAGTAGGCGATCAAACGCTTCCAGTCCCGACAGGAATACCGGGATCATCAAGTGGACGCCAACAGACGGCTACGCCCAGCCTCCTCATATCATGGATACTGCCGGTCGGCCGCGGGCGGTGTCTTTGTATGTCTAGGAAGAAGTTAGCGTTCACCTTTGAACCTTGGCTGAGCTATTTATAAATAATGTCTACACCAATCCACAGAGTTATCCCATGAAATCCATCTGCTTCTCCTCAACTAAGGATCTTATCTTTAGGCCATTGTTTTTAGAAGGCAGCCTTTTTAGCCACTCATTTCTTTCTAAGCCATCGATCGTCAAACCTCACCCGAAATTCCTCGATAGCCTCTTCGAACCGATTGAAGCCCTCTTTCTTTAGCTTTGCTGAAAATCCAATGCTTCTATCTGTTCCGCTTATTGCGCTCCAGAAATAGCTCACCATCCCCTTTGCCTCGCGCTCATTTAGTCGCATTATGGTGTACCTGATTCCCGTCTTCAGTTCCTGACTCGCCGAAAGCGAGCTCAGAACTGGATCAAATACCTTCGCATTAAGAAATTCCATAATCTCTTCTTCTTTGGTCATGACTTCTCCCTTTTGTTAGGAAGCCTCTGATTCATCAGCGGGAGGCTGATGCTGGACCCGTACCTGTTCTGCAACTTGCTGGATAGCATCCATGACAACTTTCTTTATTTGAGTGAGGAAATCGGCTACCAATCTATCTCCTCTGGCATCCGGTATTGGGACCCAGCGTTCGTAAATATTTTCAATTCGCAATCGACGATCATACGTACTCCCCGGTCCTCGAAGAGCATAGGCTTCCAGCCAAGCAGGTTGTGGTTGCTCACGAAGTCGGTAGTTGCTCAATCTATCCAGTTGATTTGCTACTGATGTCTTAATGCAATCCATAGTCTCTCGTTTCTGCTCTGGAGTTGGGTTTCCATTCCATGATAGTGGGGTCTCTAGAAAGCGCGACACCGCGCTAGATAAAGCCGTCACGAGGTTTGATGTCGGGCGGAGCACAAAACCATCATCCCAGCCTTCCGCATAGCGACGGCTTAAGGCCTTGATTGTCTGCCAAGGTTTCGGCCGATAATCAGGATGCGGAGCCATGCCCAATATGCCTTGCCACTGTTGACGGAAATCTCTGGCAGCTTCCTGGATGGCCAATACCAGATTATCCTGGCTATATTCCGGAAAAGCGACTGGCGTGATAACTACTGGCTGCGCGGAGGCAAGGTGGCCGAGCAACTTGTTTAGTTCAGGTATGGCTGGCTTTGGGTCAAGTACATCTATGCAGCCTACATAATAGGTTTTCGTTTCTAGATGCTCTATCAGATACCTAGCTGCATTGCTAGAGACATTCTTGGCCAGCTGATTCTCCGCTATGTTTCTTATCCCTCCGAACACATGGTCGATTTTTGCTTGTCCCCTCAGGTTGTCGCCCTTAACCGAATCCATATGTGTAAACACCACCGCTAGTTTTCGTGTATGCCCCGCATTGACTACGGCTTCAATAGCCTTTCCTGTAGAGAAGTTGGCCATGCCATTTTGAGCGCTATCAACGAGCAGAATGACATCGGCCGCATTCAACTGCAGCAAGGTATTATCGGGGAGATCGGCCGTGGTATTGGCTTTGTGACCTAGCCCTTCAGTATCGATCAGAACTAGCCGAGCGGGTTCTTGTGCCCAAATAGGCGCAAATGGTCCTACCGTACGAAGTCCTGTCACCAGCGGAGTTAGTAGCTTTCCCCACGCTTGATAGGAAATACCTGAGAAACAGCGAACGGCTGAGAGGAAAGCCGCACGGTCGGAAGGAGCTGCGCTATAATACCAAGCTCTGGGCCATCCGGTCGTCGTTTTTTCAAAGCGCCCTGTTGTTACACCTTCAAATTTGCTTCTTAGCTCATCCAGTATATCCGAGACTAATTCGAGGAATTGATCAGAAGCCTGAGCCTGTTCTTCGATAAGGTCGAGAGCGGCATTTCGATCCTCGGCTGACATATCAGCCAGTTTTCCTTGTTCGGCTTCTAGTACTCCTCTTTGGTCCGAGGCAATTTCCATGATTCGTGCGATGTATGCATTGAGTGTGCTTTGGAGTAGCAAATGCTCAGCGTCTGAAACGCGGATAGCCTCATCAGGGGTATCCGATTTCTCCAAATCTTCGTCCTCATACGGATCCACTGCTTCGTCAACCGTAAGATAATCTCCAAGGAGATACTTCAGCCGAAACCTCATATCGGTTCTTTCCAGGAACGAGCGCGCTACATGCACGGCGTCATGCTCCACCCCTTCGACGATAGAGGCAGATAGAGCCTCTTCGACTTCAAAGCGGGTCTCGTGTTCGGACATGAAAGAGACTACAGCCTCAAAATCGCCTTCCTTAAGGGCAATTTCTGTTGGGAATGTCGTGGTTCGATTCACTGAGGTAGATGGGAATCGCTCGGTATTAGGGTTAGTGCCAATGAGCTGGCGAACGAGTGTCGTCTTGCCTGCGCCAGGTACCCCGAGGAAAAGAATCCGGGCATACCCCTCACCTCGTCCTGGTAGAGGGAGCAGCTTATCCCGTAGGTCTAGCGCTGATCCGACTCTCGGCTCAATTTCCCCGTAGAATATCTCGACTACCTTCTCATCGTAGCGCTTAAGGGCCTCTGCCCGAGCGCCCAAGGACCACAGGCTTTTACTTTTTAAGAGGTCGTTGAGTTGGTCACCAAGACGCCTCGCTTCGACTTCATCGATTGCCCCTAGACCCTTCCTCATCTTCTTGCCTGGTCGATTCTCTGAGTCATTCTTGAGTGGGTGTCGAAATTCAACAAGCCACGCTTTTCGCCCAGGATTCTGTTTTACCGAAGCAGTATAGCTTTGACCCACGTCCTGCCTCCATGATGTTCCATGATGTTCCCATAGTATGTATTTTTCTGAAGAGTTGTCAAGTATGAATTGGAACACCGGGGAACATCTTGTTGCTGGATGAGTTGGTGTGCTAGAGTCATGAGTAGGAATATTCGTCTCTAATCGACACAAAGCCTTTGCTGTTTAGAAAAAATCGACATATACTCGCTTCATCTTGTTGTAGGAAGAGTAAGATGCAGGAACGCTGGCTGACCGTAGACGAAATCTGCACCTACCTGAGTGCAACCAACGAGACCATCTACAAGTGGATCGATGCCCGTGGCATGCCCGGACATAAGGTCGGGCGCCGTTGGATGTTCAAGATTGATGAAGTCGATGCGTGGGTCCGTTCGGGCGGAGCTGCCGATAAGGCGGGCGGGAACCTTGCAGGCACGCAGCCATGAGCGCGGCACGACAGTCTGGATCAACAGCCCTCTACAAGACTGATCTGGCAGGCGTGGCGCTGAAGCCCCAGGAAAGCCGCATCATCGCCGGATGGCTCCTTGGCAGGTATGGCGCAGTCAATGACGATTCATGGATGAAGCTTATCTACGCGGACAATGCGGTGCAGATCAGCGGCCGTAGCACGCTCCGACGTCAGTCCAACCTTCTCAAGGCCCGGCTAGGGCTCGTCTCGGCCGACGTTCTCCAACTCATCGCGGATGGTTCGTATCGCCAGACCATTCACGCTTGCTTGGCTGCAGCTATCAAGCATAGTCGCGTGCTCGGTGACTTCATGGATGTAGTCCTGAGGCGGGAGTATGGCTCAGGCGGTCGCGAGCTGGATCTCTACCACTGGCGTACCTTCCTGGAAGCCTGCAAGCTCAGGGATCCGAATATGGGCGACTGGTCCCCCGCGAGCTCCATCAGGATACGGACGACTGTGATGAGCATTCTGCATGAGGCGGATCTCGTTGATCGAGGGAAACCGGTGATCATCAAGCCACCAGTATATGAGAAGACCGTCATCGATATACTTGAGCGGGACCAGGAGAGCTGGTGCCTGCGGTGCATGAGGTACGATCAATGAGCAGCTATGATCCTGAGTCACTCAACTACTTGCAGAAGAAGCTGGCTGGACTGCTTGAGGCTATCCAGCGACCAGGTTTCATCGACGGCCTGGGGCTTGGGAATAATTACCCCTCCTTCGTGTTTGAATACGAACCGGTATTCGAGCCACTCATTGAAAAATCCATTCATGATCTTGAAGGCTTCCTGGCGGTGAAGCGGCCCGATGTCCAGGTATCAAAAATTCACCTGTTCGACTTTGCGCGCGGCTATTTGGCGCAGCAGGGCAAATGGGAGAAGAGCCTGCAGCTTGAGATCCAGAAGGGCAACGATTTCATCTTTGGCAACCTGCCCAGAACTCTGAACGGCAGCGCGATAGCGGAGCACTTCCTGCAGACTGCCTTGTATAACGCCCCGGGCATCATCCTTATCCATGGGGTGGGCATGGCCTGGCCCATGCTGCGGGGCCATGAGGTGCTCAAGAACTTGCCGCAGCGCATGCAGGAACTTGGTAAAAAGATCCCGCTCATCCTTTTCTATCCTGGTGAGTACGATGGAAAGTACCTGAAGCCCTTCGGATTATTCGAGGACAATAACGAATATCAGGCCATTCGATGGCAATACAGCTAAAAAGGAAATAACCCATGCAGATCAAGGAACTGTTCCAGAACGACATTTACCGGACGATCAACGGCATCGTCTATGCCGACAGGCTGGACGCCGATGTTGTCTGGCAAGAGCTGGATGAATATGTCATCACCAAGGAGTTGATGGGGCACATCAACCGGCTTTTCAAGACCTATGGTGATTCGCTCATCGGAAGCACCGGCAATAACGGTGTGTGGATCTCCGGATTCTTCGGAAGCGGTAAATCGCACTTCCTCAAGATCCTGTCCTACCTGTTCGAGAACCGGCATGTCACCCGTGAGGGCGTGACCACAACCGCCCTCGATTTCTTCAAGGACAAGATAGACGATCCCATGGCCTTCTCCACTATCGAGACGGCGATCAGGATGCCTGCTGAGGTAATCCTCTTCAACATTGACAGCCTGAGCTTTCAGAACGAAGAGAAGGCAGCAACGCTGAAGGCTTTCTTCGGAGCCTTCAACCGCCGCAGGGGCTACTGCTTCAATTACCCGCACATTGCCCATGTCGAGCACTTCCTTACCCGCAAAGGCGTGTACAAGGAATTCGTTGAAGCGTTTGATGCGATCAGCGCGAGCCATTGGTACAACGAGCGGGAAGATTATGTTTTCTATACTGACGATATAGTGCGGGCAATCATCCAGGTTCTTCCGAACCAGAGCGAGAACAAGCAGCTCCTTGAATGGATTACCAATGGCGAGCGCTCATATCCGCTGACTATCGAAAACTTCGCGGCCCTTGTCGCCGAGTATGTGGAGGAAAAGAACCGCAGACTCCTCTTCATGGTAGACGAGATGGGGCAGTTTGTCGGCTCCCATTCCGACCGCATGCTCAACCTGCAAACCATCGTGGAGAATCTCGGAACAAAGACCCACGACAAGGCCTGGGTTTTCGTGACCAGCCAGGAAGACATTGATTCAGTGCTCGGTACCAAGATCCAGAGCAAAGGCAACGACTTCTCAAAGATCCAGGCCAGGTTCATTACACGGCCTACGCTTTCCTCATCCAGCATAGCCGAGGTGATACAGAAAAGGCTGCTTCGCAAGCAGGACGGAGTAAGCGGGGCCATCGGTGCAATCTACGATGCCAAGCGGGACATCCTGCAGAACCAGCTCAGCTTCAGTACCGATACGCCGACCATGGCCAGCTACCAGAGCACCAAGGATTTCATCTCCTCGTATCCCTTCGTGCCGTACCAATTCAACCTGCTCCAGGATATCTTTGACGCCGTGCGAGCGGTGGGCGCCACGGGCCTAAACCTTAGCAAGGGCGAGCGCTCCATGCTGGACGCCTTCCAGACTGCCCTCAAGGCGGTAGGTGAAAGCCAGGAAGGAACCCTGGTTCCGTTGTGGGCTTTCTTTCCGACGCTTCTGAGTTTCCTGGATAGTTCGGTAGCCAAGTCCATCTACAACGCTCAGGAAATTCCCGGCCTCAAGGAAGAAGACCTCCGGCTTCTTGAAACCCTCTTCCTGATCCGATACCTCAGGCTGCGCCGGGTCCGGGGAACCATCCAGAACCTGGCTGTATTGAGCTTGAGCCAGGTTGATACCGACATGGTCAGGCACAAGCGAACGATCGAGGAATCCATTGCCCGCCTAGAGAAAGAAAACCTTGTCAGCCGGCAAGGGGATGAGTTCCTGTTTCTGACCATCGAGGAACAGAGCATAACACGAGAGATCCAGAATACGCCCCTGCCGGGGAATGCCGAAATCAAGGAGCTGGCGGACATCATCTTTAAGGATGAGTTCGACGGCAAGTCCAAGTATCGCCACGACAACGGCAAGAGCTTCGATATGCAGCTCAGTCTCGATGGTTTCTTCCTGTCCAACAAGGGCGACCTCAGCATCGACCTGGCTTCGCCCCTGGGGGGAATGGACTACCAGAACAAGAAAAGCAATGGCATCATGGCCAGCGCCGACGGCAACCGTGCGGTCCTGATACTGCCTGAATCAACGGACTATTACCGCGAGCTTACCCTCTTCCTGAAGACCAAGACGTATCTGGAGGGGCCTGGTTCCCGCAAGGTAAGCGGCAGCGAGGACATGATCCTTGCCCAGAAGGCCAATGAGAACAACCAGAGGCGGCGGAACCTCATCGCGGGGATAAGCCAGCTCCTTGTAGACGCGGACGTCTACATTTGCGGCAGCGAATACCAGCCTAGCGCCAAGGGCGGCTATACCCTCCTCATGGAATTGTCTAAGTATGTGGTTGGCGTCGTCTATAAGAAACTGGATCTTCTGCCGAACCCCGCTACCGATTGGGAGAGCATGGTCCGGACAACCTTGAGCGCATCCAGCGCCGCGCTGTTCGCATCGGGCCCGCAGACCACCAATCCCAAGGCATTGGATGAGGTGCGGCAGTTCCTGGATCTGAGCGCTCAAGCCGGCAAGACGCCTACCATGGCAGACGTGGTCAAGCGCTACGGCGGAGCCCCATACGGTTGGCCGGACGGGAACGCCCAGGTCCTCCTGGCCTTGCTATTCAGGGCCGACGAGATAAAGCTGTTCCGTGGGAGCTATCTTGAGCCTTCTAAAGCCTTGGACTGCTTCATAAAGCCGAGTGTCTACGAAAGCGTTTCAATTAGCCGTTCCCGCGTTCTGGACCAGGAGATTCTGGCTGCCGCGCAGGCATTGGCTCAATCCCTGTTCCAGGACTTTGCCCCGCCTACCACTCGGGAACTCGCCGACCACGTGCGGAAGCACTTGGGGTTGTGGCAGGCCAAGCTAAAGGATTGGCAGAAGCTTGTGGAACATGATCCCAAGCAATATCCGGGAGTAAGCACGATACAATCCATTCTCGATCTCATCCTGCCTTTCATCCAGATGACCTTGGCGGATGAGCTTGTCGAGACCTGGGCGGCAAAGAAGGCCGAGCTTGAATCAAGCTATGCCGAATACAAACGTATCGCCGAATTCTACGGCAATCAGATTACGGTGTGGCGCAAGGCTCAGAAGCTGCTGGAGGCCATAAAGCCGAACAGGGCCCAGCTCGAGTATGACGGTACGGCAGCTACATCGATAGCGCAGTTGGAAGCAATAATCGGAGATGCGCAACCCTATGATCGCATCAAGGATCTGGCTCCGGCTCTTGATATGGTGCAGCACGCTCTTGATGCGGCCATCCAGGCAGCCCGGGATGCGCTCAAGAAGACCATAGATGATTACCGGGATCAGCTATCACCGCTGTGCGATGAACTGGACCTGAGTCCGGATGAAAACTTCAAGGTCAAGGAAAAATTGAACCAGCTGTTTAATCGCGCACCGTTGGAAAACAACCTTGCCGGTCTCGAGCTTCTTCGGACCACGCAGGTTAGTGTCGCCTACGATTATGCGATTAAAACACTGCAGGATTTCCGGGATGCTAAAGCAGCAGAGGAACGAAAGCGGGAAGCCGAGAAGATCCAAAAAAATACCGGTGGGGCAGGCTTTGTCGCCGAAATACCACGAGGGCATAAAGGCGATGTGATTCCAGAGAAGGTACAAAAGTCTTCAGTTCTGGTAGAGTCGATACAAGCCAAAGATTTGATCGGTAGCCGTGAAATCCGCACAACAGCTGATGTGGACAAACTGGTGGAACAGCTCCGGGCAACCCTGAAGAAAAAGTTGGCTGAAGGAAAGATCATTCGATTAAGTTGACCTTCAAATTTGATGATCAAACTAGAGGAGTAAAATTATGGGTAATAAAGCTCGCTACCAAAAGATACGACATTTTCTTGAGGCTGAAAAGAATCGACTAACTCATATGGGTATCCGTCAAATAGGGATTTTCGGGTCGGTAGCTCGCGGAGAAGACCGGCCTGACAGCGATCTGGATATCCTTATTGATCTGGACAGCGATTCATCTTTAACGCTTTTTGGTTTGATCGATCTCGAACAGGAGTACTCGGAGCGGCTCGGACAAAAGGTTGATCTGGTCATCAAAGATGATCTAAAGCCGTTGATTGGGCAACGGGTCCTCGATGAGGTGCAGTATGTCTGAACGGGTATGGCTGGATTACCTTGGAGACATCAGTCATTCCATTGGTTTAATCCTGGAATTCTCAGCTGGCATGTCCTTTTCGGAATTTGAAAAAGATGATAAAACGCAATTTGCGGTAATCCGATGTTTTGAAATCATTGGCGAGGCCACAAAACGTCTGCCTGATGATTTACTTCAATCTGCACCACATATCCCCTGGAAGGTAATGGCAGGAATGCGCGATCGTTTGATACATGGGTATGATTCCATCAATATACCTTTGATATGGCGAACTATACAAAATGACATACCTGTTCTGAAATCAGATCTAGAAGTGCTTTGCAAACAGCATCTATCCGATGATCAGGTAAAGTGATATGAGCGAGCGCCTGGATTTTTTTCCGATAGAGGAATCTCGCGACAGTACCTTGGATGATCTGATAGAACGTATTGGTCTCTACTGTAATAATAAGGCAGTAGAACCACCGACAGATATCATCAATAGCCTGTTGATAAGAAAATACCGGGCAGGTCTTGCATGTATCCTCATCGGTGATCAGTGGGGAAACATAATCAAGGAGACGAAGGCAACCAGCTCGGTTTTAAGACTTGATGGAGAGGTTGTCTCGAGGTTGGTCGACACTGCATCGATTTATCTTGAGGCAACCATGAATATTGGTTACTCATTCTACGATCTCTTTGCACAGATTATTAACTGTTCGATATTGGAGAATCATTTCAGCAAAAGAAAATGTAGCTTCACAGAAGTAACAAAAGAGCTGGAAAAGAAACCGGATTTAAAAACAATCTGCACAGCAATCAAGAAGTCTTCCTGTAAGCAATACTTCTTCGATTATATGAACACAACCAAACATCGCGAATTGATAGATACAAAATGGAGCATCAAGTCAGTAATCGGAATTAAGTATAACGGCCCCGTACTTTGCGCATTTGAGTTCGATGGAGTTCATCATCCCAATAAGAATCTTGATGATGTTCGAAAACTGATTGATGAATCCTTTAAAGAATTGCTCGAGTTTCTTGCTTCAATACTATCTTATTACGAATCTGGAACAATTGATCAAATGAGGACCACCCCATGAACCAATCTCTGCTTAAATCCTTTGCCCCCGAAGCCCGCAATAGCTTCCGCGCTGCCATGGAGCAACGTGCGGCCCTTCTTGGCCTTAGTTTGGACAAGGAGCCGGAAGCTGCTCAGAAGTCGGGCGACAAGATATACATTGGCGGCAAGGCATTTCCGGTTCAGTGGGAGGAGCAGCGCAAGAAGCTTGTGGCGAGGATAGCCAGGCAGGGCTGGAACGCGGTGATGGAAGAGGCCGCGTATACCTGGTTTAATCGCTTTGCGGCTCTTCGGTACATGGAGGTACAGGGCTACACGCCCCAGGGTGTCAGAGTGCTGACTCCGGCTCAGCTTGGCAGTCAGCCGGAGATTCTGGAGCGAGCAGCTAGTATAAACCTTCCCGGACTGAAGAAAGAAGACATACTCGAACTGAAGCTGGATGGCCAACGGGACGAGGAGCTGTACCGGCTGCTGGTTCTGGCGCTCTGCGAGAGTTTCCATAGCCAATTACCCTTGCTCTTTCCGGCAGTACAGGAAGACCTGGAGCTCCTGCTGCCCGATATGCTGCTGCGCTCTGACAGCCTCCTTTCCTGGTTCGTGCAAGGCTTGCCCGACGAGGAGTGGCAGGAGATCGAGGTGCTTGGCTGGCTGTATCAGTATTACATCAGCGAGCTGAAGTCCGAATACATGGCGCGGAAGACTGCTTACAAGAAGGAAGAGATTCCAGCGGTAACCCAGCTCTTTACGCCCAAGTGGATCGTGCAGTACTTGGTGCACAACAGCCTGGGGCGGACCTGGCTCCTGCATTATCCCGAGAGCGGGCTCAAGGCCAAGATGCCCTACTATATTGAGCCTGCCAAGCAGGAGCCCGAAGTAGAGGCCGAGCTGAAGCACCTCTTTAGCGGTAGCTTAAACCCGGAAGACATCAAGCTGCTGGATCCTGCCATGGGCAGCGGACATATCCTGGTAACGGCGTATGAGGTGCTCCGGGAGATCTATCTGGAACGGGGCTACCAGCGCCAGCAATGCGCCCGGCTGATTCTGGAGAAGAATCTGTACGGCCTGGACATTGACCTGCGGGCCAGCGAGATAGCTTGCTTTGCCCTGATCATGAAAGCCCGGGAAGATGATCCTGGCATTCTGGCTACTGGTAAGAGCCTGCGTTTGAACCTTCTGAGCTTTAAAGATTGTTCGCCTGAAGGTCGGGCAGACTTGATCCAGAGCCTGAACCCTACCAAAGAACAAAAAGAAAGCCTGCAGTCAGTGTTGAGCCTGTTTGAGCAAGGTACTCTGTTTGGTTCGCTGATTCAGATCCCTGAACATCTTGTGGGCAAGTTAGGTGATATTGCACTGTGGTTAGAGAAGGTGGCTACGGGGCAGGATCTCTTGGCAAGCAAGGCAGCAGAATCAGCATTGGTGTTTGTGCAGCTTTCTCAAGTGCTGGGGCAGAAGTACAATCAGGTGGTGAGTAATCCGCCATATATGGGAACTAAAGGGATGAATTTAGTTCTAAAGACCTTTGTTGAGCAGAAGTACAAGGATGGTAAATCGGACTTGTTTGCATCGTTCATTCTACGGGGATTTGAGTGGCTAAACCCAGCTGGTTTTAATGCCATGGTAACCATGCAGAGCTGGATGTTTCTATCCAGCTACGAAGATATGCGGATTGATTTGTTGGATCAGCACACAATTGTTGCTATGGTGCATATGGCCAATATGGTTATGGGCATAGCGTTTGGGACGGCCGCCACTATTTTTATGAAGCAGCATACAAACGCAATTCAGGCAAGCTTTTCATTCGTGGCTTCTGAAGATTTGAACGAAGATAATATACCAAAAATATTTCCTGTTCGAAATAAGCGTCTGAAAGAATTAAATCCAGATGGCTTAAAAAAAATACCTGGTCGACCGATTGCATATTGGATATCAGAACGAATTATTAACATATTTGGAGATCATACATCTCTATGTCACTTCTTTGATTCTAGGCTTGGTATGTCAACAGCAAATAATGATGTGTTTGTTAGGAATTGGGGTGAAGTATCTCATCGAACTATTTCTTTTTTTTGTAAATCAAGGGAAGAGGCTCAAAAAAGTCTAAAGAAGTGGTTCCCTTATCAAAAAGGAGGTAGCTTTAAGAAATGGTATGGTAATAATGAGTTAGTAGTAAATTGGGAAGATGACGGTAAAAGCATCAGGTGCTTCTGTGATGAAGACGGAAGAATACGCTCTCATAACTATAATCTTGATTTTATATTCCACAAAGGAATCACATGGACAGATGTAACTTCTGGACAAAATGCTTTCAGATTTATGCTGAATGGGTTTCTGTTCGATGGGCGTGGTTCTTCAGGTTTTACGACTTCGGATGTCTCGGATAGTTATATTATCGGTCTTCTGAATTCTAAAATAGCAACAGTTCTTTTGGAACTAATTAATCCAACAATTGTGATAAATGTTGGAGAAATAATCAAATTACCGCTTGTTAGAAGTTCTACGATTGAAACCGATATATCTATTACAGTTAATAAAATATATTTTATCGCCAAGATCGACTGGGACGCCTTCGAAACCTCATGGGACTTCCAATCCCTCCCTTGGATTCCTAAATCATTATCTGCCTACCTAAAAGATACTACCATCCCCACCCCCGACCAGCACTCCATAGCAAGTTGTTGGGACACCTGGCGAGCCATCGGCCAGTACTGGACTGCCGAGATGCTGCGCCTTGAAGAAGAAAACAATCGCCTGTTTATCGACGCCTATGGCCTGCAGGATGAGCTGACGCCCGAGGTACCGATTGAACAGATAACCCTGACGGTGAACCCCTGGTACCGGTACAAGCCTCGGAAGAGCAAGACAGAAGCGACTGAAGATGACCAGTCAGGTATCGAAGAGGAAGTTCTTGAAACGACCGATAGCTTGAACCAAGATTGTAGTAAAGATATAACTGTTGCCGTTGCGACGGCAGGCCCCCAATTATATCCGGAAGGTGAAGCGCGGATGCGGGCGGACGGAGCCCGGGAGCTGGTGAGCTATGCCCTGGGCTGTGCAATGGGGCGTTATAGCGTGGATGAGGGCGGGCTGGTCTATGCCGAGGCGGGCGGCGCGGGGTTTGATGGCGCGCGCTACCGGAGCTACCCGGCGGACGATGACGGCATTGTGCCGGTGACGGACTTCAAGTGGTTCGAGGAAGATGCTGCGGTGCGGGTGGAGAACTTTGTGCGTACCGTGTGGGGCAGCGAGCAGCATGAGCAGAACATGGCATGGCTGGCGGAGGCTCTGGAGGCTAAGGGTACCGAACTGCCGCTGGATACGTTGCGGCGCTACCTGGCGGGTGACTTTTACAAGGACCACCTGCAGACCTACAAGAAACGGCCCATTTACTGGAAGTTCTCATCGGGCAAGGAGAAGGCCTTTGAGGCGCTGGTGTACCTGCACCGCTACCATGCGGGCACCCTTTCTCGGCTACGGATGCAGTATGTGGTACGCTTGACCGGACAGCTGCGCAAGAAGATAGACAGCCTGGATGCCCAGATACGGGAAGCGGCGAGCACCGCGGAACGGAAGCGTCTAGAGAAGGAGCAGGCTACCCTGCAGAAGAAGCTTGCGGAGCTGGCAAGGTTCGACGAGGAACTGAACCACTATGCCCAGCTGCAGATAGACCTGGACCTGGACGACGGGGTGCGGGTTAACTACGGGAAGTTCGGCGGGCTGTTGGCTAATGTGAAGGATGTGTGCGGGAAGGCAGAGGATTGACCATCCAGCTACATGAGTATGCTGGTTACAGCATACTCATGTAGCTCTGTGGAAGTCAAATTTCGATGGTTTTGATGGTTCTAGCTGTCAGGAATACATGCTATAATCCTGACAAATAAGTTACTGTAAGAGGTGTCTAATTGCTTGCTGATAAATTACTTTCAAGGGTTTACGGCATGAAGAGGGGTTGGTGTTTTACCCCAAAAGACTTCCTCGATCTGGGGGCCCCGTCGGCCATATGGAAGGCCCTATCCCGCCTGGAAAAAAAAGGCGTTATCCGTAAGCTTATGCGTGGTGTGTATGACTATCCCGAGAAGAACACCTTTCTTGAGGGCTATGCCAGTCCGGATCCGGATAGGGTAGCCAGGACCATTGCGCGAGGCAATAGCTGGAACATCGTTCCCGACGGGATTACCGCGCTCAACCTGCTTGGCCTTTCAACCCAGATTCCCGCCGAATGGAGCTATCTGACAGATGGCCAAAACAGGCGCTACGAGCTGGATGGTATTCGTATCGTCTTCCATAAGCGTGCCAACAAGGAAGCCTCAGAACTTTCCAGGGATTCAGCCATCCTGGTGCAGGCCATAAAGACGCTTGGTAAGGCTGGTATAGATGAGCGCGCCGTAAAGAAATTGAGCGAGTATCTCCCCGCCTCATCCTGGGCCAAGATCATCAAGGAATGCCGCTATGTAACCAGCTGGGTGCTCGAGGTTCTCAAGCAAGCCGCCGACCACGCTACTTCCAAGGAAGGCCAGGTATGATCGAGCTGGCAAGAGGGCCTGACCGGCGCAGACAGGAATTGTTCCGCGAGACTTCCCGCAAGATGGGTGTCCACGAGGCCATCATCGAGAAGGATTTCTGGGTGTGCCTTATCCTGCGGATGCTCTTTTTGTCCGAGCGCTGGGGGGACAAGGTGGTCTTCAAGGGCGGAACCAGCTTGTCCAAAGTATATGGGGCGATAGAACGCTTTTCCGAGGACATAGACCTCATCCTGGACTGGCGGGAACTGGGGTACTCCAAGGACGACCCCTGGCTGCCTGAAAGCAAGAACAAGAAAGACCTGTTCGTAAAAGCGACGACCCCCATGACGCGTCAGTTCCTGAATGAGGTCTTTGCACCATCCCTCCAGGAACTCTGCGCTCGCGAGCTGGGGCCACTCCTGACCATTAGGGCAGATGAAGATATTGTTAAAGTCGAATACCCGAGGGCATTTGCCAATCCATCTATCCTGCGCTATATAATTCTGGAGCTTGGCCCTCTTGCTGCCTGGACGCCGCACAAGGACGCTGTAATCACCCCGTATGCCGCTGAGCAATATCCTGGCATATTTACGACCCCTGAATGTCACTTGAAGGTTGTTACCATCGAGCGCACGTTCTGGGAGAAGGCGACCATACTGCACCAGGAATACCATCGGCCCGGCGACAAACCGATGCCCTCTCGCTATTCTCGCCATTACTACGATGTTTTCAAGATGGCTAAGGCCTCTATCGCCGACTCGGCGCTCAAGCAGGTCGATCTCTTGCCCAGGGTCGTCGATTTCAAGGAGCGGTTCTATAAGGCAGCCTGGTCGAATCTTGCCAGCGCCCGCCCCGGTTCGTTCCGCCTGGTTCCCCCAGCTGCGCGTATCCCTGATCTTGAGCGTGACTATCAAGCGATGGGCTCCATGTTCTTCCATGCGGAACCATCGTTCGACGTCATCCTGGAAGCATTGGGAAAGCTTGAATCACGGATCAATGCTCTTGATATTAAGGACAAGGATTCCACTATATGATAAATCCAAACGTCATTGAAGCCATCGCTCTTCGCATGCAGGATCGAGATTGCTGCCATAACCCGTTCCGACTCGTGTTCTGGCATAGCGATGGGCTTGATGCCGACGAGTTATCGGAGTATCGGGAGGCTTGTGCCGGTCATTCATGGGAACTCCTCGATGCCGCCACCCTTGGCCCCTTGGCGCTCAAATCGCGCCTGCGTGATGAGCCTGATACTTCCTTTGTGATCCTCCTTACCGGAGAACAGCCGGAGCCCAGGCGGGATCCCCTCCTGGACCTGAAGCTTTCCTTTCCTGTTTTCAGAGCCGATGACCTTAGCCTGTATCTGGATGAATTGGGGCTTGGTTCCCGGATGGATCTCCGGGACTATGTCGCTTCCCGATTGTCATTCTTCAAGAGCAAGGCACGAAGGGACGGCCTGCGCCGCATCGGACTCAAAGCCGCGACGGAAAATCGTGGTACGCTCGATGCCAAGCTCCTGGCGGTCCTTGCCAATGCGGATGGCCATCGGCTCGAAGATCTGCTTCTTGCCTTGGTATCACGCCTTGCGCCCGAAGAAAGCCTTGGTGCCCTCCTTGGTCCGTTTGATCTTGAAGCGGTCTTTTGGAGTACCATCAAGGACGCCTTTGGATTTGAAGATGTTAATCCGAACTTGTCCAAACTCGTGCTCCGTCTTTTCTACAGCGATCTCTCGTATGCCCTGGATATGGGACACGCGTCAAAAGTCAGCAGAAAGATCGCTTCCTACCTGGTGCCTGATACAGGATCGGCGTTCCGGTTCTGCCAGAGCTGGCGCAACACTGTATCCGCCCGCCCCGCATACATTCATTGGATGCGGTGGATCACATCTTCTACAGAGCCACTACTCAATGAGCTATTAAGCGGACTCGATCTTGCCTCCCTTGATGGCATCCGCTGTTTCGATGCGAACAAGTGGATGCTTGCCTTGCTGGTGAACGGCCTCAAGGTGCAGGCGAGCGCAGACGAGCTGCGGAGAATCGCCGAGTTCTCGGAGGCCAAGGCCTACCAGGATTTCTGGTTGAATCCAGCTGAGGCGGAGCAGTATGCCAAAGCCTACGCCGCCTGCGAGGCCGGTGCCAAGTTCATGCTCGCTATGACGACCTTCTCCGCCGACGCAAGCATGGGGGCGCAGGCCCTCGCGAAGTCGTACTGCGACACCTGGTACCTCATTGACCAAGCGTACCGCCAGTACCGCCAGCAGAACGAAGCGCTTGCCTCGTGGGACTTGTTCAAGAATCTCGGCGCGCTTCTTGATTCCGCCTATGTCGAGCGATATCTCCAAGTGCTGGGAGCCGCCTGGGAGCAGGCCTTGCTGGGAGAAAAGCAGAGTCTTGATCAATGGTCAATTCTGCCTGGATGCAGCCAGGATGATTTCTTCTCCCGCCATGTCAAGGCTCCACTGGATTCAGGAGAGCTGCGCAAGGTGTATGTCATCGTGAGCGATGCACTGCGCTATGAGACGGCCATGGAGCTCCATAATCAACTTGCTGCGAATCCCAGGCTCAAGCTGGACTGTACCGCCATGCAGTCCATGCTGCCTTCCATCACCCGCCTTGGCATGGCTGCGCTGTTGCCGCATCGCACCTTGTCCTGGGGCGTGAACCAGAACCTCATGGTCGATGGACTCAATAGCCAAGGGCTCGAAGGCAGATCCAAAATCCTGGAGAACGTGAACGGCATTGCCATGGATGGATCCGAGCTGATAGCCATGAAGCGGGAAGCCTCTCGGGCCTTCGTCAAGGACAAATCGGTCGTGTATATCTACCATGACAAGATCGATGCCATCGGCGACAAACAGTCGTCGGAAGAGCATACGTTCAACGCCTGCAGGGACGCCATCAAGGAAATCGAGGGCATCGTGAGTTATGTGGTGAACACCCTCCAGGGTTCACGCATCATCATCACCGCTGACCATGGTTTCATCTATATCCCTGGGGATCCGCAGGAATCGATGAAGACGGCAATCCCCGCCGCCATCCCGGGCACCCTCGAAACCAAGAAGCGCTACATCATAGGAAAGCAGCTTGCCGAGTATCCCGGAGCCATCAGAGGAAGCCTGAGACTGGATGATCCCGCTTCCGATGTAGGCTTCCTTGTTCCCAGGGGTATACAACGCTTCCACTTCAAGGGAGGCGCGCAGTTCTTTCATGGCGGCATCATGCCCCAGGAAACCATCGTACCCGTTCTGACCGTGCGGCTCGCCGGGGAAGGCGCCAAGTCGTCATCCGCGATTCGGAAAGTGGAGCTGGGCGTCATGTCCCTGCCACAGACGATAACGACCCGGCAGATAAACCCCCGCATTCACCAGGATGAGCCTGTCGGTCCTTCGATCCTGGCCCGCACGGTCAAGGTCGGCATCTATAAAGATGGGCTGCCTGTCTCGGATGAACCGGTGGTTCTGTTCAATGCCTCTAGCAGTACCCATACGGATCTACGCCGGACAGTCCCGTTGCATCTTCTGGGTGGCGAGTTCGATGGCAAGGCCTTGTACCGCTTCTCTATTACCGATGAGGAAAGCGGAGTGGAGATTTACAGCCAGGATCTGCACATTTCTCTCATGATCGCTGACGAGTTCTAACAAGGGCAGGAGACAGGTATGAGTGATGAAAGCCTTGATGATAAATTATTGCGTCTCTTTCCCGGGAAGGTCGTCCGCAAGGACCTGACGGTCGCTATCAAGCAAGGGGCCAATGTTCCCATTTTCGTCCTTGAGTACCTTTTGGGCATGTACTGTTCGACTGACGATACAGATTTGATCGCTCAGGGTGTCGAGAAGGTGAAGCGGATTCTGTCGGAGAACTATGTACGGCCCGATGAAAAGGAACGGGTCAAGATGAAGATCCGGGAATCGGGCAGCTTCAAGATAATCGACCGTATAACCGGCTCGCTCAACGACACCAAAGACATCTACGAAGTGTCATTTTCCAATCTGGGCATCAGCAAGGTCCCCATAGCCGATAGCGAAGTAAAGCGATACGAGAAGATCCTGTCAGGCGGTATTTGGTGCATCATCACCATGGGCTACCTGTTCGAAGAAGGCAGCGGCCGCTCTCCTTGGGTCATACAGGATCTTAAGCCAATTCAGCTTCCCAGTATGGACATGGCAGAACTCCTCGAAGCCCGCAAGCAGTTCACCGAGGAAGAATGGATCGATGTGATCCTCAGGTCGGTGGGCATGGAGCCGCTTGAGTTTACCCCACGGGTCAAGTGGCACCTCCTGACCCGCCTCGTGCCGTTCGTGGAGAACAACTTCAATTCCTGTGAGCTGGGGCCGCGGGGTACCGGCAAGAGCCATGTCTACAAGGAGATCAGCCCTGCGAGCATCCTAGTCTCGGGAGGCCAGACCACGGTTGCCAACCTCTTCTACAACCTGAGCTCCAAGGCCATGGGCCTCGTGGGCTTGTGGGACGTGGTGGCCTTCGATGAAGTCGCCGGAATTTCCTTCAAGGACAAGGATGGCGTCCAGATTATGAAGGACTATATGGCTTCAGGATCGTTCGCCCGTGGCAAGGAAATGAAGCCTGGCTATGCTTCCTTCGTGTTCGTCGGCAATATCAACCAGCCGGTGGAAACGCTTATAAAGACCAGCCACCTCTTGTCCCCATTCCCCGAAGCGATGATCGACACCGCGTTCTTTGACAGGTTCCATGCCTACATTCCGGGCTGGGAGATTCCGAAGTATCGTCCTGAGTTCTTTACCCGTCAGTTTGGCTTCATCGTCGATTACCTTTCCAGCTTCTTTATTGAGGTCAGGAAGAAAACCTTCTCGGATGCCATCGATACCTGGTTCCGCCTGGGAGACAATCTGAACCAACGCGATGTGATCGCCGTCAGGAAGCTCGTCTCCGGACTTCTCAAGCTGCTCTATCCGGCTGGTGATTTCTCGAAAGAGTCTGCCCAACATTGCCTGGAATATGCGCTGGAAAGCAGACGCCGCGTCAAGGAGCAGCTCAAGAAGATAGGCGGAATGGAATTCTATGACGTACATTTCAGCTATATCGACAAGGAGACGCTGGAAGAGCGCTTCATCTCCGTCCCCGAACAAGGCGGCGGGAAATTGATACCCGAGGGCTTGCTCGCCCCTGGTACCCAGTACTGTATCGCCGAAGGCTCGACAGGGCACCTCGGCGTGTACCGCCTTGAATGCCAGCTCACGCCTGGCCATGGCGGGCTTTCGACATCGGGCCTGGGTTCGAATGCCCAGGCGAAGGAACCATTGAAGCTGGCATTCGATTTCTTCAAGGCGAATCTTTCCCGTATCGCTGGACAGGAAAAATTCTCCGATCATGATTTTCACCTCCATGTCGTGGAACTGCAGAATGCCGGATATCCTACCAGCACAACCCTTGCCGGATTCGTTGGTCTTTGCAGCTCGATTCTGCGCCGCCCCCTGCAACCGCAATTGGTGATTCTTGGCGATATAAGCCTTGGTGGCTCTCCCAAGCCGGTCACCAATCTGGCGGATCATCTGCAGGCCGCGTTTGATGCCGGGGCAAAGCGTGTGCTGCTACCCATGAGCTCCGTCACTGCCATCGCGACTGTCCCAGGAGAGCTTTTTGCCAAGTTTCAGACGGCGTTCTATCAGGATCCTACTGACGCGGTGGTGAAGGCGCTGGGGATGGAGTAGGTGGCTTCTTGGGAGGGAAGCAGTATCTCACTATCTCATCGCAATCGGAAATGTTATCCAGCTCACCCAAGAGAAGCTCCAGTTCATCAAAGTGATGCTTTCCAGTATTCATTTTCTTTTGTTCTTCTCAAGCGTCAGCCGATCAACTTATTCTTTGGTGACTTTAGGAATCTTTCGGGGTTTTCTCCCATTTGCTTTCGCCAATTTAGTCAAGTCACTAGGTCGCCTTCGTCGGCCAGGCACTTTAATTATGACTATTTTCCTAATAAAATCTTCTCTATTTCTCTGTATGTCTTGAGTATGAACAAGTGAACGGATATGCGGAGTCCCTTCGGAATTGGGAGTGGTTAGGTCAAGTACTAGCAAGAATCCAAGCCGAATACTTGTGTTCTGGTAATCGGTTGCTTGGGAAGCGTAAGCACTGGCCAAAGCCTCAAAAGAGCTATCTACTTCTTCTCGTTTGATTTCGATTACAATTCGTTCTCCTGTTTCCTTGAGCACTACATCAGCACGTCCCCCACCAATATTCGTTGCTTCAAGTTCTCCTGATGCTGATTGAGTGCAAAGCCAGCGGTAATAGTCATTCTGTAGGTCGCTCTCCTTTGGAATGTTACCATCTTCTTGTTCAAACAGATAGCAAACCGAGGGGTCATCCTGTTGCATCACTTCCAGCCGATTCCTTAGAAAGCGCACAGTCCATAATAAAACGGTACCGAAAAGCCTCGCACAGCGCTGGTTATTCTTATAGTCTTCATGGCTTTCAACAGAATCGAGACAATTATTATATATGCTTATTTCTGATTCCGTGAGATTGTCGAGGCTATATACAAAAGCATTAGCAATTAGGTCGCCTATTTTCTTTTGCGTTTCTTCGCTGCACTGAGCTTTTTGAAGAGCTGCAGCTACCGGCGCCCAAACAGCAGCTGCATCAAGAGGGCGGCCGCGAGGTCCAGGGTCTTGCAGCATTATTTCTTCAATGCCTGCAAGCAAAGTTCTGGCTTCTAGAGACTGCTCATGGTCTTGGTTGTGTAATAACCACTGCTTGACAAGGTAGGCTTGTCCTTCTCGGGAAGCAATAGAGTTCTTGATTCTCGGGCGGATTAGCGATTCAAGGAATCCATCTTTGTCTCTTTTCAGAATTACCCGTCCCGCATTGTATACTGTAAGAACTTGTTGCTCTATAACAACAGCAGGCTCCCACCAACTTGCTTCGCTCAATCGCTTCGAAAGAGAATCCAGTGTGCATGCTAGATCATTCCAACAAGCAGTCTGGAATTGACGAATTCCTAGCCATTGCGGTGCAGATGAGGTAGTATGCCATGCTTGAATTTCAAACGAACATTGATGGATGTGTTTACGAATTGCGTCTAATTCTTGAATGCCTTTCGATTCATTGAAGGCGATTAATAACTCAATAGAATCAGCATAAAGCGAGGCTTCTGGAGTTGTTTCACTCGAGGCTTCGGCTTTCTTGAACCAAGTAAAGGAATTCGAAAGAAATGCTTTTGCTTCAATGTGATTTGGCTCATCTAGTGCATTAGCTAAGTATGACATGCCTAGCTCGAAGGATGCTTCGTATTCAACTTCATCAACTTCAGCGATTTTTTGTAATGTGTCAACAAGGTCCTTCTCATGCCAATATGAGTAGGATATCCCGATTATTTTTGAAGCGTGGGCAAGAAAAATTAGATCTTCTGTCGAGTCTATACCTAGAAGAAAATCAAGCAAGCGTAGCTGATACCGACGATTTTGTATTGCCCATCGAAAAGCTCCTTCTAGCGAAAGAGCTCGTGCATAGCCAGATAGTGAACTGCTTTTATTCGCTTTTTGCATCAGTAGCATAAATATATCATCTTCTACTTGCGTCATAAAAGGTCTATAAGAGTCCAGCGAATCGATTGCTTCGACCAAGACAAAGTCTTGCGTCGCACCCTTAAGCATAGTTGTTATAAGACTATAATAGAGCGGAAGGGATTCTATGCTTGCATTGTTTTTTTCTCGGAGCAGAGTGGTCAAAAATGTTGGCATCAACATTGATGTTGATATTTCATTTGCGACTTCGCTGAGAGCATCTAGACCCCCAAGGTCAGCCAGAAATGGTGTCCCTCCTGAAGACAAGATTTCGTATATTTTGCACTCAAGCGGACTCATTATTTTCAAAGACGAAGAAGCTACCATAAGGCGCTTTCACCAGAAGCTGAGACGCGATTTGTTGCCGGTATATGATCGAGCATAGCCTTGGATGTTATGCCGGCAATAAAGATCTGTAGATGAGGCAACTCCCTAGCAATGGAGCTAAGCCCAGTAAATAGCGCCTCAAGATCTTCAGGTGCAATTTCTTGGGCTCCTGGTGAGTCAATAATAAGCAGTCCTGGATGTCGGCCAACTCCTCTACGTTCAGCTACTTCTATCATTGCAAGCACTGTAGCTACTTTAAGGCGAAGGCGTTCTCCCTTGGTAACCTTACTGAAACTTGTTTCAGCTCCACCCTTTGTTAATAACAGGTTCGTATTTGCTCGTAATTCAGCTTTTGACAAACTATGCATCCCAAATCGCTTTGCATATGCAAGTAGGCTTTTTGAAACTTCTTCTAGAACCATCTCTCTGATTGCTTTTGCGCGAGAGTCAGTTTCTGTAACAATAGCTTTAAGAATATTGAGATCGTTATTGCCCATCGGCTCTGGAGCGGGATCATATTCTGCCTCCATAAGTCGACCCTCTAATATTGAGATCTCTGTATCTAGCTGCTCACGAATCGGAGAAGCCCCAAGTTGACCAGTGCAGTTGTTGATATCAAATGCTAGCTGGCTAAGTTCAAGCTGCAATGCATTGAGGGATTCCTGTGCCTCTTCTCGATTTCCTGTAGCCATGTCGAGAGCTGCTTTTGAGGCTGCTATCCGCGACTCCAATTCGCCTTTTTGTAGATCGGCATCTTCACTATTTGTTATTGATTCTCCGCATATAGAGCAAGAATGGTCCTTTTTTTCAGTTTCTTTTCTCGTTTCAGAAATTACATGGTCGCATCGAGGACATAAAGAAGGATTCAATAATCGAAATACTGAGCCTGCCGCCATAGAGTCAAGGTGAGTTTGAAGCTCGCGACGATCATCGAGATAAGCACTATTTGAAAGATGCTCGGCCAGCAGTTCCTTTTCCAAGCGCTCAGTGATTGCGACTTCATTTTTCTTTAGGTCTTTATAACGAGCATTTAAGTGCACAAGCTTTTTTCTGACCTGATCATCAGTTGGATACGATTCAAGAGCCTTCCGCTTTTGTTCGATCGCATTCCTGATCTCATCCAATCGAAATTGCTTTGTGCGATCCCTGACTTCGCGTCGGCGGGTGCATAAATCAATTTCTGCTTCTAGCTGCTTCAACGCTGTATTCGCAGATGCCAAAGTCGAAACCCATGGAACTCCAAGATACATCTGTAACAGGCGGGATGGTGTTCCTGTTGTTGCAGGCAAGTCGCCTAATAGAACGTCATAATTGGTTCCGATAAACATCGCACCTGACAATGCTGGCCACCCGTGAATAATTGCCTGGCCGGCTTGATCTTCTGATTCGCTGTCTCTCCAAGTCGCTATCGTTTCCATAGAAAAAGCTCGTAAAAAGAAATCGGACATTACCAATTCAAAATGACGGTCGCTGCTGAATGCCCCGATATCAATAGGGGTAGCAGTTGGGCATAGCTTGAACAAATTACCGATCGTGTTTTCCATACATTCAATTTGAACTTCGTAATCAATATCATCGAGTTTGAATCTCAATTGGGCTTTGCGAATCCAACTTCTTACGTCATCTTGCAGATTTGATGAGGCTTTGCCACGCAATAGCCATCGTACAATTTCGATTATTGATGATTTTCCGCGCAAATTCCTTTCTGTCATCATTGCCCAGAGACCTTCATGTAAATCTTTCCATTCAAACATAAAATCGCCCGCGTTTTCGACACCATTTTTTATACCAGAGAAATTTACGCGTGTGAGCTTCAAACGCCGAGGGACGGGAATTACAGGTGTTGGCACAATATGGTAAGAGGTTAAGACAGAATCGACGCGACTAGTTTCTACATTTGCTCGGGCGGCTATTGCTTCTAGCCATTCACTTTCTTTTTTTATCATTGGAGCCCCTTATGCGTTTTGTTTCAATTGCTCAAGTCTTGATTTTACGGATACGCTAATGGACGGGATAATACCGCCTAACGCGGTTTGCGCGTATTCTGCTTGTTGATACTGTCTAGCTTTAAGTGCCTTCCCACCGCGGCTGCCTGCAATTTCGGCCACAAGCAACGAACGTTCCGAGTACCACTTTAAAATTGGCGCGTGGGTTATAGCAGTCATACAAAAATCAACCCCGATCTTTGTAAGTATAAAATCGGTTTCTTGGACCTTTGTTTTATTCTTACTTCCTGTTATTCGAACCAAGTCGCGAGACCTAAGTAGTGACAATGCGTCATCAAGCCGATCATATGCTCCAAAAAGGTAGCGGATCATCGGCACTTTCCTTAGGTCTGGTTCGTCATCTAGAAAAATGGATTCTGCTGCGTTGAGGTATTTGATGTTTCCGGAAGTCTCATAGCCATCAAGTAGTTCATTAGCAAGGTAATCTGGATTACGCATCCAGAAGTCAAAAGCATGCAACCGAGCTTCGCCCCTAAAAATGCGCGCGACTGCATCGTCATGTGGGTCGATTTGTGGTGTGCTTCCAGCATTGAGGATGAAAAGTATTCGAATAGCATCTCTATGCGGGGTGCGACTAGCCAAGTTGTCTCTCCTAATTACAGATTATCCTATGTTTTGTGATCAAGCAACAGCACTCAAGGTGTCTCTGGTTAGATTTTTAGTTTTAGGGCTGTCATACGGCATTTATGATGTATATGTTGATCGTAAAGCATTAACCCAATATGAAATAGGAGAATCAATGTGCACATTGGCTATTACCCTATTATATCGATTTCTTAAATCTGAAATCACTCTCTACTAATATTGGAGAACCCATCCCATAGGAGGTCTCCCATGTCACCCGCCCAAGTCTCCCACTTCCCCGCTAGCCCCCGCGAGGGGCAAACTACCGTCCCCACCATCCCCGATGTCCAGAAGCAGACGATCCTTGACTACCTCAAGGCCTTCGGCTTGGCTTCCGAGCTCACCGAACCCGAGAAGCTCCAGTTCATTGAGATCAGCCAGGCTTTCGGCCTCAACCCGTTCAAGCGGGAAGTCCATGTCGCCGTCTATGGTGAGGGCGAATACCGCAAGCTATCGATCATTACGGGCTATGAAGTCTACCTGAAAAGGGCGGATCGTACTGGCAAGCTTGATGGCTGGCGTGCCTGGATCGAAGGTGAGGGGGCGAACATGAAGGCTCTCGTCCAGATCAACCGCAAGGACTGGTCCCAACCATTCATCCATGAAGTGTATTGGGCTGAAGCTGTCCAAAAGAAGCGTGACGGCTCCACGACCTCGTTCTGGTCAAAGCAGCCCCGCTTCCAGCTCAAGAAGGTCGCGATCAGCCAGGGCTTCCGCCTCGCGTTCCCGGATGAGCTTGGCGGTATGCCCTATGACCCGGCAGAACTGCCCGACAGTGAAACCGCCCCATTCTCGGAGCGAACCATTCCTGCGTCAATAACACCCGTGGAGATGAATCCTACGCCGGTGACAGCTGATCCTGTACCGCTAGCAACTACACTTGCTGCTCCGCCTATGCCTGTGGAAGCAGAACCCGAACCTGAAGATGAAGGCGAGCGGGCGAACCGGCTCTATGATGAGCTATGTTCCATCCTCGACCACAACGAGGAAGCCTTCACTCCCAAGCATCAGGAATGGATCCTGGCCAAGGCCCGAAAGGCAGCCAATGCCGATGGCGTTGAGCGCATGGTCGCCTACGCGCGTAAGGTCCTCAGGAATGCCGCCTCCATGGCTACGGCATCGGCGTAAGGCAGAGGTATACCAATATGAACTACCTCTCCGTAGCCAAAAAGATGCAGCTCGAGTGGAAGCTGACCAGCAAGGCTCTCCCGCGCGAAGCCAGGGTACCGGGCCTCTATCGGAGCCGCATGTATCCGTTCTGCTTTCCGCTCGAATATGCGGCGTACAACCTGTTCCATGAAATCCGGGACGACGCCATGGCTACCTTCGATAGATTGCGAATCGTCTGGCATGGCGCCGCACTCCCTGGGCTTCCGACCAATCATACCTGCTCTAGCCAGATATGCTGCGTGAATGCCTTGTTCCCGTTCCGCCATCGTCCCGAGGCCCTGGCTGACTTCCTCAGGCCTCATTTCCCGGAGCTCAAGCATATGCTCCCCGTAGAGGAAGACGCCTTCGTCGCGTTCGAGTGGCAGGGCGACATCAACTACCTTGGAGAAGAATCCCATGTCGGAGCGGACCGGATACGAGGAGCCGGTTCCACATCCATAGACGCGGCGGTCTGCTACGAAGCCAACGACGGCCGGAAGGTCTTCTGTCTCATCGAATGGAAGTACACCGAGAGCTACGCGGCCCAGTACAAACGTTTTCGTTCCGATGGCTCTGATCGCGTGGACTCGTATCGGGAGATATTCTATGGCCCGTTCACGCCCTTCAATCTGGAGGCCGTACCGCGAATCGAGTACCTGCTCTACGAGCCTATTTATCAGCTGGCCCGGCAACAGCTCCTCGCGTCGCGCATCCTGGAAGTAGGCATACCCGATGTTGATGCCGTCATCGTCGTTCACGTAGCCGTGTCGGCCAACCGCCAACTCCGGGCTGTCACCTCGCCGCACTTCCGTCCCATCGCCCGTGACCTCTACGAACTTTGGCCCAAGCTCCTCCTCATGCCGGATGAGTTCAAGTACATCCCGACCGAGGAACTTTTCCGCCATGTCTCGACTGACCGGCACCCCGAGCTGGAACCCTGGGAACGCTACATGCGCTCAAGGTACAGCTTCCTCCGTTAGCACGCATGGTCTACCTCGGAGTGGGGTAGACCATGATTCTCGATATCCAGAGGGCGTTTCAGGGCAACGCGATATTGGGACAGGGTAGGATAGTACTTGCTTGTACTCGCTCCAGCGCCCTGTTACTCCCATTTTGACTAATCAGAAAGGATATCAATGCGATATCAACCTCAATCTCAGATAGAAGCCTACACTAGAGCCTTCGTCCGCTGTACGAACGTCCTCAGGACTCTATGATCCGGTGGCCCTCCGATGCTTCGCCTTCAAGGGGCTTTTTGCCGCTATTAGAGGAAGGCTAGCTCACGTTCTTCAAGCGCTAACTCCTGGAGGTGGAGCTTGCGATCGAGGCGGCTGGCGAGGCTAGATGCCCTTACGCCGGAGGACTTCAAGTCGGTTGCTCTCGGACGTATGTTAAGAAATATATATACATCCCAATAAGCTAGGTCAAGAGCTTGAGACAGAGTACTTCCATCGTAAAGCAGCATTAGCGATTGGCTTTCGTTGATGACTTCCCGCTATAATGTTCTATTGATAATAGACATCAGGATGTATCTACTAGAATACATTCTAATCGGATCAACTAGCGCTCATTCCTGATTGACTGAACACTAAGCATGCAGTAAGCTGAGAGTGTCATCTGAGTGTGAATATTGATTTGGAGGTACTTAATGACCCCTGCTTTTAGTGAACCTGCGCGGATTGATGAAAACTGTGAAATCAGATTGGGTATCGCTTCATGGGATGATGGTCATGCCACGGCCAAATCTGTGAAGTACACTTGGTTTGACAAGAACGGTAAGGCCGCTCGTGGTGGAGAGTTCCCTGTCGAAGCCTTACCACAGGCACTTGAGTTTGCGATTCGTCAGGGGTACCTGAAGCTATCGCCTTTTCAGAGTGAATAGACCGGTCAACTTTATATTTGGCCATGAATGCTCATACAATCGTCGCCACGATAGCGGATGAGTGCTCGAATATTGGGCAGACGGGAATGATCGGCATTATGCCCTGAGCTTCCCGCACACTTCATCCTGCACTTTTTTATTTCCTCGAATTCTTACTATAGGATGTGTATGTTGCGGTTCAAGACTTCTGAATGACTTCATACTCTTTGTCAAACAGGTGAAGCACATAAGCATTTATGCTAGTCTATATCGAAAGTTAACTGGACGCAAATTGGACGCAGATTTCTAAATTTGCGTCCATACTAGGTGAAAACAGGTGCAACTAGGTGAAATTGACAATGATGCTAAAACCTTGTAGAATAACGAATAAGGGCCTTGCTCTTTACTAGGTGAAACTTAATGAAAGCGCTCCCGAGCCACTGTTAACCACTGGGTCCGTGGTTCAAATCCGCGCGGGGGAGCTAAAAAGGCTGATCGGCAATGCCGATCAGCCTTTTTATTTACCCGCGCGCCAACGCGCGCGCGGGATGCGCCGCGAGACTCGCAGCGGCGCAGGGGTGAGAACGCTGGTACCCCAGCGTTCGAGGGGGTATCCCCCTCTCCTCATAAGCGCGAGACTCGCAGCGGCGCAGGGGTGAGAACGCTGGTACCCCAGCGTTCGAGGGGGTATCCCCCTTGTATATAGGCCCGAGCAGTGCATACGACGAGAAACGTTGAGCGTCGTAGGGTCCGGGGTATCCCCGGCCCGCGAATGCCGTAGGGCAGAGATCGGCGCTGCTCCGCCGATCGATGGCCTCGTCCCGAGCCGGCGAGGGACAGACCCTCAAGACGAGAATGTCCTTCGGGACGGCTTTTTTCTTCGCGAAAACGCCCGCAGGGTGAGGAAAAAGGGCCAGAGCGTTCTTTGACAGTATAGGGAAGACGGGAAAAAAAAGAGGGGGTAGCGGAGAAGCGTCGCGCCTAGCGCGACCTTCGGAGCGAGGGGGAGTAGCGGCGTTGAGTTCGACTGAGTGATCGCTCAACGCCGACCGATGCTCTTTAACGGTACTCCCCCTATAGCGGCGCACTGAACCGCTTGAGCCTCGCGGACGAGGAAGGCCGGTACGCGGTCGACGCGCGAGCGCGGGAAAAAGCCGTCGCGATGGTGGGACTCGACGTGCTCGGGGACGAGCCGATGGCGCACGTCGCCATGGACGCCGAGGTGCGCCTGGATCAGGGAGCCGCGAGCGTCGGTATCGACCTTGGGGCGAGCTACGAAGTATCTACCATCACGGCTACGCCGCTCCTGGGAACGCACCGCATAGCGGAACGCGACATAATGGTGTCCGTGTCGACCTATAATGACGTCTACGCCGCGGTGGAGGATTGGTCCTTCACGACGCTCGATGACGGATCGCTATACATCCGCCTCGCGAAGCCCGAGAAAGCACGCTACGTGAAGCTCCACTGCCGATACGACGAGCGGAACGCCGACGGAACGGTAGCGGACGCGTCGACGTTCAAGAACTCCGCGCGCTCGATCGTGACAGTAGGCTACTATGAGACGAGCCGACGGGAATCCTATTGGTATGACGACCAGGGGAACCGCAGTACGGTCGAGACGCGTGTAGGCGGCAAAGCCGAGACGACGGGCTACGAACTCTACGCGAACTCCGACCGCGTGAAGCGCTCAGGCGACCGGGCCTACGTCTATGACGCGAACGGGAACATGACGGAGCGAGGTACGGCGCTCTCCTTCTCGGGCGATACGCCCTATTACGAGACGGACGACTACTACCGGCGTTACGAGTACGACCTGCAGAATCGTCTTATGAAGGTGTGGGGGTACAAGGACACCGTACTCATTACTCTAGCGACCTACGCGTACGCCGGCGATAACCTCAGGCTCTCGAAGACGGCCAACGGCGCGACGACGCGGTATATCCACGGCGTTGACGGTAACGAGCTGTATAGGGTAGCCGGTAGCGATTCGACATCGACGGTGTGGCTATTCGGGCGGAAACTCGTGGAGATCGCTAAGGTCGGTGGGGTAGAGACCCGAACATACCTGCACACGGACCATATCGGTACGGTTGTCTCCGCGACAGACGAGACGGGCAATACGATATGGACCGGCGACAACACGGCCTTCGGCATCGCGACGGCGGATACGGGGCTCGAATCGAGGACCGCTAGCTACACGGGAAAGGATTACGACGCGGAAGCGGGCCTGTATTACTTCAATGCCCGCTGGTATGACGCGGAACTGGCCAGATTCACCACCGAAGACCCGGCTCGGGATGACATAAACTGGTACGTGTACTGCGCCAATAACCCGATGACTCATACGGATCCGACGGGGTTGGTACAAGCGGTTGATGAAGATGAGAACGGCCGAGTAACCGTCGATAGAACATGGCGTCCGGCTTCTACGAGCACAACATCTAGCTCAGGGTCGTCTACATCAGCAAGTTCAGATTCATCTCTCGAACCTGATTCAAGATCAACTGCGATAGAAAAAATACCATACGCTACAGATATAGTATCAGCAACTTTAACTGGATTAGATGGATTGCTTTCTGGTTCGCAGTCACAATTTGAGACGTTAATAATGATGGGAAAGAATCAACTAAATGTTTCAAGAGAATTATTACTTTCAGCTAGTACTGCTGGCTTGATTCCTGATACTGAGGCGGCCTTACGAACAGCATCAAGCTCTGCTCTTGTTGGAGGCAGATCTATGCTAAAATTCGGTTATTTCGGAAAAGGATTATCGAAAACGATTCAGGGCTGTATTGGACCTATTGATATATTTATAATGGGAATCCAGATTGGTATAGAGAACTATCTCTATGGATCTACTGCCGCCGTTGATTAAAGTATTGATCTTATGTTTGAAGCGAGTGTTCAGTATCTTGTCACTTCTGCTTTGATCCCAGCGTCTCCTTTTATTAGTATACTAATTGGGTTTACAGCAGGGAAAATCGCCGGTTCTGCTTCTGAAACATTTATTAGGCCAGCATTAGTTCGTGCTGCAAAGACTGAATTGTTTCTATTCAATCAAGCTGAAAGTAACTATGGTCCATGGGCTTCGCTATATTCACAATCAAATATGATATTAGGACGGTGATCCTATGAGTGTAGAAGTAAGTACTAGAGATTCGACTGAAAAGAATGGATTATTTTATATCAATAAGGAAGGATGGATATATGTCTTAGCAGTTACTGGTATTGCACTGCTTTGGTGCCTTTTTGAATTAGTAATGATACCTGTAATTTTAGACAAAGGTCAAATTGTTGTTTGCATAGTACGAAAAGTGCAAAAAACATTTTTCGGTATTTTTAATGAAGTTTCATATACATATACTTTAAACGGGGCTGAAGAATATGGAAAGAAAATATTCCTAGCATTAGCTACACCAATTAAAGCAAGACAAATGCAAAATATACAAATATTAGATTTTCCTCGTATGATACTATTTGTAGATTATTTGAAACAAGAGATATTTGGCTTTATCTCATTTACACTGCTTCCAGTGTCAGTATTTACGTTATCAGTTATTAACTATATCCGAGGACGAAGAAAAAGACTATGATATAAGAAGAAAAATAGTGGTTATTAAACACTCTCAGGGTCAAGTTTCAATTCTTTAAGTCCAAGAAAAGATCATGGTTAACCTGCAAGCGACCTTCGGGGAGCTTGTCAGGTTGAACCGTTTTTTTCTTGCTCCCGGGAAATCAGGCCGGCACGCGTCGAGTATGCTGGCTTGACTAGTCCAGGATGAAAGCAATCTGTCGTGAACCTTCTCCGCTGAGAACCCCGCGTTACGGCCTCCCCGGTGATCCTGCGCTGGCTCGGATCACCCCCTTGCCGCTTCACCTGGAATGAAGGGGGAGACCCCCTCTCCTCATAAGCGCGAGACTCGCAGCGGCGCAGGGGTGAGAACGGCGGTACCCCAGCGTTCGAGGGGGTATCCCCCTTGTATTATAGGCCCGAGCAGTGCATACGACGCGAAACGTTGAGCGTCGTAGGGTCCGGGGTATCCCCGGCCCGTTAAGGCACGAAGCCGGGGCGTCGTCGTCTGTAGCGCTACCGATAGCGTAGCGCGAGGGATAGCCTCGCGCGAGAGCTGTCGCGGCGCAGAGCCCGGACAACGAGCCTTGAGTCGATGACGCGGCCCGTTACAGCAACCGCACTAGTCCATGATAAGGCCCAGCCGAAGGATGGGTGCATCATGGCTGACGAGCCGACGCACCCGAGAGGCTGCGTGGTAGTCAAATTGGTATTGCCAAGGTTCCATCATGGGATATACTCGAGCCATAGAAATGAATCATTAAACCATAGAACCGAGCCAGATAATGGATCACACCCGCGTCGTCCCCGAGGGCGAGGACCGGACGAGCCTCAGGGAGCGTTGGATACCGAATACGGGGGAGTACCTGCGATTTAACGCGTATATTACTTTGAGGAACGCGGCGGGCGTCGCGCTGGAGCCCGACGTATTCTTCCCGGACGGCGTGAAGGTCGCGATAGGAGCGAAGGACAGGAATTTCGATGCCGCGGAAGCGGGCGATAGCAACATAAGGACGAATCGCGGTACCGGGTTCTCCCTGTCGGGCGGGTTCGGCAACGGCGCATCGTTCCAGTTCCTAGGCGAGCTGAAACCGAGCGGGGCGACGTACGAGAGGAGCGGGTCCGGGGTATTCCGGCTCTCCTCGAGCGGCCTCGTGGTCGCGAAGAGTGGCGCCGCGGAAGGCTACGCCTGCATCCGTCCGCTCCAGGCCGACGGCACGAGGTGGATACGCCCCGGCGACGACGTCATCCTGACCGCGACACTGGCACGAGACGACGATACGCCTATCACGACCACGGCCCTCGAGACGCCCGCCTCCGATTACCTGGCCGTCTACGACAAGAAGATGCTGTGGCGGGCGAACCTGTATATCGATGAGACCCAGGCTGAGAAGAAGGATGACGCTGGCGTCGTAACGCAGGCACGGGTCGTCGACTGGAACGAGCTGCACCCGTGGAACGCGCCGCCGGCGGCGAACGCGGCTCTCGTAGGCGGGCCTCCCGAATGGGGCAAGGGCGAAGGCGGAGCCTGGGACGCTAACTGGGGCTACAACGAGTGGAACAGGAAGTTCTCGCTCGAGCAGGCCTTCAACGGCAGCGCTACCGTGGGCCTTACCAATCTACCCGCCGGAGACGGGAAGCAGGTCGTCGTCTTACCCTCGTTCACGCCGGTGCGGACCCTGAAAACCGACGTAGGGAACGTGACCGCCGAGAACGTGATAGGCGGGACGGTAGCGTATAGTTATCCGAAACACGGGTATGAGACGATATCCTCTTGGGGGGGGACACCTCCGAGTCCGAAGCTGGCCGTAAAAGGCGACAGACAATCCGCCCCGGCGTGGGATTATATTTCAACAGGCAATCCTGGTAGCATGGACAGTCCTTTCGATTTCGTATGGAAGATGAGGCAACAGAAAGCCGACATAGGGGACGGCGCCGTTCAGGGGCAGGCGCCAGGGAACTCGTGGTGGGATTACGTGGTGACAAAGCCCGCTGGAGCATTGGGGAGCGACCTTAATCCTGGAGACATTCGGTATATTCCGAGCCTTGGGCTCTACTTATCTTTTCCCTGGCACGAGCTTAATGAAGGGTTCCCTGGCTTAAGTGAGTTAAATACCGGAGCGCAGGATGAGTCGGATGACCCTGATCTATGGAAAATCCAAACAGAGTTATTGCCGCTGTCACCAGGGTCGACAATTAAGATTCTATTTTTAGATGGAGTAGATACCCACCAGAAACGACGAAACGCAAGTTGGATCGTTGAAGCCGGTGCGGATTGTATAGGATTCGCCCAAAAGGCAGCGTCGTATAGTGGCCGATCTTACGCCTGGGTACCCTTGCCTAAGGGGTTGATGGATGACGCAGGCGAAGCGAATATCTATACCGTCATGGATAGGTACCATCTCAATACGGTCCCAATAGGATACCGGGTTTACCCGATAGCGGAGCGATCGTCGACGTATGGTGATACCGTGGTAAGACGAGTCGTTACTCCAATCGGAACTGCTCAGCCGGCAATAGAAGAATTGCGTAGAATCGTACCAGGTGATATTTTTGTGAAGGATAGCACTACCTTGCCGGAAGCAGAAACAGATGACCACATCGCCATCGTGGCCTATGTCCCTCCGAACGCCTGCGAACTTAGTGCTACTGATCTTATGTCTCAGATCATCCTCATAGAGGGTGAGTTCACGAACAAGATCCAGAGCGTGATCAAGAAGTTGAGCGTGGGGATGTACAACGGGGTGGGGATTCCAGTTGGAACAGAAATTTATACGGGTTTTACAGTAGAGGATCAGATGCCAAACACTCCCCAAGTACCAGATCCAATTAACCTGAATTGCCAAAGCTGGGCTATAAGGAGATTGAAATGAAATGGTTTTTCAGTCTTATATTAGGGTTGAGCTATTTCATAATGGTAAGTCAGGCGCAAGAAGTGGTAGTTGCCCATAAAGAAGTCTTGGGTAGGATCAATGTCGGTCGTGCCAGTAGCGAGGTAGAGTATGCTAGTTCCGAAGAAGGATTTTACTCACCTGGATCACCTACTGTTGATGACAAAGGAACACTTTGGTTTTTCCCATATGGCAAAGACAAGATTTTAGTTTTTTCAAAACTAATTTTTTCCTTAGTTGATTATCCAGATTATTATCCCAGAAGCACTGGACCGAATTCATATGTCACTGTTAGTCAGCAGGGCGAATTCGGGTACTATTCGGGGTACCCAAGTAAAGAGCTACTTGGATGGGTGAAATCTATTGGTATTATTAATCCTACATACAATAACTATGAGACACCAAATGGCGGAATAGTTGAAGTTCAAGGTTGGGTTGGAGGACAAAAACACTTTATTGTAAGTATCGAACAGAAACCAAATACTCGTTCAATGACAGAGCTGATTAAGAAAACTTTTGTATTTCGTAATCCTGAAGAAACCCGCGCCTGGCTTCCGACTCAACCCGGCGGATTCTCCATCGACGACGATGGGCTCCTGTATAGGAACGGGATGCTATGGTCAGCGATGAAGCCCTTAGGACAACCAGACCTGGATTGGCGGTATATCGGCCGCTTAATGTCTGGTCATGTGATTTGGTGTGCCGGACCGCCTGAATGGGCAACGACGTTTACGATTGTAGATTCCAAGGGGGAAATTGAACTAGTTGTCAAGATTCCTACTTCCTTCCCTAATCGCTTTAACTGGGGGTTAGGGCCGTGGGGCGAATTCTATTATTTACACGCGCCTCCGATGGATAAGAGACTTGATCCTATGTATTCAGTATATAGTCCCGAACCAGGCGTTCCTGCAGATTTAGTTGTATATCGAAACCACCTCAAGCTCTTCGGCCGCCTCAACGCCGACCGCGTCCGCCTCCGCAAGGAACCAAACACGACAAGCGCCATCGTCGGCACGTACCCGGTAAAGACAGGCTTCCGTATCCTGGAGACCGGAACGACGCAGGAGACGATAGGCGGCAAGACGGCTCCGTGGATAAAGGTTCGGCTCCTCGACGGGAAGGAAGGCTGGTTCTTCGGGGCCTTCGTCGCCAATCTGTACGACGGCCCCGACGGAAGCCCCCCGCCGTGGCCGAACGTGCCGGATTGGTGAGATCCGAGCAGTGCGCAGGATCTCAGGGGGTTCGGGGGGTATCCCCCCGCCAATAATGCCCGAGCAGTGCATACGACGCGAAACGTTGAGCGTCGTAGGGTCCGGGGTATCCCCGGCCCGTTAAGGCACGAAGGGGGGAGCATCGCACAGCGTTCGAGGGGGTATCCCCCTTGTATATAGGCCCGAGCAGTGCATACGACGCGAAACGTTGAGCGTCGTAGGGGCCGGGGTATCCCCGGCCCGTTAAGGCACGAAGCCGGGACGTCGCCGTCTGTAGTGCTACCGATAGCGTAGCGCGAGGGATGGAGCCTCGCGCGCGAGCTGGCGCGGGATCCTGATATCGCGGTCGCGGCCGTCGCGATCGGGGCGCTCGAGCTCGTCGCCTTTAAGGAGACGATGGCCGGGGGGAAGCCCGAGCGCCCCGGGGAAGACGAGGCCTAGGGCCGATCGGGACGGATGCCGGGCGCCCGTTCCGCCGACGCGTCGCCCGAGATAGTCCTGGCGCGTACCGAGCCGGGCCCTCCCTCGAGCATATACCTGGCGCGGGCTCTGGTCGTCCCGTCGCGTCGCAACCCGGGTATCCCGCCCGAGGAGACTTCCCCGGACACCGTCTCGAGGGCTATCGCAGGCGCGGGGCCTTCCGGGAGCCTCAGCCTGATGTCGCCCGACGCGCTCGCGGCCTCGGCCTCGGCCTCCGCGCTCGCTATCTCGATGTCGATATCGCCCGAGGAGCTCTGAACCTTGAGGGAGCCGCGTCCCGCCAGCGCCGAGACGTCGCCCGACGCTGTCCTAGCGAAGGCCTCGCCGAGCCAATGGCGAAGCGCCACGTCCCCCGAGGAGCTCGCTATCGAGGCTGCCGAGGCGTCGCCGTCGAGCTCCGCGTCGCCTGAGATTGTCCTGATGGATACTCGGGAGCCTTCGGGCGCGTCTACCTTCACGTCTCCGGAGCTAGAGACGATCTCGATGTCCGCGAGCGATGGCGGCGCCGTGATCTCGGCCAGCTCGCAATGCCGCCCGAGGTCGAGCTCGAGCGTCGGGCCGGAGGCCGAGACGCGGGGCCGGTCGTCCTCCTTCCACCATCCCCGCAATGTATAGCGGAGCGCGTCGCCGCGCCGTATCGCTACGTCAGCTGACTGGGAGCGTACGATCAGCCGCTCCGCGCCGGGGGCCTCGCCCTCCATCGCGCCGGGCTCGCCCCGGGCGTAGCGGAAGAAATCGTCCGCGTCGCCGAAGGGGAAGGCCTTCCCGCTATCCTCGCTGTCGCGCGAGGAACGGTCCGTCTTGTAGGCGGATGCGCCCGCCTCGCGATAGCCCGCCGCGACGCCCTCAGGGGAGGGGAGGCGCGCTATTACCTCCTCCTCCGTGAGTTCCGCTCTGGCGGCGAGGGTGTCGTCGATATGGCTCTCGAGCTCGAGGAGTATGTCGCTCCTCTCCTCGGCCCCTATGGCCGCTAGCCCCCGCTCGAGGGCCGCTAGGTATTCTTTCTTCGTCATGGCCGATCCTCCTTGCGGTTTAGCCGATGGTCGATAGCCGGGCGGCCTCGCGGGGCTCGCCCGCCGAGGCGACCGCGGAACGCAGGCGGATAACGATCTCGAAGGGCCCGAGCGCGAAGCTCCGGGAACCTCTCCGCTCCGCGCCCCCGCGTGCCGAATAAAAGCGCGGCGCGGCCCGATATCGGTAGGCCGCCTCGGCCGCTCGCCTATGGGCGTCGAAATTCTCCGGCCTAGCTATGTCGAACATCGCTTCCTCCTTTCCCGAGGGCTAGCAGGGCCTGGTACGCCGCCTGGTCGCCGCTCCGCTCCTCCCTGAGGCGCGCGAGGAAGCGCCTCCCGAAGCCCGAGACGCGGTAGTACTTGCGCGGGTGGCCCTCGCTCGGCGACTCCCACTCGGCCTCCAGCGTTCCCTCCCTCACCATGCGGGCTAGGAGAGGGTAGAGGGAGCCCTCCCCGATATCCAGCCCGGCCCGCCCGAGCAGCTCCATGAGCGCGAAGCCGTAGATCCGGCCCCCGCCCTCCACGGCCTCGAGGAGGCAGAGCTCCAGGAATCCCTTCCGGCTCTGCCCTCGCCACTTCTCTATGGCCCGCTCGAGATCGGCGTCTCGCTCGTCCGTTCCGCCCATCGGCGCCTCCTCTCCACGCGACCACCCCGGAGCCTCGAGGGCTTCTGGGTGGATGCCTGTTTATTACAGGTGTAATGTAATACATTATACTGTGTAATGCAAGGAATAATCGTATAAGAAATTCTAATCGCCTTTTCGGCCTGATGGGGCTGCCCGCGCGCCGCGGCGTCTAGCCGCCGCGGGGGCTCTACGCCGGGGGTCTCTACGCCGGAGGCGTCCTCCGGACCGCGAGCATGCCCTCCACGAGGCCGCGCATGGCCGATGCGAAGCGCTCGGGGCCGTCGGGATCGGCGGCTACGGCCGACGCGAGAGGCGAGAAGCACCGGTACACCGCCCATAGGGTAGGGGCGTCCACGCTCTCGCCGGCCAGCTCCCTGAAGCGCGCTATGTACTCGATGTGGGTCTCCTCGACGCCGACGGCCTTGGAGAAGTCGACGGCGCCGAGCAGGCCCGCGCGGTTGCCGTGGCGCCGTAGCAGCTCGCCGCAGAGCTCGCCGATGGCGGCCGGGCCGCGGGCCCCGCGTTCGACGAGGCCCGCGGCTATCGCTATGCCGTCCTCGAGCATAGGCGCGAGGCAGGCCCGCACGAGATCGTCCCTTCCCGGGAAATAGTTGAAGACGGTACGCCTGGCTACGCCCGCGGCGTCGGCTATGTCCTCGGTGGAGGCGCCGGGGCCGCGCTCCGCTATGAGGCCGGCCGCGGCGTCGATGATCCGGTCCCGCGCGTCTGTCCTCGGGCGGCCTCGCGATACGCGATGTGCAGTCGGCATTTTTTCTCCTTGCGTTTTTTTTATACCTCAAATAAAATGCACTCAAGAGTGCATAAAAGCAAGATCGGTATGGAGGCAGGATATGGTTTCCGTCGACGCGCGCCGCGGGCTACTGCTCCTCGTCGGGAGGGCTCTCGCCTTTCAAGCCGTTTTCCTGGTGCTGCACTTCGCCTACGACTGGTGGCCCGGCGGGTTCACCGCCGTGTTCAGCGGCATCGACGAGTCTGTCTTCCAGCACATGAAGGTCGGGTACTTCTCATGGCTCGTCGTCTCGGCGCTGGAATGGGTAGCTCTGAGGCCCGGGCCGGCGCTCGACTTCGCCGCGAGCAGGCTCCTCGGGGCGGCCTTCATACCGCCTTTGTTCGCCGGCATCTGGTACCTGGCGGCCGCGGTTGCGGGGCCCATGCCGACCGACCTGGCCGAGATCGTCTGGGCTAACGTCGTGATATTCGCGGCCTCGCTGTTCACGCTCGATATCGAGGACCATATAGGTTCCCGCCCCATGTCGGCCCGCCTGAAGGCGTACGCCTTCGCGCTGGCGGCCCTGGCCTGCTTCAGCTACGTGCGCTTCTCGCTAGACGCGCCGTGGGTGGACTTGTTCGAGATTCCCGAGGTAACGCGGTGAGCCTTGCCGATCGTCCGCATGGAGATTCCGTAGAGCAATGGAGGTGATTAGATGATCAAGAAGATAGCCTCGGCCGTATGGGCCTACCTGAAGGACTGGAGGAACCTCCTGTCCCACTCGATAGTCGGCGTGGCCCTGGTCGTGATACCGCTGGCCCTGCCGCTGCCCGCCTGGGGCCGCGCGCTCGCCTTCGTCGCGCTCGTAGGGCTCAATACGCTCAGGATGACGCTCTCGAAGAGGAAGAAGGCCGCCGTGTCGGGCATCGCCGCTCCCGGTGGAACCGCGGCTCAGGCCTCGGCTCCGGCCTCGGGACCGGCGACGGGGGAGCCATGAACTACAGCGAGTTCCACGACCATAAATGGGCCAGGAACGTCGAGCTCGCGCTCGGGTACTGGAAGCGGGGCGAGTACGAGAAGCTCTATCGCGGAGATCAGGTCGCCGAGCGGGACTACTTCCCGGGCCTCAGGGTGATGGGCGCGTACTGGGCCAGCGTGGAGCACGAGATGCCGCTCCGCCTCTCCACCTTCCTCCGCGGCGCGGGGCATCCCGACTGGCTGGATGGGCAGTCGCTCTCCGGCGACCCGGAGGTCGCCAGGAAGGCGACGGAGTATTTCGGTCGCTTCCTGGCGGACATGGCCGAGCTGGCCGGGCGCATGGGCGAGGGCGTCGGGCCACTGGTCGCCCGGCTGTCGGCCGCGTCGATAGGGATGCCGGACGACTGGGCCTCGACAATGTCCGGGCTCCAGCGCCGTGGGGAGGCGGCCGTCGCGGCCGGCGACTTCCCCCGCGGCCTGCTCGACGAGTGGCTGGCGATATGCCTACGGAGCGTGGCCGACTATAACCGCTACCTCGTCGCCGGCGCGACGGCCGCCGCCGCCGTCCTCAAGCGTGACGGCCCCGTCGCACTCAGGGCCGCCGTCGACGCGACGAGCGAGGACTTCATGTGGGACGTCTCCCGCGCCTTCTTCGCGACGGCCCTGCCTAAGGCCGGCTTCGAGGACATAGGCGACCTGATGGAGCTCGGCCTGCGCGGCATGTACGCCGACCAGTACTTCCACTCGGAGCCCGAGGTCCAGGACGGGGAGGCGACGCTGCGTACGAGCGTGCTGGAGAATTGCGAGCTCGCGGGCGTATACGCCGCGGTCGAGGCGTGGGAAGGGCTGCCGCCGAGATCGCTGGGCTACGCGTTCTGCCGGTACTGCGAGGCCCACGGCCTGGCGACGATGATGATAACCATGCCGCCCATGGTCTCGCCCGGCTACCGCCTCCTGCGCTCGCTGGGCCTCCACGGGGAGCCGTGCCGCTTCGAGCTGCGGACGAGCCCGGCCGACGATATGCCGCGCATCCTGGCGGTGCAGGAGAGGGTCTTCGGCGCCGCGGACTAGCGGCGGCCTTCGAGGAGCCGCGGGCCGTTAGCCCGCGTAGAGCGGATTCGCATAAGGAGCGAGACATGGCAAGGATCGAGGAAGTCGTCAAATCACTGCCCGCGCTATTCAAGCCGGAGAAGGCCAAGGGCTGGAACCGCGTCATTCTCTTGGACCTGCAGGGCGAGGAACCGAGCAAGTGGACGCTTACCATTAACGACGGAGCATGCGCGGTCTCCGAGGGCCAGGCCTCCGAGCCGAAGCTCACGATATCCGGCAACTCCGAGTATATCTGCCAGATGTTCACCGGCGAGACCCCGCCTATGAAGCTCGTCAACGCCAAGCTGCTGCGGATGAAGGGGCCGATGATGGACGCCATAGCGTTCTCGGGGCTCTGGAACATCCCCAAGAAGGCCTAGGCAGACCGTGGGCGGCATACTAGCCTACGGGACGGCCATCCCCAGGAGGCGCATAGCCGGCACGGCCATACGGGCCGTCTGGGGCAACCTGGCGGAATCGTTCCTCGATACGCTGTCGATCGGGGAACGCTGCGTGCTCGGGCCCGACGAGGACACCCTCACCCTCGCCGTCGCCGCCGCTAGGCTATGCCTCGAGCGGGCGGGCGGCGGCTCGGGAATCGGCGCGGTGCTCCTGGGCACGGGCACGTCGCCGTACGCGACCAAGGCCGCCGCCGACGTGCTCAAGGACGCGCTGGACCTGCCGGCCTCGGCCCTGGCCTGCGACGTGCAGTGCGCGGAGCGCTCGGGCTCGGCGGCGCTCGCCCTAGCGCGCGGCCTCGTGGAGTCGGGCGCGGTCGAGCGGGCGCTGGTCGTCGCGGCCGATACGCCCAACCGGCACACGGCGCCCGGCCAGGTCGTCGAGTACGTCGCGAGCGCGGGGGCCGCGGCCTTCCTCGTCGGAAAGGAGGCGGGCCTCGCGGAGCTGGGCCCGTGGAGGACGCACTCCTGGGACCAGAACGACTATTTCCGTGTCGAGGGCGAGCGCTTCGTCCAGTCGGGCGCCGGCTTCTACGGCTGGGTCGCCAGCTGGGGCCTCCTGGACCACGTCGTGCCCGCGGTGGCCGGCTACTTCGAGGATACGGGCACGGCGCCGGCGGATTACTCCAAGATTGTCGTCCCGCAGAAGACCGGCCTCCGCGCCCTGATGACGCTGGGCAAGTGCGGGCTCGATATGATGCAGGTGCTCCCCTACGTGCTCACCCAGATGATAGGCGACGCCGGCGCCGCCCAGTCGCCTATAGCGCTGGCCCATATCCTGGACTGGGCCGATCCAGGCGAGCTGGTCGGCGTCGTGGACTACGGTTCGGGCGCCGGCTGCGACGTCTGGTCGCTCCGGACCACCGAGGCGCTCGCCGGTGCCAGGACGGGGCGGGACACGGTCCTGTCCCAGATAGACGACAAGGTGATGGTCGACTACGCGACCATGCTCAAGCTGGAGCAGAAGCTAATCCGGCCGTCGGGCCAGCTCTCCAACTTCTACTAAAAAAGGAGAATGCGATGGGCGCCATCAAACGAAGGGTGATGATGCTCGGCGGCGCGGTCACGCCCCCGAGCGTCCCGATGGACTGGACGTGGAGGCGGCTCGCTACCGAGGCGTATTGCCTGGCCCTGGAGGCGGCCGGGGTAAGGCCGAAGGACGTGGACCTCGCCTGCGTGGCGTATAACGATAGGACCATCATCGACTCGTCGGTGGGGCCTCAGGTAGCGGACGCGCTGGCGCTGGCGCCTAAGCCGGTGCTCGTCTGCTCCAGCGCCTGCGCCGGGAACGGCGTCGCAAGCTGGGCGGCGTGGAACGCCATCGCGAGCGGCAGGTACGACCTCGTCGTGTCGCTGGGCTTCGCCCGTTCCGATAACTTCGACGCGATGGAGGCCATGAATAGCGAGGGCAACTACTGCGACTACGATTACCTGATGGGACTGACGCACATAAACTACGGCGGCCTCAGGGACGACTACTACCGGCGCAAGTACGGCGCGACGATCGAGGACGCCGCGGCCTGGGTGCACCAGTGCCACTGGTACGCCCGGCGGAACCCCCTGGCCGCCGAGTACGGAAAGCCCATGCCCAGCCTCGAGGAGCTGTCCGCCGATACGCCCGAGGCCGACCGTTCCCGCCAGGCGACCAACCGCGGCGGCGTCTCGAGCGCGTTCGTGCTGTGCGGCGAGGACGTGGCGGCTCGTTACACGGACAGGCCCGCCCAGTTCGACGTGGCTTACGCCTATAGGCCGCCGTACATGGGCAATTTCAACGACTGGCCCGTAGACGGCCTGCGGGGCTACGGCATGGCCGAGTTCTCCGGGCTGATGGTCGCCGCCAAGGAGGCCTACGCCATGGCGGGTATATCGCCGGCCGACGCCCAGGTCTGCCAGGTCCACGACCTGACCGCCTTCGAGGGGCTGATGGCCGTCGAGGCCCTCGGCCTCGCTCCGCTAGGCGGCGGCGCGGAGTACGTTCGCTCGGGCGGCATGGCCCTGGGCTCGCGCTGCCCGGTTAATACCTACGGCGGCGGCCCCGCCTTCGGGCACGGCTCCGTGGGCTGCGACTTCCAGGCCGGCGTCATCGAGAATTTCTACCAGCTCCGCGGCGAGTGCGGGGAGCGTCAGGTGGACGGCGCGCGCGTCGGCGTCAACTCGTCCTACGGCACGCACCACTCGCTCGACGTGGCCGGCGTCGTGCAGAGGAGGTGGTGACATGAGCCGAGAATTCCCCGAGCCTATAGTCCGCGTCGATACCTTCTCGAGCGCGGTATGGTACCGCGGCAAGCGCGGGCGCTACCTTATCGAGGGCTCCCGCTGCGGGGCCTGCGGCGAGCGGTACTTCCCGCCCCGCGCGGGGCTCCTCTGCCCGGCCTGCCTGGAGCGCGCGATGGAGCCCTACCGGTGCGCCGACTCGGGCGCGGTCGTGGCCTGCGTCCTGGACGACCTCGGCTTCCCGGCCTGGGGCTACGGCGACGACCTCCCGAGGCGCATGGTGGTCGTCAAGCTCGACGACGGGATACACGTCCTGGGAGACGTCGTCGACATCGGCCCGGGCGAGGTGGTAGGAGCCGGGCTCAGGGTAAGGGCCGTGCTCCGGAAGCATCGCAGGGAGGATACGGGAGCCTGGGTCTACGGATTCAGGTTCGTGCTGGATCGGGAGGATTGAGCCCGGAAGGAGGTTGCCGATGGAAACCGTGACCCTGGGTATGGCGATCAGCGACGCGGCGCCGCCCCTTCTGTACCTGGCCGCCTCGTTCTTTACCGTCCGCTTCATGCGCCTCATGGGCGAGCGCGAGCTGTCCGGCATGTTCATGGCCGGCTCTCTCCTGGCGTTCCTGTCGGGCGCGTTCAAGGTGTCGGCCAAGATAGGCGACGCGCTGGCTAGGCGGCCGGTCACCGAGGCGGGCTTCCTCTACGACCAGATGTTCCCGATGATGGCCGTGGGCTTCCTCGCCACGGCCGCCGCCGTCGTCCTCGGGGCCAGGCGGTTCAGCGGCCGCGACCGGCGCGGCGAACGCACCCGCTTCGCGGAGACGGCCTCGTGGGTCTCGCCCTTCGCGGCCGGGGTCTTCCTGGGCCTGGCGTTCGCGCTGGTCATGGCCGTCAACGGCCCGGCTCCCGGGCTCAAGGCGCACTTCCTCGAGCTCAAGCGATACTCGATGCTCGCCATGGTGCTCCTGCAGCTCTCGACCATGGGCATCCTGGCCTGGTTCTCCTTCAGGGAGCGCGCGACCGCGGCCGGCGTCCTATCGATCGCCTCCATCGCCGCCATGCTGCTCATGGGCATGCTGGCCTCGCCTTCGACGCAGGCGCGCTTCGAGAACCGCATCCTCATGAACTGGATCGACCAGGCAGTCAACATGACTGCCCAGGCGGCCTTCCTGGGAGCCGCGATCATAGTCTGGGACCGCGTCAGGAAAGGCGCTGTCGAGGGCGTAGGAAAGGAAAGGAGGGTCGCATGACCGAGGCCGAGGAGAAGAGGGCGTACAGGTTCAAGGGTCGAGTCGCCATGGTCACCGGCGCCGCGTCGGGCATTGGGCGGGCGACGGCGCTCGGCTTCGCCGTGGAGGGCGCGGACCTGGCGATATGCGATATAAACGAAGGCGGGCTCCGCGCGCTCTCCGCCGAGATAACGGCGCTGGGCCGCCGATGCCACTTAGGCAGGGTGGACGTCTCGAAGAAGGCCGAGGCCTTCGCCTTCGTCGAGGCCGCGGCCGCGGCCCTGGGGCCGATCGACATCCTCGTCAACAACGCGGGAACAGGGCAGTTCCAGCCGTTCGCGATGATGGAGGACGACGAGTACGACCGCGTCATGGACATAAACGTGCGCTCGATCTTCAACTTCTCGCGAGCCGTATTGCCTTCGATGATGGACCGCGACTACGGCCGCATCGTCAATATCACGTCTATAATGTCGGTGATAGCGGGGCAGGGACAGAGCGTCTATAACACCTCCAAGGGCGCGGCCAAGATGATGACCCAAGGCATGGCCGTGGACCTGTCGGGATATAATATCAACGTCAACGCCGTCGGGCCGGGCATGGTCCACACCGGCCTGACGCGGAACCTCCTCGGGGACGCCGCGTCCGCCGCGGAGTTCGAGGAGAAGATACCCAAGCGCCGCATCGGCGTCCCCGACGATATAGCGGCGGGGGTCCTCTTCCTATGCTCCGACGCGGCGAGCTACGTCCACGGAGAGACGCTGTTCATAGACGGCGGCATGCTATGCGCTAGGTAGGGGGATACGGTCGGCAATCGGTATCGCCCCCGCGGCGGCGGACGATTGCCGAGCCTATCGTCAGCCGCCTCGGCGCGTCGTACGTGTAGAGCGTAGTATCAAGGCATGACCCTAACCCAATCAGTAGCGGCCCGCCTGCTGCCGCCCTATTGGAATCGCCGCGCGCGAAGGCGAGGCCTCTAGGTAGAGACAAGAAATAGTGATCTATAAAATTTGCGCGGCCAGTCCCCTTGCATTAGAGTTTCCGGTGCGTTGTTACATGGCTCGCGCACCGGTCTTTAGCCTTAAAAAATGGCAAGGAGAGAATCATGAAGATCAGCGGAAAACTGGTAACGGGTTTCGTGGCCGTCGCGTTGCTCGGCGCGGCCGTCGGGGTATTCGGCATCATCAGCATGCGTCGCATAGACGCGGCCGATACCGTCCTCTACAAGAACATGACCGTGCCCCTCGCCTCGGTCGCCGAGTTCGTCGGCTCGGCCAACCGGCTGCGCTCCAACGTGCTGACGATCGTGCTTAATATCGGCGATCCGGCCTTCATCGATTCCGAGGCCAAGAAAGTCGACGCGCGCAAGGCGGTGCTGGAGGAGGCGATGGCCGAGTACCGCGAGACGATCCTGACCGAGGAGGGCCGTAAGACCTTCGCCAAGCTCGAGGATCTCGAGAAGGTCTACGTAGGCGAGGCCGCGAGAATCATCGCGCTCGCGAGGGCCGGAGACGCAGCCGAAGCCGAGAAGGGGGCCAAGGGACTCTTCACCGCGACGGTCAACGAGATGAACGTTGTCATCGACTCGATGATGAAGCAGAAGGTCGACCTGGCCAGGGCCCAGGCGGAAGCCAATACGGCCCTCGCCAATTCCACGACCCTCATCATGATCATAGTGATAGCTATAATAACCATAGTCTCGGTGATTATCGGCGTCGCGCTGTCTATATCTATTTCCAGGCCGCTAGGCGTCGCCGTCGCGCACCTCGGGGAGATGGCCGCGGGGGACCTGCGCAACGATATCCCGGATGTCTACCTCAAGCGCCCCGACGAGGTGGGCGACCTTGCCAAGGCCCTGGACAACCTGTCCAAGGACCTCAGGCGCATCGTGGAGTCGATACTCTCGGCCTCCGACCAGGTCAGCTCCGGCTCGGAGCAGATGTCGTCCACGGCCCAGCAGCTGTCTCAGGGCGCCGCCGAGCAGGCCGCCAGCGCGGAGGAGGTCTCGGCCTCGGTGGAGGAGATGGCGGCGACCGTCAAGCAGAACACCGACAACTCGATGGCCACCGAGAGCATCGCGACGAAGTCCTCCGGCGACGCGGACCTGGGCGGGCGCTCGGTCATGGACTCGGTGGCCGCCATGAACGAGATAGCCACGAAGATCTCGATCATCGACGAGATAGCCAGGCAGACGAACCTGCTCGCGCTCAACGCCGCCATAGAGGCCGCCAGGGCCGGGGAGGCGGGCAAGGGCTTCGCGGTGGTGGCCAGCGAGGTGCGCAAGCTGGCTGAGCGCAGCCAGAAGGCCTCCGGGGAGATCGGGGACCTTTCGCGGCACACGGTCGAGAGCGCGACCAAGGCCGGAGAGATAATCCAGAAGCTGGTGCCGGACATCAAGAAGACCGCGGACCTCGTGCAGGAGATATCCAGCGCCTCGAGGGAGCAGTCCAGCGGGGTCGATCAGATAGCCAAGGCCGTCACCCAGCTGGACACGGTGATACAGCAGAACGCCAGCGCAAGCGAGGAGATGGCCAGCATGGCCGAGGAGCTGTCGAGCCAGGCCGAGCAGCTGGCGCAGACGATATCCTTCTTCAAGGTCCAGAGCGCGCACAAGGACGAATTCGCGCAGGCGTCGGCGAGCCGCGCGAGCGCGACGACGGGCGTGGCGGTCAAGAAGCCGACCGCGACGGTGCATCGCGTCGCCGTGGCCCACGCGAAGAGCGCGGCCGCCCAGGTGGCCGTCGCGCCGCAGGCTCGCAAGGATAGGGCCAGGCCGGATGGAGCCTCGACCGGTATCACAGTTGCCAAGGGCTCGGCGGGCGGGGCGAGCGACGACGACTTCGAGGAATTCTAGCCATGGCCGAAACGATAGAGAGCCAGTACCTGACCTTCGGCATAGACGGGGAGATATTCGGCATCCCGGTGTCCAAGGTACGGGAGGTGCTGGAGTACATGAAGCCGACCAAGCTGCCCAAGACCGCGGACTTCCTAAAAGGCCTAATAAACATACGCGACGTAGGTATCCCTGTAGTGGACCTGAGGCTCAAATTCGGCCTGCCGGAGAAGGAAGCTACCCTCGATACCGCGATCCTGGTGATAGAGATAGAGGGCGCAGACGGGCAGGTCCTCATAGGCTCCATAGCCGACGAGGTGTACGAGGTCATAGAGATAGAGCCCGAGCACCTGGAGCCGCCTCCTCGCTTCGGCATCAAGATCGATTCCCATTTCATCAAGTGCGTGGGTAAGCGCGACGACCAGTTCATAATAATATTGGACATGGACAGGGCGTTCAGCGACGACGAGGCCCATCGCCTCGAGGGGGCGGCGACGGCCGCTCCGGCCGATCCGGCCGCGCTTGCGGTTCCGTAAGCGCCTACCCGAAGCCGGGCCGCGGCCCGTAGCCCTCGGCCCGGCTTCCCTTCTACGTATTGACGGTTCCCGGGAATACCCCCGATAATCTTCGCCATGAATACCAACCCCCTTTTATCCGTTTGGGACACGCCGTACGGCTTGCCCCCCTTCGACAAGATCAGGCCGGAGCACTACGCCCCCGCCTTCGAGGCGGCCATGGCCGAGCACCGGGCCGAGGTGGACGCCATCGCGGCGAATCCCGAGCCGCCGACCTTCCAGAATACCGTCGCCGCCCTCGACCGCGCGGGCCAGGCCTTCGGCCGCGTCGCCGGCGTGTTCTATAACCTGACGGCCAGCGAGACGAGCGACGCCCTCCAGGCGGCCGAGCGCGAGCTGATGCCCAGGATAGCGGCCCACATGAGCTGGCTGAGCCTGCACGAGGGCGTGTTCCGTCGGGTTGACGCCTTGTACGGCAAGCGCGCCGAGCTGGGCCTCGGGGCCGAGGAGCTCCGCCTGCTGGAGCGGGTGCGCCTGGATTACGTCATGGAGGGAGCGCTCCTAGAGGGCGCCGCGCGCGCTCGCTACGCGGCCATAGCCGAGGAGCTGGCCGGCCTGTTCACGACCTTCAGCCAGTCGGTGCTCGGCGACGAGGCGGCGTTCCGCCTGGAGCTCGCTACCGAGGCCGACAGGGCGGGCCTGCCCGATTTCGTCCTCGACGCCGCCAAGTCGGTGGCCTCGGAGAAGGGCCTGGACGGCTACGTCATCAACCTGTCGCCGTCGCTCGTCGACCCGTTCCTGACCTATTCGACCAGGCGAGACCTGCGGGAGAAAGTCTGGCGAGCGTTCAAGGCCCGCGGCGAGAGCTGCCCGGAGCGCGACACCCGGCCCGTGGCGGAGAGGATAATCAGGTTGAGGGCCGAGCTGGCCCGCCTCATGGGCTACGAGACGTTCGCTGACTACGCGCTCGTCGACCGCATGGCCAAGAAGCCCTCGGCCGTGGACGAGCTCCTCATGCGGGTATGGGAGCCCGCCAAGGCGCGAGCCCTGGAGGAGCAGAAGGACCTCGAGGCGATAGCCGCGAGGGAGGGGTTCTCGGGACCCCTGGCCGGCTGGGACTGGCACTTCTACGCCGAGAAGCTCAGGCAGGAGCGATACAGCCTGGACGAGGCCGAGCTGAAGCCGTACTTCCAGCTGGACCGCATGACCGACGCCATGTTCGACGCCGCTGGCAGGCTCTACGGGGTCGGCTTCAAGGAAGTGAGGGGCGTGCCGCTCTATCATCCGGACGCTCGCCTGTACGAGGTGCTGGATCCCGCCGGAGGCCTGGTCGGCGTCTTCATAGCCGACAGCTTCGCGCGCCCCACGAAGCGCGGGGGAGCCTGGATGAGCGACTTCAGGTCGCAGTCGAGGAACCGCCCGGGCGGGCTCCTCTATCCCCTGGTCATAAACAACAACAACTTCGCCAAGGCCTCGGCCGGGAAGCCCACGCTCCTGTCGCTCGACGACCTGCGGACCCTCTTCCACGAGTTCGGCCACGGCCTCCACGGCCTCTTGTCCAACGTGACCTATAATCGCCTCTCGGGCACCAACGTCCTCCGCGATTTCGTGGAGCTGCCGAGCCAGATCAACGAGCACTGGGCGCTGACTCCGGAGATGCTCAAGAAGCACGCCGTCCACGCCGTTACCGGGAAGCCGATAGGCGACGACCTAATAGCGCTCATCAAGAAGAGCGAGCACTTCAACCAGGGCTTCCTGACCGTGGCCTATACTTCCTGCGCCCTCGTCGATATGTCGATACACGGGCTCAAGGATCCCGAGAAGCTGGATCTGGCGGCCTTCGAGGCCGCCGAGTGCGCGCGCCTGGGCGTGCCCGAGGCGGTGGGAATGCGCCATAGGCTGCCCCAGTTCAGGCACCTGTTCAGCGACAACGGCTACGCCGCCGGCTACTACGTGTACATGTGGGCGGAGGTGCTGGACGCGGACGGCTTCGAGGCCTTCGAGGCCTCGGGCGACGCGTTCAACCCGGAGCTGGCGGCTAAGTTCAAGCGCTACGTATTGTCGGCGGGCAATACCCTGGACCCCGCGGAGGCCTATAGGGCCTTCAGGGGCCGGGATCCCGACGTGAAGGCCTTGCTGCGCGGCAGGGGGCTCGTGTAATAAACGAGGGCGAGGCCGATCAGGCCTCGCCCTTCTTCCCTATCCCGCCCGATTCGCCTAATCAGCCTTTCTCGCTCAGGCGGGCGGCCTCTGGCCGCGCCCGAACCAGTCCACGTTCCGCGTAACGAGCATCACGAGCCCCACCGCGGCGAACGCCCCGACGGCGCCGATGAGCAAGGCCCAGTCCTCCGACCTGAGCGTCACGTAGAGATAGAGGTAGGAGACGGCCATGACCAGGCCCATGGACCAGGCCTTCCCGCTCGGCCCGAACAGCGAGCGGCTGTACAGGAAAATCATCAGGGTCACGGCCGCCGCGGCCGATACGTAGGCCGCCCCGAACGGTACGTGCTCCGAGAGCGATAGAAGGAGCAGGTAGAAGACGAGGTTGGCGATTCCCGCCAGGAGGTACTGGACGGGATGGACCTCGCGCCTGGTAAACAGCTCCAGCATGAAGAGCGTGATGAACGGCACGACTATGAACAGGAGCGCGTACTTCACGGCCCTCTCGCTGAGGGCGTAACGGTCGAGGACCTCCAGGAAGTCGACCCCGAGGAAGGCGCGGGAAAGGCGCTCGCGCGATTGGGCGGAGTCGGTCCAATAGAGGGGTACCCCTCGGCTCAGGTAGCTGACGTCCCATGCCGCCTCGAAGCCGCGCTCGTCCAGGCTCTGGTTCCCGGGCAGGTAGTCGCCCCGGTACGACGGCGACGGCCAATCGGCCCGGATGGAGACTCGCGCCGATTCCCCGAGCGGCAGGACGCGTATCCGCCCTCCGCCCTGGACCGTTACGGCTACCCTGAACTCGGCCGGTGTTCCCGCCTCGACGGCGACCGGGGCCCTGACGCCGCCGGCGAGCAGGCCGAATCCCGCGTCGCCCGGCTTGAAGGCCAGGGGCCGTCCGGCCCAGAGCGAGGGCCCGATCCCGCGGAGTCCCTTCTGGTTCTCGATGGGGATGACCATCTCGGCCTGCTCGAGCCTGGCGGTCTCGTTGCGCCCGAGGCTGGCCAAGGCTTCCGAGGCGTCGAAACGTCCCTCCATGGCCAGTTCACCTGAGAATACCGGGACGGAGAAGATTCCCCGCTCCTTGCGTAAAGTCGAGAGACCCGCGTCGATGACGACCGTCGCGGGGCTGATCCAAAGGTCGAACGGCGCCTCTCGGAGCGATTTGGTCTCCTTGCCGCGGTCGTCGCGAAAGGTCGATTCCTCTATACGCACGCACGGCACGCGCAGGACGGGGCCCGCGAACTCGAGCCCGCCACCCCACGATCCTAGTATCTCGGCCTCGACTTCCTCGGCCCTGTCCGAGCGTTCGTTCACGAGCTGCCTGACCATGGCCGCGGGTATGAGCATGACGAGCGCGAGCGCCGCTATGAGCGCGGCCTTGAAGCCGACGCCGTTCACTATCTTACCTATGACGCGCATCGATTATTCTCCTTCTCGAATCGAGGATACGGAGAGCCTATCCCCGGCGCCGGGCCGTATCGCGGCGGGATCATGGCGGAATCGCGGCTTTTGCGCGCGCCGGGCGCCCCGGGGCCGACGCGGGTATTTCCGACGGCGCGCCGCCGTGGTATCCTCTGCCCAGATGAACACTATCGCTGTGGTAGACGACGAGAGGAATATCAGGGCGGCCGTACGGATAGCCCTCGAGCGGGAAGGCTACCGGGTAGAGGAATACTCCAACGGGGACGAGGCCTGGGCGTCCTTCCGCGGCGGCTTCCCCGACCTCGTCGTCCTCGACGTGATGATGCCTCGCATGGACGGCATAGAGCTTTGCAGGCGCGTTCGCGCCCTGGGCGAGCGGGTGCCTATAGTTTTCCTCTCGTCCAGGGACGACGAGATAGACCGGGTGCTGGGCCTTGAGTCGGGGGGCGACGATTACGTCTGCAAGCCGTTCGGCATGCGGGAGCTGCTCGCCCGCGTCCGCGCCGCCCTGAGGCGCGGCTCTCCCGCCTCCGACGACGGCTCGCCGCGCGCTCCCGGGATAGTGGCGGGGCCGTTATCGCTCGACGACGAGCGCTTCCTGGCGAGCCTCGACGGGAGGCGCGTGCCGCTTACAGTCACCGAGTACCGCATGTTGCGAAGCCTCGCCGAGAATCCGGGAGCCGTGAAGACCCGCGAGCAATTGATGCGGGCGGCGTTCCCCGACGACGCGTACCCTAACGACAGGGCCGCCGATAGTCACATCAAGCGGATCAGAGCCAAGCTATCCGCGGCCGGGGCCGCCTTCGGAGGCATCGATACGGTCTACGGGCTCGGGTATAGGCTGGGCGCCGAGCCGTGAGGCGCCTGTCTCATCGCCTGTTGGCGTTCAACCTGATGCTGCTCTTCCTGCCCTTGGCGAGCCTCCTCTACCTGGATACCTACGAGAAGCAGCTTTTGGAGACGCAGGAATCCTCCATGATACAGCAGGGCCGAATCCTCGCCTCGGCTCTGTCCGGGGCCGACCTGGCCTCCGAGTCGGCGCGCGTCCTGGGGCGGCTTGGCTGGAGGGTGGACTCGAGGCTCAGGGTCGTCGATCGGGAAGGCCGCCTCCTGGCCGATTCTGCCGCCGTCGGCCATTCGGACTCCCCTGGGCCGACCTCCGGGCGCTCGCCTTACGGCTCGTCCGTAGCCTCGTCCGCCGCCGGCGAAGGCGCTGTCGAAGGCGCTGGCGAAGGCAATCGCGGCGGCTCGGGCGGCGCGGGCGGCGCAGGCGGGTCCGAAGCCGCGGGCTCCGCCAAGGCCGCTAACGAGCACTTCCTATACCGCGCGGTCGTCTATCCGCTGAACGCCTTCCGCAAGCTGTTCTTCCCGCCCAGCGAGTCGTACGGCTCAGGCGATTACTATTCGGGTAAATCGGTCCTGCTCGGGCCCGAGGTGCTGGCCGCCCTCGGAGGGCGCTACGGATCCACGACGAGGCTCTCGACGGGGGGGCAGGTATCGGTCAACCTGTATTCGGCTATCCCTATACCCGGGGAGGAAACCGGCGACGTCGTCGGGGCGGTCCTCGTCTCCAGGTCCACCTATAGCATTCTCGTCCGGCTCTACGAGTTCAGGCTCGATATCATACGCATATTCATGTTCTCGCTGCTCGCCGCCATGGTACTGTCGCTCGCCCTGTCCATGACCATTACGGCGCCGATACGCCGGCTGAGGACCGAGGCCGAGACGGTCCTCGACAGATCCGGCCGTTTCACGGGCCGATTCTCCGGCTCGAGGCGCAAGGACGAGATAGGGGACCTGTCGCGCTCGCTCTCGGAGCTGTCGAGCCGCCTCGAGAAGCGGACCGCGTATATAGACGGGTTCACCGCCGACCTCCTGCACGAGCTGAAGAACCCGCTCGCGGCTATCAGGGGGGCGGCGGAGCTGGCGCTCGCGCCTCCTCCGTCCGCGGGCGAGGGAGCGGACGCGGGAGCCGGCGAGAACGGCTCCGGGGTCGGCGCCCCCGGTGCCGAGCGGACCCTGCTCGCCGGCATACGCGACGAGGAGCTCCGTATGGAGCGGCTGCTGGCCGGCCTGCGGGAGCTCGGGGGCATAGATAATAGGATGGACGGCGAGGCCCTCGAGACCGTCGACCTCGCGAGGCTCGTGCCCGTCGCCCTGTCGCGCTATCCCCATCCGGGGTATCCCGACGTGCGCGTCTCGTTCGAGGACGCGGTAGGCCGCCCGGCCCTCGTCCGCGTCAATCCCGATAGGCTGGTCCAGATCGTGGCCAACCCGGTGGACAACGCCGTCTCGTTCTCGCCGCCCGGTTCCGCCGTCACGGTGCGCCTCGCCGAGGCTCCCGGTGGCTATGCCATAACGGTCGACGACGAGGGGCCGGGCCTGCTCGAGTCGTCGCGGCTCAAGGCCTTCGACAGGTTCTATTCGGACAGGCCCGAGGGCGACCGGGACTCGCACTCGGGCCTCGGCCTGGCCATAGTCAAGGCCGTTGTCTCGGGATACGGCGGCGCGTGCTCCATCGAGAACGGTCCGGGCGGCGGGTGCCGCTTTACCGCCGCGCTCCCCGGGGCCTAGGACCTCGCCGCCGCGGCGAAAGCGGCCCAGGCCGCCGGCTCGTCGCCCACCGCCGCCCGCGGCCCGTCGCGCACTATCGGCGTCCGCGCGAGCAGCGGATAGGCGAGCAGCTCGTCCGTAGGGTCGTAGTCCATGTAGGCGAGGCCCCTGTCCTTATAGCGCTTCGAGCCCTCGTCCACGAGGGCCGCCGTCCCGACGGCCCTTACGACGGAGGCGAGCTCGCCGGGGCTCATGCCCTTCTCGCCGAGGTCCACGAACTGGTAGCCGACGTCGCGTTCCTTGAAGAACCGTTCCGCCTTCCGCGTTATAGCGCATTTCCTCGTCCCGAAAATCTGGAGAGCCATGGCGTCGCCTCCTCCTATCGCCAAGTATAGCACCGGTTCGCTAGGCCCGCATGCTTCCCGTCCTCATGTAACGCAGGTGGAAGCCGAACGCGTTCTCCAGGTCGAGCGGGTTGTGGCAGGGACCGAGCTCGTGCGCCGCGTCCAGGTAGGACGATAGGGCTTCCCTATAATCAGGATGCGCTACGTTGCCTATGATCGCCCGGGCCCGTTCCGAGGGGGAGAGGCAGCGTAGATCCGCGACTCCGCATTCCGACACGATAACGTCCACGTCGTGCGACGTATGGTCGATATGGGATGCGTACGGCACGACGCTCGAGAGAGCGCCGCCCTTGGCGGTCGACTCGGTGAAGAATATCGATAGGTAGGCGTTCCTCGTAAAATCCCCGGAGCCTCCTATCCCGTTCATCATGCGCCGTCCTAGCACCGTGGTCGAGTTGACGTTGCCGTACAGGTCGACCTCGATCGCGGTATTCATCGCCACGACGCCCAGCCTTCGGATAAGCTCCGGGTTGTTGCTTATCTCCTGGGGCCGCAGGGTTATGCTCCGCTTGTAGGCCTCGAGGCCGGATAGGAACCGGCCGAGCCCTTCCTTGGACGGGGTGATGGAGCAGCCCGAGACGTGGCTCGCGACGCCTGCGTCCAGGAGATCCAACAGGGAGTCCTGGATCACCTCCGTATAGACCTGGAGGTTCCTGAACCTCGATTCCAGGAAGCCCTTGAGCACGGCGTTGGCTACCGATCCGACCCCGGACTGGAGCGGGAGCAGCCCCGGGGGCATGCGCCCCTTCTCGATCTCCCGCTCCAGGAACGCGAGCAGGTTGCGGGCCATCGCCTCCTGGTTGGCGTTGACCGCCGCCAGCGGCCTGACGTCGTCGGCGAGGTCCGTCAGCACGATCGCCGCTATCTTGGACGGGTCCACCTGGATGTAGGGCGCGCCGATGCGGTCCGAAGGCGAGAGGAGGGGTATGGGAAGCCGCGAGGGCGGTCTCTCGGGGCGGTAAATATCGTGGATCCCCCCGATGGACCGGGGTACCGCTGCGTTGAGCTCCACGATGACGCGCCCTGCGTGAGCGGCTATGGTCGGGCTGATACCGACGGACGTGGTCGGTACGAGCCTGCCCGAGCCGTCTATATCTGCCGCCTCGATGATCGCGACGTCGACGGGGCCGAGGAAGCCGTAGTCAATGTATTGGGGCAGGTGGCTGATGTGCATATCGTCGAAGGCTATCTCCCCCGAGTTTATGCCGTCCCTGCACGCCCCGTTGGTCTGGTACGGGAAGCGGCGCTTTATCATGCCCGCGCGCGCTAGCTCCCCGTCGAGCTCGTCCCCGACGGAGGCCCCAGCGACGAGCGTTATGCGAGGCCCGCCCGAGGCGTCGAGGCCTCGGGCCGCCAGGGCCTTCGGCACGGCCTTGGGATAACCCGACGGCGTGAAGCCGCTCGTGCCGACGGTCATGCCGTCCTCTATCATCGCGGCCGCCTCGTCCGCCCCCATGATGAGCGAGCCCAGGCCGTCGCCCGGCAATCGAGCCTTATGCATGGGCCGCCTTCACGAGGCCCTTCGTCGCTTCCTCGAACTCGTTCCGTATCGAGGCGCGGAGTCCGCTATCCTCGATGACGTCGGCGCCCGTCTTGGCCATCGCCGCCACGACGAGGCGCAGGCTCGATAGCGCGTACGGCGTCACGGAGGCCGCCGCGAACTCCCTGGTATGCGCGACTATAGGCGTCTCGCTTATCTTGAAGTACGGATGTATCGCGGGGCAGCGGTAGCTGACGTTCCCGACGTCGAGGGAGCCGAAGCTGCTCCTCGGCGCCATGACCCGCGGGACCCCGGCCGAGAGGAGGTTCCCCTCGTAGGCGCCCGAGAGCGCGCCGTTGGTCAGGAGATCGTCGTACGAGGCCTCGTAGTTGGTTATCCTGACCTCGGCCCCGACGGCCTCGGCGGCCGAGGTCGCGCAGGCCCGCATCATCGTCTCCAGGGTCGCGATATAGGCCTTGGCGGGGGAGCGTACGTAGAAGCGGGCGACCGCGCGCTCCGGCACTATATTTGCCGCCACGCCGCCCTCGCTTATGATGCCGTGTATCCTCGAGTCAGAGCGTATATGGCCGCGCATCGCGTTCACCGCGTTGAACAGCCCGATGACGCCGTTGAGCGCGTTGACGCCGAGTTCCGGGCTCGAGCCGGCGTGCGACGCCTTCCCGATGAACTCGAACTGCATGGCGGATAGCGCGAGCGAGCTGCCGCTCCGGTAGTGTTCCTCGGCGGGATGGGCGACGACGGCCGCGTCCAGCCCGTCGAAGGCCCCGCCTTCCGCCATGGCGACCTTGGCGCCGCTCGTCTCCTCGGCCGGGGTTCCGAATACGACGACCGACCCGCCTATCGCGTCGATCCGGCTGCTGAGCGCGATGCCCGCGCCCGTGCTCGCCGTTCCCAGGAGGTTGTGGGCGCACCCGTGCCCTATGCCTGGGAGGGCGTCGTATTCCGCCAGGAATGCCACCGAAGGTCCGGCCACCGAAGGTCCGGTCACCGAAGGTCCGGTCACCGAAGGTCCGGGAGCTGAGCCGCGGTATTCCGCCCTGAAGGCCGTCGGCATGCCCATATACGGGTATTCTACCTCGAACCCCGCGGCTCGTAGCGCGTCGACGTGCGCGCGCGACGACTCGACCTCCTCGAAGCCTAGTTCCGGCGTCGCGAAGACCGCCTCGTTCAACGAGGCGAGCGATGGCATGATACGGTCGACCGCCTCCAGGTATCCTTCGATGTTCATGCGTTTGCCTTCCTTCCGCCGGACCAGCCGGCTATCGCCTCTCGCCGGATAGAGCGCCCGAGACGGGGCAGCGGCCCGCCCCTCGGCGAGAGGGCGAGCCTCCCTCCTATGAGTACCGCCTCGATACCGAGCGGCGGTAGCGTCGGGGAATCGTAGTCCGCCGTATCGACGATGCGCCCGGGGTCGAAGACGACCAGGTCCGCGTCGCACCCGACCGCTATGCGGCCCTTGCGCCCGAGGCGGAGCCTGGACGCGGGTAAGAGCGTCATCTTCCTCAGCGCCTCAACGAGGGACAGGGCGCCGCGCTCCCGCGAGTACCTGCCGAGCACGCGGGGAAAGGCTCCCGCGCCGCGCGGATGGCCGAATCCGCGATTATAGATGCCGTCGCTCGCTACGATGACCAGAGGGTGGGCTATGGCCATCACGGCCTCGTCGTCGTTCATCACGAAGGCCGCGACGAGGGAATCGGGATACTCCTCCCGGGCGAGGCGGAACGAAGCCTCGTCGCAGGTCGTTCCCCTGAGGGGCTCCTGCAGGAAGCGTATCGCGCCGAAGCCCTTGCCCCATCGCTCGAAGCAGCCGTCGTCGAATACGGCGGATCCTATCCTCGTGCAGAAGGCGTCGTAGGGGTAGCTGTCCGCGAGCACGTCTACCCCTCGGGCCTTGGCAGCCGCCAGGGACTCGAGCGACTCGCGCATGTCGCCGAAGCCGGTACAGCTCACGAGGTGCGAGACCTGCATCGCCTGGCCCGTCTCCTCGGAGAGGGCGATGAGCTCCCGGACCGAAGAGAGCCCGTCCGGCCCGTCGCTCCTGTAGTGGGCCGATAGCAGTATCTCCCGTCCGGCCGCGCCGCCGGCGGCGCCGATCATCTCCGCGAAGCTCACGGCGGGGCTATACTCGAGCCCGAAGGAGAGGCCTATCGCCCCGGCTTCGATATCCTCCGCGACGAGGCCGGCCATCGCCTCTATCTGGGCGGGGGTAGCCGCCTCGTAGGGCGACGCTACGCCCGCCCTGGCCCTGATCGAGTTATGGCCGGCGAACGTCAGGTAGTTGATCGGAGAGCCGTTCGCGTCGATGAAGTCGAGGAAGTCGCGTACCGCCTGCCTCGTATTGCCGCAGTTGCCCGCCGCCGCCGTCGTCACGCCCATCGCCAGCATGTAGCGGGCGATGTCGTAAGGCTCCGGCGCGCCGGGAACGAGCGTCTCCTCGTGCATATGTATATCTATGAAGCCGGGCGATACGACGAGCCCCTCGGCGTCGATCTCCGCCTTCGCGGCCTCCTCGACGCGGCCGACGGAGACTATCATCCCGTCCTTGACGCCTATGTCGGCCGCGAGCATCGCTCCGGCCTCGAAATCCGGCACCGAGCCGTTGCGAATCTTCAGGTCAAGCATCGTAATTCTCCCGGGTAATGCGTTCGCCTCGCGGGAAGGATGCCCGGGCGCGTCGCTATCGCCCGGGCGGCGCGAGGGGGCCTAGAAGGGCCCGTAGTTGATGATGTTGGCGATGATGAGGAACGCGGCCCCGATGCCGATCCATATCAGCATGAGCGGCCAGATGAACTTCACCCACTTCTCGTAGGGGATATTGGCTACCGAGAGCACGCCCATGAGGGCCGCGGAGGTCGGGATGATGGAATTGGTAAAGCCGTCGCCGAACTGGAAGGCTAGTACGGCGACCTGCCTGTTGATGCCGACGACGTCGGCCAGGGGGGTCATGATGGGCATCGTCGCCGCCGCCTGCCCCGAGCCGGACGGGATGAAGAAGTTGATGACCACCTGTACGATGTACATGCCGATCACCGATATCGACTTGGGAAGGGTCTTGATAGCGGACGCCAGGCCGTAGACGATGGTATCGATTATCTGGCCGTCCTGCATGACCACGAGTATGCCGCGGGCGACGCCCACGACCAGCGCTCCGAAGACCAGGCCCTTGGCTCCCTTGACGAATTCCTGGGCCTGCCTGCTCGGGCCGAGGCCGCCGAACGCGCCGCCTAGTATGCCGACGCCTAGGAAGACCGCGCCTATCTCCGAGAAGTACCAGCCGAATTTGAAGACGCCAATCACGATGGCGGTCAGGCCCCCGACTACGCTGAGGAGCACGAACATGTGGCGGAGCCTGAACTCGGGCAGGGCAGAGAGGTCGACCCTCTTGTCCTTCTCCTCGTTCTCGAGCTCGGCGACGTGGCTCTTGAGCGGGTCCCTGCGCACCATCTCGCCGTAGCGGAGGAGGTACCAGGTGGTGACGGCCAGCATGGCCGCCAGGATCACGAGGCGGAACGCGATGCCCGAGAATATAGGCAGCTCCGCTATGCCCTGCGCGACGCCTACGGTAAAGGGATTCATGAAGCCGGAACTGAAGCCGCAGGCCGCGCCTAGCGTTATCATCGCCGTGCCGGTAATGGCGTCGAACCCGAGCGCGCGCGCCAGCGCGATGCCGATGGGAACGAAGACGATAGCCTCCTCGGCCATGCCTATCGTGCCGCCCAGTATGGAGAAGAGCACGAGGAGGACGGGTATCAGGAGCTTCTCCTTGCCTTGGAGCTTGCTCGCGACCCTTCCTACGCCCGCCTCGACGGCTCCCGTCGCGGTTACGATCTGGAACGCGCCGCCTACTATGAAGATGAAGAAGACGATGCTCGAGGCGGCCTTGAGGCCCTTCTCCATGACGAGTAAGAGGTCGAAAGGCTTGATCGGCGTCGATTCGACGACGTGGTACGAGGCGGGATCGACCACCATCTTGCCCGTGCTCGGGCTCTTTATCTTGTCGTATACGCCCGCGGGCAGTATGTACGTCAATGCCGCCATCAATACGATGACGCCGATGAGAATGACATAGGTATGCGGTACCTTGAATCTCTTCGGGGCTGCCAAGTCGCTCATGCTAGTTCCTCCGTTTTATTGTGCGTTCTGCCGCCCTCTGGCGGGTAGTACCAATGACTGTCCCTCCTCGCGTCGCCTCGTTTGGCGCTAGATGATATAGCGGCTCACCTCGGCCGCGCTCTGCATGATCTTAGGGATGAGCCGTTCTACCGCGTCGTCGCCGGAGGCGACCTTGATCAGGGCCGTGGCGACGCAGCCGAATATCCTCCCCGACGAGTCGAAGACCGGCGCCCCGATGCCGATAAGCCCGTCCGACAGCTCCTCGTCGCTTATCGCGTACCCCCGCTCGCGGATCAGCGCGTAGTTCTCGAGGAGGGCGTCGGGATCGGTGATCGTGTTCTTGGCTAGCTTCGGCAGGGGAGTCGATCTGACTATCTCCTCGAGGCGCTCGCGGGGCTGGAAATACGCCATGGTGCACTTCCCGTAGGTCCCGCAGTGGATGGGGTAGTATGAGCCTTCCTTGCGCCCGATCCGTATAGGCTGGTACGTCTCTATCTCGATGAGGTCGAGCACCTTCTCGCCGACGAGCTTGGCGAGCCCTATGGTCTGGCCGATATCCTCGGTGGCGCGCGCAAGTATTAGGCGAATCTGAGCCAGGTAATCGAACGTGGTGAGGTAGGTCGCGCCTATCGTGTACGCCGTCGGGCCGAGGCGGTATTTCTTGGTACTCGGGTTCTGGGTGACTATCAGCACGGACATGAGCTCGTTGAGGTTGCGGTGCACCGTACTCCGGGTGATGCCGAGGCGCGCGCTCAATTCGAGGGCGCTGAATTCATACGGCTTCTCCGAGAGGCGCATGAGTATGGCTATCGTTTTTTTTACAGAACTATGCTCGTTGTCCATATATGCTACACCTGTCCCATAGGTTGATAAACTGAGTATACACGCTTTGTTCCATGTCCGCATCTTTTTTTTTCGGGCGAGGGAAAGATCTCATGCCCACCTTGTCCGCCGAGCTTGGGATAGGCGTTATGAACGTCGCCCGTATCGACGCGCCTCTCGCCGTACCGCGCGAGGCTTGCATCGGGAGGACGCCTGATAATATGCTTACGGCCGATCCCGGCCCGCGGAGGGATCGCAGGCGGAGGTCCCGTGGCAGAGCCGTATAAGATAATCCTCGTGGACGACGAGGACGAGGTGCGCGGCAGGATATCGTCGAAGGTATCCGCCGAGAGCGGGTTCGTCGTAGCCGGCACCGCCGGGAACGGGTACGACGCGCTCGAGCTCATAGAGAAGCACTCGCCTCAGGTGGTCCTTACCGATATCAAGATGCCGTACATCGACGGCCTCGAGCTCGCGGGCATCATACGCAGGGATTACCCAACCGTGCGCATAGGCTTCATCACCGGCTTCGACGAGTTCGATTACGCCAGGGAGGCCATAGAGCTGGGCGTGCGCAGCTACCTGACCAAGCCGTTGACGCAGGAGGATATCGCATCGTTCCTGCGCAAGCTCAAGCTGGAGCTCGACGACGAGATACGCGACAACTACAACCGGGAGCAGATCCAGAAGCAATACGAGCAGAGCATCCCCCTCGTCATAGAGAACTGCCTCGTCTCGCTCCTGGCGTCCGGGGCCTCCGGGGACAAGGGTGACATAGAGCAGCTGCGCGGATACGGCGTCTCCCTCGACGAGTCGCCGTACGTAGCGGCCTACGCCGTCGTCGAGCGGAATCCGGAGACCTGGGGCATAATAGAATTCGAGAAGCTCAAGCTGTCGGTGCGGGCTAGGCTCGATTCCCTCCTTAACCAGGAGGGCCTCGAGCATTACGGTTTCATGTTCCACGGGGGCGTCGTCTTCATCATAAAGGAGAAGGGGAGCGAATTCTCCCGCGCCATCGACTCGATCCTGACGAGGACCGCCCGCGGGGCCGAGCAGTTCATGGAGGTGAGGGTCAGCATCGGGGTCAGCGCCTCGCACAAGGATTTCAGGCAGCTGGCCAAGGCCTACGAGGAGGCCGCGAGCGCCCTCTCCTCGGGCCGCTTCGGCGCGCTCGGGCCGGTGAGCCGTTTCGGCCAGGCGGGCGAGCGAGAGGCCGGCTTCGTGCGCCTCCTCGAGGGCGACGCGAAGAACCTGGAGCACCAGCTCCGCTACGGTAGCGACGAGGCGCTCGCCGCGTGCATCGAGGAGCTCAAAGCCGTCGCGACGGAGGAGTCTCGGAAGGCGGGGAGCCTCAACCCGTACGCGGTCAGCCTGGCGGGTCTCATAGCCAACTACGCGGCGTCGCTCGGCCTCGATATCGACGAGCTCGCCGGCGGCGACCTCATCGATAGCCTGGCTAGGATGCGCGGCCTCGATCAGCTGTTCGCCTGGTTCAAGTCGGTCTCGAGCCTCATACGCCAGCAGGGCGCCGCGGCTAAGGCGGGCAGCTCCCAGCGCATGCTCGAGCGGGCCGTAGCCGTTATGCATAGGCGCTTCGACGATCCGGGCCTGACCCTGGACTCCCTCTGCGAGGAGCTCGCCATCAGCCCGTCCTACCTGAGCCAGCTTTTCCGCAAGTACAAGGAAAGCAGCTTCGTGAAGTTCCTTACGGGTATCCGCATGGAACGGGCGATCGAGCTGCTGTCCACGACCGGGGACCGCATAGTAGACATAGCGCTGCAGTGCGGGTACAAGGACGTGTATTACTTCAGCCACAGCTTCAAGAAGTGGACCGGCGCCTCGCCGAAGAAATACCGTGAAGACAGAGCCTAGCCGGTCCGCTTCCATAGGCTTCGATATATTCGTCGCTATCGTGGCCGTGGCGGCCGTGATGGTCGTCATGAGCCTGCTCGTGTCGCTCGCCATTTTCGTCGGTACCCTGGACGAGTTCGCGGAGAGCAGGTCAAGCGAGATAAACAAGCAGATCGTCATGAACTACGAGGGGTACATCAACAGCGTCATTGAGACGGCCAATTATATCCAGTTCGCGTCGTTCAACCTCGACCTCGGCCGCGACGCCGCCGCACTCGAGGCCATCTACCGCTCTAACGCCGACATCAAGTCGGACGTGGTCTCGGTATACCTGTTCGACGGCTCGGGCAGGCGGCTCATCGGGCCGCAGCTCGACTTCGGCACGGGTAACGACATCGCGGCCCGGCCCTGGTTCCGGTCGGCGCTCGCCCTCGAGCAGGTGTTCCACTTCAACGCCGAGCCGCAGACGAGCATCGCGGAGAACCGCGACGAGGGCGTCATCGCCGTGACCAAGGCCGTGGAATTCCTGGACGGCGGCGCGACGGAGGAGGGCGTGCTCCTCATCGAGCTGGACCGCCAGGCTATCAGCGACCTCGCGCGCAAGTCGAACCTCGGCCAGGGCGGCCACCTGCTCATCCTGGACGAGGCGGGGGCGCTCCTGTACAGCTCCGAGCCCGAGCCCCGCGCGATGAGCGAGAGGAGCCATCGCCTGGCCGCGGGCATGTACCTGGGCGCCGAGAGGGCGGTCATAGGCGGGCAGGAGATGGCGCTTAACGTCAATACCCTCGTGCACACCAGGTGGCGCATCGTCACCGTGAGCAACGTCAACGAGATCAACGACGCGAGGGCCAGGCTCCTGGGCATATCGGTGCTGATCCTGGCCATCTCGATAGCTCTCAGCGCGGCGGCCGCGGGCTATGTCTCCGTCCGGATCTCCAGGCCGATAGGGCGGCTCAAGGAGACGATGCTCAGGATAGAGGGAGGGGACCTGGACGCTCCTATCGAGGTCTCCGGGCAGCGGGAGATATCCCAGCTGTCCCATTCCTTCACGAGCATGGTGGCGAGGATACGGGAGCTCATGGCGAGCCTCGTGGACGAGCAGAAGGAGAAGCGGAAGACCGAGCTCCGGGCCCTTCAGAACCAGATCAACCCGCATTTCCTCTATAACACGCTCGACTCGATAGTATGGCTCGCCGAGCACAAGAGGAACAAGGACGTCATCACGACCGTCGTGGCCCTGGCCCGCTTCTTCAGGATCAGCATCTCCAAGGGGCAGACCTTCATCCCGGTCGAGGACGAGATAGCCCATATAGAGAACTACCTGACCATCCAGAGCATCCGCTACGTCGACCGCTTCGCCTACGACATAGCGGTCCCTCCGGAGATGCTCGGCATGAGGATGATGAAGCTAATACTACAGCCTATCGTCGAGAACGCTATCTACCACGGCGTAGGGGACGCCGACGGGCGCATAGCCATAACGGGACGCCTCGAGGACGGCCGCATGGCCTTCGCCGTCTCCAACACGGGGTACGGCATAGGGGAAGAGAAGATCCGCGAGATGTACGACATAATGCGAGGAGGAGGGGAGCGGGGAGGCGTGGGCATACGGAACGTCTACCAGCGCCTCAAGTTGTTCTACGGCGACGCGGCGGACATCCGCATAGACAGCGTCCCCGACGAGAGCACCACCGTCACCGTCTTCATGCCCGCGCAGCCGGGCCAGGAGGGCTAACCGTATGATACCGACTACGCGGCCGCGCCGAGCGGGCCGGCTCGGCGCGGCGGCAGCCGTCCGCGCATCGCTCGCGGCCCTGGCGGCCTCGCTCGCCGCCTGCGCCCTGCTAGGCTGCGCGTCAAAAGAGGCTCGAGTAGGGTTATTCCTCTATAACCAAGCCGATCCGTACATCGAGGTCTTCGCGAGGCAGATAAGGGACGAGTCGAATTCCGCCTTCCTGGCCGTCCAGTTCGACGCCGGGAATTCCCAGCTCATCCAGAACGAGCAGATAGAGGCGATGATAGCCAAGCGGCCCGCCCTCATGATGATCAACCCCGTGGACAGGCTCGCCTCGCACGCCCTCATACGCAGGCTCAAGGCCGAGGATATCCCCATAATATTCTTCAACCGCGAGCCCCTGGCCGAGGACATGGCGATATGGGACCGCTGCTACTACGTCGGGGCCAGGGCCGAGCAGTCGGGCCAGATGCAGGCGGAGCTGGCGATGAGCCTCTTCGGCAACGATCCGTCCGGCCTGAACGAGTACGACCGCAGCGGCGACGGCGTCATCCAGGTCATCATCCTCAAGGGCGAGCAGGGGCACCAGGACGCCGAGCTCCGCACCAGGGAGCTGCTCCGCAGCTTCGAGGCGCGGGGCTTCTCTATAGAGATCCTGGCCATAGAGGTAGCCAACTGGAAGCGCGACGAGGCCTACGAGAAGATGGGGGCTCTCCTGCGATCGCATCAGGATAGGCTCGAGCTCGTCGCCTCCAACAACGACGCCATGGCCCTCGGCGCCATCATGCGCATGAGGCAGCAGGGCTTCTTCAAGGACGACGACCAGAGCGGCAAGGTCGATCGCTTCGACGACAGCTGGAGGCCCGTCGTCGGCATCGACGGCCTCGTCGAGGCGGAGGAGTCGATACGGGAGGGCTACCTCTACGGCACGGTCAAGAACGACTCCCTGAGCATGGCCAAGGCCATGGTCGAGCTGGCGCGGCGAGCCATAGGCGGGCCGGACTCCGGCGAGCTCCATTACCGGCTACAGGACGAGAAGTATATCTGGATAGACTACCAGCCGTTCATCCGGTGAGCCGGATCGGCGAAGTGCTCTATTGAACAAAATCTCAGTAGAATTTTACATTGTGGGCTCGCGGATACGGCCGTATCGTGGGATGTATAGAGGAGCCCCGTAGCGCGGTTCCAACCCCCGATAAGGAGAGATACATGAATCGAAGGATCGGTTTCCTGGCCTTGGCCATTCTCATGGCGATCTCAGTCGCCGGCGTTTCCGCCATGGGCGGGAAAGAAGGCGGCGAGCTAGTAATCGGCGCTAATATCTATAGCTTCGCCGATAACTTCATGAACGGCGTCATGAAGCCCGAGCTGGAGCGCTACGCCGCCGGCAAGGGCGTCCGCATCGAGATCGTGGATTCCGAGGGCCAGCAGGCCAAGCTCAACGACCAGGTAGACGTCTTCATCACCAAGAAGGTAAGCGTCCTGGCCATCAACCTCGTCGACCCCGCCTCCGCCAAGGCCATCATCGCCAAGGCCAAGAAGGCCGGCATCCCCCTCATCCTCTTCAACAAGGAGCCCACCGAGGCCGGCGCCATGGCCAGCTACGACAAGGTCTGGTACGTAGGCACCAACTCCGCCGAGTCCGGCATCATCCAGGGCCAGATGATGGTCGCCGACTGGAAGGCCAACCCCGCCTGGGACAAGAACAAGGACGGCGTCGTCCAGTACGTGCTGCTCAAGGGCGAGCCCGGCCATCCCGACGCCGAGGCCCGCACGCGCGAGTCGGTCAAGGCCTTCGTCGACGCCGGCATCAAGGTCCAGCAGCTAGCCCTCGAGGCCGATCCCAACTGGTCCACCCAGCACGGCAACGACAAGATGGCCGCCTGGCTGACCTCCAGCTTCGGCAAGAGCATCGAGCTCGTCATCTGCAATAACGACGGCATGGCCTTCGGCGCCATCAACGCCCTCAAGGCGGCCGGCGTCAAGCTCCCGCTCTACGGCGTGGACGCCCTCGACCAGGCCCTGACCCACATCGCCGACGGCGAGATGAACGGCACCGTGCTCAACGACGGCGTCAACCAGAGCCGCGCGACAGTGGACCTGGCTATCAACGCCGCCATGGGCAAGCCCGTCACCGAAGGCACCGCCTGGAAGCTCGATACCGACGGTACCAAGGCCGTACGCATTCCCTACCTGCCCGTGACCCCGAAGAACTACAAGGAATTCAGGAAGTAGAATCCCGGATAAGGGTGTATTCTAGCTACAGTGCGCGGGCGGAGAGCCTTCTCCGCCCGCGCGATCGTTTACCAGGGGGAAGCCCGTGCAAGAGTATCTCTTAAGCATCCGCGGCGTAAGCAAATCGTTCTCCGGGGTCCGGGTCCTGAACGACGTGCACCTCGACGTCCGCGCCGGTACCGTGCACAGCCTCATGGGCGAGAACGGCGCGGGCAAGTCGACGCTGATGAAGTGCCTGTTCGGCATCTACCGGCAGGACGCCGGGGAATTCTACCTAGCGGGGAAGCCTTTCAACTTCACCGACCCGAAGCACGCCCTCGAGAACGGCGTGTCGATGGTGCACCAGGAGCTCAACCAGGTCGTGCAGCGCACGATCAGCGACAATATCTGGCTCGGCCGCTATCCGACCAAGGGCCCGTTCATAGACGAGCGCAAGATGAGGGCCGATACCCTCGCGCTGTTCCATCGCATCAATATACACCTAGACCCGGATACCCCGCTCAGCAGGCTCTCGGTATCCCAGCGCCAGATGGTCGAGATAGCCAAGGCCATCTCTTACGACGTGAAGATCATCGTGCTCGACGAGCCTACCTCGTCCCTGACCGATAACGAAGTTAATACCCTGTTCGACATCATCGGCGTCCTTAAGAAGCAGGGCGTCGGAGTCATATACATTTCCCACAAGATGGACGAGATATTCCGTATCTCCGATTACGTCACCGTGCTCCGCGACGGGAACTACGTCGGTACCGAGCACGTCGAGGGCCTGACCATGGATAAGGTCGTAAACATGATGGTAGGCAGGGACCTGGAGGACCGGTTCCCGCCCAAGACCAACGTCCCCGGCGACGTGCACATGTCAGTCAGGGGCCTTACGACCAAGTACCCGCCCGTCGTGCACGACGTCAGCTTCGACCTGAGGCGCGGCGAGATACTCGGAGTGGCGGGCCTCGTCGGCGCCGGGCGCACCGAGCTCATGGAGGCCCTGTTCGGCGTGCGGACCAAGGTTTCGGGCGAGATACTGATAGACGGGAAGCCGATAGCCAACGCCAGCCCCAATAGGTCTATCCGGAACAGCTTCGCCTACCTTACCGAGGAGCGACGCGAGACGGGCATCTACCCCCTGGCCGATATTACCTTCAACTCGACCATAGCCAATATCGAGGCGTACCGGAACAGGGCGGGCTTCCTCGTCAACTCAAAGATGGAGAAGGACACCGATACGCAGGTCAAGGCGATGCGCATCAAGACCCCCAGCAAGCGCGAGCCTATCCGCTCTCTGTCGGGGGGCAACCAGCAGAAGGTGATCATAGGCCGCTGGCTCCTGACGAACCCCGACGTCCTCCTGCTCGACGAGCCGACGCGCGGCATCGACGTCGGCGCGAAGTACGAGATCTACCAGCTTATAATCAACCTGGCGAACAGCGGCAAGTCGGTCATAGTCGTCTCGTCGGAGATGCCCGAGCTCATAGGCATCACCAACCGCATACTCGTCATGAGCAACGGCTACATGGCGGGCATCGTCGATACCGATACCGCTACCCAGACGGACATTTTCAACCTGGCGACGAAATACCTCAACAACTCAAGGGAGGCCGAAGTATGAGCGGCACGGCTACTCGTAGACTGTCATCGATGACGAAGGAGCAGTGGAAGGAACTGCTCGTCAAGAACGCCATCTATATCGTCATCTTCATGATAATCATGTTCATCATCATCAGCGAGCCGTCCTTCCTGTCGGCCAACGTGTTCCGGAACATCCTGACGCAGAGCGCCGTCCGGCTTATCCTGGCCTTCGGGGTCGGCGGCATCATCATACTGCAGGGGACGGACCTGTCGCTCGGGCGCTCGGTGGGCTTCGCCGCCGTCATAACGGGGTCGCTCCTTCAGCGCGCCGATTACGCGTCGCGGTTCTATCCCGACATGCCGGCCCTGCCGCTCGTCGTGCCGCTGCTCATAGCCTGTGCGGTGAGCGCGTTCTTCAGCGCGATCAACGGCTGGGTCGTGGCGAAATTCAAGATACACCCGTTCTTGGCGACGCTCGGAATGATGATAACCCTCTACGGCGTGCTCTCCATCTACTTCGCCTCGGGCGCGCCGGGCCCCCAGCCGATCGGCGGGTTCGACACGCGATATACCGATTTCGTCATAGGCTCGACGCTCGGCATCCCCAACCTCGTCATCTACGCGGCCATTATAAGCGTCATCGTATGGGTGCTTTGGAATAAGACGACCTTCGGTAAGAACCTGTACGCCGTTGGCGGCAATCCCGAGGCCGCGAAGGTCTCCGGAGTGAACGTAAGCAAGACTATCATCCTCGTCTACGTCATGGCCGGGATCCTCTACGGCATAGGCGGCTACCTCGAGGCGGCCCGGATAGGGAGCGCCAACAACGGTACCGGCTACGGCTACGAGCTGGACGCGATAGCCGCCTGCGTGGTGGGCGGCATTTCGTTCTCGGGGGGCATAGGAAAGGTGTCCGGCGCCGTGGCCGGCGTCCTCATGTTCACGGTGATCAGCTACGGGATGACGTTCATAGGCATGGACCAGTACTTCCAATACATCATAAAAGGCGTGATAATCGTAGCCGCCGTCGCCCTGGACGCCAAGAAGTACATCAAGAAGACCTGAGAAGCGGCGCGGACGGTATGGAGGCTCCCATGGTTCGTATCGTCCGAAGGCCCGCGGCCGCCGGGGCGGCTGTTCTCGCGTTCCTATTAGGCGCGCTGTGCCCGCTCCTCGCCGCGGCCGCCCCCCGCGTCGCCGTGCTAGCGCTGGAGAACCGTTCCGGCGACCCCCGGTACGACTACGTCGGGGGCATAGCCCAGGGCCTGCTCCTCTACGACCTCTCCTCGAGCGGGGCGGTCGAGCTCCTGGATAGGGGGGCCATAGACGCCCTCCTAAAGGAGCGGGAACTATCGCTGTCCGCCATCGCCGCTTCTCCGGCCGGCGGCTTCGAGGGCATCTCGAGCGCCGACTACGTCCTGGCCGGGGAGTACCTGCTGCTCGGGAGCGAGCTGCGCCTTACGCTCAAGCTCATAGACGTCGCCAGCTCCCGCGTCGTCACGTTCTCCGACTCGGGGTCCACCGAGAACCTCGTCCACGCGCTCGCCGAGGGCGTCGTGGAGCGGCTAAGCGGGAAGCGCCCCGTTCTGGTCGAGGAAGGCCGCAGCCGCTCCATCCTGTCGCTCCGGGACGAGACGCCCGGCTCGATCGCCCTGTTCTCGCCTCTCGTCGACGCGCAGGTGTTCCTGGACGGCGCCTTCATAGGCTATACCAAGGGCGACAGGCGCGTGCCGCTCCTCCTCGAGGGGCTGGAGCCGGGGACGCACGAGGTCTCGACCGACCTCGGCCGCGATTTCGGCGTCGTCAAGCTTCCGGAAGTGAGCTTCAGCCCCTGGAAGGCCTACGTGCTCGTGCGTTCCGGCAAGCGGGAGACGGTGGTAGACCCTAGCACCCACTTCAACGACGTCCTCTATAGGCTCAAGCGCCTCGTATCAGAGGACCCGAAGGTCGCCTTCGACGCCGCCGGGAGGTTCTTCGCCGAATACCCGATCTCGTTCGAGGATAGGGCCGGGACTCCTAGGGAAGGCCGGATCGCCCTGGAGCTCTTCGCGCCTGCCGAACCGGGCGGGGCGGGGCGGGCCGCTCTTACCGCCTGGCTGGACGGCGAGAGCCGAACCGTATCGTTCTCCTGGCCTGAGGGGGAGGAGTCGGAGGCTCGGGCCGCCATCGGACTCGTGGAGTTCTCGGTCTCCGTGGAATCGCGCTACGGGCGCGTGCGCGCGAGGATCGAGGCGGAACGCTCCGACGTCGACCAGGGCATGCATAGGCAATAGCCGCCGCGCGGCCGCCTGGGCGAGAGCCTCCGCGACCGGGCGTTTGCTAGCCGAGCGCCTCCTAGGCCAGCGCCTCCTAGGCCAGCGCCTCCTAGGCCAGCGCCTCCTAGGCCAGCGCCTCCGCGAGCGAGGAATCGACGAGCACCGTGTTGACGTAGCCCTTGCGCGATACGATGCGGACCAGCTCCGCCTTATGCTGGCCGGCCGCCGCTACCGCTACGGGGCAATCCCTGTCGGCCTTCTTCGCCAGGAGCTCGAGGCCTATCGACTTGACCAGGGCGGCGCTCCCGGCGGATCCGAGGGGAGCCACGAGCTCGGGGAAATCCAGGAGCCGGCCTTCCTCGCCGATGGGGTAATAGTTGAAGTCCCCAACCGCCCCGGCCGACACGACCTTCTCCAGGTAGGCTCCTCCGAGGGCGGCGCTTATCATCCGCGAATACAGGCCCCGCCGCTTGAACGTGCCTATTCCGAGTATGGCGGCGTCCGCTAGCATCATGGCGCCATAGACCTCGTCCTCGTTCATGTGGCGATACTCCGCGCATCGGCCCTCGTGGCGATACTGGAACGACGAGATGAGCGATGTCGTGGAGACGGGGAAGTCGGCCGGGGTCTGGGTGAAATTGAGCGGGAAGAGGCTCAGGTTCTCGGCCTTCTTCCTCGGAAGGCTATCGAGTATCCGCGCGATAGCGTAGCCGTTGCTGATCCCTAGCCTGAAGAGAGGCTTCCCGGAGCCCCAACCCTGGATCAGCCTGGCCCCGTAATCGGCGAGCGCTATCTCCTTGAGCGTCTGGAAGCTGAGCTTCCCGGTGTCGACGACGACGACGCGGGCGCGGCTGAGTCCCAGGGAACGGCTCAGGGCTTCCTCGAGAGCGGGTTTCCTCTCGGCCTCGACGAGCCGCGATCCTTGGCTGAAATAAGCGTCGAGTATGGCGGTATTGATATCCTCGAGGGGATCGTCGGCCGCGACGAGCTCCGGGAACCGAGTCGCCAGCTCTTCGGCGCTAGCGCCGTTAGCCGCCATCCTGGCGAGGTCCAGGCTAGGCTCTCTGAGCGGCGTCGGCTCGAGACCCTGCATGGCCCTGTCTAGGCCGACGAAGAAGCGCTCCGCGGGAATCGAGTAGAAGGCGGCGAGGGCGAACAGGTTGGGCGCGCTCGATAGATACGATTTCTCCCAGCTCTGATACGTACGGAGCGGTATTCCTAACGAATCGGCTATATACGACTGAGAGTATCCGCGCTCTACTCGTATCGATTTTATGAACTCGGCTATCGATCTTTGCGCTTCCTCCATGGAGCCCCCTCTTACTAGTATTAAATATCTATGAATACGCAAATGAATGCTTGCAATATATGAGTATATACAATAAAATGTGCTTATAGTCAAGCAGAAACGCAATATATTGCGTATATGCTTGAAGTTTCATAAAAGGAGTAGCGACATGAAGTTCAAGCTTTGTTTAGCCATGATCCTAATTAGCATGGTGTTCTCCGTTAACGCGATGGGCGGCAAGGATAAGGCGCCCGAGGGCCCGGTAACGCTGAACTGGTACGCGCACGCGGCTACGCTCAGCAACACCCAGTCCGAGATCGTAGCCGAGTTCAACAGATCCTACCCGGATATTAGGGTCAACGTCGTCGAGCTCCCCGAGGCGACGAGCGACAAGCTTCAGGCGCTCCTGATAGCGCTCCGTAGCGGCGATAGCTCCATCGACTTCTTCAACGCCGACGTCACCTGGACGGCGACCTTCGCTTCCTCCGGGCTTATCGAGCCCTTGGACGAGTATTTCCCCGTCTCGAAGCGCGCCGATTTCCTTCCGGGGACTATCGAGGCGGCCAGCTACGGCGGGAAGATATGGGGCATCCCGTTCCGGACCGACGCGGGCGTCCTCTATTATAGGAGCGACCTCCTCAAGAAGTACGGCAAGGCCGTGCCCTCGACGTACGACGAGCTTTTCAAGACCGCCGAGGAGATTAACGCCAAGGAAGGCGGCGGCATGTACGCCCTCGTCGGCTCGCTGGCCAACGGCGAGGGGCTCACGTGCAACGCGGTCGAGTGGTTCTACTCGAACGGCGGCGCGGTCATAGCCCCGAACGGCGCGATAGTGATCGACTCCGCCCAGAACGCGCAGATCCTCGAGGCGATGGTATCGGCCTACCAGAAGAAGCTCATGCCCGAAGGCGTGCTCTCGTACGGTAGCGGCGACGCGAGGGCCTCCATGTTCCAGGGCAAGCAGGTATTCATGCGCGCCTGGCCCAAGGCGTACGCCATGTCCCAGGATCCCAAGAATTCGACCGTGGTTGGCAAGCTCGGCGTCGCTCCCCTGCCCAGGGGGCCGCAGGGACGCCAGGGGATAAGCGTGCTCGGAGGCTGGCAGCTGTTCCTGAACAAGAATTCGAGGAACAAGGCCGCCGCCGCGAAATTCATGGAGTTCTACGCGGGCGAGTACGCGCAGAAACTACACGCCCTCAAGGACACCTTCCTCCCGGCGAGGAAGAGCCTCTACTCCGACAAGGACATCCTGTCCGCCTACCCGTTCTACGGCATGTTCCTCGACGTCTTCAAGACCGCCGCCCCGAGGCCCCAGTCGCCGTTCTACGCCGAGATATCCGGCATACTATCCACCGAGGTCCAGAACGCCATGAAGGGTAGCAAGACCGCGGCCCGCGCCCTGGCGGACGCCCAGGCCGCGATGGAGAAAGTAGGCCGCTAGGCTCGTTCCCGCTACCGTTCCAGAGTATCCTACGGGAAGGCCGCGGCGGAGACGCCGCGGCCTTCCTCTTCGCCTTAAGGAGCCGGCAACAGACTATGACGAAGCGCCAATTCGGGTATCTATTGATAAGCCCGACGATAATCATGTTCGGACTATTCGCGGTCTACCCGGTCGTCCGCACCCTATACCTGAGCTTCTTCGAGTATAGGCTGCAGTTCGGCGAGACCATGACGTTCGTGGGCCTTAAGCATTACGTCAACATGCTCACGAACGAGCGCTTCTGGAACGCCTTCGGTTTTACCATGGCCTTCACGGCGCTCACCGTCGGCTTCGAGGTCCTGCTCGGCCTCGCGTTCGCGCAGGCCATGAACAAGGACTATCCCGGCAGGGGCCTCCTGCGCGTCGTCGTCCTCATCCCCTGGGCCATCCCGACCATAGTCTCGGGCTTCATGTGGAAGTTCATGGTCCACGACCAGTACGGCGTCATCAACCAGATGCTGCGATCCGTCGGCTTGATTCGAGATTACGTGCCGTGGCTAAGCAGGGATATCGGGGCCAAGGCGATACTCATCCTCGCTGATATTTGGAAGACCGCGCCGTACGTCTCGCTCATGGTCCTGGCCGGCCTGCAGGGCATCCCGCGGAGCCTCCTGGAGGCCGCCGACATAGACGGGGCCGGTCCTATCGTCCGGTACTTCCGGATAACGCTGCCGCTACTCAAGCCGGTCCTGGCAACCGCGGTGCTCTTCAGGCTCATACAGTCGTTCAAGGTATATACCGTCATCGTCGCGCTGACGAACGGCGGGCCGGGCAACGCTACCGAGTCGCTGACGCTCTATACCCTGCGTACCTATTTCGACGCCGGCAACTACGGCTACGGCTCGGCCCTCGCGAGCTTCACCATGATAGTCACGTGCGGAATCGCCGTGTGCTTCCTCGACGTCATCCGCGACAAGGTCGAGGCGGGCAGGAAAGGGCGCGCCAGATGAGCCGCAAGACCTGGGATAAGGCGCTCTTCTACGCGTTCGCAGCGTTCTTCGTAGCGACCATAGGCTTTCCGTTCTTCTGGCAGGTCCTCAACTCCTTCAAGCTCGAGAAGGATATCTTCTCCCTTACCTGGTTCCCCGACGCGTATACGCTAGCCAACTATCGCAAGGCCTTCCAGTCGAGGCCCCTGATGGAGTACATGGGCAACAGCATCGCGGTGTCGGTCTTCGCGACCCTGGCGTCGATGGCTCTGGGGAGCATGGCCGCGTACGCGCTGGCCAGGACCCGTATACGGGGCACGGGCCTCATACTCATCGTGGTCCTCTCCGTGTCGCTCCTCCCGCCCGTCGTCATAGTGAATCCTATCTACGCGCTGATACGGGGCATGGGCCTCCTTAATACCCGGACCGGCCTCGTGATAGTCAATACGCTCTTCACCCTGACGCTCACGATCTGGTTCCTCGTGCCTTACATGCATTCCATCCCGGCGGAGCTCGAGGAGGCGGCCGAGATCGACGGGGCCGGGCCCTGGATATGCTATTCCAGGATAATAATGCCGCTCGTCGCCCCGGGCGTCTTCACGGTAGGCATCCTGGCCTTCATACAGGTCTGGAACGAGTACCTGTTCGCCCTCGTGATGAACCCGGTCAGGGTCAAGCTCGTGACGGTCGGCCTCAAGATGTACGAGTCCGATAACTACATCCCCTGGGGCACGATCATGGCCGCCTCTACCGTGATCGTCGTGCCGCTGATAGCCATGGTGCTCGCGCTCCAGAAGCGGATCATCTCGGGCCTTACCTCGGGGGGGCTCAAGGAATGAGCCTCGTCCTTCCGTGCCCCATGCGGGCCTACAGGGGTACCAAGTGGTATAAGCGACTCGTGACCGCTGAGTACGCGGTCATGCTCGATTCCGGCTCCGCCCGGGAGTCGATCCGGGACCGCAGCCTCGATTCCGTCCCCAGGACGGATCCCAGGCTCGCTGACTACCGCGAGGGGATACGGGCGGCGTTCTCGGCCCCCGACGGCGAATGGGACGCGACGGGCCCCTTCGCGACGCTCCGCGAGCTGCGGCGTCTTAAGTCGTCCCTCTTCGAGCCGACGGAGATTGACTGGTCGTGCCTAGCGCCTAAGCGCGACCCGTCGGCCGCGTGGATCGACCCTCTCGGCTCGGACGGGTTGGCCGGCTACCTCGCCGGGGCTAGTCGCCTGATCCTGGTCGCCGACTGCGATAGGACTTCGCTGGCCGAGGCCTGCGCGCGAACGTTCCGCGATTCGCTGGGCGTCGGCGTGCCCGTTGATATCGCCCTCGGCCCCAGCGTGACGCCTTGGCCGAGGACGCTCTCGGAAGGGAGCGCGCCGAGGCTTCCCGGCTATTGGGAGCTGGAGGCGAGCGACCTCGAGTCGCTCTACGAAGGCGGAGCGGCCGTGGCCTGCGCCGACCCTCGATACGCCTTCGGGTTCGTCGCTCTCGGCCTACCTTTCGTAAGCCTCCTCGACTGCTCGGACTGGTACTCAGCCGCCCTGCACGGGCAGAACAGGGACGACGACGACGACGGCATCGCCGTCCCCGCGGCGAGCGGGTTCTCAGGATTGCTGACTAAGGCCTGGGCCGAGCGCTCCGGATACCGCTTCCGGTTCTGGAACGAGGCCCGCTCCGAGGAAGAGCGCTCGGGCATGCTGCCGATTCGCCACCGCGACGCCGGTATCCCGGCGTGGGCCGCCGACGGCGAGCTCGGCGT
>Ga0180008_1000054_pt1 | contig 114501 bp, 197 predicted proteins | sample MM_PW_MetaG_FD_121121 | JGI IMG/M metagenome (GOLD analysis project Ga0180008, IMG submission 121121) | Groundwater microbial communities from the Aspo Hard Rock Laboratory (HRL) deep subsurface site, Sweden - MM_PW_MetaG | ecosystem: Environmental > Aquatic > Deep subsurface > Groundwater... | reverse complement strand
GATGGGATGATGGTTTATCTTTGCTCTATGCTGCTGAATTTAAAGCCTCTACATTGCGTGGTGACTATATTATGGCAGAATTAGGGCTGAATGCTTTCAATATCTATTCGGCTGCCAATATGCTAATAGATCCCAACTACAGCGGAATCGGTATTGCGACACTAGGCAATAATGAGGGGGACACGCTCAGGATACAGGCTAATGATATTCTTGATGTCAATGGCCGAGCCGACATTGATACCATGCGAGTCAGTACCATGCTGTTGCAAATTAGGCATATTGCGGCGACAGATACGCTGGCGTTGACAGATTATCAGATAGTTGTTGATGCGATTGCCAATGTCGGGCTACCCTCTGCGGCGTCTGCATTTTCTGATGGGTATGGTCAAGTGTTTGGCATTCAGTTGACGGTGGCTCAACCTTGTACTGTGTACTGCGCTGGAACAGACTTTATAAATGGTGCAGATTCGGTTGCCTTATCTCAATGGGATAATCTTGAAGTTGTAGCAACATCTGACACTACATGGGCAATACGATGAACCTCTTATTGACTATCCTTCTCTGCGGGTTACAAATCATCAATACCAGCATGAACCGCAGGCTATTGGTTGTATCTGACGGGGACAGCAACACGGATAGTTCATGGTTCACTGCTGATAGTTCATGGATGCAACAAACTGAATTGGATATTACTAACCCATCTACTTATGAGTTCGTGAACAAGGGCAGTAACGGTAAAAAGGTACTCACCATGATTTCTACGGCCCCAGCCCTAATTGACAACATCTTTGAATGTAATGGTGTTTGCATCTTGCTCGGGGGGCAGAATGATGTTTACCTGGGGGCATCTGCCGATTCAACTTTCAACTTGATTGAAACATACTGCAATGCCCGAAGAGCAGCCGGTTGGTATATGATCGTAATGACTTACCCTAGTGCCGGTGCTGAATTGTCAGAGTGCAATGATTCGGTAAGGGTTAATTTTGCAACCTTTGCTGATGAACTTATTGATCTATCTCTTGACCCTAATATTGGAGATGCTGCTGACCACGGAAATGCAACCTATTTTCGTGACCCAGTACACTTAACTCCAATTGGGTTAAGCATTGTTGCAGACTCGGTTATAAAGCATTTGGAGGCATTACGATGAAACGCACAATAACTCTTGCGCTCCAGTATGAGCAGGAATTGGGGATGGTGAACTGATTATGAGTTACTTCAACTACAAAAACCAGCCCGAGTTCGGTGGATATGTCATCGGAAGGCCGGTTACTGCCACGCTGTATGTTTCGCCAGATGGTGACAACTCAGACGGCATATCATGGGCAAGGGCATATACAACACCGAACGCCGCACTGGATGCGGCATCAACCGATGCAAGCGCATTTACTACCATATTCCTCGCCCCTAAAGCTACCCCTTACGACATCAATACTACAGGCGATCCAACATGGGCGGCGAATGTTGCGATAAGAGGCCCGCATAGAAAATGGGCACCTATCACAAACTCCCATGCTTCTGCTACCAGTATCTTGAAATTAACCGGCAAGTCCTCAGTAACAGACTTGGCATTTAATCAAACGGGTGCTGTGACAGGGCTTATAATGACATCTTCTGCCTTCAGGATAGGAACATGCGGGTTCAATTCTTCTGCATGTACAGGTGCAGTTAAAAGTATCCACATAGATGGTACAGCAGGAACAATTATAGGTGGCAGGATTGAAGATGTTAGAACGATAGGCAACGCAACCTATACCACTGGCATATATCTGGATAACTGTGCATATAATGACTTCCAAGTTATTGATTCGCACCACTGTATTGTAGGAATACAGATTGTAAATGCAGCTTCAGATTATAACTTCTTTGATGGCGTTGACTTAGGCGGTTGTGCTACAGGATTAAAGATTGATGCTGGTAATTCTCAGCACTTTACCGATGTACATTTCCATGAAAATGTGGTTAATGTCAACGACTCTGTAGGAGACCATCACTGGCGTAACATTCAAGGAGAGTTCCCAGTTACGGTAGAACCCGTTAACCTAACCGGAATACAGGTTACTTGCGGTGACGAAGATTGGGGTGCTGACACTGAACTGAGGGCTGCTGTAACTTCGACAGTTCCTTTCAAAGTATTAGGCTATACGCTTAACCCTAGCCATGAAGAAAACACTAGGATTAGATTCTCAGCAGACAGCGGTACGACATTTTTCGCAGAAGAGATTTTTGCCGCCAAAAAAGGCAAGGCTTCAGCAGCTTCAGATGGCACCGACTATATTTTTAACGCTGGCACACGAATTTCTGCAAGTGCTTGGAGTCCCGATAGTGGGCGTACCGTTAACGTCTGGCTTGAGATACAAGAGATTTAAGGAGGAATTATGACTCCCGTGGTATGCAACAAAAATTAGTATAAAATTGGAGGGTAAATGAGTTACTTAGGAAAGATGATTGCTACAAGCCCTAGAATAGTAGAAAGAGCTTCAGCAGTATTACCTGCTACTACACAGACACCTTATTTTACAGTTAGTGGTAAGGTTTTAATAACACATATTGTAGGCGAAGTTACAGTAGTGTTTGATGGTACGGCTAATGATATTAAATTGATTGCTAATCCTACAGTAGGTGCAGATGTGGATTTATGTACAGCTTTAACAGTGACTTCAGATACATTAGGAACTATTTATACAATTACAGGTACTTTAGCAGATGCAATGATTGCCACACCTTCAGGAGCAGTACAATCACAGTTAGCTCCTATTATTGTGGCAGCAGGTTCTATTGATTTGGATGCAAGCGCAACTGACACAACTGGTTCAACTAAATGGGTACTTCATTACATTCCGTTGGAAGACGGTGCTACGGTGAGTGTGTAATGGCAACAGCAACTTACTACTTTAATGCTTATGATGCAGGAGTAAACGAATGGGCTAATGACCCTGCTAATATGGTAGATGGTAGTATTTTAACTGAGTCATGGACAAATCAAGCTGATGATTTACAGTTATTAACAGGTAATACTTGTGATGGTACTAATTTAGGAGTAATCACTAAAGTTGAAATTAGAGCTTATGGTTATATTGCTAATGTTAGTAGAGTAGGTTTAACTCCGGTATTTTCAGGTACAGATGATGGAGATGACCACAATGCCATTACAGGGTTTAGTCCTGCATGGTCAAATTACTTTGATATTACTTCGGATACTAATGCTCCTGCAACATGGACTTGGAATGATGTTAAAGATTTAGATTGTAAAGTTTTAGCTACATTTGACTCTGGTAATTTACATTGTTACAAAGTTGAGATACAAGTTACTTATTGGTTTGGGGCATTGTCTACAAAATTAGCAACTAATGTTAGCTATTACTACTATTAAGGAGATTAGATGAAAATACTTCAATTTGATGTAATGAAAAGGATGCCCGAAGTTAACAGGATAGTATTACATCATTCAGGAACTTCTTCTGGTAACGCTGAAATTTTCCATGAAGCACATAAAAGAATTGGAGATTCGGGTATAGGTTATCATTATGTTATAGGTAATGGTAAAGGTTCCAATGAAGGTTATATTGAAATGGCTCGTATGGAGAAGTGGCAAGGTGCTCATGCTAGAGGTGGAAACAAAGATTCTATAGGAATATGTTTAGTTGGAAATTACATGGATGAAGTGCCATTACCTAAACAGTATCAATCTTTAATTAGATTACTTTCAGAGATATGTTTTAGATTAAATTTGAATCCTTATGATAAGTATAGCACAGGTAAAAAAGAATCTTATGTAATTTGTGGTCACAGAGATGTGTATGGAAGTTCTACAGATTGTCCCGGTGATAAGTTTTATGAAATGTTAGATAGAATTAGAGATGATGTTAAATGGCAGTTACTAAGTAATAAAAAAGGTGAGATAAGTAAGTTGAGAGGAGAGTAATGGTTACATGGATTTGTGAAGAGTGTGGCTATGAGTATGAGTTAGAGGAGCCAAATGTGCCTAGTGAACCTTGTGCTAATTGTGGAGCAGATGCAGACAGGTCTAAGCCTAAGCCTCCTCCTATTCAACAAGTAAAACCGCCTCATTAGAAGGGAGTAATTTATGCCCTTAAGTATAACTTCGGGCTGGGCTTCGGTACTTTTAGTTGCTATTTGTTTGTTTGCTTCAATCATAGGTACTTGGGCTGTTTTTTCGTGGAGAATAGATTCTATTGATGCTAGACTAAAAGCTACTGAGGCTTTAGTAACAGCACAAAATCAGGCTATAATTGTCAATAGTGAGAGTATGGAATGGATTAAAGGTTCATTAATACGCATAGAAGGTAAGCTAGACTGTGCTGTTACTAATGAAACTTGTCTGGAGCGTTCTGGTAGGATTATAGATGTGGTAGACAGATTGTGAAAGAAGGAAAATAAAATGAGTGAACCGAAATTGTATAATGATGTGAGAGATATTGGCTTTAAGTTTTTAAGTAACATAGTTAGCTTTAAGTATCAAACTGGAATTATGGTTACAGTTGCATTTTTCATGCACTTACTTCCGTGGTATGCTTGGCTTCCTTCTCTGTTAGCAATAGCATCAATTAGAGGATGGGAAAAGCTGATTATTTGGGGTAAGCGTACACAAGAGATAGGTGAGGAAGTAGAGACTGTAGAGACACCTACTACAGAAGGTTAGTATGGAGTCATTACTACTAGACTTAGGGGGAACTTATTTCAAAGGTTCCCCTCTTCCCATATTCACAAACGGATTAGATGCAAATTTAGTATTGTATATTCTACAGCAACGATACAAAGAGTTTATTGAAAACAGGATTCTAATTACCAACTTGATCCAAAGGATAGGTGGTAATGTTGCTGAAATTGATTGGTATAATACTTTGAATTATGTAACTTACTTAAATGATTTAGAGAATGTTAATTTTGTAGGTACTATTAAACAAAGGTATACACAAGCTAAGGAACAAGGTATTGACAGAGGCTTGAGATTAAGTATATTAGGTGATACCGAGGAAGCTATTTACATTGCAGTGAAAGAGGATGATTTAGAATTTGCATTAGAATTTGCTGATAATTTACAGGTAATAGAACAGTATGGAATTAAGTTACCTAAAGTTAAAATAATAGCTCCTTATGGTAACTCTGATAAGTTTGTTGAACGGTTATTGTTTAGAGAAAGTGTTGATATTTATAAGGGATTATTTGTAAATGTAGTGTTCCAATTAAAGGATAAGTCTGAGTTTACAGATTTTCTTAACACTGAGCAAGGTATAAATAGTTTAGTACATTGGTTAAGTAGAAGTTTAGATGATTTAAGTGAAAGGAAATTAAATGTGGAAGTGGTTGAATAATGCTTATGATAATGTTTTAGATTGGTTACTGGCTAGAGGGTTTAGTGTACATACATATTCTAATAGTTTACATCTATACTTGAGTATGATGCTAATTGTAGTGTTAGTATTGAGTGGTGTAAATGTGTATATTGCGGGGACAAGTGTCCTCATAATTGGGATACTAAAAGAATTATTTGACCATTTTGTTAGAGGTAAAGAGTTTTCATGGTGGGATATAATGTATGATTGTCTAGGTATATTTTTTGGATTACTTTTCTGTGCGGGAATCAGGTGTGCATAATGAATAAGTTTTTAATGATATTAAACTCAGTGTTGGTAGTTGTTGTGCTTAGTATGGGTTACTTGTTGTACTCGCAGAATAATAGAATAGAAGAATTAGAGAATAAGAAACCTGCAATATTCAACACAAGTTTACCTGAAGGTGTTTTAGCAGATATTGAAGTGCTAAAGAATAACATTACTGAAATTAGAAGGTTAGGCCCGGATTCAGTTTATGTTGTACAGTCTTATGTTCCTAGAGAGAGTGAAGTTCATTATGTTGCAGAAGTAGATGAATTTACTTGGAGTCAGCTAATGGATATTAAGGAACAGTTAACACTTCTGCAAGCGAGTGGTGATACTACAGGATTAGCAGAATTAGTTAGGCAAGTAGAAGCATTAAAGTATGAACTATTTAATTTAACAGTAGACTTTGATACTTATGGTACTTGTTTAGAGGCTTGTGCTGGAGGTAGCATAAATGAGAATAAAACAGGTGAGATTGTAGTAGGCGCAAGATTACTTTACTGGAACAGATTTGGAATTGGATTACATGGAGTAATAGGCAACTTACACCCTACAGATACAGAAGATACAGAGTTTGGAATAGGTATATTTGGTGATTGTAGGATACCTAAAATGGAAAATGTAAGTGGGTTTATTGGTGGTGGTAGGAATTTCACAACTAATGAGTGGAATTTACGAGCGGGTTTATTGGGATATTTTAATTAAAAGGAGGATTGAATGCCATTTAGTGATATACAAGTACAGATTCAAAGTAGAGAAACAAGTACAAGTTACCCTACATTAAGCTGGTTAGAGAATGATTTACAAACCGAATGTAATGAGGAAGTTTATGGTGTCGGTGTTATAGAAGATGGAGCAGGGCCTACAGCAATCAGTTTAGGTAGTATTGCTAAAGGTAGATTCTTGTTTATTGATGTGGTAGAAGATACTACTAATGGAAGAGAGCCTTTAGATGTTATGATAAATGGTTCAGGTAATGACCCTATTACAGGTACAATGATTGCCTATGAAGCTGATAGTACAACGGGAATCACAAGTGTTCATATTACAAACAACAATACAAATGATGTGAAGTATAGGTATTACATTTCAGGAGATGTTGTAACTTAGATTGGAGTATCTTGCGAAGTGAAATTAGAATATTTACAGATAATTATGTTGGTAACGAGCATGACAAGGATGTATATTCGGATCACTTAATTTCCGCCTTAGCAAGATTTGGATACTCACCTTATTATACCGATGTAGGTGACATTTGTTTCATTGTGCATACTGAAGAGAGTGTACATGATATTAGGAATGTAAATGAGGACTTGAAAATAGAGAATCAGATATTGTAATAGTTTTACTGTAGAATAGCGATACTATAATAGTTTTATTGAAATTGTAATAGAAATTGAAAAAGAAAGGGTTATCGTAATTGGTTATACACTTAGGAAATGTTTATTCAACTGTAGTATCTTGCACACCTGAAGAGTATTTAGCTTTTAGGGAGTGCCTTACTATACCTTCTCCTAACTACTGGTTTTCCCCTCAATTTAAATCTGGAGTGTGGGATGGGATGTTTAGATTCTATAAAGGTAAGTCATTTCAAACAGGCTTATTACACATAATTCAAGAGCACATTCCTAATGTTGTAGTTAGACAGGCTAAGTATCCTTTAATTAAAGATATTGATTTCTGTGTGTTAAAAGATAAGAAAATGACAGGTAAATACTCCTATCAAGCTGACAGTGTACTTGCAATGCTGAATTGTAGGAGAGGAATTATTGCAAATGCAACCGGATCGGGTAAGACAGTCATAGCAGCGGCATTTCTACAGATACTAAAAAAACCCACATTATTTCTTACCCATCAAGTAGAATTAGCGAGGCAGACAAAGGAAGCTTTTGAGAAGAGCATGTCTCTGCCAATAGGTTTGTTTGGGGCAGGAATAGATGATAGAAAGTTTGTTACAGTAGGAATGGTTCCTACTTTGTATTCCCGTGTTAAAAATAAAGATAGAGAAGTACTATCATGGTTAGCTTCTAGAGAAGTGTTGATTGTGGATGAGTGTCATTTAGCATCTTCAGATTCTTTCTTGAAGGTGATGCGAGAATGTAAAAATGCGGAGTATCGTTTAGGGTTAAGCGCAACAGCTCTAGACCGAGATAATTTAGACAACTTAAAGGTGAAGGCTCAATTAGGGGTTGTTGTTTATGAAATACAGAACCAAGAGCTTGAGGAGCTGAATGTTTTAAGTAAACCATTAATAACAATGGTGAAGATAGGTCAGAGCGAGGTTGAAAAGTTAATGGCAGCACTTGACACAGAGATAGCTTCTGTGTATATTCAGGTGAAATCGTGTGGCAAGAGTAAAAAAGAAAAAGCAAAGAAGACAAGGTTAACAAACCAGATTAATAAGCTGAAGAAACAGGAGTATGCTCAAGGAAGTGTAGCTGGTATTGTTGATAATTTGAGTAGAAATTCTGCTGTGGTAGCCTTGACTAAGAAACTTTTAGCTGAAAATAAGAAAACATTACTCTTAGTTAAGAGAATTAAGCATGGAGAGATACTTCAAGAAATGTTAAAACAGGAAGGAATTGTTACAGCTTTTTGTTCTGGAAGGTCTTCAGATTTGGAGAGAGATACTGCATTAGAAGCAATTAAATCTGGAAAATCTAGTATACTTATTCTGAGTAAAATAGGCCAAGTAGGGTTAGATGTTCCTATTTTGGATGCAGGTATTTATTGTGGAGGGGGAAAAAGTTCTATTGAAGTTGTGCAGAGCTTAGGAAGATACTTGAGAAATCCTGAGGGAGTAGATAATACTATTCAATTTTATGATTTTTATGATGAGGATAGTGGTTATTTGCTAGATCATAGCCAGAAACGAAAGGGTATTTATGAAAGAAAGAAATTCTCAGTGGAGTGCTGTAGATTGGAAAAATGCTTATGAAGATGAGATTAAAAAGGCTACTCATTTTGTAAGGTTTGAAACTAAGGCTTCCACATTAAAAGTCTTTGAAAAATTAGCCTTGAAGTTTCCTGACATCAATCCATTTTTGTTTATGCAAGCTAATAGCCCTAGTAGAAGGGATTGGTTTAGGAAAACTAAAACTGGCTGGTCTAAAATGAAGTATCCTTTTCCTAATATGTTGGGTAGCCAGAGTGCAATAGATCATTATAATAAGTTCATTAGACAGGGTATTAAAGTTGCAGTACCTAGAAGAGATGCAATTACTAATGCTGTAGCACATTCAGTTACTAATCTTAAAAAGTGTAGGATACCTGAAGATGATTATGAAGGAATATGGGATTTATACATCATGGAGAATGTTTCACCTTACTATATTGTAATGAGAAAAGATATGCGTCAATGGATTAGTAGTGAGATGCGTAAGGGTGAGATCACAATGGAGGAAAAAAAGGTACTTGACAATACTGAGAAAATGCTGTATGGTTACTCAGGTTTGAATATTGAATTAAAGAAAATAATGAAAGGAAAGTGAAATGAATAAGCCTCTTGAAAGAAAGATTCAGCGTCTTTGCAGAAAGTTTGCTGACGATTTGCAGAAGATATTTGATACTGAAATGGACGAAGATGCCTACGAAAATAGTGATGTTATACGGAGTGCTGTTTCTGCACAGGGGTGGGCAGAAGAGGTCGCTAATACTAAGCAAGCTTAAAGTTTCAACAAATTGAAAGGCGAAAATTAAATGAAGTATAGTGCGATTGAAATTTATCCTACAGAAAAAAGCTGGAAAATACTTAACTACAGCTTAGATGGTGAAAGAGAACCTAAAAAGGAATATAAACCAGCCCCAAATGGAATCTTTTATTACCCTTCTGAATGGGATGTTGAGAAAGCGTTTAACATTCTAAAAGTGGATATAATTGAAAGACATAAGAGTAGAATAGAAAACTTAACTGAAAGTATGCAAAAATTAAGTAAACTCGAATTTAGAGTCTAATAAAATAATGAAAGGTGAAAAATGAAAAACACACAAAAGGAAATACACCGGCTATTAGACCGAACATTAGAATACCTAAATGATATTGCAGGTAATTTTCCTAGTTGCAGAATTATGGATAATTTAGTGATGGATATTTGTGATGAATTAGGTGCCACTCTTGAGGAAACCGACTGTGATGTTTTAATATACCAGCATAAATATTTTGAGTCTCAGAAAAATCAATAAATGATAGATACACAACCCTTTCCCTTTGATGGAGATTTCAAGACTAAGATACTGGCTTTAATGGTCTATGATAAGGCTTTTGTATTAAAGAAGCGACATATACTTAGCCATAAATACTTTGAAAATCCAGCTTATGTAACAATTAGTAAAATCATACTAGACTTTTATGATAAGTATGGAGTTACACCTACAGAGGATAGCCTTAAACAGGAAGTTAATAAACAGGAAGATAGTAGACTTCTAAATGTAGTATTAAACAAGATTAAAAATGCAGATTTATCAGATGCACAATATATTGAGGATGAAGTTACTGATTTCTGTACACAACAAGCAATGAGAATAGCATTATACTTGAGTGAAGGTTACTTGAAGAATAAGGAGTATGATAAAATTCTCCCTGTAATTGAAAAAGCATTGTTATCAAGTGAAGCTAATATGCTGGATGGATTGAGACTATCAGATTCGTTTGATATTGTTAAAAATTATCTAAGTGAAGAATCAAGGTTTGAAAATAAGATTGCAACATTTATTAGAGGTGTAGACCAGATACTTAGAGGTGGTGCAGGCCCCGGTGAGTTACACATGATATTTGCACCTACTAAAAGAGGTAAATCAATCTTACTTAATGGTAATGCTTATGCAGGTGCAATGCAAGGTAAAAAGGTTACATTTATTAGCCTTGAAATGAGTGAGAAACAGATACTTACAAGGACACATATGCGCCTAAGTGGAATGACAGATGATGAACTGTCTAATCATACTGCTAAATGGCGAAGGTCGTTTAAGAGAATGTTAAGTAGAGGTGGGGATATTTACTACAAACAGTTTCCCACTAAAGGATTAACATTAGAAGGCTTAGATAGATTTATAGATAAATTATGGAAGATTGAAAGATATTCTACAGACTTGTTAATTGTAGATTATGTTGACATTATGAAAGGGCCTTATGATAATGATGATGGTTGGAAATCACAAGGGCCATTGACAGAGGGGATTAGGAAGATTCTAATTGAAAGGAATATCCCCGGTTGGACGGCCACTCAAGCAGGTAAAAATAGTGGTAGCAAAGATCAGTTAGATGAATCAGATGTGCGTGGAGATGCAACGAAATCCTTTGCCACTGACAGTTTATGGAGTATCTTACAATCAGCAGAGGAAGAGCAATGTGTACCTGCTAGAGGAAGGTTAAAGTGCAATCTCTTGAGGGAAGGTGGAGGTCAAGGAAAAGTGATCCCAATATTGTTTGATAAAACTACTATGCTTTTAACAGATTGGGACGAAGATGGTGCTATTCCATTTTAAGGGCTTGACAACAGTGAAGGTTGAAGGTATATTGTAGGCATGGAAAACATAATTAATAATCTTGAATTTGAAGTAGAATATCCTGAAGAAAACATACCTTGGTATTTTTGTCCAGAGTTATATTCAAGTGACCCTAGTATTGTTAGGTTAATGGTCGATAAGTATAAACAGGAAGAGGAAGAAAATGATATGTAAGTGTCCTAGTTGTGGAGCTAACCTTGAAGTTAGTTTAACAGAAGTAAATGTTCAAAGGTATCCAGCAAAGGTACTCGGTGTAAATAAAGGGCCTTTTATAATAGATGGTTCTAATTATCGTTTATGCTTTAAATATACGCCTACTGGAATGGAGTCTTCACTTATAGCAATGTTATTTTTGGATGGGGAATATACAGCCAAAGAATTAGTTAATGTAATAAATGAAAAATTGAATAAGAGAGGGTTTTCTAGTTTCTGTTTTGTTGAAAATGATAGTATAGGATTTCAGTCTATTGAAGTAGGAGTAGGAGTAATTTTTACATTTATATTAACATCCAACAGTATCCTGCCTACACTAGGAATAGAAAAGGCTACTTATTGTGGTAGTTAACTAAATGATTAATGAACCTATAATTCGCCAATTTGCACAGGAGCATTTACATAACCTTGTTGAGAGGGATAATAATTTATTTGCAGATTGTCCAGTATGCCACAAAGGTAATAATCACTTTAACATTTCATTAGATACTGGAAAGTGGCATTGTTACAAGTGTGGACACGGAGGATCGTTTGAACGGCTCACAAAAAAGGTGTTAGGATGGCGAGTTAAAGTTGCAGATGTAATTGAACAATATTCTGGAGGAATAACACTTGCAACATTATTGTCAGTGTATGATAAAGAATCTACAGTAGCAGATTTATTCTTTGATTGGACTGAAGGTACGACTAGCATTTTTGAATCTAAGTTAGTGTGTCAACGAGCTTTAGAATATTTAGCGACTAGGAATATTACTAGGAAGGATGTTGAAAAGTTAGGTTTCCGAGTAGGTGTTGAAGGTAGGTATGAGAACATGCTTGTACTGCCTGTTTACTTTGACCATGAAATTGCTAATTTAGTTGCTAGACAGATTAAAGGTTATAATACTCCTACAAGATATTTATATCCACATAAAGGTGAGGCTCCTAAAGATAAATCTGAATTGTTATATAACTATGATAATGCTAGGAAAAAGGATTGGGTAGTATTAGTAGAAGGAGTGTTTGACTGTATAGCATTAATGCAGATTGGAATACCTAGTGTAGCATTGTTAGGTAAGGAAATTAGTGATGATCAGATTTTACTTGTACTTGAAAATTGGGATAAGGTAATAGTGTTACTAGATGGTGGGTTTGAGAAGGATGCCTTGAAAGTAGCCAGAAAATTAGAGGGCTTGACGGAGAGCATCAAAATAGGTATAATCGAAGGAAACACTGATGCTAGTGAAGATGTGTGGAGTGCTGTAAGGGCTATTAGAAATGCATCAAAATTGGAATGTTTTTAGAATAAAGATACCGTACGGGAATATTTAGTTAAATTGAGAATGAAATTAAAGTAAAAGTACCGTACGGGAATAAATTGAAAGGAGAGTGAAATGGAAAGATATTTTTATGTTGCAGTAGAAGGAAGTTATAATAATACTATTCATAAATCGATTTTACTTTTTTCTACGAATACTTTTCCAATACTTTATGAGATACAAGATGCTACTAGGAAGAAGAATACTGGAGTAGATATACCAGCTAATTGTTATATACCATATTGTATTTATGAGTTTGGTTCAAAAGAAGAGTATGAGGCATTCACAAAACACAGATAGAAATTGGAGTATCAAATGAAAAATAAAGTTAGTGGTTATCAGCCTACAGAAAAATTAGACATAACTAATCCACCACAAGGAGACGTTAGCAGAACCACACTTGCACCTACTGAGCCACACCCTAGTATTGAATTAGCTAGAAATATACTGCTCAGTAAAAATGTGGATTTACATTTACTTCAAGAGGCTTATGCTAGTTGTGCTATTGAAGGTAACAGGTTAGCAGAAGTATGTGTAGGTACTATTAACAGGCTTATTAACCACGAACCTGTAAGCGATAGATACTTCATGGGCTTAGTGTTTGCAATCATTTACAAGGATTATGAAAAGGAAATAGGTAATTAAATGAAACTTAAAACTTGGGAAAAATGGTATGAGTTTAAGAAGACTATACTTAAACCTTTTGACTGGATAGAGATTCAATGTATAAGAATAGCTAGAGTAATTCGTTGGATTCCTAAAGTCTATACTACTCCAAGTTTTGAGTCAGGTTACGCACTAGATTTTTTCATGTGGAAACTGGCTGAAGTAAGAAAAGTAATTGATAAAAATAGACGGCATGTAGGTGATGAGCATAAAGTTAGAAGAATGTGGGAATTTGAACAGGTACTTAAAAGGATACTAGATGAAGATTACAGTATGCAAATTTACAAAGATGATGAACATGGTGATTTAGAGTTTGGTGAACCTGATAAACATGGTCTTTGTGAATTGAAAATTACCATGCCTCCATTAAAGGAATGTGTAATGACTCAAGATAGTTTGAAACAGTATGAACATGCAGAAATGTTGTATAAGCAGGATATAGATTTCCTTGCAAGTTACATGAAAAAATACTTTAGAGGCTGGTGGGATTAAAATGTTGCTAATAATGCTGTTATTAATTATTGACTCACCTATAGTACCTTATATAGATACTGATAATAATTTTCATGCTAATTATACTGGAATGTGTACAGAAGGTGAGCCTGTAGTAGCATTTACTAATAGTGCTGATAGTTTGAATATTGATAGTTTACTTATAATTTATCCTAGTATAGTAACAATGGATAGTTTAGCATTTATAGAATTTGTTGAAATGAGGTTGGAATGATGGACATTGGAAGTAAAAGAGGGTTTCCTGCTGGAACTTTAAGTAACTTTAGTCCTCACCCCTTTGTGATTGATGGAGTAGAGTGTGCAAGTATGGAAGGTTTTCTTCAATCGTTAAAGTTTAAGAACCCCGGTATTCAAAGGGCAGTATGTAAGTTGGTGGGGTTTAAAGCTAAAAGCAGGGGAAGCGGTAAGAATTGGCAGACTAAGCAAGAACTTTACTGGCAAGATGAAGTATACCCTAGAGATTCTCAGGAATATCAAGATTTACTTGATAGAGCATACTTGAGCATGTTTGAAAACAAAAAGTTTAGAAACGCCTTACGAGCTACAGGGAATACTACATTAACTCATGCCATAGGGAAGAAAAATAAGTCTGAAACTGTACTGACTAGAACTGAATTTTGTGGAAGATTAATGTGGCTTAGAGATAAATTAGAAAATGAGGTTAAATGACTGATACTAATGTAAGTATGCATAATGAATTTAGTAAAGTTAAAAGATGGTTCTATAATCGTACAGCTAATTTTCGTGAGGATGATTTAGTGCCACAAGTTAAAGAAATTATTACAAAGTTTGAGGATAATAACTTACCTTTAGCTAATCCTGATATGCGGTGGACATGGAAAGTTATGCAGGATTATTTAGCTTGGTATGGATTAGGTATTAAGATTAACAATCAAAGGGCTAAGATTGTTGAAGTAATTCTAAAGTATGGTGATAATTCAATGTTCTGGAAAGAGTTAGAAAGGAGTAAGTTACAAAGGAAGAATGAGTGGGTTAGAGTAGCTTATATTTGTTGGTTACTGTATGAGAATCCAGAATTGTTAAGAGGCGATAAGAAGCGTAAGGGTGTGCTGACAATGTTTCTGAAACAAGCAGTAGATTACCGTAAAAGATTGTTAGTTGAACCTTTAACTGAAAAGCAAAGATGTTATATGTGGAGGATAGAGAGGATACTAGGAATTTATTATGATGATCTAAGCCCTGAAGAGAATGGTGAAATATGGAGATTAGAAGCAATGAAGAAAATTAATGAAATGGAGGAAACTAATGCCTAAGACTGTAGTAGTAACTGATGAACAGATGCAGATGTATAAGGATGATGAAAGTTGTTTTGGTCACGAGGATGAAAATGTAGGATGTTGCATTACCGATTCAGAATGTAAAAAGTGTCCAGATTTTGTACAATGCAAGGCTATTTGTATTAACCATTATGAGCCTATACTTGCCGGTGTAGAGCCTGAAGATACTGAACCTGTAGTAGAGGCTGTTAATACGGCAAAAGATATGGGTATTACACGAGAGTATGTTTTAGCAATAGTTAAGGCTACTTGTAAGGCTCAAGGTTACAAGCCAGAAATTACAAGTGCTAATACTAGAGATAAGGTTTTCATAGGTGAAGATGATGTGTTTGTGGTTACTAAGAGAGCACTACAGATTCATAGGCTTGAGGATGGTAGTGTACTAGGAATAGATGAACAGTATTACAAGACTGATAATAAGGGCCTCGTGGTAGAGTATAATGATAACATTGATTTTACTACAGTAGTTGAAACTGCACTTACAGCACTGTATAATGTTGAACCTGTAAAGGAAACTGAAAAGCCTAAAAATGATTTGTTTGAAGGTACTGATGAAGAGCCTGTAAACACTAAGACTGAAGTTTCTAAGAAGGACAGAGTTAAGCCTGTTACAGCTTCTAAGGTAACTAAGCCAGTTGAAGTTGAGGAAGAGTTTGTAGCAGAAGAGCTAGATAAGGGTGGGGTTACAAGGTCACTTCAAATAATTAGTTATTCTAATGGTTTTAATGAGATCAGAATAGTTACTAAGGCGAGTGTAGATATTCTTCTGTCTAAAGTGGAGAATTTGTTTGCCTAAGAAAATGGCAGTATGCCCTTGTGAGCTTTCATTGACTGCAAAGAATTACCAAATGGCTTATGATGGCCCTGCAAAGCCTAGAATAATAGTTATCGGAGAACAGCCATCAGCACAAGATGATAGAACTGGTAGGTTGTTCTCCGGTGAAAGTGGTAGGAAACTTAAACATACTCTACAACAAGCAGGTGTTAACCTTAAAGAAGTAGGTTTCACTAACATTGTTTCCTGTCATTGTGAAAAAAGGCCAAAGGCTGAGTACATAAGGTGCTGTAATCAGACTTTAATGAAAACCTTGAAGTCTCATAACAAGAACTTAGAATTAGTTATTCTTGTAGGTAGTGTTGCAACTAAAACTATATTACAGAAAACTAAAATGGATGAATTAGCAGGTAAAATTCACCGTATCGGAGGTGTGTATCATTTACCCTTACATGAGCCAGAAAAGAAGCAATCTGAAGGTAAAAAGAAACAAGAAATTAGAGATATTCAGAAGGCTTTAGCATTGCTCAATTTAGATGTAGATTCATGTTACAGTTGGGAAATGATTGATTCTAAAAGGTTAGCAGAATTGCAACCTGAATTACTTAAAGCTAAGCCTTTAACATTTGACTGTGAGACTTCAAGCCTAGACATGAATGATGCTACACAGTTTATTATTGGAATAGGCTTTTGTTATGATACTCAAAATAGGAAAGGCTGTTTTGTATCATTAGAGCATCCTGATTTACACATTACTAAAAGTGAGTATGAATCTAGAGTTAAACTGTTAAGAGAAGTGTTTTTAAGTGGAGTACCATTGAGAGCATTTAATGGTGGGTTTGATGCATCATGGTTACACAGATATTTAGATGTAGATATAGATAAGTTAAATTATATTTCTGATCCTATGCACGAATATCATTTAATTAGAGAGCAGGGTGAGAGTTATAAATTAGAGAATTTAACATTGAAATACTTACCTGATATGGGCGGTTACGATGCTGAAGTGGATGTTCTGAAGGTAAAGTATGGAATTAAGTTTGCATATTTTCCTTTAGATAAAATTGCAAGTTATTGTGTGGGTGATTGTGTTGCTACGGCTAGGCTTTCAGAGGAAGTGTTTGATTCACAGGTTAAAAGGATAGATAGTTGGAATGTATATCATAAGTTTATAGTACCTGCAATATTACCTTATGATAAGATTAGTATGAATGGTATTAAACTAGATATTCCTTACTGTAAACAAATGACTATGAAGTATGCTCAAAAGGTGGAAAGGTTAAAAGCTAAATGTGAAGAGACTAAGTTAGTTAGAGATAATTTTTCAAGTTTAGATGTAAGTAAATCTGCACAAGTAAAACACCTGCTATACGATAAGTTGAAGTTACCTAAACAGTATAGTAAGGATTCAGGAAGTCTTTCTGCTGACAAGAAGGCAATAGAAGCATTGTTAAATACTGTAGGATTAACAGAGCATATTGAAGAGTTTTTATTGTTTTATAAGGATTATTCAGTTGTTAATACGGTAGACTCAAGGTATGCTTCTAAATGGAAAAACTGGATAGGTTGGGATGGATTAGTACATCCACATTATAATTTGTCGGGAACCATTACTGGAAGATTGGCAACATCAAATCCCAATTTTGCTCAACTTTCACGAAATCAGTCAGAAAATCCTGAAATGACTGAAGGTGAACAGTTTATGTTAGAGTGGCCTGTTAGAAGAATGTTAATTAGCAGGTTTCCTGATGGTAGGCTGGTTAGTTCCGATTACGGACAACTCGAACTGAGGGTGATGGTGATGAGGTCAGTGGATAGTATTATGATGAGTACCTATAAGGAAAATTTACACGGAGGTGACTTACATACAGCCAGAGCAGTCAAAGACCATCCTGATTACTATGAGCAATTAAAGAGTGTGCAGAAGGCTTGGAGAACTACAGCTAAAACAGCTAACTTTGCAGGTGCATATTCAATGAGTGAGGAATTTTTAGCAACTTACTTGGGATTAGGAGAGTATGTTGAAAAGATTAAAGCACAGATACAAGGTTCAGGTGAGATTAGAACTATTACAGGTAGAGTAAGAAAGTTACCTAATGCTAGACTACCTTACCCTAGAGATAAAGAACCTTGGAAAATGAGTAGAGAGGATAGAAGTAATTATTTCAAGGTACAATCTGCATTAAGGCAGGGTGTAAACACTTCTATTCAAGAACCTGCTCATACAATTATGGTAGGTGCTTTAGTCAATGTTAATCGAAGAATGGTAGCTGAAGGTATAAAATCATTATTGATACTTGAGATACACGATGATTTACTTTCAGATTGTGTTCCTGAAGAGATAGAAATAGTAGGTAAAATATTACAGGAAGAGATGGAGGGAATGACTAATGAGATAGATTGGTCAAACGGAGTACCTTTAGTAGCTGAACCTGAAGTTGGAGTTTCATGGGATAAAAAACAGCCCTTAATATTCAGCACTTGACAATCGTGAATTGATGTAGTAGATTAGCATGATAGGTAGAATTAAGTTTTAAGAATGGAGAATGAATGAAGATTGAGTATGATAACTTTGTCACGGTGTTTCCTAGTTTTCGTGTAGCAGGGCGACATGTGGTTGAAAGTGTAAGTGTAGCTTATGATAATGATGCTTGTGCGATTATTTTAACAGATTGGGTCTCGGAAGATGCTAATGGAAATCCTCTAATAATGTCCTTAGATTTTCATGTGGCAAAACAGCTATTTCAAAAGGGGCTAGATTTAGTCAGTGCAATTGACACATATTTTACAGAAGTGGAGAATGAATGAGATTACCAGTAATTACAGTAGAATTGGGTGCTTATGGTACACAAGAAGTAGATTTCAATGATTATCTTAGTATTTCAACAGATTTAGTTGAAGAGTTACATAAGGATGCTTCTAATTATGCTTATATTGAAAGTATAGAATCAGAGTTAAGGACTGCACTTAAAAGGAAGCAAGCTGAATTTGCTAATACTCAAGGTAGGTTAACAGGTGAGATTACAGAGGAACTTACAAAGGAATTAGGTAAAAAGCCTACTGCAAAGGATATTGATGCTAGGTTGGATTCAGATGATACTGTAGTCAGGTTTAAGGAAGAGATAATTGCTAAGGAATATCAGATTAGTATTGTTGCTGGACAGTTGAGTGCTATGAGAATGCGCCATAGTGATCTGAAAAAGCTAGTAGAAATTGAATTAGCACAAGGTAGAATGGGAAATCTAAATGTTAATACTGAAGAAAAAGTAAATGAAAAGGAAGTAGAAAAATTTAGAGAAGAAGGTAAAAGAAATAAGCCTATAAGAGGTAAGAAGGGAAAGTAAATGGATGGATACAAGGAAGTAAGAGGATATATAGTACCTACTGCTAGAAGTGGTAAATGGAACCCTAAAATAGTAGGTGGTGAAGTTGAATTGGAGGTATTTAGAGTACCTTTGAGTTGGGTTAAGTTTTCTGGAGTTGATGGTAAAGAAATAACTAGACATCTGTTTAAGTTGGAAATACTAGGTGAAGATACTGGTGGTGTAATGAAGGTAGAGTTTCCACTGTTAGATGCTATGGGTAGCCTAGGTTCAGCATTAGTTACAATTTATAGAGCTAAGAATAGTTAAGAAAGGAAAATTAAATGGCAACAAGGGGAAAATCAAGAGCAAAGATGGCAGAAGAGATTTACGAGAAGCGAATGGAAGATAAAAAGAAGCAGGATGAGAATAATAATTCTGATTTTGTGAAGATAGATAGACTTCCTTCATGGAAAGATAAGGAAAAGAGGATACTTAGAATACTACCTTCAAAGGCAGCACTACAGTTTTATCTTGACAGTGAGGATGAAGATGCTGAGTTTGAAGATGAAGCAATGCCATATCAGGAGCTTAGAACACACTTTAAGGTAGGCTCACAGAATCAGATTTGTGCGTGTTTGAATTTCTGGAATGATGAAGATTGTCCTGTGTGTGAGGAAATTGCAGCATTGAAGGAAACTGGTGACAAGAAGGATAAGTATACTGCTAATGATATGTGGGCTTCTCAGAGGTTTGCTAGATTTGTCCTTTGGAAGAACAGTGACGAGCCTAAAAAGGTGTGGCTGTGGGAATGTAGCAAGACTGTAGACACCGATGTAATGGCTCTTTACATGGACACTAGAATACCTGATCCAGACTTGCTGTTTGAAGGTACTGATATTGAAGTTACAAGGCATGGTATGGGTCAGAAGGATACTACTTACAGGGTTAGTGATACCAGAGAAGTATCATTTATGGTTACTACTGAAGATGGCGAGTTTGATTGGGAAGCAGCAGAAGAGATAAATAATGTACTACCTGATATATTTGAGCATGGTAAACCCTTCCTTAATTATGAAGAGACAAAGCTGCTTGTTGAAGGCTCTACACTACAGGATGTAATAGCACTTAGAAATGGTGAGGAAGGTGAAGAAACAGGTGAAACTCCCCCTTATGGTAACGATGATGAACCTGAAGATAAACCAAAGCCAGTTAGAGGTGCTAAAAGTGGGAGACCTACAAGGGGTAAGAGAGGCAGTAAATAAGTGAGCTTGAAAGATAGTTTTAATAAAAAGTTTGGAGGAGGAGCTAATACCTCCTCTGAACTTGCCTCACAGTATGAAAATGTAACATGGATAGATACTGGTAGTGCTAGTTTGAATCATGCTATTCACCCTTCAGGTAGGGGCTTTCCCACAAGCAATGTAATTGAACTCCCTGGGTTATCATCTTCTGGAAAAACACTAATTGCAGACCACTTGTTAAGAAATACTATTAGGCTTGGAGGAATTGCAGCATTAGCAGATGTAGAGGATGCACATGATACTGAACTTGCTGAAAATATAGGGCTAGATAGAGAACAACTACTTGTACTGTCTCCTAGCAATGTTGAAAAGGATGGTACAATTAGACCATACTCATTTGATGAAATGTTTCAACAGTATGAATTTCTAATTGATGAAATTCACAGACAGTATGGTAGAGATAAACTGTTTACATTTGTATTGGATTCATTAGGAGCAATGCCATTTTCACAAGATTTAGATGGAGATAGGCCGAAAGCTACTCAAGGCGCTCAAGCTAAAGAGATTGGAATATGGTTGAAGCGAATTAGAGCTAAAGTAACTAAATCTAATACTTTGTTTGTAATAATCAATCAGATGTATTCTAACATTTCTGCAACACCTACTGCTGAAAAATATATCAGCCGTGGTGGAAAGGCTGTGGGTTATCAGTCACAAATTAGAGTAATGTTTGAGGCTGTTAATGGTAAGGCTGGAAAAGTATATGACTCTGATAGTAAGATAATAGGTTCAAGGTTGCATTTTAATGTCATCAAAAACCGTATAGCTAAACCATTTACTGAAGGTACAGTTGATTGGCTGTTTGGAGACAGTACACCTGAGTTGAAGTACTATAGTGGTTTAATTAACTATTGGGTAGAATGTGGAAAGGCAGAAAAAGGAACAGGTAAAGTTACAATAGGAAGTAATAGTTATAGATGTAGACAAGAAGGCAGCACAAGAAATCCTATTTATGTTGCAGGTGATGATGTAATTGAAAAGATGTTACAAGAGAACCCCGAACTGTTAAATAAGTAAAGAAAGGAAAGTGAAATGAGTCAAGCTAATGCTAGTGCTACAGCAAGTGGAGGAATAGGATTTACAGGGCTACTTACTATTGCTTTTATTGTGTTGAAGCTTTGTGGAGTTATAGCATGGAGTTGGGTGTGGGTGCTTAGTCCACTCTGGATAGGACTTGCTATACTTATTGGAGTAATGTTGGTAGGAGTAGTTATTATCGTTATTGCAGCAATACTTTCTAAGAAAGGGTAACTTTAATTGAACAAACGTCGGTCTTTACGAGCTAAAAATTGTGACATTTTAGTTTTTGACTACATGAACCTATGTTACAGAATGGTTTACACACAAGGTAAACTAAAGTATAATGACCAGTCTACAGGTGTGATCTATGGTGTTATTAACGCACTTAGAATGTATGTGGAAAGGTTTAATCCTCAACAGGTTTACATTGTAGGTGAAGGTAAGCATAGTAGAGACCGGCGAAGGAAAATTTACAGTGGTTATAAGGAAGGTAGGAAGTCTAATTTACCTATTCCTAAAGAACAGTTTTATGAGCAAGTTGATTACCTTAAAGATATATTTTATAACTTAGGTGTAAATTATATTGATGTAGATTACTTTGAAGCTGACGATATAATTGCAGTATTAAGTAGGATATTTAAGGATAAACAAAAGGTAATCATAAGTTCAGATGGAGATTACTTACAGTTAGTTTCAGATAACTTGAGAATATTTAATCCTAGTAAAGAGGAAGTAATAGGTTTAGAGAATTTTAAGGAAATTGTTGGAGTAGATTCATTTGATTTCTTAACCTATAAGTGTATGGTGGGCGATACATCGGATAAAATTAAAGGAATACAAGGTTGTGGCGAGAAGACAGCACTTGAAATATTAGGTTGGATGGGTTATGAATTGTTTGCTGAATGTAAGTTAGCGGATATACCTGTAAAGTTGCAGAAGGCTTTTACACCTGAAGCTAAATTAGAGTTTGAATTAGCTAAAAAGTTAATAGACTTATCAGAAGTACCAATAACACATGACGAGGTACTTGACAAAATGGTTTGGGGAATGTATAATAGTGAAGAGGCTCAAGAGTTACTTATTGATGTAGATTGTTGGAGCATTTTAGATCACTGGAAGGAAATTGAAATGTATTTTGGAGTGTTGAATAATGAAATTTAGAGAGTTCAAGATTTACACAGATAAGTTTAGAGGTAGTGCTGAATTGAAGGCACAAAATGAGCTAATGTTGCTGTCTGCTATAGCTAGGTTTGGCTATCTTGTTACAATAGATTATGATGGTAGCATTTTAATTAGAGAAGAAATAAACTGTGAAGATATTTTAGATACTCCTGTGATTGAGGATAACAATGAAACAGATTAGTACGCCTGAACAGAATGAACCTAAACAGACTGATATTAAAAAGAAACATATAATTAGAATTACATGGCCTGATACTTTAGTAATGGATGAATGGATTACTAAGCCTATGACTACAGAAGAGTTTCAGGATGATATACTAGGCAGGATTGAAGAGGGTTTACTTCCATTTTTTATTGAAGGTAATAGGATTGAAGTTGCTGGAGATAATCATAAGGAATGGGATAAATTATTCATTTCAAAGTTCATTATTGATAATACTAAAATTGAATGTGGGATTTATTATGTCAAGTAAGCTAGACAGAGATATTGCTAACAGGCATCATGGTTGTGTTAAATGGACTAGAGTTAAGGAGATATTGTCAGGTAATCAGATTGGCCCTGAAACTAAGGATGCAATAGAGTATGCATTATACTTAATGTTAATGAGTTCTAAAAAGAGAGCAGAGGCAAATGGTAGAACAAGACTCTTCCCACATGATGTTGCCATCTTTCAGGATAAGTATTAAAAGTAAACGAACATGGAATATTGTACAGTATCGTAAGGCTTTAGGTAGAGTTAAACGAGGTAAGAATGGTATTTATCCATTGAAAGATGCTAAGGGAAATTATGTGTTCTATGTTATGCACAGGAATTTAGAGAAGTTAAGATTACTGTGTATGAATTACTTGAAGTGTCCTTGTCATTTCATTAGATTTAAGTACCGTAGTACGCAGCCTGTTAAATTTTATTATGTGATACTAACAGACTATCATGCTGAAATGTGGTTACAGAGAATGACTTATGGAAAAGATGAAAGTTGGAGGAAAATATAGTGGAACAAGTATATGACAGTGCTCCAGATACTTTAGCTCACATTAAGCTAGTAGACAAGTATTTAAGGTTTATTGCACACCAGTTATTGATTAGAGGACAAGAGCATGATTTAAGTAAATTAAGTAGTCCTGAAAAGGAAGCATTTGATACTCATACTCCTAATTTACAGCACCTTGAATACGGCACTGAAGAATATACTCAAAATTTAGTCGAAATGCAGGAAGCATTGAACCATCATTACAGTATAAATAGGCATCACCCTTGTTATCATAAGGATAAGATACTAGGGATGAATTTAGTAGATATAATTGAAATGTTTGTAGATTGGTGTGCTACTACAACTAGGCATGAGCATGGTGATATTAACAAGTCGATTGAAATAAACAAGGATAGGTTTCATTATGGTGAAGTGTTAGAAGCAGTGTTTAAGAATACTGTTAAAGAGTTTAATATTGGGAGTGTGAAAGAGTGAATAATTTCAAATTAGTAGCTACAGCAGATAATCATGTTGGCTTGTTCAAGAATATTTCTTTACTTCGTGAGGACATGTTAACAGACAGAATAGAGGAAATAGGTGCTACATTCAAGCAAACTGTAGATGATTGTGTTGCTGAAGGAATTAAGTATCTTTTTATTCTAGGTGACATGAACCATAACCGAAACATTAGAGAAGATTCTATTAACAATTATATTAAAACTTTACTTCTCTATGCTAAAGAAAAAGGAATAATTGTTTACCTTCTCGTGGGCAACCACGATCAAGCCAATATCAATGGTACAGTTCATGCCTTTGAGAACATGAAGGATATTTGTAATGTAATAGATAAGCCTTGTATAATTCCTATAAGTGGTTTCGATTGTTATTTTCTTCCCTATGAGGAATATCGTGGTTCAATAAAATCATTAGAATTACTTTTGAAGCAAGGTAAGAATAGTAATAGACTTCTGTTTGCTCATGTAGGAATTGAAAATGCTTTCCTTAGTGGGTTTGACCATGTTTCTAAAGAACCAGTTACATTAGGTGAGTTACAGGTAGATAAGTTTTTAGGCAGCTACCTTGGTCACTATCATCTTCCACAATGTTTAGATGAAAAGAACTCTGTCTATTACATTGGGTCGCCTTGCCAACATTCTCTTGTAGATAAACCTGCTGATAGAGGCTACATGATAGTTGAGTTAGAATTAGTTAATGGTCAATGGAGAACTAATAATCAAAGGGTAACATTAGATTCTCCTAAATTTATTGAAGTTGAAGCTAAAAATTATAATCCTAATGATTATCAAGGTAAGAATTACATTAAGGTTACAGGTGTTACTAGGAAGGATATTGAAAGGTTAGAGAAGGATGAAAATGTTTATGCTACTACAGGTGAGCGAAAAGAGCAAGTAGTAGATGAAGATAAGGTTATACAAGCAAATTTATCATGGGAATTGATGGTGGATAAATATGTGGAGATTACTTGTAATAAAAAGAGACAACATAACAGGTTAAAGAAGTTAGGTAAGGAGTTAATAAATGTCTAAAAATCTTGAGGCGATGCAAGTTGTGCAAGGTGAGCTAAATAAAGGTAACTTAGTAATACCTAGTATTGCAGGTAACTACTTAGTTTCATTGGAGGGGTTTTCACAACAAAGTATAGAAGGTTTGTTATATGATTTAGATTTGATGGAAGAACAGCTTGATTATACGACAGTACAAGGCATTCAAAGATATGCAATAGCACAAGTTATACGATACTTGCATTCTTGTTTTGAGAAGGAACAGTTAGATGCAAATTAACTTAAAAGCACGAAATCTATTAGCGTGGGGTAACAAGCTTGTTGAAATTGATTTTAATAATCAAGGATTGGTTTCAGTTAGAGGTAAGCATATCAGTTCCAGAGCTAAATCTTCTAATGGGTGTGGTAAGTCTACTATTCTCAACACTGTAGCATATTTACTTTATGGTGTGTATCCTGAGAAGTTTAAGAAATCAGAAATGATAAATGAGGATGCTAGTAAAAATTGTATAGTAGAAGGTTGGGTTACTAAGAATAATAAGACTGCCTACATAGTTAGAGGCATTAAATGTGATAGAAATACTTACTCTAATGGTAGTGATGAAGTTGAAATTGATGGTGATTTTACACTGTTCTTCATTGACAGTAAGGATTGCAGAGGTAATACTACTAAGGTTACACAGGATAACATAGATCAATTTTTACAGTTAGATTATGATTCATTTATTACAGCCGCATTATTTGCTAGTTCAAGTGAGTCATTTGCTTCTAAAACCAGCAGTAAACAGGAAGAGATATTCTCTAAATTGCTGCATCTTGAAGAGTTGGAATTAGCCAGACAGCGAGTTAGAGATAGACAGAAGGAAGTTAATCTTGACCTCTCAAACTGTGATACTAAAATTGATAAATTAAACTCGCATATTGAAAGAGAAAAAGTAAGGTTAACTCAAGTTGCTGATAAGGTTAAACTCTGGAATGAACAGCAATTAGTTAAACTTTCCCAATTTAGGAACAAAGTTTCCCAATTTAGGAAAGAAGTATCAGACCAAGAAGATACAAAGGTTAGTTTAGCTAAAGAATTGTCAGTAGCAGAAAAGGAACTTGATAAATTAGAATTATCAATTAAAGGTATTGATGAATCTAAGTTTGAAACTGCTAAAAAAGAAGCTAGAGTTAAACTTAGTGAGATTGATGAAAAGCAAGGTGAGTATAAAGGCTTAATAAAAACACTTAATTTGGATGTAAAACAAGCACAAAGTATGAGAGGTACTGCAACATGCCCTAAGTGTTTTAATCAAGTTTCAGAGGAATATTTATATGAAATTATAGATGAAAAGAATAAGCAAGTTGAGGAGTATGAGTCTGCATTAGAATCACTGGTTGAAAAGAGAGGTTTAATATATTCAGAGTATACTAATGCTGAGAATGAATTGAATAAGGTTAGAAGTTTAAGGAATGATGTAGTATCACAGAAGAGTAAGGTAGACAGAATTAGTTCAAGAATCAAGTCTATAGCAAGTGATATTGTGAATACTAATGCTAGAATTAGTGATGTTGAAGTAAGTATAAGTAATTTAGAGAATGAAGTACCTCCTATGAGTGAGGATTCCAGTCAGATTGAAAAGGAGATTATAAGGCTGGAAGATGAAATTGAGGATATAGAAGAACAAGCAGATGATTTAACAGAGTTAATGGAAGATTTAGACTTCTGGAAGATTGGATTTGGGCCTACAGGTATAAGAAATTTGCTTGTCAGATCAATCATACCACAGCTGACAAAGAATGCTCAAAGGTTTGCAGATATACTTTGTGAGGGTGAGATAGAAATTGCTTTCAGTGGTGAGACAGAAATTGGTAGTGGTAGTAAAACTGAATCTCGTAATAAGCTACAGATAGAGGTACTTGACAAGTACGGTTCAAATCAGTATCATAAGCTGTCCTCAGGCGAGCAGAATCGTGTAAATATGTGTGTGAATTTAGCCTTGCATCATTTAGTTACCAGTAGAGTAAAATTAGATTTCATTATCATGGATGAGATATTCTTGAGTTTAGATGATGTAGGTAAGAGTAAAGTTATGGACTTGCTGTTTGAGATAAAAAAGGAAATTAAAACAGTACTTGTAATAAGTAACACAAGTGATATTTTAAGTGACAGCTTTGATGGTGAGTGGACAGTTTGCAGGAAAAATAAAACAAGTTGGATAGAATTTAATTAGAAAGGTTGAAATGGAAAAGATACACTTTGATGTGAATGAGTATTATACTGCTTGTGGAGTTGTAGGTAATTCGCATGACACTACTAAAAGTGTCAATATGGTTACTTGTGGTAATTGTATGAACACTAAAAAGTATAAGGAAGCAGTTAAGGAAACCAAAAAGAAAGTAGCTAAATCTTATAATGATAGACAATCTGAGTGGTCAATTGCAAATGATATTCAGGAAGGTGACAAGGTAAGAGTTACTAGAATAGCCAAAGATTATGAAGATGGTTGGAATGACTGTTGGGTAGAAGAAATGACGGATAGTGTAGGTCAAGAAGGAGAAGTTATAGAGTTTGATTATTATGGGGTTTCCTGTAGGTTTTCTAATAGTGATGAGTATGCATTTCCTTACTTTGTACTTGAAAAGGTAGTAGAAGCAACTGATATTGCATCTGAACATGCAGTTAAGCTAAGTGAAGATGTAATAGCACCTTATGTTACTATTGAGTACACTATCATAAATGATTTATGGTCAATCATGTGTGGTGCTGAGAATAACTTTGAAGATAAGTATCAGTGTATATCTTTTAACCCTGAAAAAGGATTTGCAATTTTTAGTGAAATGGATGATAAATCACCTAGACTATTTAAGGTATTAGTACAAGAAATGGAATTAGTAGAAAAGGACAATAATGATTAACAAAGATGCAGTAAGGTTAAATATTTTCTTTGCAAGAATGAATGAAAGTGACGATGAAGGAATTATTGAAATTAGGTCACACGGTTACCCAGATGAATTTATGTATAGTGGAGCCGGAACTATAATGAGATTTGAGGATAAGAATTTACCTGAAGGGCCAGAAATGTTAGCAATGTGTGATGAGATTAAACGAGTAATTCAGAAGTATTTTCCAGTAGGCGAAATGAATAATTTATATGAAATGGAGGAAAAATGACAGAACAGGTTTACAAGTACAAGGTTAAGGATACTGTTACAGGTGAGTCTGAAGAGAGATTTATTTGTGGTGCTACAGAGGAACTTAGAAACAAGAGTGCAGTAAATAATTATGGTGAGATTGAAGAGCTAGTAATTGTAAGTAGTAAATTTGTAGGCAATGTTGACACTTTCAAAGGTGAAGATTTTACAGGACTTGAGTATGCAATATGACTTCATTAGAAGTGACAGTATTTATAAGTTAAAGGATAGAGTAAATATTCACTTAAATGAAGGTTGGAAGTGTCAAGGTGGTATCCATTATGATAATGACAGATACATTCAAGCAATGATTAAACAAGATTCTTTTAAGGGTTGGTTGAGTAAGATTGTAAAAAAGTTAAGAGAGGAATAAAATGAAGTATAATGTTGTAACTGCGGAAAACTTAGATTCTTTATGTGAAAAGGTTAATGCTCATATTGTAGACGGTTGGATTCCTCAAGGTGGTGTATGTTGGACAGTAGAGGAAGACTGGGATGGTTATGCTCAAGCAATGATTTTTTATACGGGAGAATAAATGTTTGAAACTGAGTCTAAGCAAAGTAATCTAATTTACTTCAAAGATGACCATACTGGTTACTGGACAATAGGTCACTTACAAGATGATGGAAGTTATGCAGGTGAATTAGGTGGGATGATTAGAGATACAGTACCTTGGTGTAGTTATTATAATGGCCTTAGAAGTGTAATTTGTAATGTAATAAATCAGTATATAAAAGAATGTGAAGAAAATGGAGTAGAACCTGAAGCTCCTGTAGAATGGGAAGGATTTTAGAATGAAACTTGAATACGCAGATAGAGTAGAAAAATTGTTAGATGAACTGATGGTTTTAAAGGGGTATGTTAGAGTAGCAGCGGAGTGGGCGGAACAGAGTCTTAGTTATTCTTATCCTCACACCTCAAGTAAGTTACCTGACAACATTCATCGTACAAGTTTATTTTCTCTTAGTGAAAATAGGGTTACAAGTCAAGCACTACAAGATGCTATAGATAATGTTGAAGTTGTTTTCATGGAGTGTGTAACTGCTAGGATTGTAGAGATTGAAAATGAATTGGAGATACTATAATGATAGAAACAACTAAGATTACAATAGAGAATATTGATGGTGATAAATTAGAGTTAACTGTAGAGGAAGCTAAAGCACTACAGAAGGAACTTAACGATATGTTTGGAGTAGAGAAGGAAAAGGAGTATATTTACATAACTCAGTATCCTACTTATCCTCTTGGTGAACCTTACAATCCATACCCTACAGTGCCGTGGACGGTACCTTACCATCCTTATTTTACACTTGAATAATGGCATCACAAGGAAAAGGTGCGAAGAATAAGGGTAGCACATTCGAGAGGAAGATTGCTAAACTGTTTACAGCTTGGTGGCAAAGTGGTGAATTAGAAGGTGAGTTTTTCAAGACGCCAGCATCGGGCGGATTAAGATGGGCAAAAAGAGATGATGTAATTGGTGATCTATGTACACCTGAAGGATTTAATGCAACCATTGAGTGTAAATGTACTGAAAGTTGGGATTTTAAGGAATTGTTTCAGACTACTATTGCTAAAGCACCTTCACTTATCCAAAAAGGTAAAAATATAGGTAAGCCTAATGCTCCATGTGGATTAGGAGAATACTGGTATCAATCTTGTAATGAAGGATTTAGAGCTAGTAAAATTCCAATGTTAGTGTTTACTAAAAATTACTTTCCAGATTACATAATGTACCCTCTGGCAGGTACTAATGTGAGTAGTCTATATAGTAAGCAATTTCGCAGTGTAGGAATTACTAAAAAGTTTATTGAGGAAGAACATTTACCTTATATGGAGCATGTTTACATCCTTAAATTGGAAGATTTTATGAATATTGTTGAACCTAAAATGTTAGTAAGGAGTTAAATGGAAGAGTATTTTACTACTGAATATCAACACAAAATATTTGAAGATAGATATGCACAGACTAAAGAAGACGGTACTAAGGAAACTATAGAGGAAACTTTTAGAAGAATCTCATTTGAAGATGAAGAGATATTCCAAATTTTAATGAACAAGTATGGTATCTTTGGTGGTAGAATCATATCTAACATGGGTGGAAATGGAAACAATATGCCGGGGAATTGTAATACTGTACCTCTGTTAGAAGATTCCTTAGATGCAATAATGAAGTGTCAATCTGATACAGTTAAAGTATATGCGAAAGGCGGTGGAGTAGGTACTAACTTTTCAATATTAAGACCTAAAGATGCTCCAGTACAGGGTGCAGAACATGGTAGTAGTGGTGCTTGTAGTTTCATAGATGCTCATGAAGGATATGCTGAAACCATACGACAAGGTGGGTCAAGAAGAGCAGCTAAAATGAGTATACTGAATGTAGATCACCCTGATGTTGAAGAATTTATTCATGCTAAGACAGACCATAAAAGGTGGACTAATACTAATGTTTCTGTAGGTGTTTCAGATGAATTTATGAGGTCAGTGGAAGGTGATTTTAATTGGAACTTAGTATTTGCGAACAAGGTTTATAGAACAGTTAGTGCTAGGAAATTGTGGGATGAAATTTGTGAGTGTGCTTGGAAATCTGCTGAACCCGGAGTTGTATTCCTTGATACTATCAATAATAAGTTTCCTTTAAGGTATAAGTATGAGATTAAAGAAACGAATCCATGTCAGCCAGCAGATACCTTACTGTGGGATGTGGATAGATTGCGGTATATTACAGATCAAAATGCTGAAAGTTGGAGGTCGTGGAAAACTGGTATTCAAAATATTGTGGAACTGAGTACTAATACTGGGTTGAAGATAAAGTGTACTCCTAATCACGAAATTATTCTAAAAGATGGTACAAAATGTCAAGCACAGTATTGTTTAAATAAAGAGTTAATGCAGCCTAGCGAGTGGGAAGAATTAACTGCTTGTAGTTATAGCAATTTTGTACAAGTTAATGAAATGGTACGAGGATTTTTATTTGGGGATGGTTTTATTTGTGGTAAAAGGCAAGGTGTTTCCGTAAAGCTTAATCCCGATAAGGAACCCGAAGTTGCAAGTATGCTTGAGGAGTTTGGATTTCATAGGCAAGACTCAGGGGCTTATTATATGAATCGTAAAGATGTAGAAGCAAAAATTAATATAGATTTTTTAGAGTATCCTGTTTGGTGCAGGAATTTACCAGAAGATGTACTGTTAGGAAGACCACACTCATTTCTTAGAGGGGTATATGCAGCTAACGGCTCTTGCAATCATCATGGACAAATTTCATTAAAAACTACTAATTCAAAATTAGCTGAACATATTCAACTAATTTTAGGTAGCATGAATATTCATGCGTCTATCTGTGAAAATAAAGCTGCAACAGTACACTGGGAAAATGGAGACTATGTAAGTAAGAAAAGTTATAATGTTCAGACTCCCAATAGCTATGCAGAAATTTTTCAAGTTAAAATAGGATTTTTTGCAGCCACTAAGAAAAATAATATTAAAAAATCAATTCGGAATAAGGTACGAATTTTTGTAACAAGTATTCAACCATTAGGTAGAGAAGAGGTATGGGATTACCAGATGCATGTTCCCCCTCACCATAACTACTGTCAAGGTAGTGTCTTAGCAAATTGTGGGGAGCAGCCTTTAGTACCTTATGGTCAATGTTTATTGGCTTCTATTATCCTACCTAGCTTTGTAATCGAGGGTACTAATGGATTTGATTACGATAAATTTAAGTCTGTAGTAAACAAAATGGTTAAGCACATGGATAGTATTATTGATTTAGCTTCTTACCCAATTCCTGAAATAGAAGAGGTAGCTAAAAAGACTAGACCTATTGGTTTAGGGTTTACTGGACTTGCTGATACATTGTTTCTATTAGGAATACCATATGGTGACAATCCTGAATGTTTAGAGTTTCTTGAAGATTTAATGACTTCCTTTTATAATGAAGCTAAATTTGCAAGTGAACAATTAGCCTTAACTAAAGGTACATTCCCTGACTATGACCCTGATAAAGCAGACTTTGCTCCTAGAAGAAATTCTACATTACTATCATTTGCTCCTACAGGTACGATTAGTGGATTAATTGGATGTAGTTATGGGATTGAGCCACACTTTGCTCCTACAGTCGTGCGTAATGAGGACTTAGGTAGAGATGTAGTAGGCAATCCTATAATAGATAAGTATATGGTTGACAATAATCTTACCGAGTTTCCTAATCATGCTAGATTTGTTGGCGGTACAGAGCAAAAGTATTCACTTACAGTCAATGATCATTTAGCTGTGTTAAAGGTTATTGCCTATCATTGTGACAGTGCTATAAGTAAAACTGTAAACTTACCAAAAGATGCTACAGTAGAAGATGTAAGTAATGTTTATATGTACTGTTGGAAAAATGGTATTAAAGGTGTTACAGTTTACAGAGATGGTTGCAGAGATGATCAGCCTGTTTCATGGGATACTGAAGATTTAGATGATGATAATGATGATTATGATTATGACATTGAAGTAATAGATTATGTGGCTAATCCTAAAAAACGACCTAATGATTTAGAAGGATGCACTTACAAAGTTAAGTTTAATCCTAATGAATCACCAATGTACATTACCATCAATGATTTAGAGGAAGAGCCTTTTGAAATATTCTTTACGGTGAATAATTCTAAGGATCAAGAATACTTAGATGGATTATCAAGGTCTATTACTTCATTGTGGCGTAGAGGCATTAGAGCAGACCATTTGTTTGATGAATTTTGTAAGTATGAGTCTCCTAATGCAGGTAGCTTTTATGAGTATAGGAGAGGTAAAAGGAAGTGTTTGAAGAGTATACTGGATGCAATAGGCACAGTTATTCATAAGCATTTTAGGAAGTTAGATTTAAATGAGGATATTGAAGTTGCAACTCAAGATTATACTTGCAAGTCAATAGATGAAATTATAGAATTACCTAAAAGTAAACAATGCCCAAACTGTAAGGAATATACTTTACAGCGAGTAGAAGGTTGCCTCACTTGTACAGAGTGTGGTTATAGTAAGTGTGGTTAAAATGTGTAACATAGTAGATAAGGATTTCTTTGAAAAGTTAAATATTGATTACTATAGATGTAATGATAAAAAGGAAAAGATAACATTAAGAAATGCTATAATGAAGGATTTACTGCCTATTCTTAATGGTGCAGTTAAGGCTTATAGTTTAAGGTTTAACCATAGTGTGTTTGATGAGGATTTAGAAGCACACTTAATTGAAGTAATGTTAACTGAAATCATTCCCGGTTGGCGACCTATAGGTAAGCCTAGTGAAGGTTACTATAGAATGAGCATTAAGCATCGTAGTATAAATTATTATGTAAAGCGAAATAGAGATAATAAAAATGAAATATTAGTAGACCCATTAGATTTAGATTATTGGAATACTTTTGAATTAGTAGAGAAAGGATATACTAGCTTGTTACAGAAGCATATTAGTACTCAAAATGCAGTAGAATTAGGAGGGATTAAAGGATTAGCTTATGAGCATCTAAAAGCCTTAGTTTTTTCCAGTGATATAAACATGAATGTAACAGAAGCAATGAAGTTACTTAAAAATGAGTTTGGATTAGGCAGAGTAGCAGCAAGAGAAGTATATGACCAAGTATTGATAACTTGTAGAGAAGCATATGGAGATACTATACATATTGATAAATTAGAAATTGATGGTAGCTCAATGTTTGGTAGGCTGTGTAGATACTTACATGATGATCAGATTAAAGAGATAGTAAAAATATTCGGTGGTGTGTGGATTAAAGTACCTGAAGGGATTGAGAAATGAATGATGAAACTGTAATTAATGATGATGTTAAATCTCCTACTTCTAAGAAGCTGGAAACTTGTGAGGATTGGCAAGGATTATTTACAATGTTAGCTAATCCTAAGTGTACTAAATGTTATGGTAGAGGGTATGTAGGATTGCACACTGTAGGCACTGAAGTAATAGATGGTGAAACTGTAGAGAAGAAAATGCCAGTAGGTTGCAGTGCTAAAAGGTGTGCATTAAGTAACTTTAGATTACTTGTAAGAGAACAGAAAATGCGTCAAATGAAAGAGAAACAGGTAAGTGAGGAAAAGGTAGCTAATGAACAGTAGTACAATCCATACATGGTTAGATGAAGGTGCTACAATCGAGTTTCATGCTTCAGGTACTTCCTTTGTGTGTACTAATAATCCAAATAAGCATAGACAAGATGCAATTAAACTTATGCAGAAAGGAACATCAGGAGAAGATAAAGAAATAGACTATATTAAAGAAGCTAATAATCCTTATGATGATTATGCTATTAGATTAGAGTATAAAGGTAATGATGTAGGTTATATTCCAAGAAACATTGATTTTACTGTAGTATTAAAGGATGGTAGAATAAGAAAACGCTATATGAAAAACTTTAATCAAGCTATTTATACATATCCAGAAAACTTAGTTGCAGAAGTAGATAAGATTGTAGGTGGTGGCAAAGGTTATCATTTAGGCTTTACTGTACAACTAAGAAAGGAATAGGATTAGTCTGCAATTTAGGCTGGATTTATCTGCAACCGTAAGTAAATTCAGCTTAACTTGTATATTGAAATAGAAAGGTAGGAATATAGTATACAATGGGAAGACCTAAAGATTTACCTGAAGAAAAAGAGATATATGCTTCCTTCAGAAAACAAAGAGAACGATTAGAGAAACAGATTAAGGCTTATGCTGAACTTGATATAGAGTTAGATGAAGTACAGCCAGCTATTCAACATGCGTGGAGTACTATTGCAAGGTTAGAAGAGGAATTAGATAAACTTCCTACTGATGAAGATTTAGAATTAGAGTTAGAGGAATTTGTTGAAACTGATTATAGTGATAACAGAGCCTACACAAAGATACCCGAAACTACTTATAATAAACTACTTAACAGGTTAAAAAGATTAGAAGCAAAGGTTAGTAGAGTAGAGATACTGGATAAACTTGGTAGACATTCAAGGATGTTAACACAGCATTTAACTTCTAAAGCTAAAATTGAAGAGTCACAAATGAACACTAAAAGGATAGGTTTAGAGGTGCATCATGCTAGTTTAATGCAACTTACAAAGATTTTTTATCTTGCACTTCGCCAGCAAAATTTCACCGACGATGAAATAGCAAGTGTAGCTAAAAGGTTAAAGAGGATACAGAAGGATTATCCTTTAATTGAGACTGATTTTAATGATATGAAAAGGCTACTGTTTGCTGAACCTGAAGATATACCTAAAATGATTACTGATGCTGAGTATGAAGAGGTCAATGATATGGAAGATGTAAATGATCTTGTTAGAGGTAAGGCTAAACGAGGTAAGAAGTGAAAAAACATAATGTTGAATTAGACTATCTAGGAATAGATTCTGCTTTAGATGCCTTTGCTAATGATGCAGGTGTGTTTACCGATAAAGAAGAGGAAACTTGGGAGCACACACCTATCAATATTGTTGAGTATATAGAATCCCCTAGATTTATGGATGCTCAGTATAATCCAAGTACAGGATTAGGTTGTTATCAATGTGTAATGGATGACATGGTTTCAATATTTGGTACCGATCCTTATAGAGTAGCTCCTATTAAAAGAGAGTCTTATTTTAGTGAGGCTGTAGGTACTGGTAAAAGCACAAAGTTAAATTGGATGTGCGGCTTTATGGCACAACACTTACTTTGTCTCAGGAATCCTATTAAAGAACTTAATAATCTTGGAGCTAAACTATTACCTAATTCAAAAATTAGTATTGTTATGCTGTCAAGAACAGAAGATAATGCTAAAGAGGTGGTATTCCAGAAGTTAAATATGTCTGTTTTACAAAGTGAATGGTTTAATGAGTTTTATCTACCTGACCCACAAATAATGAGCAGGGTAGTATTTGACGCTATGCCGAGAAACAGAAAGAACCATAAGATAGGTAAGCTGTATAAAAACATTTCGATTGTTCCCGGTAGTTCTTCTGAATATAGTGTTTTGGGCCTTGATACTATATTTTCGATTATTGATGAGGTCACTAAGTTTCAGTCAGCACAAGATAGAACTCTTACTGATGAAGACACAGACCAAGCTGAAGTGTTACATGCAGCATTGAAGGCAAGAACAGTAAGTAGGTTTGCAGATAACGGACATGTGTGTTGTGTGGGCAATCCCGAGCACAAAGACGATTTTCTTCAGAGAAGTTTTAAGAGAGTAGCTAATGACTCTACAGTTTACACGGTGCAACTTAGACCTGTGTGGCAAGCTAAACTACCTGAATTTAACCCTGATCTTTTAGATGCAGAAGGAAATCCAGTATATCCTCATTTTCATTTTGATATTGAAAAGAAAAAAATAGTTAATGATGAAGTTTACAAGCGAAGGAAGTTACACAACAAGAACTTAGATGATAGTATATTAAGGATTCCCTATGGCCCTGTTGAAGGCAGCAATCAGTATTATGATGTGTTTAGAGATAGACCTGAAATTGGATTGAGGGATTATGCAGGAAGACCTACAAGTGCAGTTGGACAATGGTGGGCAGATTCACAATCAATTTTACCTCAAAAAGTTAACAGAAATAGGACTTCACCTATACCTGAAAAAGAGTTACATCCAATGCCCAAGTATAGCCTAGATAATGAGATTCCTGATTTTAGTAATGTTATAGATATAATTAGGCAAGATTGGGCGTGGTATGCTATTCATATTGATTTAGCCGAGAATGGCGACAGTGCTGTGCTGGTAATGTCTCACCCTACAGGGCTAACAGATAAAAAGACTGCTAATATTAAGATAGATTTAATTTACAGGTTCAAGCCTAGTCAAGTTAATCCTTTTCAGTTAAGAACAATAAGGGATTTAGTATGGTGGTTATGGAAGATTAAAAAGTTTCCAATAGGCTTGATTACAGCAGACACTTATCAGAGTTTAGAAATGTTACAAGCGTTTCAAGCTGAAGGATTAAATGCTGAAAAATTAAGTGTAGATGGCAAGAGTCAAGATTTATTTGATAATCTTAAATGGTGTATAATTGAAGATAGATTAGACTTCTTTCAGTTTGAAGATTTTAACAGAGAGATTTATGGATTAGAAAAGAATGGTAAAAAAGTTGAAAAGAATAAGTATGGTAGTGATGATGTAGCACAAGGAATGGCAGGTAGTGTGTATAACAGTATAGTATTATCAAAGTATGATTTACCAATATTAGATGAAAGCTGGAGCTTAGATAATGATATTAAGCCTAATGAAAAATTTAGTAGTAGTGCAATGGTGTTTTAATGGGTGTAGCTAAAAGAGGAGTAAGAAATAACAAAATAAAATTATATCAGTCTGAAAAGCATCGGTTTCCTTATGTGTGGACACTAAAAGATACTAATTTTAAGAAGGATAAAGGGAAAGTATTCTCTTGTTTTGCTTGTGGCGGTGGTTCTACTATGGGCTATAAGCTGGCAGGATTTGATGTTATAGGTTGTAATGAGATAGACCCAAAAATGATGGAAGCATATATAGCAAACCATCATCCGAAGTATAGTTATCTTGAACCCATCCAGACATTTAAGCTTAGAGAAGATTTACCGGAAGAATTGTATAACTTGGATATTTTAGATGGTTCCCCTCCGTGTTCATCATTTAGCATGGCTGGTAATCGTGATAAGGATTGGGGTAAGGAAAAGAAGTTTAGAGAAGGACAGGCTGACCAAGTACTAGATACTCTATTTTTTGACTTTATTGACCTTGCCGAGAAACTTAAACCAAAGGTAGTAATTGCTGAGAATGTTAAAGGTTTGTTGTTAGGAGATGCTGAAAAGTATGTAGCTGAAATCCGCAGAGCATTTGACTTTGCTGGTTACTATGTAGGTTTTAAATTACTTAATGCTTCTAAAATGGGTGTGCCTCAGCGCAGAGAAAGAGTTTTCTTTTATGCTATACGGAAGGATTTGTATACAGGTATCTTTGTAGATTTGTTTTGTACAATCCCGGTGCTTCAGTTAGAGTTTAATGAGAGCAAAATTGTTTTTTCAGAAATTGAAGATGTTTGTGATCAGTCAACTATAGTGCACACCAAGGTTTCTACTTTGTGGGATTTAGCCAAACCAGGACATAGTTTTTCAGAATACCACCCGACAGGTTCTTTTTTTAATGATAATAAAACTTCACCTTGTATAGTAATACCAACTATTGCTGCTGATCCTCATCACGGAAGTTGGCATTATGCTATTAAAAGACAATTAAATGCAAAAGAACTTATACGGGCAGGTACTTTTCCAACAGATTACAATTTTGTTGGGTGTAATCCTCATTATCTAATAGGAATGTCCGTTCCACCAGTGATGGCCGCACAAGTTGCAACGAGGGTATATGAACAATGGCTTGATAAAATTTAGGAATTTAAATAATTGCAGCAAATAGATTACGACAGGGTATTTTAGAATTGTATTAAAGAAAGGAATTAAATGAAGAGTAAAACAGTCAGTGATAACAGTGAATCTATCATTATAGGAGAATGGGATGAATCTAAGTATATGCAAAAGTTTTCTTTACAAGAGAAGGAAACTGATGAGTCTGAATCTAAACGGAAAACTCATGTTGAATCATGGAAGACTTTACATAGGAAGTGGAAGTCAGATAACAAGAAGTTAAAGGTTAAGTTTGATGAAGATAAAAAGGAAAAATTAGCAGTACTTAAATCATCATTAAAGGTTACTAAAACTAATGAGGAATATGATAAGTTACAAGAACAGTATGAGAAATTAAACAAGTCTTATTACAGCCCTACAGACCCTCCATTTCCTGCATCCGATGTTACCATTGAAACTCAAGCAGATTACTTAGCAGCAGGTGAATATGTAGATAAGCCTTATGACCAAGAAGCACTGACTGAATTGATAGAAGGTAATCAAAGGTTAAAGTCAAGTGTAGGTGTTGCTGCAAGAAACTCAGTAGGGTTAGGTCAATCATTCAGACCTACTAAAGGTAGGAAAGTAGCTGACTATTCAGAGGATGAACAGAAGGAATATTACGAGCAAGGTAGAAAGTTACTTGAGTGGTATAATTCAAGAGTAGAACAAGGTAAAAAATTCTATCAAATTGCTTATGAAGTTGACTTTAGTAAGTTCGGTTTAGGTGAGGGAATATTTGAGATTGTAGATAACCGTAAAGGTGAGATTAGTAAGATCACTACAATCAATCCTACTTACATTTATGAAGGTAAGAATTTAGATAGATATATCTGGATTAAGAATGGTAAAAAGAAGTATTTTAAGCGATTTGACGATAAGACTAAAAGAAGCTATGAAGATTTTAGTAATAATGCACCATTAAAGAGCAGAGCTACTAGGCTGTTAAAATATAAGGAATATAACCTGATTTCAGATGTGTATGGTGTATCTAACTGGACAGGTGCAATACCTCAAATTTTAGGTGCAAGATATGCTGCTGAGACTAATGTACATTTCTTTAACAATAGAGCAGAGCCTAGATTTATCATTACTATTGCAGGCGGTGCTGTTGATGATAATACTATTGGTAACTTAAAGAAGTACTTCCAAACTAAAGGTAAAGGTAGAGAAAATGTAGGTAGAGCAATGCTACTTTGTGTGAGTAGTAAGAATCAGCTTTCACCTAATTCTAAACCCCCAACAATTAAGATTGAACCTATCACTGTAGGATTATCTGAAGATGCAAGTTTTATGAAGTATCAAGCTGCGTGTGAAGAGACTATTAGAGAAGCATTTAATATAAGCTCCATATTTTATGGCAGTACTGGTGGTGGAGTAAATAGAGCTACAAGCTATACATCTAGGGATTTGTGTACAACTACAGTATTTATTCCTGAAGGTGAAATAATGACTAATCTTTGTAATGATACTTTTACTAAGGAATGGGCAGTACAAGAGGGTTACATTGTTAATGATGAAGATGGCGAAGTTAAAGAGGACAATCTTCTTGCAGAAATATTCTTTACTAAGTTAAGTACAATGTCACAGAAGGATGAGAAGGAATTGTCAATCATGGAAGTAACTGCTGGAGCTTTAACTATCAATGATTACAGGTCAGAAGTGTTAGGGTTAAGTAAGATTGATAAGTTCTGGGCAGACATGCCCCGTGGAATAGCAATAAGCATCCTCCAATTTAGTGAAATTTCTCCTACTCTTATTGGCGAAATCCTTGATAATAAAGAATTGGTAGCAGCTATAAAGCAAGATAAGAAAGATGATTTTGCAGATGAAGGTGTTGTAATTGATGACACTGTGAAGGCTTTAATGTTTATGCGTAAAGGCTTAAATAAGGTTCTTGAACACAAACATGTAGACGAACCTACTATTAAAGCATTAGATATGTTTTACAGTAGTTTAGCTGAAGATAACGAATTAATAAATAATTTACTTACAAGGAATAAGGAAGATTAATTAAAGGGAGTCTGAAATATGGCTCCCTAAGAAAAGAGGGTGAAATCATTGAGGCTTGGCAATTAGCCCAAAGACAAAGCTTGCCTTTAGAAGCTAAAATAATGATGAGCAAAAGACGCATAAGAAGCTGGTATGACTACTGGAAAGGTGAAGTTTATATTTCTTTTAGTGGAGGGAAGGACAGCACAGCACTCTTGCATTTAGTAAGAGAACTATATCCTGAAGTACCTGCTGTTTTTGTAGACACAGGTTTAGAATACCCAGAAATAAGAGACTTTGTTAAAACTATAGATAATGTAACTTGGCTAAAACCTAAAATGCCTTTTAATAAAGTCATAGAAAAATATGGTTATCCTGTAGGCAGTAAGGAAGTAGCTCAAAAGGTAGCTGAGATAAGAAATACTAAATCAAAACAGCTAAAGAATAAAAGAATGTATGGGGATATAAAAGGAAATGGTAAACTTCCTATTAAGTGGAGAAGGCTAATAACTGCATCGTTTTCTGTGTCCTCAACTTGTTGCAACATAATGAAAAAAAGCCCAATTAAGAAGTATGAAAAGCAAGGGAGAAAAGGATATGTTGGGACTATGGCTCAAGATTCTAGGCTCAGGGAAACAAGCTATTTGGCAACGGAGTGTAACAACTTTGAATCAAATAGACCTCTTTCCATGCCTTTAGCTTTTTGGACAGAAAAAGATATTTGGAACTATTTAAGTGTCAACCAGATTTCTTATGCTCCTATCTATAATAAAGGGTACACCCGAACTGGGTGTATGTTTTGCATGTTTGGAGTACACCTAGAAGATACTCCTAACAGATTTCAGCGTATGCAAAAAACACACCCCAAACAATGGGATTACTGTATAAATAAACTAGGCTGTGGAGAAGTATTAGATTATATTGGGGTTCCCTATGTTGCCTATGATATGAAACAACCAGAAGGAATAGAACAAGATTTATTTAGGGAGAATAATGTTCAAACAACATAAAATAGACTTAAAGAAACAGTTACTACAACAAGAGCTATCTAAAGTAGACTACACATTATCTTCAGTATTGGTAAATAAAGGTATCTCACCTTTGGATAACCCTTTACCATTTGAAGATAAATTTAGTGAGATATTTACAGAGGATTTTAACACTAAGTTTCAAGAGCATTTAAGTTACCTTACAGATACTAAGTTAATTCTAATTGCTTACGGTATCATTTACGAAAGCTTAAAAGTGCTGTATGATTCAGGTGCTACAAATGTTGAAATGACACAAGCACTTACTCAGAATCTAAAAGAAGTTGACACCTTACTTAGTCAGCCTTTTGGAGTTGTGTGGTCAAGAGAACATGAATCTGAAGTAAATGATGTTGTAACTGAAATGTATAATGCTGGTTTAGATGTAAGTAGAAATGCTTCTGAAAATGAATATCAGCCTAATGAAGAGCAAGATAGAAGTGCAATCTCACAGTTAGTTAATGTAGGGATTATTTATGGTGGTTTAAGTGTAGCAAGTCAGATAATGTCACCTGTTACAACAAGGTTAACTAGAGATTTACTGGTACAAGGATTAGACAGAGTAGAAGCACAGAGATTGTTTGCTGAAGGATTAAAAGATTTAATTCCTTTGAAGAGCCAACTTTACTATGATAGATTAGCTAGTGTAGTTGTAGGTAGAGCTAGGAATTATGGTCGTGTGTTCGGCTATCAAAGAAGTGGTGTTGTCTACGTGGAAAGTTTGCCTGTAGGTGATGATCGTACCTGCGAAAGGTGTATTGCATTAGCAGGAGTGTACAGAGTAGATGATGTTGCTGCTGGGTATGAAAGAGCTATGGCAGCTTCTACACTAGACGATTTAGTAAATGCTAGTCCTTTTGTTAATGGTATAGACAGTGATACTAATGAATTTATATTAGCAAATGGTGCACGAATAGATGTAATGTCAGATTCAGAAGCATTAGCAAGTGTGGGAATAGCAATTCCTTATCATGTAGAATGTAGATGTGAGTATAGAGTGTGGAGAATGTAGACTTGACAATCTAATCTTCAATCTGTATATTACACTTGCACTGATAAGACTCATCCTTCTTACAGTGTGAGTTTCATATTACCTCCTTTCAGCAAGAGCCTCCTTGAAATATAGGAGGTTTCTTGTTGGTACTTGACATTGAAACTTGAAGTGTTATATTAAGTGGGATTGTGAAACTGAAGTATCTAATTGGAAACTAGAGTAACTGAAAGGAAAATGAAATGACTAATTTAACGGCTAAAGGTTACACTAAATTTACCACTAATTTTCCTCAAAATACTACTGAATGTTGGCAGAAAAAGATGCTTAATCCTGATGGAATATGCTTCTACTTACAACTCTACAAGTATGATTATACTAATGTTCCTAACTTGCCTAATAAGATTTACTGGACAGCTAATGTTCAATTTAGTAGGGGTGATGAAACATGGGATATTGACTTTCAGGTTCCCAATGATTATACTATTGAGCAGGTTGAAAATAGAATGACTGAAATGTGGGTTAGTGGTAACTTTGAAATGTATGAAAGGAATAGTTAAAATGGAATTAAAGATACAACAAGAAATAGATGCTCAATTGTTGGAAGCTTATAAAGTCATGTGTAAAGTCTTGACTAAGTATAAGTTTGATGAGGTCATACGCGCAATTGTAACAGAGACCTTTACTAGACTTAATCTTAAAAGAGACTTACCTAATAGTGTTGGAATGAATCAAGTAGCTTGTTACTTAGTAGGAGAATTGAACACTCTCATTGCCTGTGAAACAGCACGAGCACACATGATGTATAGAATAAAGTGAAAGGAAATTAAAATGAAAATTAGTTGTATCTGTGGCTATGTTTATGAGGGTGATTATTTAGATAGTAAACCTAAGCAAGGTGATGATCCTTTTAGAGAGATTAAATCTGATAGTAGAAGGGGCTTCTTTGTAGATAATCCTGATAGAGGCGGTTACTATGAAACTGATGATTATGAAGTAGAATTATATGCTTGCCCTAAATGTGGCACTATCAGAATACCACAGCATTATAGCATAGTAGAAAAGGAGTAAATTGAAATGGGTTGGTTATTTGGAGCTTTGGCATTTGTAGGATTTTGTTTAGTGATAATTGCAACCGATAGTGATAAATTGGCACGAGGTGCTATAGGTACTATTTTACTAATTCTATGTATGTTCTTCTTAGGTTTGTTAGCAGGATTAGATACAACACCTGTTAGAAGTGATCCTGTTAATATACCTGATACACTTGTCGTAACAGGCTATGTACTTGAAGTAGACACTGTAAAGATTGGTGAGTAATTAGATGAAAATTAAAGAAATTATTTCACAACATAGAAGGGATTTTACTGCAATTTATGTGTGTGAACATTGTGGTTACGAGGAAAAAGGTAATGGTTATGATGACAGAAACTTCCATGAGAATGTAATACCTAAAATGACTTGTACTAAATGTGGTAAGGGTCAAGCAGAAAATTATAGACCTCTTACAACTAAGTATCCTGAAGGAATGGTGATATGAAGTTATTTACTTGTAACGATACAAAATTTGCTAGATGGCCTGTTGGATTTGGTGCTATTGTATTAGCTCTTAATATTGAAAAGGCAGTAGAACTAATTAACTTAGAGTTGAAGAGAAGCAATTTAACTGCTGGGGCTACAGAAAATGATTTAAGAGAAGTAGATATGACTAATGAAACAGCAATTATACTTGTAACAGGAGATTACTAAATGAAAACAGCTAAATTGGATAGTTCATTATAATAGAAAGGAATAGAAATGCCAATACTGTTTTTAGATTATGAGTATGCAGATGAACCAGATGTGCTTATTAGAGTATACCCCAATCAGGACTCTTTTAGTAATGCTGAGGAACTTTTTTGTGGAGAGATTCTATTTAGAGACCCTAATATACCACATCAAAGATTTACAGCCCCTTACCCCAGAGGAATAGTGGACGGAATAGCAACAAAACTACGCCTAATCCCTAAGCCTTGGAATATACAAGTCTCTAATGAACTATTCCCTTGTGTAGGGCATTTAACTTCTTGTAGAGAACACTTTGATACAAGAATTAGGGAGTTACTAAATGAAAATAGTTAAAATAGAAGAATCTGGCGTTAATGGTGCTCTACTAGGCATAGGATTAAGCTATGGTAAGACTTGTGACTTTACTAATTACATCTTGAGTCCTAGTTACTCTAAGGATTGGACACCTACAGATACTCTACCTGAGAAAATAGGAGATGCTATAATAGCTCGTATGGAGAACAGAGCTTCTAAACTTGCTCTTAAAAATGGTGGACACTCAGAGTTCCTTAGACACTCCTTCCTACAGTTCCTTATTGAAGCACCTGATTTCTGGTGGAAGCACATGAAGGAATATACATTTGTCTATGATCTTTCAACTTCCCAGATGCACACCATTCTAAATGAGGACTTGACACAGGATAACTTTGAGTATTATATTCCTGAAGTTTACTTGGAACAGTTAAGTAGAGATAGGAAAGATGTACAATTAGGTAACTTGAAGTTTGAAGAATATGTAAACAGGATTCCTGTAGGCTATCTTTACACTAGAGTAATAAGCACTAATTATATGGCATTACAGAATATTTGTAATCAGAGGAAGAATCATAAGCTACCACAATGGAAAATGTTTATAGATGCTGTAATGGAACAAATTGAACATCCTGAATGGATTATGAAAGGTTCTAATGAGTGAGTTTAGAATTGGCAATTTCAAGTACAATATTACACCTGCCACACAAGAGGATTTCTTTCAAGTTGGCAGTTGTATATTTACATTACCTAAAACAAATTGTGAAACTGGAGTACAGTTAATAATCCTTAGTCTGAGTGATCCTACTAACAATCTATGGACAGCAGAATTTGCAGATATGTTTCCTAATGAAAAAATAGCTGAAGCATTTGCACATGAAATTATAGAAAACTTAATGGAAAATGAAATGCTTGTAGAAGAGGAGTTAATAGAATGAAAACTAATCAAGATTGGTTACATGAACATAAGTTGCATGATAAACCTGCATCAAGAGAAACAGGTACAATCTTATGGTTTGAAGGTAAAACTCAGGTTAATAAGTTTCCTTTAACAGTGCCACAACAAAGAAAACTAAGAGAAATGTGTCACGAAGCAGATAAAAAGGAAAGATGGTATCTAATTAAACAGAATGTAATTGTAACTAAATTAGGTGATAAGATAACGATAGAGATTGTGAGTGTGGAAGATGAAGTATAAAGTTAGGTATGCTCTCAATAGCAATGTTAGAATTAAAGAAGAATCTCAACAGTATCCTTACACTGACTTACGAGAAGCACAAGGAGAGATTCTTAAAATATCTTTACACAAAAATTCTAATAAGGAATTAGTAACAACATATTTAGTATTAATAAAGGATACTGTATTCTGGTGTGACGAAGATGAAATATATTAAGGAAAATAAATGACTAATTTTGTACTAGGAGCAATAGTTGCTACATTAATCTGTTTAGGAATATTCTTTAGTGTAGCATGGTACTGGTTTGTAATTGTAGGACTCATAGGAGTAATTATATGGTTCGTAAGTAATCTTCATAAATGGTGGTATTAAATGGAAATTAATGACAGAGTTAAGTATGTAGGTGAAGCATTTCCTAATCTTGTAAATAGAGAAGGAACAATAACGGCAATTATAGATAAGCACACGGTTAGGGTTAAGTTTCCTGCTAAGGCAATATTGACTGGTGGGTATGTTAATAAGATATTTAGAGATATTGGAATTGAACACCTAGAGTTTGTAGCTCCAATGAGTGTTATGATAGATGAGTTACCTAGACCAACAAAGGAACAAGAACAAGTATATAGTACAATTAAGGATTCAGGTGATAGGACTAAGTATCCTAGTGGTGCAGTGAGAGATAAAAGAGTAGGTAAAGGTATGTACAGTTTGATTCCTTCTCATTCACTTGAGAGGATAGCTAAACATTATGAGGCTGGTAGAGTCAAATATAGTGATGCTGATAATCCTAAAATGGCAGAAGAAAATTGGAAGAAAGGAATGTATACAATTGATTTTTATGACTCAGCTAGAAGGCACATTGAGCTTTGGAAAATGGGTGAGTATGATGAAGACCATTTAGCTGCTGCTTGTTGGAACCTACTTAACTTAATGGAGACAGAACGCAGAATTAAATTAGAAATATATTCACAAGAGTTTGATAATAGAGACCCTATGGAGTTTAAGAATCCTAGAGACTTGTATGACAACAAACCTCATAAACTGAGAATAGTAACTGGTGAAGTTTGTAAAGTTAAGGAGAATAATGAAAATTAGTATTTGGAGTACACTAGATACAGAAAATTTAGTTGACAATATAGCTGATATACTAGATGAACCAGAGATACAAGAATTTATTTTAGATTTAGACTCAGAGGTTGCTTCAGTAGATTTTACATTAGAACTAATTCATCAATTAATAGACTCACTTGAGATTGATGGTACTGTAATTGTGAGAAATACTAAGCCTGTTAGACTAGACTGTGTAGAAGAGCCTACTAAAGAAGATATTAAATATGATAGTCAACCTTTTCCTGTAGATACTGACTGTTGTAGCTGTGGTGAATAGGCACTTGACAATCTAAGTTTTAAGATGTATATTCATTGAAACTCAAACTGAAAGGAAAATGAAATAATGAAAACTAGAGCTTGTCATGTCAGCAATAGTAGTACTTCAAGTTTTATAATAAACTATTGTGATTGGCTAGACTCGAGCAGAGAACCACACCTTACAGACGAACAGATATATGCTCTTGAAACAACAGGGTTTAAGAGAACTTGGGTTTCATTTCCTCAGCAGATAGAAGCAGGAATTGATCGGTGGGATGAAGACGGACATAATTTTGCATATCACCATCTAATAAACCACGATGAAGTATTTACTATTCTAATTCAATATAAAATCCCGTTTCACGGGTGTTGTCATTATGGTTCTGAGGAAGTGTTTTGGGATGGTAAGTCTCAAGATATAATTTTTGTACGAAACACTGGACAATCACTAATTTGGAAAGGTCGTAACGATAGGCTATTAGAAGAACTTGAACAAAAAGGCCCAATTATGAGAACAGAACCTATCTCTGATTATTACAAAAGAGATACTGAAAATGAAAGTTAAAAGAGTGCATATAACAGAACCATTTCATTACAACAGAGTGTTTGAACCTGAAAGTGGTTTCATGGCTCGTTGGGGAAAGACTAAAGAGGAAGACCCTCAATTCTCTCCTGTAGGCCCTGAAATATTAGATTTAGAGGTATCTGTTGGGGATTGTAGTATGAACTGTCCATTCTGCTACAAAGGAAACACTGCTGAGAATGGTACTCACATGACTCTTGATACTTTCAAAAAGATTGTTAGTAAATTCTCTAAGAATCTTGATAGTATTGCTTTCGGAATTACAGATGTTCAAGCTAATCCTGATTTTATTCCCATGCTAAAGGAAAGTAGAGCTAGAGGTATTATACCTAACTTTACAATGTCAGGAGTAGACCTTACACCGGAAATTGCTGATGAAGTTGCACCATTGATAGGAGCTTGTGCAATCAGTGTCTACCAGAGAGACAAGAATATAGCTTATAATGCTATTAAAATGATGCTAGACAGAGGAGTTACACAGACTAATATTCACCTATTTGTTAGTGAAGAGAGTAGAAGTTTTGTGTATGAAGTTTTGAATGATATAAGAACCGATGAAAGGCTTAATGATCTTAATGCAGTAGTATTCCTCGGAGTAAAGCCTAAAGGTAGAGCTAAAGGTAAGTTTCATAGTCTTAGTCAAGTTGAGTTTAGTAAGCTAATAGGCTACTGCGATACTTACAAGATACCTTATGGTTTTGATAGCTGTAGTGCTCCTAAGTATGTTAAAGCTGTAATGGATATGAGTATTCCTTTGGAAAAGAAAACTGAAATGATACAAGCTGCTGAAAGTTGTGAGAGCTTTGGAATGTTCAGTGCATATGTAAATGTTCATGGAGAATATTTTCCTTGTAGCTTCTGTGAAAATGAGAAAGGTTGGGAAAAAGGAATAAGCGTTCTTGAATGTGAGGACTTTGTAAAGGATATTTGGTTCAGTGAGAGGTTAAACAATTGGAGAGAACAGTCTATTACAAGTAAGGATTGTAATGGTTGTAGGCAGTGTCTAATATTTAAGGAGATAAACTAAAATGAAAATTCGTGCTGGACATGTGAGCAATTCAAGCTCCAGTTCATTCATTATCGCTACTGATAAGCCTCTGGATTCGGTAGAAGCAATTAAGGAACAAGTATTTCACAATGCTGGAAGCAATACTGAAGGTTGGGTTTCAGGAGAATATTGGGATGACCCTTTTAGAATAGAAGACTTGTGTGAAGGCTTTAAGCAAGGTATTTGTGAAGAGTACGAGACTGAATGCTGGAATGAAGAGAAAGGAGAATATGAAGAGAAAAATTATTCAATAAATACTATTGAGGACATCTTAAATTGTGAAGAACTTATGATTGAAATTGGTTGGCGGCAGATATACTCTAATCAAAAGTTGAATCAAGATTACTATGATAATTTACCTGCGTGGAATAACCACGAAGCATGTGAAAAGTACGAAATTAAGTGGAACCAAATAGCTCTAAATTTAGCTAAAGAATACATGGAAAAACAAAGACCTAAGTTTGAAGGTAAGCATATAGTTTATGCTGTCTTTGCAGATGAAGATGGAAGATTAGGTTGTCAACTTGAGCATGGCAGTCATTGGCATAATGTAGCTAATATTCGTATAAGCCATCATTAAGAAAGGAAAATTATGAAAATAAGAACAGGGCATGTAAGTAACAGTTCAACAAGCTCGTTTGTGTGTAGGCTAGACGGTCTGTCACAAGAACAGAAGGATATACTTACTAAAATGGTAGAAGATCATAATGCTGAAGCTTATGATGGATATTTGTGGATTAGTAGTAATGGTCAATTTATTATGGGGGATGCCCAACACAGCATACTAGACATGAGTTTGCTAAAGGAAGCAAATATTCCTCAAAACTATTATGCACATGAGTGTTAAGAAAGGAAAATTAAATGAAAATAAGGTATGGTCATGTGAGTAACAGTTCAACTTCAAGTTTCTTTGGAGTAGGTGTTTGGGGGGAAGATATTGCTAAAGTAAGAGGTACTGATATTACAAAAGTTGATACTAATAATGGTATAGGCTTAAATACAGGTTTAGATATTTTTTGTAATTGGAATGAAGATACCGTAGCCTTCTATATTGATGTTGAAGGTATGGGTATGGATGAAACTAAAAATCAGTTTATTGCAAGAGTAACTGAACTAGTTAATGCTAAGTTTGAACTAAAAGAAGGTAGGCAAGTAGGATTCATTGAAGATTCTTACTATAATGGTTAAACAAGCACTTGACAATCCTTGAAAAATGTGTATATTACTTGAGTCGGAAAGACTATTGATGATTGACATATAAGAAGATGCAGTGCTGGAGTGGTGGAAAGGCATACACATCTGGTTTAAACCCAGTCGCCCCAAAAGGGATTGAGGGTTCAAATCCCTCCTCCAGTACCATCTTCTTGTAACCGTTAGTAAAGTTTAATAGGGGCTTAGTTCAGTGATAGAACGCAAGGATTTGGCCCTTGTCACAGGAGTTTGATTCTTCTAGCCCCAGCCAACATTAGAGAGGGGGATTACTTTACATTCTCTCTCTCTTTTCATTTACCACTTGACAAGCCTTCCTAAATACATTATACTTCAGTATCAATAAACCCTTACCTTTAAGGAAAACAAAATGACTTGGTTTAAACAGCAACTTTACTATGCTCACTCAATGAGGATATACAACTCTAAGAGAGAAGCAGAAGAAACAAAACTTATCAAAGAACATTTCAGTAAATATAAGTTCTTTTGTCCTAACAAAAGTAGACCTAAATCTTGGGCTAATAGTTCAGGGTCGCAGATAATGAAAGGCTGCTTACAATTTGTTAGAAAAAGTAAAATAGTTGTAGCATCTGAATATCAAAATCATGTAGGTAAAGGTGTTTTTGCTGAAGTATCTGAAGCAATTTCTAATGGAATAAGTTGTTATGTTATTAGAAACAATGTGTTTGTCCCTGTTCAGTATATAGAAATTGTAAATGCTGATGATTGGGCTGTGAAATATGGTAAAATAATCACCTATTGACAACTCTAATCATAACACTTATATTCTAGCATCAGTAATAGTGCTGATACTGAAACTTGAAAGGAAATTGAAATGATTACTCAGAAAATTACTTATGTTACTTCAGATGGTACAGAGTTTCCTACTGAACTGGAAGCTAAACGATATGAGAATGAGCAACACACTTTTACCTCTAGTAATGCTAGAAAGTTTATTAAAGGTTACAGAGGCAAGGCTTTACTAAAAATGCACACCATAGATGAGTATGGTACTTGGGAAGTTACAGGTGAAGACTCTAATTGTGATTTAGGTGGGTCACACTACATGCCTCAACTTGGAATATTTACAGGCACACTCAAAGATGTTATTAATAAGGCAGTAGAACTTCCTAAATTCTGGCAGTGGGGTTCCGGTGGGGATATTAAAAAAGTAGAAATTAACATCCTCTAAATGAAACTTGAAAGGAAATTGAAATGAAGAAGCATATTAAGTATCCTAAAATTGATCAATTTAGAAGTATTATTAAAACAGTTATTCAAGGTGCAACTTTTATAGGATTAGATACAAGTGGTAAGCCTACATATAATCCTAATGCTCCTAAACCTATTATCACATTTAAGGGTACTGTTAAACTACATGGTACTAATGCTGGAGTCAGTTATAATACTACTGATGGATTCTGGATTCAATCTCGTCAGAACATTATTACTATGGAGCATGATAATGCAGGATTTGCCTTCTTTGTGGAGTCACATAAAAACATCTTCCAGACTATGCTTAATGCAATTATTTTTAAAGAGAATATTGATCCTAGCATTTACACCACTACAATTTATGGTGAGTGGGCAGGTAAGGGTATTCAGAAGGGCGTTGGAATTTCACAAGTAGAGAAATCATTCTTTATCTTTGGTGTGAAAGTTTCTAATCTTAACGATGAAGAGTTTGTTAGTTACTGGATTGATTCTAGTAAATTACATTGCCCCTCATATAGAATCTATAATGTGGAAGACTTTGAAACATACTCTGTAGATGTAGACTTTAATAACCCTCAACTTGCACAAAACAAGTTTATTGAAATCACCGAGAAGGTAGAAAAGGAGTGTCCTGTTGCTAGGGCTTTAGGAATCGAAAATGGTGTGGGTGAAGGTGTGGTATGGTCTGCTTATTATGAGGGTAGTAACCTTAGGTTCAAAGTGAAAGGTGAAAAGCATTCTGTAACTAGAGTGAAAACACTGGCTAAAGTAGATACTGAAAAAATAACTTCAATTCAAGCATTTGTTGAATATGCTGTAACAGAAAATAGATTGCAGCAAGCTATTCAAGAAGTATTTGGAGAAGGGGATTTAAGTATTACTAAAATGGGAGATGTAATAAGGTGGGTTATTAAAGATATAGTAGAGGAAGAAATGGACACATTAGTTGAAAACAATCTAATTCCTAAAGATATAAACAAGTACATCTCATTTAAGGTTAGAGAAATGATGCTTGTAGAATTGGAAAGGGTGTAAAATGAAAGGCTTTAGATTTAGTGACCGAGATTGGTCTGAGGATTTTGATCAAGAAAACGGTCAATATCTTTGTACTTGTATTCTTTGTAAAAAGATGTTCTGTGGAGGGAAGCATAGACGAGTTTGTAAGGTGTGCTTTAATCAAAAGGCTATTCTTCAACAGAATATTGAAACTTCCAAAAATATTCCCGGCAATGTTAGAAGTGCAATTCATCAATTCTTAACTTTCGGAAACGAAACTAAAAATAAATCTCATAATGGTTACTACAGTGAAGGAGGAGGAGCTTATGATACTATAGAAAAGTTCTTGAACTTAGCTGAGATGGAACAGGTGTAAAATGAAACTAACTGAAGAACATCTTGCTAAACTTGCTGAAGGTAAAAAGAATGCTAAAAGAAAGGGGCCTATTACACATACTGTCAGGACTTTCAATGATGCTAACATAACAATAAAAAATTATACTAGAAGTTTAGCCATTAAAGTGTTCTGTGTGGAATGCTTAGGTTGGGAAGGTAATGTAAAAGAATGTAATAATAACCTGTGTCCTCTGTTTCCATTTAGAGGTAACACTAGAAAAACGAAAGGGTAACAGTGGTTAAACAAACATTCATTGTAACAGGTACTTACACAGAGTACAAGCATTACTGTGAACATCATAAGGGTACTTACAGTTACCTCACTCACATTGACCAGTTGAAAGGAGTAAATAAGCCTAAATTTATACTGGTAGGAACCTTTGGAGATAACCCCTTGATACGAGATGGTAAATTGAAAGATTATGGATTTTAACACTAACTTAAAGGAAAATTAACATGAATCATAGGTACAATATCGCTCAGCCTTGTATCTTCAAACAGAGAGATGGTATTACTACCATTAAATCAAACACTTATAAACCACCTGTACTGCTCGAAGAAATACAAAACACTGACAACTATCAAATATGTGAATGTTACCACATGATTGAGCATCCTATTGGTGGTCAATTTTTGGAAGTGTGGAAAGCAGTAGACAATGCTGAATCATTCCATCCTTATGAGTACTACATGGTTGCCTATGATATATCGTTAAAGGATTTGTATGATCTAATTAAAGCACAGATTATATGGGCAAGGTTTACTAATCCTAAGAATAGCCAACCAATGTATCTTATGGCATTTGGTGATAAGCCTATGAAGAATGATGAGTGTATAGTCAGTTATAATGATACACATTACATTGTAGGTACTTCCCCCAGTAATGTTAGATACTTGAAGCGGAAACACTAATCTGAAGGGAAATGTAATGGCACACTCAGACTGCCCTACTTCTGAACAGATTAACTTGATTAGAAACCTGTGTCAAAGGTATCCAGATGAACCACTTCCTAATGTAACATTAATGTCAAGAGGTCAGCTTGGAGTTTACATTAGAAATATACAAGAACGGAAAGGTTTGGTAGTGTGTAGCAAGAGAATAGTATCAATCATTACTACCTATTCTGATGGTAGTATCAAAGTAGAGTATAAGAGTAAGTAAATATTGAGAAGAGTAAGATGTAATGTCTTGCTCTTCTCTTACACTTAAAATGAAAGGTGAGAAAATGAAATGTAATATTGTTAATGAGGAAATAGACTTTAAGCCTATTGAATTGAGAATTGTAATTGAAAGTAAAGAGGAATTACAGGCTTTGTATCATAGGTTTAATGAAAGTGAGCATACTACTTATAACCAAGTACTTAAGAATAGTAAACTTAACCCAAGTGCAGTACTTATACCTAGACAAGAAGCATTTCATCCTGAACCTATATTGAGTATTCTGTTTGACCTTGCTTATCCTTCATCTTAATATACACTAACAGAAAACCCTCCTTGAAATTAATCTCGGAGGGTTTTTATTTAACCTTCAAACTATTCGTGAGATATTACTATTGCACCTACAGCCATCATTATTACGCCTATCAGTATCCAAAGTATCACATTCAAACTCGCTATCCATTGTACCTTCTGTAATCCTTGAAGTATACCTCCTAAGACTACAAAATTACCTGTAAAAATTGACAATCTACTCAGGGCTTTCATTTCAGCTTCCTTTCATTTAATGTTAAGTATTCTGTACACTAAACCACTTAATGTAAACTATACTTTACCATTTCCACCAACCAAAGTTTTCATTTAAGCATTCCTTATAAAATTTAGTTATACTTACTTGTTGCTTGTACAGTATAATAAAAATTACTGCAATTACAAACAATACTATTACTGCTAATGTTAATCCTGCAACAATAGTATCATACTTTTCAACGATAGGGTAAATAGTAGCATCATACAAAAATGCTTTTACTTTCAATGTGTGTAGAATTGGATTAGGTACTAACACACTCATTATACTACCATTGAGAATATCATTACTACAGCACCTATAATCAAGCTGTATAAGGATGCTATTACACACCATTCTTCTTTAGTAACATACCATATCCACATGAAGAAAAATGCTGCAATTCCACAGGCAGTAATGAGGTAAGCTAGAATGCCAGCAATCATTCTTCATCCTTCCCTACAATTTCAAGATCAATATAAATGATTCTCCAAATATCCTTTAAGGCTTTACTACTTAACTTGTTAAACTCACCTTGTGACAATTTGTACTTCAAATTACTTAGCATGTTTAGCCTCTTCTGTTCAATTACTTTATCTTCATTATAAGGTTCCAACCAAGGGGTATTCCAATGAACTTCTTTAAGCCTACCAGAAACCTTATCAAAACTAGATACACCAGTCTTAAACTCTACTTTCCATAGAGTTTTAGTTTCATTGATAATTTTACCTACCCTTAACTCAGGTCTATGATAATTACCAAAATCACACATTACAATTGCACCTATTCTAAATTCCTTTAAGGTAGTAGGTACAAACTTTTCTTCATTCATTAGATTCTCCTTTCAATGTTAAGAATTACTACTTAGCTATTATATAACAACACTGTACGATTGTCAAGTAGGAGCTATTTCAATCTCCACTATTGACACTGTGAAGATTAGTGATATATTACTTGAAGACTGAGGAGGAACAATCAAGGAATCCTAGACACTTGACAATGAAAATTAAAGGTGTATATTACAAAGGTAGTTAAGAAAACTTGAATAGAAAGGAAAGATGATATGGTAGAGTGTGAAGAAGAAAACGGCTCCGTACACGATGGGGAAGAGAGGAATTGAAATGAATTTGATATTGATACTTCTGGCATTGATACCCAAAAGCTACATAGCTAACCAAGTTGAAGTTGAACCAGGCCAGACCATGACAATGCAGAATGGTACCACAATTCGCTTAATAGATACAAGGCTCAATTATCAGCACATGGAGTGCATTGGAGTCAGCTATACAGATGGCATGATTGTTCTTGAGTGGACTGCATCTGTCTATGGTGCAGGCATAATTTACAGCCCACAAACAATGTACTGGCGTGAGTTCTATACGGCGGATGGTGATAGTCTGATTCTGCATCATTCCGAAGTTGGAACCTTTGTGTCGGAAAGAATTGAATACGGCTCCGTACACGACGGGGAGGCCGATAATGAGTGAGAAGAGGAAGTGCCCGTTTAGATTGTTTCCAGCAGGAGAACAAGCACCATTGTTTGTCTCTGTTGTTGACAATGTTAAGTTGCAGAAAGGCAACTTTGCTGAATTTGAGCTGAATCCAGATTATGAAATATCTCACAACATTGGCATTATCAGGTTGTCTGTACCTATTGATTCTTGCCCCTTATTTGTGATTGTGCATGAGATGGTTCATGTGGCTCAATACTTCGTGGGAGAATTTACTCCAGACGAGCATAAGGCTGATAACGAATATGTGGTAGAGGCCATAGCCCATACCGTTGCAAATTTGGTCGAACAGTGGCAGAGTTACCGCCCCACCGAGGACGCACTCAGGAAGCGGGTCGGGGAGTTGGAGAAGAGCTATGTCCCACAAGAAACAGCACTAGCTATTTTGGAACTCTTAGATGATGCTGTCGCCGGAGAAGGCATAGATAACACTATCTACGGAATGGTACGGAATCTCATAAAAAAGAATAACCGCCTCCGCAAACGGGTCGGGGAGTTGGAGGGGGAACTCGGTGTGGCCAGAAACGCACTTGACCGAATATATGGAGTGTGTTTAGGCAAGAATGTTCTAAACATGGCAAACACCAACCGAGTCATGGCAATAGTAGCTGCTGCCCTCACCCCTCCAGCCACGAAGGAAGGTGAATGATGAGAGACAGAAATCCTGCAGCCCCCTCACATGTCTGCCCCAAGTGTGGAGAGGTTGCATTCCGAATGGGCATTCATACCTATTTTGTCCAGCATTGGGGGTGCTACTGCGAGGCGTGTGGATACCAAACAGAGCTAAGCCCGTCCGAAATACATGGCTGTCAGCCGTGGATGGATGCCCCGGAAGCCCCTCCAGCCACGGAAGAGGAGGCCAGCCATGAGTAAACCTACCGTGGAGGAAATGGCGAGGGAGTTGGCTGAAGATGATTCTATGCCATGCCCCAATATGTTTAAGAAATGCGTGGCTCCCAACATGGAGATTTCACGAGAGGGGGACGAATACTACACATGTTTCCATTGTTGGTTAGCGTTTGCATACCCCGCCGAAATCCGCGCCAAGTACGAAGAGATGATGAAGCAGAAGGGAGCCGATAATGAGTAAGCTGGTGGTGGATGCGGAGTGGCTGTCGTCTGTTATAGGTATGACGCAATATGCCTGTGGAATGAAGTCAGGCAAAATTACCCCCCTCACCCCGGCACAGGAGAGGGCGGGGGACATTGACAAGATAGGAGCCAACAGACTGGCGTATGTGTGTGCCTGTCAGATTGTATCAGGAAAGATCGATCCTCGCAGTGGTATTGGAGATGCTTTGTTGCATTATCTCAAGATAGGTCAACCAGGGGAGTGTGATAGTGTGCCCGAATGGATGAGGAAGCATGAAGCCCTCGCCACCCCGCAGGGAAAGGAAGGGGAGAAGTAATGGCACAGTCAACATTTGCCACATCTTACCAATTTTCCAGAGAGATAACAATTCAAGAAATACAAGGTAAACCCAGAGAATATGTCAAGTTGTGGTATTCTCCTCCAGAACCCGAAATTCTACCACACATGACAGACACATCAGGAAGGGGAGAAGGATAATGGCTAGTTCAACTATAACAATCAAAATTGCTGACTTGGATGAAGTGAAGGATGCACTTGAAAAGGCAGCATTGGTTGCAGAAGAAAACGCCAGCCTCCGCAAAACCGCCGAGATGGTGGGGAGGATGGAGAGCAGCCTAAACGACTTGTGCGAATTGTTTCGTGAGGCTCGTCGGCAAAACATCAGTTCAGTTGATTGGTGCGATGCCTATCCTTTTACCCTAATAGCAGAATCAGTTCTCGCCGACATCCAGAAGGCGAAGGATACTAAATGTTAATCTACATTCTATTAACCCTAGTTATATGGTTCTTCTATACTACTACAGTAATATTAACATTGTTCTGTATAGGTTTAAGAACTTCCTATTTACAATTCCTTACACAACAATCTAAAGTTAATGTAGATATAGGTAACGCTATCCATGCCGTCAGTAATAATGTTCTAGTTAACAATAAAAATATTAGAATATTACTAAACAATAAAGGGAGTACACTTAAATAGGGCTATCTTACAGGGAGTAAAGGGCATCTTAAAGGGGTGTCCTTTTCTTTATTCAAATTCTCACATTTAACTTTCAATAACTGTTGAACTTCTCTAATCAGTATACTACTTAACTTACCTATTAAAACTACATTATTACGGCCTAAATTATCCACAAAATATAAACTTAATAGTAAGTGTTAGAATTAATTAGACTGATTATTTAATACTACTTGTTCATTATTTTAGCATGTTCAATTTTATTGTACAAGACTTATTATTGAACACACATAACTGTAATGCTAGTTTAAGTAACAATTAAAGTAATATTTATCAAGTTATTTAATGTTAAAATAGGTCACTTGAAATGACTAAATAATGTAATGCACTTGTAAAAAGTACCATTAAATAATAATTTTTGAAATTAAAAAACATCAATTTTTGACTAAGAGGAAATTTGCTATACGTCACGGGAAAATTCAATCATCATTCTATGCTCCTTTTATCTAATTGCTAACCTGAATATGAGTTTCACGAAACATTTTGTAATACTAAAAGTAGTTTTGTGGATTTAGCTGTAATCTAGCCATGATTTTCCCGAATATCTAATTTCACTTTTAGTTTTTGTGATCCTGTTTCAACACTGGAGTATGTGGTGGCCTAATTTAGATGTCAAGTGCAAGTGTTTCAACGATTTAGATAATTTTCAACTTAGGGGTTGACATTTAGCAATAACCTGTTATACTACCTGTGTAGAAATTGATACTAAACTTAAACTTGAAAGGAAATTGAAATGATAATACTTAAAAAGAAACCCACAAAGGCTACCTTCAAAAGCTTTGTTAACAAGTACAGAAATGATCCTAAAACTCCACTGTTCATTAAGGTTAAATCTAAATTTGATGGTATGATTGATGGCTGTGCTTATAACAAGGATGCTGAATTTACTCTCATTAAGCATATTCCAATTTCACTTAATGCTAACAAAAATGCTAATGATAGAAACCATAACTTGAACATTGAAGGTATCTATCTGGTTGGTGGTTCAAGGGACTATTTTGAACCTTATGAGGATGAAACCATGATAGGATACTCCTGTTATAATTGTTGTGGGTCTTTCATAGTAGCCATTGAAAAGGCTAAAAGCTAGCACTTGACAATTAGATTTTCATTAGCTATATTCTAATTGTTATGACTGGTTACTTAAACTTGAAACTGAAAGGAAACTAAAATGAACAAGGAAACACTGGTTAAGAAACTCAAGGCTCTGCATGTGCCTCCTAAAACTTCTCTACCTTCATTGAGCCATGTACTGATTGAAAATAACACTTGTGAGACTACATTCTCTACTACAGACCTTGACATTACTACTGTAGTAAAAGTAATTGACCTTACCAGTAATGATTTCACGGCAGTAGTTGACTATGCTTCACTTGTAAAGGCTATTGATGCTACTCCTAAAGGTAGTGAAATCAGCCTTACAGTAGCCAATAAGAAACTCAACATACACACTCCCATAGGTATCTTTAATCTTCCTTCTGACAGCCGGGAAAGCTATCCTTCATTGCCTGAGATTGCTGACAACACAAGAACAGACCATACTACTGCAATAGTTGACAAGCTGGTTTCATTGATGCCCTTTGTAGCTGATAGGAATGAAATTAGAGCCAGTCTTACAGGAATATGCTACAATAAGGAAAGGTCTGAATTGGTTGGTACTAATGGGCATGTAATGGGGATATTTAAGAATGCACCTGAAATGTTCCATCAGAGTACCATTATAGATGGTAATGGAATCAAGCCACTTCTACAGCTTGTTAAGGCAAGTGAAAGCTATGATAGGAAAGAGTATGCACCAATGGCAATAGGTAGCCTGTTAACAAAGGTTACTAACCTTACTACTGGTGAAATTACTACTGGTGACATTACTTATACCCAGTTTTCCGGTGAGGATTGGATGATTAGTATACGCAAAGTTGAAGGGCCATATCCTCCCTATGAAAAGGTTATACCTGCAAACAATCAGGAAGTAATTAACCTTGACAGAAAAGTAATAGACAACATTCCTATCAAGCTGATTAACCCTGCGACACATCAGATACTTCTCGCTTATAACAATGATAAAATTACTGCCTATGGTGAGAACACTGATAGCATGTCATGGGAATCCGAATGTGGAACAGGTAGTTATAATGGGCAGATAGCTTTTAATGCTTGCTTGCTTCAGGATATTGCTAACTTTGTTGACAATAATCCTCTGGTACTCAAGGTTAAGGATTGCAGTACAGCAGTATTGTATGAGGATACTGAAAGAATAGCCTTACTTATGCCTGTGAGACTGCCTGAACCTGAGTAAACTAAATGGAATAAGAGGATAGGCATAGATACCTATCCTCTTGACAATCTTGTAAGAATTAGTTATTATAGGTACATGAAACTCTAAATTGAAAGGATACTAAAATGAACCCCGGAATTTACAAGGATACTACAGGCCACTTTGGTTATCTTAGTCCTAATGGAATATTTACAGCTAATATCTCCAGAAGTAAGGCAAGAGAATTAGCACAGGAATCAGGCTTTTCTACTACACTTAAAGGTATATATGAACCTCCTATTGAAAAGCCAGTACAGAAGGATAAGAGAACATATAGAAAGCTTAACTTCCTTGAGCTACTTAATACTACTGAAAGAGGAGATATTCTTTGTGAAGTATCTCAAGAAGATTTCTATGTTACCTATATGGCCTTTTTAATGACAGGTAAAAACCACCCTGAAATGAAAGGTAAGTATCTGCATACTCGCAATAAGGCTACTTGCGGAATAATTGCAAAGAGAAAAGGCTATCAGGAAGATATAGTGATCTTTGTTAGATGGTAGAAGTTACTTACACAAAGGGGTAAAACCAAATTGTTTTACCCCTTGACATTCATTTAGAAAATAGTTATTATATGTACATGGAAATTGAAACTCTATTTTGAAAGGTGAAAAAAATGGAAATTACAGTCACTTGCCCAGAAACCCCTTGCTGTATACATTGTGGAGAAGAATTTACTAGATTTGATACAATAGTATACTGGGAAGGTAACGCAATATGTCCTGCCGGTCTTTACCATGAAGATTGTCACTTAGCACAGTAGAAAGGAAATTGAAATGTCTTCAATGTTTGCACATGCTATATCTGTACTTAATGACTACATAGCAGAAGCTAAAGCTGAATTGATTTATATAGAAGAATATGCTCCTAATGCTGAAATATATGATGAAAAAAGTAAGATTCAGCTTACTATCATTGAAAGAGCAGAAAAAGCTATTTCTATTTTGAAAGGAAACTGAAATGAAGATTGAAGATTGTAAGACAAGAATGAAAGTTACTTCTAAAACCAATCCTTGTGTTCGCTTTTATGAAATTTACAAGGTATGTAAAAATACTATCTGGGTTACTCCTGTAGGTGAAAGAGGTAATATTTACAAAGGTATTAACCCTTCAATCTTTGAACCTTATGAGGAAGAGGAATAACATGAACATAACAAACAATCTGCATATTTACTGTAAAAGTATGGGTAAGATATTTAGAGTAACTCACATAGCTACAAGTGAAGAAGATGCTAATAATTACTGTGCTAAACATGCTGATACTGGAGTAATAGCAGTAGATAGGGAAGCTGGATTAGTTTTCATTGCAGAACTGTATTCAATAACAGTACCTTCAAATGTTTTACCAGATTGAAAGGAAACTAAAATGAAAATAGAAGATAAGGTAAATACTCCCGATGGAATTGGTACTATCAAAGCAGTAGAACATGCTATTTCATTTACTCGCTATGGAGTACTACATGATACTTACCCTTCTAATAGAATACTAGGATTATATCTTAACAATATTCTGTATTACACTAAAGCAGAATGTATATTACTAACCTAAATTGAAAGGATACTAACATGAAACTAAGACTAGAAGTTACTACTTATGATGATGTTACAATTGGCAGTGAAATACTTCATGTAGTCAATGGAAGTATTACTACAGTGACAATACTATCTAAGGAAGCATTTCATAACGATCAGTTAGGTATTACTCAGATAGAATTTAGAGTAATGAATTTTACAGATACTAACATGATATTCATTGCTATACCTGAAGGTATCTGTTTTGAAGTAAGACCTATTGACATTTAGATTTCTAAGTGTTATAATACTACTGTTAGGAAAACTCTAAATTGAAAGGAAATTGAAATGTTAATTCTAAAAATGGAAACAGTTGGTGGAGAAACTATCACTGATACTTGTTCTGAAATGATAAGATTAGCTACTGATCTTAAATGTGAAATAGTAGTAAATTTTAATGGAGTAATGCTTCATGCTGATTACACTGGAAAAGTAGAAACCTTAAAAGAAAATTATTTTAGTGTGTTGCATGATAATACTACTAAGGAAAAAGATGCCTATTCTTGGTAACTGAGAAAGGAAATTGAAATGAGAGTATATTACTTTGCACAGCATACTACACAAGCTGGTAAGATATTCAAGGTACTGCATAACAATGATGAAGAATTATATGATATTCTACTTACCGAGGATATGCACCATAACTGTATAGAACAGGATATTGATAGTACCTTTGAAGATACCTTTTATGATGAATATGGTTGGTACTATAATAATTCTGACTACAATTATGTAGAAGGTGAAACAGCAGAAGCAATAGTCACCATGCTTACAGAAGACATTGAGGTATGGAGTAAAAGACCATTTAACAGTGACAGATCTTGGCAAATTAAATGGAGAGAAAATATAATAGCAGATTTGGAGGATTAATAATGGCAACCTATAAAAACCCTTGGCACAATCCAGTAACTAACAATTATGGGCCTGAATACTATATTACTAATGTAAAACCTAAAGAGTATAAAGGCTACCTAATCTATGAAAGAATCTCTGGACAAGTTTGGGATGTTGTTAAAGATGGAACCTGTATTACTCAAAGAGCAGGACTAAATGGAGCCAAACAAGCTATTGACAATGGTTTCTAAATGTACTATATTCAAGTGTTAGGAAAACTCTAAATTGAAAGGAATTATCATGCTTAAAGTAATTGATGCAAAGGATGCTAAAATTACTGACTCAATATTCTTAAACAATCAGCTATTTAGTGTCAATGAAGTAATAAACACTACAGGGCTAATTGAAGGTGACACCACTATTATTCATTACGGCTGGAATATTGGCAATTCAATCTCATTTAGCAGGTATGCACAAATACTTGTGTGGAGGGAAGAATAATGAATGAGAAATTAATGCACCTTCAATATAACATAGGTAAAGTAAAGTATGTTATAAACTACCATGATGGAGTATCTAAGTATCCTGATGGAAGTAAATTCTTTGGGGTCTATACATTTTCAAACAAAAAGAAATTTGAACAGAAACAAGATGAACTATTAACACAGGGCTATAAATGGATGTAAAAACTAGCACTTGACAACACTTTCTAATTGTGCTATAATAGAAGTGTTAGGAAAACTCTAAATTAAAAGGATAATGAAATGAATGACAGGATTAAATGCCCCTACTGTAATAAAGAAGATTTTGTACCTTATTTTGTTACTGGGAATATTGATGCTTATGGTAGTAATTCTGTAAATTTCAAGTGCAACCATTGTCATAAAGTAGTACATGCTTATGGTAGACGTGTTGTAATCTTGACTGACATTAGACAAACAGATTCACAATCGGATTGGGGTGAGTAAGAATAATGAATATAGGTACTCTTGTTTGGGTTCACTTACCTAATAAGAGAAAAATTACTGCAACTATTTCAGGTAGAGTAGTTGAAGATAGTAAAGTTATTGCCTATCATGTGACTATTAAAGGTGAGGAGTATAGAATACATCCTATTAAAATTTCAAAAATAAGATAATAAGGGGCTACTATCTAAAATAGGGGCTATCATTAAAAAGGGGCTATGTTCCAATAGGGGTAAGGGGTATAGATAAGGGGTATTTTAACTTCTATTACTATTCAGAATCCAATAACTGAGAATACTTTGAACTTCTATACTACTGAACATTAAACTCGATTTTTGAAAGGATATTTATATGGAAATCATACTTAAAAATGCAATGGTACACTATCTTAACATTAAACTCACAGCTTTAGATAGTGCTATTGATGATATTGAAAATACTACTGAATACCCCGAAGATAAAAGGATTACAGTAGCCAATAACCTTATGTATAAAAGAGATACTATACTGGCTATACTCAAGGATATTGAGGCTAATAAGATTGATAAAATGTATGATGAATATTGTATCAAAAACGGTAAAAATCGTAATGGTGAAATTTTTGACTAAGAGGAAAATCCTCATACGTCACGAGATTTTTGACTAAGTGGTTTTAACCTTCACGTCACGAGATTTTTAAGGCAGTAAGAATCATTCCTACCTAAGAGGCGTTCCTATCTAAGAATCATTCTTATTTAGCTATTGTTAATTTCATAGTACTATTAACTTAACACTAGATATTGTGCAAACATTCACAATATTACTATTTAGTAAAAAACCGCATAGTTTAGTATGTTTTTCAGTGTCCAGTAAATTTAGATTATTTTCAATCCTCCAATAAATTGCCCTTCATTCTGATCCTTCAATTTCCCTAACATACTCCCGAATATAGCATAAAAAAGCCCATTGTCAAGCCTGAAAAATATAGAATTTGAAGTGCATTTTATTGCATAGAAAATATACCAGTGTGCAGAACATTATGGCGTTTTATTATATGATTTCAATATAGTTTTAGGACATAAAATATAGTTTAATTAAGAATATTTCATAAACTACTATAACGCTAAATCTGGTCAAGAATGAAGAAAAATAGACTACTTAAATTAAGCTATTTTGTAAACTGTTGAAATATAAGTATTTAAGATGGGTTGACACTATATAGCTTGCCTATTAGGTTTGTACCAGTGAAAGGGGAACACAATGAAAGCAAACTCGAAAGGAAGAAAAGAAATGAAAAACTATATCGCCCTTATTATTACCGCCCTTACCGCCCTGATTATCCTTGCATCGATACTGTTTATCACCCTTAGCACTGGGGTTCTTGCCTTGACCTGCTATATGGTATCTGTTGCTTTAGGTTGCTTTATTATGGATGGCTGGTTTTCAGGCTTGAGAAACTAAACAGGAAAGGAAATAGAACAATGATCCTTGACACCATAAATGAAGATTTCCCGGAGGATATTGACTGGGAAATATTCGCAGAACTGGACATAATGGACAATGAAGAAAGGGAAAATGATCATGTACAGATATGAAATAACTGATGAAAATGGTCAATCCATTGTGTGCGGTGAATGTGATCACCATAACGCCGAAACAGCAAGGGTGATAATTGAAAATGAGATAGTTGAACCGGAAGATACTTGTACGGAAATCATACGGGATAAACAGGAACCCAATTGCTGGTGCTATGACGCAACCATTGAACATGTTGATTCAATAGAATCAGTCACCATAACAATAAAGTAAAGAAAGGATAATAATTAGCATGTATAAGGTAATAATTAATCACGGCGGAGGGCATGTTAGTACTCACAGGGTTCCCGGTAATAGTGTATCTGAAATACTCCCTCAAATTGACGACATGCTGAAATCAGAATTAACTGTACCATTGTCAATATCTTATGTTCCTGTGCTATCAGATAGGGAAATTGATACTCAGCTTAGAAAGGACATGCTATAATGAATAAGGTAAGATTTGTAATTCAGTCTGTTGCCTATTGGAGTAAAGCTAATGGGCATTCTGAAAGGTTCACACGCTTAATTTCCACGAAAACAGGGGAAAGTATTTATATTCCCGAACATTCAGGCAATATTAACTTTTATATAGGACAAGTAATAGAAAATACTTGCTATCCTGTGGTAGTAGAATGTCGGGAAAGCTGGGAAAGTTATAGTGATTATACTAGACTATATAAACTCCACAATATCCACTATATTCCCGAGACTGAAATAATTGAATGGATCAAAGCTAATATCTAATCTTTAATCATGGACAGTTTAAAGGGCTGTCCATTGTTAAGAATTAGGCAACCATAAACCGAAAGGATAAATGATCATGAAGATAATTGACGATAACTTGACACTATGTGAAGAATGTATGCTAGTACTGGAAACAGGTGACGTTACATTCTTAGATTACTATTATGATGAACCTGAAAGTACAGAAAGGTTAAAAACTATTGAACAGGGAATAATTGACCTTCATAATTCCAATACACTATATAAGGATACTGCAATAGTACCCAATTATGACAGTGAAACAGGAGAGGGTATTGATGAATATTCTATTGCAATTTGTGACTGTTGTAATAGTAGATTAGGTGGAAAAAAGTATAGATATTCCCTTATCGGAAATAAGAAAGGAAACTAGAATAATGAATACAATACTTGACAAGATACTGTACTTTGATGCAAATAAATATGCATGGCCCGGAGGCTATCCAATGTTTGCATTAATGGCTGATAATGGCGTACTATGTTATGAATGTTTCAAAGAAAACTATAACCTGATAATGGAGGCAACATTCAGCATAGACAATGACTCACAATGGGAAATAATAGATATTTTCGTGAATTGGGAGGATACCAGTCTTTACTGCGATAATTGTAATAAGATATGTGAATCCGCATATGGTGACGAATAAGAAAGGAAACTAGAATAATGAACCCTAGAATAAAGATAATTAAAGATATTGCAATATCTAAAACCGAGGATACAAGCATTCAGGATTGGATAAGAATAGATAGAGAAAGGACTATTGAAACAATAATCAGTGACCTACTGGGAAAAACAGAACAGAAAGCTATTGATCATAACCTTTCGGAGGATACTGTAAATAATGAGATAGGAGCTTATGTTGCCTATATATGTATAGAGGCAAGCATACTAATACATACTAGAGGAAAGCTAATTCAGAACAGAAAGGAAATAGAATAATGGAAAATACATATATAAAAGTACAATTGCATAAATTAAGTTTAATGCTAAAATACTTATATATAGATAAACTATTGAATGAAAAATATTCCAATAGTGCTACATATAAGGAAAACAGGAAATTTATAATCCCTAGAATAAGAAACATAAGGTTATTAATCGATACTCTAGAATCACAGGTAAGAAAGGAAATAGAATAATGGAACATATCTATACAATATTCAATAGGAATCAGGATAGAATACCCCCAGTATTAGAACCTATCATTAAAGAGTATATTGATCACTTGGAACTATTGGAACTGTGTGATATGCTGAAATCTATTACTATAGATATTCAAACTATTGAACATGAGTTTACTGAAAACTATAAAATAGAAAGGAAATATATAGTAAATAGAATAATGGAACTAATCAATACCTAATCATTAAAGGGAATATATCATCAATATTCCCTTTTTTCTTATACTTCATTCAGTTTCTTGAAACGTTTCTATACTATTATATTTTTATTATCATTATTGTATAGTATATAGCATATTCCAATTTAAGCCTATTTTAAGCCAATTCTAGCCATTATCTATATTAGTGGATACTTACTATTACCCTTATATAGTTATTCAATCCTTGACCTATTACAAGCCATTATTTTTCAACCTACCATACCTATTCATGCTAGTATAAACTATTCAATATACAATACTGCAAACCATTGTATACTTATATCTATATGTTGCATATTTACAACATAATGTAAAGTAAACGCGACATTATGTAATCTATACTTGACTGTAAGGAATTTATAATATGCACTTTTGTACTAGTAGTATAATACAGTCAATTATTATGATAGTACAATTATGAGATAATCCATAGATAATGTAATATGGTAGTTTATTAGCTTGAGAATTTAGGGCAAAGTACCCCTATATTTAAAAATTTCTATATGAATATACACTCATATGCTTATATGCTTTTAAGGGGTATCTTATAGTTTCGTGAAACGGTGTCCGATAATGTGTATTATGTAAAGCTGTGTGTCACATTAATATATATTTATAATTGTTAATATACGGCATACTCTGGGAATTATGGTTAACACTATTTTATTCCAATATTTCACCATAAACTAGTATATAATTTTTACTAAATATCCTCCTGTGTTCTCGGATCATTACAGAACAATTGAACATACACTAAATTATACCCTGTGAATATCTAAAATACCCGAGTACTATACATTGCAATTGACTAATAAAATAACCTTAGAAAATCAGCTTTCAAGATTGAACAGCAATTTATTAGCCCTGTGGTATTAGTTTAATGACACTATTTAAAGTACAGTTTATTATATTGTTTGTGTTAGTATGTGGTATGTAAGGGGGAGTTTATTATGGTTACGTTAGCAATAAAACGACAATAGCAAGGAAACAGGCCGGACAAGCCCTTACAGACATCTATACTATATTTTATAATTTTAGAAAATGGTAAACCAAGTAATATTAATGAGTGCTTATTTACACACTTACCATTACAAGTACATTGATTTAACCTTATACTGACCTTTTACAGTTGTGAGTACTCTTCTATAATAGTAATCTAGATAATAGGTTTAAGATTGGTCTTACATGTTAAAAACACATGTTCTAGCATAACAAATGAGTATGTGATGCCTGAGTGTAACATATGGGGGTAGGGGATAAGAATATAAATGTGGAATTTGAATAATTGAAATTAGAATTGAAACTGAAAAAAATATATGATATAAAAATTAGTAAACTTGGAAGAAAAGTGAGGTGTTGAAACAAATAATGGTTAATAATTGTTTCAAATTAGAAGTAGTTACAGAGATTGGTTAAAAACCCTTAGCTCATTTTAGAGTTTTTGAATCCCTTGGTTGAATTATCTCAAGTTTGATACTGTATAGACACAAATGGAAAAATTGAAAATTGAAATTTGAAATGGTGTAAATGATGAACTTAAATTTATAAAATCGTTGTAAGTGTTATTTTCTGATAAAAACATCTTTCAAACAAATATTTAGTACTACATTGAGGTTTTCTTCTGGAATAATAAAAGCAAACCCATTAAAGCACAACTTAGTCCTACTCTCAGCATAAGAAAAATACTCAGCAGTATGTAATCCATCACAGAAACCCTTAAAAGGGCCTTGTTTGGGGCAACTACCATCTGAAAATCTATGTTTGCTCATTACATCTGTTGCATAAAACCAAACTTCTTTTCCTACATATCTTCTTTCTAAGTTATAAAGTTCTTTATCCTTAGTCATCTTATTTTACCTAATTCAGTGGGAATATCGTAATGAATAAATTTATCTTTTTTAATGTAACCTATTTTAGTATAAGAATCATAAGAAGCTAAATCAAGGCCATGCCATACGCAGTAAAGAGGTGAAGTATAAATAGACACATTTTCATCTGCAAATTCATTGATTAAACTAATTTGAATTAAACCAAATGAGTAAGTGCCGTCTTTAAGATAAATATCTGCAACGAATAGATACTGAGACGAATGCGGAGGCTTAACTCCTAAAAGAACATCTCCGACTTTAACAGGAGCTTGTTCTATTAGAGTAGTTTCAATTTTCTTTAGCTGTGACTGAAGTTGTTTTCTTTGTTTCCATAGATTAACAGGTTTACTACCTACATAATTATAGAATTGTTCTTGTTCTATTTTTCTTATATCTTTAGGAGTATTTGCTGACATTTAGTTATCCTTTCAATTCATTTAGTTTTTCCATGAAGGATTCAACATAATCAGGATTAAGTTCTTCATCTGTTTTATGAAAGTCTTTGAACCAGGAACCTATGATATATCCTTCGGCATGATTGATATAATTAGGTAAGTTATTGATAGTGACTCCTGCACCTACAATTAAAGGAAAGCTAGATAAGGTTTCTCTAAACTCAAGAACTTTGCTTTTGGGTGTTTCAATATTAGTTCCTTCTCCGGTAACTACAATAGCATCTGTAAATTGACTACCAATAGTGAGGTCTTCTTGTAAAGTTCTTTTAGAGCATAAACGTTGATACTTAAATCTTACACCTCCAAGAACAGCAAAGTTAGAATAATTGTTTCTAACTAAATGGAGGTCTGCTAAAAAGGATATTTCTTTGATAGAAGGAAGATGCCCTACTACTGAGTCTATTTGAATAAAAGTAGCATTAAAGATATTAGCTAGACTTCTGCTGACACTCCAATCACCTAAAAAGTTAACACCATAATTAAAGGTAGGATAATAAGTATTAAGATAACTTAGAGCAAGCATAACACTGGTGTCTGTAGAGCGAGGGCCGTAGTTTTCTACAAGTGGAATTACATCGTGGGCGATGTAAATATCAATTTCCCTCTTTGCTCTTTCTAAAATATCTTCTTCGTAATCTCCGAAAAGATGTACCATTCCAATTACAACAGGTTTGTTTGGAAAGGTCTTATTAAATAAGTTCATTTAATTATCCCTTCTTAAAAATATAAAATGTCATTCTTAATAGTTTCAAAATCTAGTATTCCTCTATCATGTAGTGTGTATAGTAATTGTGATAAAACCGCTCTCACATTTAAATCCACTGCTTGTAGTTGTCTCCAAATCTCTTCACGTTCTTCATAGAGATTATTAGCCTCATTAAGATTGTCTTGTAGTACTTCTTTATATGGTTTCATCATTATCCTTTCTGTCCATTAATTTTTGTATTCCTCCTCTACACCAACAAGGTTCATTAATTGCTCTCATAAATTCTTTAGGGGTAATTTGATGTTTACTAAATTTTCCTTTTTCTAATAGGTTCTTTTTTATCTCATAAGCTCTATCTGAACAGAGTTTAAATTCTACACTTGTAATAGGCATAGCAATTCCATCTTTACTATGCTGACAAATCATTCTGTCAAATCTTTCAGTTTCATAATGGTACTCTTCTGCTAATTCAAACAGAAATCTTTCTCTTTCATTAGGGGCAAAGACACCTAGTATCTCTTGTCTCCAGTCTTCATTGTAAAAATCATTCATATCACTCCTTAAATTTAATTGACCATTTAGGTACTAGAAAAATGTCATCTTTACAATGGTGTTTGTTTCCTAGTAAGCCTTCCTCTAAAAGCTGGATTCTATAGGACTTCTTTAACTCCAGTAAAATACTACAAGAATATTCTCTTCTACCAGCCCAGCTATTTACACAAACATAAGTTTTCATACTAGAATATACAATTCAAAATAGTGATTGTCAAGTGTAAGGATTTACCATGAAAGGTCAATACGAGAGTAACCTAAATTATCCAATCTTACTGGTCTGTAGGGTTGACAATATGTAGCTGAAAGGTTATAATAGTAAGGTAGTCTTGTAAACTAAATAGAAAGGAAAATTGAAATGTCAAAAGAAGTTAAGGACTTGAGTTATGAAGAATTAGTAAATGAGCTTACTACTGTGGACAGTCAAGGTAAGGAATGGAAAAATAGCTGCCTACAAGCTCTGTTGGATATGGAGTATCAAATGGGAATTGCTAAAGGTAGAATAGATGAAAGGTTTAAAAATGAAAATAATCTTCCTAGACATTGATGGTGTACTAAATAATGGAGATGTAGAACACCACACTAAAATGAAAGAAAAAGGTGATAAGAGAGGCTTCCATACTTTTGCTGAAGCATTCTGTCCTAGACCGGAATTAACTGAAAGATTACTTAGAATTAACAATGCTTTTCCTGATACTGAAATTGTAATTAGTTCTACATGGCGACATAATGGTGCAGATCCTTATGTTTGGGAATCAATGCTGTATGCCTGTGGTGGATTTGATTTACCTGCTAGAATATGTTTTGAATTGCCTTCTACACCTAAACTATGGAAACCTAGAGGACTAGAAATCCAACAGTGGCTAGATGATTGGGAAGAACTGGTTGAAGCTAGAAAAGAAGATAGCTATCCTCCTAAGCCTATTGATAGCTTTGTCATCCTAGATGATGATAGTGATATGGAACACTTAATGGATAGATTAGTTCATGTTAATGGTAAAACTGGACTGAGTGAAAAGAATGTTGAGGAAGCTATAGAGATATTGAATAGACCTTACCTATAATAAAAGTATGAAGTAGTTAAAAGGATAGGTATATATACCTATCCTTTTTCTTTGCATTAAGGTCAATTTACACGCTAACTGAATTATCCAAGTAAACTGTATGGTTAGTCAAGTACCCAAGATGAGTAACAAGGTTTAAGTTGTAAAATAATTAGAAGTTACAATGATTGTGTTGTAAGATAAACAGTATAGATTATCTTACAGAATTAAAGTAATCTATCATTAGAATCTGCACCACCAGTTAAACAAAAATGCAATAATAAGTGACCACTTTTCATTACCATTAATATCTATAACACCCTTAGAAAACCTAAATGCTAACAAGTGTCTAGTACCAGTCTCATTAAACTGAAAATTAAGGATTCCTATTTGCTTCCAGTGTTTTTCCCAAGTAATTTCAATCGGATTAAACTTCATTTTCTTCCTCCAAAGGTAAATATTCAATTTTAATTCCTTTAGGTAACTCATTTTGATTTTTAACACTATATTTAATAGGATAACAATTTTCTAGTCTAATTCGTTGCTTTGTTCTTACACTTTCTATAACCATGTAAGGAACATTATCTTTCCAATCATATTCTATTAATCTAAACTTATCATCTTCAAATTGAGTCATATCCACACCAGCACAAGGAGGTAAATCACTTGATCCAACATACTCACAGTTAGCAGCAATGCTGCCTACAAGACTATTTCCTAATTCCTTATACTTTGCAGTAGCTACAGGAGCATCTTCAAAGTGGTGATCTAAAACTACTCCATCAACTTCAACCCCAAACTCTGTAAAAGATACACTACTTAACTCAAAATTATCTATTACTTGTACCTTTTTATTCATTTTCTTCCTCATTTCTCTCCTTCTAATTTTAATTAAATAAGTTCAATTTAGGTTGAGGATAGAACATAAATTTTGGAGAAAAGGGAGAAGATTTTCTACTAAATCTTAAATTAAAAAAGTCTTGAACTGTAACTCCCTCTTCCTGCCTATTAGAAGCAAACAAGGATGCAACTTTGCACTTTTTACAAGCTCCTATTGCCTTATTTACTTCATCTATAGTGTAATACTTGCCATATTTTTTAAATAAAGCAGTATTATTGAACTCAGTTGATTTTTTAATTAAAGGCTCTCCGCAACAACACTTACTAGAGGATATATGGTGCAAATCATTATCTGCTAAAGAATATGGTATATTGTAATGCTGTAGTCTTTCAATTAAATCTTGATAAAGAGTCCACCTTAATTCTGGACAAAGATTCAGTAATCCTCTTTGAATAAAATCAGTAGATTTAAGATTCAAAGTATTTAGTAAAAATTGTTTTTGCTCTTTATTTTGAGGCACGAGTTTTAATCCTTCAATAGAAAAATAATCCGCTTCCTTAAATAAATCTACTATATTAGCATTAGAAACACTTGGAATAAAAGGCTGGATTCTAATACCTACAGCAAACCCTTTATCTTTCAGTTCTTGAAAAAACTGGATTCTTTTTTCAAGAGCAGGCACATTAGGTTCTAACTCAGTATTAGTAGTTGCAGAAGTAACACTTAGTTGAAAAGAATGCAAATCAGATTCTAGGTGAGTATAATCATAAGTAGTATCCGTTTTTGTAGAAAAAAGAATGGATATGTCAAAGTCATTGGTAATTTCAAGCATTTTAGATGTAATTTTAAGTTCTTTTTCTGCATGTTGAAATGGATCTGACATCCCACCACAATGCCAAGTAATATTCTCTGTCAATAAAAAATCTAAGAAATTATTAGGATTAATTTGCTTTTTATCATAAACTTTAATTAATTTATTTTTCAGACTCATTAAGTTTGCTACTTGTAATTCATCAGCAGTGTGCATTACTTTTCGATAGTTAGCAAAACAATACTTACACCCAAAGGAGCAAGTTTTATAAGTATCTACTCGAATAGGAAGGCCACAAATAGCAAACTTACTACTAACAGATAGAGGGTTAAATGTTTCTAAACTCACCGCTAACTTTCCTCCAAATATTCTACTATTTTAGTCTTTTTATTAACAATTCTAAATGACTTGTATAATGAGCATTCAAATTGTCTCATATCTCTCTTTAACTTTTCAATTCTATCTAATGCTAACTGTAAATCCCTGTATGTACTAAAACCCCACCAGTCATCTTTACCAAACAAAGGTTTATTGTACTTATACTCTACTCGATAAATTTTAGGTGCTTTATTCTTACTTTTACTTCTAGGAGGATCAGGCTCTAATCCGCCTCTACGATAATCCTTCTTTTTAATTGAGCGTTCTTTCCAATCAGACATTATTGCTCCTAACTAATGGCCTTTAGTGCTGTGTTATAAATTTCTATTTCTTGTTTATTTCTTTCAGTATGCTTTAACTGAGGATTTTTCTTAATTACAAAGTCTTCAAAAGGCATTGAAGTCCATAAATGTACATGATTGCACCAGTTGGCAAGACTGATATAAAAATGAGAGTATTCCGAATCCCAACAACTAATATCTCGCATAACATAAGGTAAACACTTATTTTTCTTCATCCAGTCTAAGCGAAACAAGGTATCCTCAATAGGCATTGTAGGATGAATATAACAAAACAACCTAATCTCCCATGGCCTCCTCCAAGATAATAGCTGCATTTGTTTTTCTATTATTTTAATATGCTTTCTATCATCAAACGCAAAAGTATATCTACCCCCAAGATAATTCATCGCAGATAATAATTCAGAGCTTTCTTTAGTTAACAGCCTTATATCTAGCCCTTGATTAAACTGGCAATTAACTTTTAAATATGCCAATTCTTCTAGTATCTCGCAGTGATTGGGAAGTGCAAGAATATTATTATCCATGAACTTAACTTTTTTATGTTGAATAATGTCTGTAGGTTTATTAACTTGTCTAATATGGCCTTCCTTTTTAGGTACTTTACAAAAATAACAATTCCTAATACATCCCCTTGTAATAAAGCCATAGGAAGTATCATTTTCAGGATAAATAGTATAATCAGGTTGTAAGTTCTCTATTTCAGGTTCTAGCTCTGTCGTTAAGTCTACACCAGTACCTCCAAATATAATGTTGTCACCATGAATATAGGGTAAGTTTCCTTCAAAAATAACACTACAGAATATTTTATCATAACCTAAGTTAGAAATAGCGTGATGTCTCTTTTTCTTATTGGGATAATAAGGTAAATTCAATTTCATCAAATCTATCATATATCCTTTAGCTCTGTAATAAGCCGATAATTTCATTAATGCTAAATTAGGAATTGTAGAATCTGCGTCAATAAGAAGAATTTTATTCAAAAGTGTCTACCCATTCTTGCAGCATTCTAGGATAAGACTTTTCTTCTCCATATTCAACTGACTCAATAATTTCAATAGGTTTATTCAAAGCAAAAGCCACTCCTAAATCAAAATGAGTTCCTTGTGACTCAGGATTATAAAACACAAACACTTTATCTGCGTTTTTAATAGCTTCGGCATTTTGCTTACAAATATCATAACCTTTAGCCTTTTGATCTGTATCTCTGTGAGGCAAATGGATAACCCAACCATGAGTTTCTTTGTTGGACACAAACAGTTCAAGTTTAACTCTATATTCCTCTGATTGGCCTCGCACACTGCAAATAACAAATCCTTTCATTATCTTACCTTCCATAAAATCACACCTAATAGTCCAATAATACACACTCCAAAACAGACAATTAAGATTGTACTAAATGATACCGGTGGAGAATAAGGTTCTGTAGGATAAGGAAACATTGTTCCATCTTCCTCTATCCACACAAATAGATTATCTTCTCTCTCAGTAATAATTGGTGTCTCTACTATTGAAAAATCAAAATCTTCTCCAGCCTCACTAAATGAAACATATATGGTATCACCTTGCTCATTTACTCTTCTTACAAAATTAGGATCAAGTATTATATCACCAGTATAAGGTTCTAACTCTTCATCTCCTATTGGATTAGTAAGTGTAAAAATTAGAGAATCTTCATTAGCAGGAATTATCTCATAAGTATTCCCTGTAATTTTATAATAATTAGTTTCAGAAATGTATAAATAGTTATTATAATTACTGTCTTTAATCATTAGAGTGTCATACACCACATTAGAATTATCAACAAACTCACTGTTTAATAGTAATATTGCACTTGTAGCTAAAAGTATATTAAGTAACATTAGACTCCTTTGTAAGGTTCATATTAACCAGTTAGCATTAAATGTTTTTAATTCTGGTTTCAGTAATGTTGAATTACTTCCACCATTCATTAGGCTAAATTTCTCTGTATGATTCATCCAAGCACAAGGTAAGGTTGCCCAATTTGCAGACTCAGGAAATAATGGTTCTGTATCATGTACTCTTCTTAATACATATTCTTGAGTATCTAGTACACCTTGAGCACACACTTTACGGTAATCACTCATTTGTAACCACTTAATACCTAAAGCTATGCCTAGAAGCTGTAAATAATCATACTTTGAATTTTCATAAACACTTAAATAATTAGCTACTTGCCTACTAAAATCTTTTTTCATAAGGTCTTTGTATCTATAAATCTTAGCATAATCAGAATCCATCATCCAGTCTTCAATAGTAATGAATCTGGCTCTAGGATGTGTCCATTCAAACCCAACATGAATGCCATCAAACACTCCTACATAAATACGCACATGATTACAATTAACAGCACCTTCACCATATAGTCTTTTACCTTTCCATTTAATACCATAATCTAATAGCTTCTCTGGAAGATGAAGGATGTCATTAGGAACAGGTTTATAAGTATTGAATGTATCCAAACAAACTAAATCCGTTTTATTCATTTTTACTCCATGTTAATTCTGATCTAAACTTTTTATGACAATCTGCACAACAAGTTACATTCCAGCCTCGTGTCATACCAACATTCTCTTTAGTACCACAATATTCACAAGTATGATAACTTTCCTCTTCTGCCATTTGAATAAACATATCAATAGCATCATCACCACCTGTAATATAAAATCTCAGCCCACCGAATTTTTCTTTTATTTGTACAGCTTCTACAGGGCCACAATTATTCTCATTAACATAATCCTGAATATGCTGACAAAGATTATCCAGAATGTTGTACCATCCATTTTGACACTCAAATCCGAAACACATTGCAGATTGTGTCATTGGCAATTTTCGCTGTCTAAATATTGTAGGATACTTATGGAATAGTTTATACTCTAATTCAGGACTCATTTTTAACCTTCCATCCTAATGCTACTTGTTTACCATTTTCATAGATTACTTCAAGTTTAATGTTATCTTCTCGTTCTAATACTTTTACAGCATATTCTCTTGATGCTAACATTGGTGCTTGAAACCTTAATACTGCTGGAGCACCTTTAGGAGGTTCAGTTACAACAGGATGACAAGGTTCAAACATATAACAGCCTATTTTACTACTATTAATGTCACCACATTCACTTCTAGGTCTAGGTGCATACTTGTCACCTCTTGAAGTTGCTTCTAAGTATTTAGCTCTATGTTCACATCTAAAACATAACATTAGTCCTCCAAATCAGATAAATTATTAACAAATGAAATATCTTGACACTTCTGATAATCAAGAATTGCCATTATTTTAGTTAAATAAGCATATTGAAGCTTTGCAGGAGCTATACTTCCATTTTCAGCAACAACAGAAGCATCCACAATGGCATCCATTGCTTTATCATACCGTTTCTCAAGCTTATCCATATACCTCAGAATAGATTCATCTGGAGTTTGATATTTACCTACAGTGTGATTCTCTCTTACTTTAATCACTTCCAGTAACTTATCTATACAATTTTCCACTAAGATTCCTCCAATATAAGCTTCTCTCCAAATCGCTCTTTATACAAGTTACCTGCAATATTCAACTTTTTCAATCGTTTGTCAAGTCTAACCATTTCATTAGTAATCTTTTCAATCTGATCTGTACAGTATTCCTTAAAATATTCCTGTGAAGATTCAAAATTAGGTTGAGGCATTGATTTAGGCATTTTTAATCCTCTATTTCTATCTTACCAGTAAACAGAAACTTCAACCTTCTCCAGAATGAACATTTCAAACCTTCAACACTATCTCTTAACCTATAATACATAATTAAGTAATCTATCTTTTCGCACCTAGCCTTATACAGCAGTTGTGTTTTCATGGCAAAAGCATTCTTCCAATATTCTACATCTTGTGGAGTATCATCAACCACAGGTTCTTCTAACTCATTCATTTCATTCCGCACTCTTAGCTTCCCAGTACTTACCTCTATAGCCACAATCCTCGCTATTGGTAGCAATCCTAAATGTACAAATAGATTCATTTACAGGTTTATTGTATTTTAGTGTACAACCTGTTAGCATATCTTTTCTCACTTGTTTCAAAGGAACTTGACAATAATAAAAGTATATTTTACTTTCTGGAGGTAGAGACTCAAAATAATAAGGAGACACATTCTTATCTAACTCACACCACTTACACTTTATACAAGGATGATACTTCATGCCATACTTTTTAGGAGTAAAGATGTACATTAACACTCTAATTATTTTCTCTTTCATTATTCACTCTCCCAAATGAAGTTAAAACCTGTTTCAGTTTTAGTGTATGCTAATTTACCTGACTGTACAATTATATCATTTACTTTAGTACTGTAATAACAAGGAATACCACCATCTCGAAGTACTTTACATAAATCTGTCATTATCACAGCCTTATCCTTCTTTAGATCAAGATTGTCAATGTAGTATGGTACTTCTATTGTTTTCACTTACAGTCCTTTCGATTTCAAGCCTACTATTTGTTCTTGTGTCAGTATAAACAAGTGCCTCATGTTTACTTCATTTACTAATTTAGATTCTCTAGGATATACTTCTATTGCCACTGCTTCCTTACCAAATGTAAAGTTTTTAATTTGCTGTAAATCATTCCAATTATCAATAGGCTTCCAATCTCACCTTCTAACTTTCAAGTGTTTACAGCCATTCTCTCTACACTTGTAATACCACACATAAGTATCACTTGAAAATGCACACTTAGCTTCTTGTTTAATATTGTGAAGCATTAATATAGCCAACTAAAGAAGGCCCAAACACCCGTACCAAACAGGTAAACAAGAGCCAGTACAAAGGCGACTTGAACTATTCCTATCCACACACATTTACAACTCTTCCAATAAGAAATTTGGTGTCCATCCTGTGCTGCATTCCATCTGTAAACTTTAGGAATACCAAACAGAAATACACTGATTGGTAATGCCCATTGCAGTATTGTTCTAATCAATGTTATGCTCCTTCTGGTACTGAATAAGAAGTGCATTTACTACACTGCCTATTACTACAATTAGATTAAGTGCCTTATACTCAAATCCATTAAGTAATCCCATTAACATGAATATTCCTGCAATCCCGAAGAATAGTAGGCTTATAGGGTTCCAACGGCTAAGTAGATTTTTCATTTTAGTTTCCTTACATCACAAAAAGAAAAAAAGCAGCCAAGAACCCCAACACAAAACCAAGAATAAGCCTAGAGCAATGAATATAATACATCAAATCAGTCCAGTTGCTAGGAGAAGTAAGTACATCTTGAGCCTCCGTAGCCCCTCTTAAATAACTTTTTCTTATTTCTTTCCAAGTCATTTCAATTTCCTTTCAGTTAGAGTTACAACAAAAGTAATATAACACCTAACTCACATTTGTCAAGGTCTCTTAAATTGTGCTGTAGTAGCTTCAAACTCTTCCATCTCTTCCTGTGTGTGGCACTTAAATGGAGCATCTTTAACAGGCCACCAACCTTCACAGATTCCATCTTTACCTTTTTCAAAATGACAATAAGTCTGCCATTCAGGATTATTCACAACCATCATATACCTTGAGCAGTTGTATTTGTAAATACAACCTTTATTCAAACAACCACTGTAATCCGGCATCATTTACCTTCAAACACATGAAATACTAATCCTCCATCATGTGATTGATAGGTTCCAATATATCTTCCAGCATTAGGATTTATTTCATGTCCAGTACCATGAGTATAAATTGATACACTTTTAAGCCCTCTTACTTGATTAGTTGTGTACCAAATGCGAGGAACACCTTTTTGTACTTGTACAGTTAAAATTTCTGCATCTGCATAGAGAGCGAGACTCTGCTCATCTTTTACTGCTAAAGTTTCCTTAAATATTTTCATTTCTTACCTTTCTTTTTATAATCCGTTTCATACCAACCTTCACCCTTAAACTCTAGGTATCCACCTTTACCAATTTGTCTTTTAGCTAAACATCCACACACTTCGCATGGCATTTCTTGTACCTCACTTGTAATAGGTAATTTTACTTCTTGTACATTGCCACATACTAAGCATTTGAAATCATAGTGTGGCAATTTAGCTGCTCACAGTATTCAAGAACATTTCTGCTCTGTTATCTCTATTATCGTTGGCAATTAAGGAGTCAATTTCTTCCTTGCTTACATAGGCAAAATGAATAAGTACATCTAGGTCTACTAACATTTCACTATGATCTGCCAGTATATCTGAACCCTGTTGAAGTGTAATTTGCTTACCACTTGAAGTAAAATAGAAGCATACACAAGGTATATTTTCATCTTCTACTCCAATATTAGTTAGTACAACATAATTATCATTTATTCCTATTGCTGAAAAATCAGCTTCAAGCACATTCAAGTATTCATTTACTTTAGAGTGCTCATTAAGAAATTCCTGTGTATCTTCACCTATAAGTTTCATATTACTCCTTTAAGGAAACTCCACTTCTACTATTTCAAGTACATTTACACCACTATCTAATTCACCAAACAATGCTAAATATGCACCTCTACTTAAATCTAACTTCCTAACTGGATGAGGTTGTAATGGGTAGATTGCTTTACCTGTACTGTCTACTGCAAAAGGGCCTCTGTCATTTACCCTTAATTTAACTTCAATCTTACCATTTCTAACAATTAGTTTAGTACCAAAAGGTAAACTAGGTGAAGCAAAAGTAAGTAAATCAGGATTGTAAATTTCACCTGTTGCAGTAATACTTCCTGTCTCATAGTAACTTACAACTACCTCTTGAGGGTTAATGTTATATGAGTGTAAGGGGTGTAATGAAATAGTAGTAAGTAGTAAATTAAATAGTTTTAGTAAAATGTTAAGAATCCTTCCTATTTTGTTCCTTCTCAGTCATCAGAGTTTCGTACTTGGCGGTGATTTCGGCAGGAGTGAGATTCGTCAACCAACACTCAGTACAGCCTTCCAGCGCATACGGATCAGGGGCACATAATAGACTACCACTTATAGTAACACCGAAAGAGTAAAGCAGACACGGTTTCTTTTCAGCCAACTCCCTCGCCATCTGCTCCACGGTCTTACTCATGGCTGGCCTCCGCTTCCTGCCGTTCCATCTCTTCAGCTATTTGCCAGATGCGCTCGGCAAGCTCGTCATGTCCTCTTGCTTGTGCTTTTTCTGCCATCCAGCACAAGTCTTCTACTGTTCTTGGTTTCAGTTCAATCTCTTTGAGGCACAATGGACATTTCATTTCTCCTCCGTTCCCGTGGCTGGAGGGGTGAGGTATCTCATGGCCGTGTCTATCTCTGCCCTTGCCTTGTTCTGCTCTTCTTCACCACATGGCCCATGCCCACATAGTCCCTGTTCTTCCATGAAGTAGCCATTGCCAGAAAGCATCCAGCGCATTCTCTTGGCATCTTCCTCCAACTCCCCGACTCTTGCACCGTTGGCAGACCTTGAAATATTACTCAATGGAATTACCATGTCATACAAATCAGCATCAAATACTTCCTCACAAGTCCACCATTCACCACTATTAATAACTAAATATTGGTGTGTGTCATTATCATTCTTGCTCATTCAATTCCTCCAATGCTAAATTTGCCCAATAAACTCGCCACTGAATATCCAGCTTAAATTCTACAGTTTTCTTCCATTCGTAGTGTGCTTTCCAGTATACTTCCCAAGTCTGAGCAAACTTATTTAACTCATCTTCAAAAGTATATACATCTACACCTTTAGGATACTGATCTGAAGTATCATAAGTGTTATCCAAATCCCAATGAGGGTCTCCTAACCAGCTATTTAGAAGAATTGTAACATCATTCAAATCAGAGTACCTTTCAATTTTCCTACTAGGCATTACAGGTGCACTTGGAATATTGTGACCTTCAAACCAGTTAGGTCTTTCAGGTGCTTGACTCATTAGTATACTTTTAACTATCTTACTCATTTATAACTCCCTTATTGATTACTACATCATTCCAATACTTCAAGTTAACCTTATTGTAGTACTCCTGTAGAAAATTACCAATCCAGCGTGGTATTCTATGCTTATTTTCAAGAGCAATTTTCATAGGCTTAGTTGCAAGGTTGTAATCAGAATAGAACTTGTCAAGGTAAGTTATAACTGAGCCTTCAATAAAATGATGCTCTCCTACATCCTCTCTAATAGGCTCAAAGAATATAGGAACCTTGTGTAGTCTACCTGTAGCAATCAGCTTACCTTTGTAATGATTAGGTTGGTCAAGATTAGAACAAAACGACAGACCTACTAGGTATCCTCCTATAGTGTTGTTGTAGACTGTAGTAATAGTATAGTTATCTGTTCTAATTCTGTGAGTACGATAGCCTTCATTCATTTCAATTTCCTTTCAAGTTTAAGTTTCATTTCTGTTAGCAATCCTAATCTAACCTATTTATTTTCAGATGTCAACCCCTCATATTCAGCAATGATAGCTTTCAGTCTAGGAATATCTTCATCTCTAATAATTGTTTCTCCCCAAGCATTGAAAGTCTTATTATAGCAGAAGATGTACTTCAAACCTAAAACAACTCTTTTACAGAAATTTTTATGATTTAATAAGGAGTAGTCAAAAACTAAATTGTATCTAAATCTGTCATGTTTACCCCAATCCCAAATGTTAACTCTGAGAACATGCTGTAGACTGTGACACTGACATTCAAAGTATTCTGTTCTTTTCATTTTAGTTTCCTTTCAAAGCAAGTGTTAAATGTGGTAGCGGGTGGAAGAATCGAACTTCCAAAATAGGCTTATGAGACCTATGAGATACCACTTCTCAAACCCGCTACAATTACTGGTTGGGATGAAGGGGATTGAACCCTTGACTCCAAAATTAAAAGTTTTGTACTCTACCAACTGAGTTACATCCCAACAAATTACATTAATATTGGCGACTCAGATAGGACTTGAACCTATATCCTACAGATTAACAGTCTGTTGCTAAACCAATTTAGCTACTGAGCCTTTGTCAAATATCTCTGTCTTACTGACAAATCTAATATACACAATATAATTCTAATGTCAAGTAGTGGAGCTAAGGGAGAGGTTTGAACTCTCAACTTACTGATTACAAATCAGTTACTCTACCAATTGAGTTACCCTAGCTCTACTCATTAATTTTATTCTTTAATTTTTGTACAAAAGTTAATTGCTCTAATTTATCTTTGGCTTCAGCCATTACACAAACTAAGCAATTATCTACATGAGTTTCAATATCACCATAACCATTATAATAAAAAGTGTGTTTCCTACCACAATTCTTACAGATTACAATTTCTTTATGCCTAGAAGGGCCATAAACTTGTGAACAACAACAATCAGTTATCATCTTCCACTCCATCCACCATTGAAAGTTCCCACCTGTTTTTCTCAAAGTCTGTAATATAAGGACTAGCAATAGTAATGTCAATAAGCTCTTCTACTAAAGGACTCCAATAAATCTGACTATTTTCTTTTCCCATCATATCAAACAACTCATTTGGCTCTTCAAATTCTATTACTTTATTCCTTCTAGGAAAGTGTAGTGAATCCGTACTCACTCCAGATACTTGTAAGTAGTACTTAGATTTACTTCTATACAATGTCATCTCTGTATAGAATCCTACAGTCTGATTTATATTTTCTCTATCTTCAAATTTAGTACCTGAATCTACTTGAGCCATTACTACAACTTTTCTTCTAATTCTAGGTCTACTTTGATTTCTTTGAGAATTACGATCTATTACAGTAGTAGTAACATCTTCATCAAAAAATGTTGTAAGTATTTTCATTTTCTAGTTGCCTTTCTATATATTAAATTTATAATTAGATATTTCACCCTCTGTAGGATGATATAGTGTTCCTATTGCCGACTTTAAACTCTTGTAACCTTTCCAAGACTCCCAAGTACTGTGACCACAAAGCCCCGGTGCAGTTTTTATGATTATGCCATGAATATCATCCCCTGTAGTAATAGGTCTACTTAAAAAATGATGTTCTTTTCCATGATGGTCGTGCCCAGTATTCCATATTCTAAAAACAGTCTCAGCCCAATCTTGAGGATTACTTTGTGTAGCCATTATCATTGGCAATTCTTTCATAGGTCTTGAATCACCATGATTATAGCCTAGTAATATCTTGTTCCATCTATAAAACTTGTAATTACTATCTGAATTATCAATAGTAACTTGTGGACAATCCCTATACCACATTTCTAAAGCAAATCCTAAATGAAATGCTCTATCATAATCATGGTTTCCACCTACTATTTTAATGTGAACAGGGGCTATAGTCTGACACAAGTCAATGTTATGTACTACAGCTTCAAACACTAGCTTAAAAGTATCTCTCCATAATGGACTCTCATCTCTCTTATTACCTTTAGCTGTCTGCCCTTGTGAATCATTAGCATTAAAAATATCATTACCTACAGTAAATACAATTTGATTGATAGGATAATTTTTATACCAATTAATAATCTTAGCAGCAGAATCTAAGTACCTTTCAATTGCAATTTTAACATTGTAATCTTTAGCAATAAGACCTATATGAGCATCACTTAAACTTATGTCAAGTAAATAATTTATATCATCATTCTCAATATAAGTTAATTTGGGATACTTAGGTATAAATTCTTTCATAGATTCTTTAACTTGATTTAGAAATTCTTCGCAACCTTCGGAAACTTTTCTAACAAACTCAGCTCTAATCTGCCAGTTTGGGTTTACAGCATTACCCCAGAAGTTAGCTCGTTGTCTGGCAATTTCCCATTTTTCAGGAGGCAATTCTGCAATATCCATTAAATCTTTTACAGTATGAGGTACTTTAGATACAAGACTCAAGTGTGCTAATTTATTATCTGGAGAAATTTGAAAATCTTTCTTTTCTTGAATATCCCCTTTTTCTCTACCCCAATTAACTAAATTAGAATCCTCAAGTTGCTTCACTACTTTTCTAACTGTTCTTACACTTTTACGAAGAGCCTTATGTCCAGCATTAATGCACTCAGGTCGATTATCAAATGACTGCCAATTATCAAGCAGCCATTCTCGTACTGTCATTGGTTTTTGTTCCAAACAATTTCCCCTTTCAATTTCAATGTTAAAATCTCGTTAAACTTGAGACACACTACAATATACAAATAATTCAAGAAAAGCGTACGGTGCTAAAATGAAATTAGGTTAATTCACCAATTTAATTACCAACTTTTTTGGTGTTATTACCAACTTTTTTGGTGTTTGGCCGAACATTTAGCCAAAAACACAAACGGAGGTAAATTGAAAAGTCTAAGTTGTTAGAGTAGCAATAAGATATGGTGTTGTGAAAAACACCTACGGAGCAAAAATCTTGTGAAAATTGTATGTATAAGAGTCTGTCTTTATTAAATTCCCTTGTAAAAGATTAAAATTGTTGAGTGTTGTGAGTATCACGAACAACACGGACAGTAATGAAACATGATTGTCTTATAGATTTTAGAATAAAATCGCTGTATTACTGAGTCTGATAAGACTCAAGTTACGAAGTAACTAACAGAGTAAACCTTTAACAGTATAGTTAAATAGACAAGTTAAACAATACACCGAAATTTGTTTAAGTTATTCTCTTTGAGAATAGGAAAAAGACAAGCTTTTTCCTGCAAGAAATATATAAATAAATCTTTTAGCAGGTCTAATAGTAAAAGACATAAAATACCTGAAAGAAGTAAAGAATAAGTATCTTAAACAATAAAACTCTTACAAAAGAAAATAAAAATTCCGCTAAAAGAAAAGAAAAGTGTGACAACCGTTTATAAAAGCTTGTCAGAATTGTATATTACATTAGATGTATTTTTATATTTATAGATACTTGAAAGGTAGGTAAATGAGAAAAGAACTTGCTTATAATGAAGTAGTAGTTCCTGTTGCATCTTTACCTAGTAATCCCGTTGCAGTTAGTGCAGCTACCACAAAGCTATTCATTGATATTACTTATACCAAAGGTACAGAAGACGGTATTCGAATATCACTTGAATGGTCTGATAAGGTTGATACTGATTGGGCTGTTGTTTCTGATTTTGGAGGAGCTACTTCACCTGGAACTAATGCTATTTTATCATTTACTGGTATAATTAGTGTTGCAGGTAGGTATCTAATTCCAGTACCTCAGAGGTTAATTGCGCAAGGTGATTACAGGTTATCTCTAATTAGGGATGGTGTTGTTGCAGCTAGTGGAACTGTTACTGCTTACTTGAAGACAGGGGAATACTAATGGAGAAGCGTAGATATTGTACTTTTAATTTTAGAATACCTACTACTAAGGCTTACATTGATGATTCTACAGGTCTGAAACATATCACTGCGGTAGCTTCTGATACTGGTATTGACTGGTATCGTGAAAGGTTTGCTGAAGCTGCTATTGATGATATGGTTTATGCGTCAAGGCAGACTAAAAAGAGGAAACCGAGTGAAGGCTTAGTAGATTTACAAGTAGATCATTGGGCTACATTTGCAATAGGTTTTGCTACAGATGGTGAAAAGGTAGCTGACCCTTCTACAGGTTTGAAATCATATAAGGTAGACTTTGCTCTTAAAAATGGCCCGTGGGAAGGTGAAGAACTTTATTCTGAAATTAAGAATGGCGAAATTGATAAGCAACTTTCAGTTGGAGGTTACATTCCTGATTGGGAAAAGGATTACGAAGTAGTTAGTGAGACCTTTGAGAATGATGATGGAGATGAAGTTGAGGTTCAAGTAGGTATTATTAAAAGGTTTGTTTTGGAGCATGTCGCTGTAACACCCCCTGATGGTGCTGCAAATCCTAGAACAGAATTTTTAACTGCTAAAGATAAGAATATTAACTTGTATGAAAACGGAAGTGTTTACAAGAGTGCTAATGATGCTAATTACCAAAAGCGTTTTGAGACTGTCCCTATAAACGAAAAAAATAAAACTGAGGGTACAGAGGAAGACGATAATTTTATAAAAGGGAAATTTAGTGAATTAAAATCTATGTTTAAGGAAGTTGTTAATGAGGTATTTGGAGAAAGAGAGGATTCAATGAACAAAGTTGAAAAAGCTAAGAAACTTGTTTCTGAGTTTAAGGAGATGATAGAGAAGAATCCTGAAGACTTTACTGAAGAAGTAGTGAAGAGTCTCGGGGTTACTTTTGTAGAGGAAACTGAGGGTGAAACACCTGAAAGTATTACTGAAGAGCATGTTCAGTCTGTAGTCAAGGATAAACTTGATGCTGTGGTTGAAGAGTGGGAGAAAAAGTTGAAGGCAGTGGAAGATAGTATTCCCGAACTTCCTGAAGCACCTGTAATTCCTGAAGACCAGAGTGAAAAGGTTAAGTCTCTTGAAGAGAAGATTGAAGATTTAGAGAAGAGGCTGAAGGCTGTTGAGACTGAAGATCCGGGTTCACAGAACGAACATGAAAATACAGAAGATAATGATGATGATAATGAGGAAGATAACACTAATGAGGAAGATAACCTTCCGCCAGAACTTAGAGCTTGGGCATAAGGAGGAATAAATGCCAAATATTAGAACAAGTAAGACAGAGGAACTTTCCAGAGAAGCGGGAGAGGCTAGGATTCGCAAGGCTCTTGAGTCTAGTGATTTTGTGGCTCAGGGGGGCTTACATAACGCTGACCGAACCAATGAGTTTGAAAAGATGCTTCGTGGTACTAATGACATGATGCAGATTGCACCTATAGAGTTCCTTAAAACTCTTAGGAAAGAATATGATAAGGAGTACATTGGTAGACGGTTCTTAGAGCCGGGAACAGAGGCAACGACATTTACTGATGTTAAGCAACCGGATTTTGGAAATGGTACTGTTACACTTGCAAAGTTTACAGGTGCAGATACAGTTTCTTATGAATCCTTAGTTGAGAACATTGAAGGCCCCGGTTATCTTGCGGGTCTTAATCAGAGGAATATGCAGAAGGCAGCTAATGACTTGTCTGATGTGATTGTTAATGGTGATACTGCTAGTGGTACTCCATTCTATGCAAAATTTGATGGTTTTGCTAAACTTGCTGAAAATGGTTATGTGATTGATGCTGAAGGTGCTACTATTTCTAGGAATATTTTCTATCAGGGCTACCGTAACCTTCCTAAAGAGGTAAGACGCAAGAAGAGTATGCTTAAATGGTTCTCTAATACTTTACTTCAGACTGACTGGAGAGAAGTTTATGGTAATCGTGCTACACTTCAAGGAGATGCTTCTACAATAGGTCAGACATTCTCACCGGATGGTATCCCTATAATTACTTGTGACGAGATTGAAGATAGTGCAAGTGTAGGATATACTTCTGCTCTTTATGGTGAGCATATTGGTACTGTTCTTGATGCGTTTGTTCTTACTACGGGTACTAACACTGCTATTACTGTGAATCAGACTATTGATGGTGCTGCTTCTGGTAACACTGCTCTTGTTGCTACTGCTGGTACTTATACTGCCCCTGAGCTTGCCAGACATCTTAATGTGCTGGCTGTTGCTGGTGGTTTAACTGCTTGCTTTGCTGCGAGGGACGGTAAACTTGTTGCTCGTACAACTAAAACAGGTGCTACTCAGTCTATAGAGATTGTTGCCGTTGCTAATAGCATGTACACTACAGTAGGGTTTACTGCCGCTACTTATAGTGGTGCTGCTGCTTCTGCTACAGGTACTATTAACAGAGGAACATATGCTTTACTGACTATGCCTGATAACTTAGTAATTTATATCCATGATACCTTCAGAAGCCATGTAGAGTACATTGCGAGAAGTGATGAGTATGAGTTTACTACTCACATTCATGCTAATGTTAGAATTATTGACCCTACAGCTATCGCTAAGGTCAAGAATATTAGACTTCTGGATTACGTTTAATCTAGTTTAGGATTATAAGGGGTAGTCCTAGTGGCTGCCCCTTATTTAGAAAGGTGAAAATTGAATAAGACTTTTAGAACTGCAAAATCTAGGCAACTGACTAAAAGAAATCCTGTAACAGGGAATGCTTATATCTTTGCACTTGATAAAGATATTTCTGCTGTTTACAACGGTGTGTTCTCGCAAGAAGATGAAGATTGGATGATGTGGTTGACTTCTAAAGCAGGTAATGATTTACTTGTGTGGTCTAACATGCCTGAAGATGTTAGAGAGACTATGGATGGTAAACCTTCTAATGTAGTCAAGTTGTCAGATTTATATGATAGTAAGATTACTGCATCTAAGATTAGTCACAAGGTTGGTAAAACTCAGGCTCAGATAGATGCAGAAGTAGAATTGAATCAGTATTGGGCAGGAGTAGAATTAACTAATAATCCTCCTAAGCTTATTGAACCTTCTGAAAAAGAGTTACTTGAAAATAAGATAGATGAGCTTGAATGTGTTGTAGAGGAATTAGCAATTGAACTTAATAACAAAGATTTAGTAATTGCCGATTTGAAGGAACAGATACTAGCACAAGAATCTACTGAAACTCCTGTTGAGGATGTTATTGTTGTACCTGAAGATATTACAGATGCTCCCTTACTTGATGTTAATGAAGTTATATATTCTGAAAACATGCAGATATTCAAGGAAGAGTTAGATAAAGAAGGCTGTACTGAGGGCTTCATTGATGATATGAAGATGTTTAAGGTTCCTGAGCTTAAAGAATTAGCTACTGAAGTTAATGTTGAGTATGAAGGAACTAAGGATGAAATGATACCTAAGATTGCTGAGGCATTGAAAGAATAATGGGAGTTCCATTAGAGAACCTAAGAACTAGAGGGTTTACTGAAGATGAGTATCCAGATGAAGAGCTTATAGAAGCATGGGCTTTGATCTGGAGTATCATTAATTTATTCACTAATAGAAATTATGTTCCTACAAGTAGAACTTTACATTTAGATGGAGATGGCACTAGCGAACTTTGGTTTCCTATTGAGATAATTAGTATTTCTTCTGTTAGTGAGACTTATTTAGGAAGTTTAACTGAGGATACTGATTATGTAGTGTATAACAGACAAGTTCCTGATGATAGAGAATATCCAAAGATAATGTTACAAAATGGAGTAGTATTTCCTAAAGGTAATCAGAATATAACTGTAGTAGGTAGATTTGGTTATGTTGATGAAAATAGTCCTTCTGAAATGCCTCCGTTACCTTTAATAGAAGTAGCTAAAAGGTTAATGCCTATAGCTTTTGAGAATATCCTTGAAGATGGCGATAGAGTAGTTGATGTGTCCATTTCTAAACGCAATGTTAGGAGAGAGTCTACAGATAGATGGTCTTATACTAAATTTGATAAGGGTGGAATTGAGAATCAGCTTTTAGATGACCCTATAATGAATGGTATATTGCTTAAATTCTATAAAGGTATAGATATTGTTTCTTGTGGCTGGATTTAATGGAACCTTCTATCAATGGAACTAAGATTAAGGTTTACAGGATAGCTGAGGGTGCTGAGACACACGGGTATCGTAATAGATTAGCTGATAAAGAGAATAGTTACGATCTTGTTAAGGTAATGAAGATTCAGGCTGTCTGGTACTCACACGAAGAGCTTAGGCAGCTTGAGTCTTTAGATAGAGTGCAGTCAAGTGGATATTTTATATTCAAGAATGCACATATAAGTAAACTAGATATTGATCCTACTCCTAATGGTGGAAACTGGAATCGTTATAGGTTTCAATTTAATATAAATGGCTTTTACAGTGACAGGTATTTAGAGATTGTAGAAATGCGTCCTGAAAGTCCTCACTGTGGTAGTTTTAAGCTGTGGTATGCTTACTTTAGAGAAGAACGACCTGAGCCTAACATGCCTAGTATAGAAGCCCCTGCTGAAGATGTAACAGAGGCATTTACAGAGTTAGGCAGTGTAGTAGATGTAGTTAGAAGGTATGATGAGTAGATTAGGTGGTTTAGGTTCATTTGCAACTATAAGGTTAAGCAGTAATGCTATGCAAGCTGCGGCTTTAGCAGGATTTGTAGACAAGATTGTAGACGATAACTGTGCAGATAAACTTAAAAAAGCCGCTTCTGATTTAGCAGATAAAATGAAAGAAATGCTTGTTAGGAATCAGAGTGGATTAGCACCTAATGGAGAGTTAACGATTCAGTTAAAAGGGAGTACAGTACCTTTAGTAGATAGCTCACAGTTAGCTAATAGTATTACTTATAAAATGTTAGATGAAGGTTCTGCTGATTTAGGCGCTTCTAAGGCAGGTGTTGCTAAAACTAATAGATTTAGAGCTGCATTTGTTGGTGTAATGAGAAGTGGGCCTATGAAATCAGGTGGTAGCTTGTTAGGAATGCAAACTGCTGTTGAACTTTACACAGTTGCAAAGAACATGGTGCGAGGTTACACAGTAAAATTGCCTAGTAATGGTGTGAAAAAGAAGGTTCCTAGTAGAGATTTCCGTAAAGAGCCACTTTCACAGTACAAGGATGAGTATTTAGAGATGATGAAAGGTGGAGTATCTTCAGGACTAATGAGGGCAGTTAAATAATGGCATATGAAGCCGGTGAGCAGAGAACTCCTTTAACATTTGGGTTAACAGAGGCTATAACATTATGGCTTAGAGCTAATGCACCTTACTATGTAAATTCAGATGGAGAGACTGTTAGAGTACCTGTTTACTTAATGTATGATGAGGTACCTGAAATGGAGTATACTACACCTTCTATTGTTTTGTTTAATCCTAATATATCTAAAATTCGTGAGATAATGACACATGAAAAGGTGTATAAAGACTTAGATTATGATAAGTTAACAGCTAAAGAGTTTCCAGAACCAATTCCTGTAAAGGTAAAGTATAAGATACATACTGCTACAAGGAATCCAGATAATGATTTGAAACTGTTAGAGTTTATATCTAGGTTTTATACTACATTTAGTTATTTAGATTGTCCTTTAATTAAGGAAAAGAATCAGTATGACAGGTATCAAATAGTATGGTTTGAGCCTACAGAGTTTGAGAGTACTGATATTTCTAAAATAAGGGAAATTAAGGGTGATGTACATGCTTGGTTAGAGGTTCTTGATTATAAGGAAGTTAGACTTTTAGCTCCCGGTGACGCAGTAGGTTTAGTACAAGATAGCTTTGCTGAGTCTGCCTATCATAGGAAAACAAGAACAGCTTTAGAAGTAAACAAGAATGATACAGTAATTAGGGTAACAGAAGATTTAATGGATTTTCCTGTTACAGGTTCAGCACAAATAGATAATGATATTTTTACTTATTCAAGTAGGAAAAAAGACAGGTTCTTAGGTGTAAGTGGTATCACTGTGTTCCATAACTTTGATACTGAAATTGTATATGTTGAAAGTTAGGAGAAGTAATGCAGAAATACATTAAAAATATTTCTGGAAGTCCTTTCAAGATTCCTTTTCGTTTAGATACTCCTTATGAGATTAAGGCTAAAGTTAAGGGTGTTATTGAAGCAGGAAAGCGTAAGTTTATTCCTGAAGATGTGGCAATGTATCTTGATACGGACAGACTAGAGATGTTTGAGAGGCGTAGAGAGATAAAAGTTACAGAGAAGAAAATAATCGCACCTCGAATGGCTATTAAGCCTCAAGAAGGAATGCGTAGGATCAAGCCTCCTAAAGAAGATAAGGTACAAGTGAAAAAAGATAAAGAGGATAAGAATGTTGAGAAGGGAGGTAGTTAATGCCTAATATAACAATAACCGAAGTTACTGGGGATGCCCCTGTTACAGGTATTGCTGAAGGTATTGCTGTTGCTATTGTAGATGCTGACAGAGGGCCTATTGATGTGCCTGTTTTGGTGACATCTTGGGATCAGTACTTAGAGTCCTTTGGTTGGTACTATACAGGAAGTTATGGTTCTTATGAGGTTAAGGGTTTCTTTGATAATGGCGGTAAAGCACTGTGGGTAATTCGTGTTGTTGGAGATGATGCACGAAATTCAGGTGGTGCCGAGGATGATAAGGTAGAAGTACTCAAGCCACAGGTTATTAAAGGTGCTGCTGATGGAATACTTAATGTTCAGAGTGATGTTAGAGGAGTTACAGGTGCACTTACTAATCTTACAATAAGTGCTAATACTACAGATGCTACAACTGCAACTTTAACAGATACTTATGATATTACTTTGAAGACAGCATTAACAAGTGCATGGAAGAAAAGTGCAAGAGTCGCCACTACAGTTCTTAATGGTCAAGCTCATACGGTTATAGCAGGACATGCTGCACCGGATGCTGATAATAGTGTAGTGTTTTATGCTGTGACTGCTGGAATTGCTGGAAATAGTTTGAAGGTTCAAGTTATTGATAGTGGTGGTGGTGGTTTAGCGTGTTCTTATAATGCAGCTAAAACTGAGCTTACAATAGACTTAGGTGCAGCTACTCCTGCTGCTACTGCCATTGTTGCTGCTGTGAATGTGCTTGCTGGAGCTACTATTAAGAGTTACATAACTGGAACAGGAGCAGGTACTTGGAATGCTGTAGTTGCACTGACTACTCTTGCAAGTGGTTCTGCTGATATTCCCGCTCTTGTTACTGCAACTTATGGCGGCACAGGTCTTACGGCTATGGCTGCTGCTACTAAAACATGGTTAGCTGGTACTGGTAGTGTGACTATTTCTACAGATACTTTTAGTGATACTACTGCACTTGACGGTCTTGATACTGTTGCAAGTAATGTTGTTCCGGGCGATAAACTTATAATTCTGAATGGTGCTAACAAAGGTTGTTATACAATAGATACAGTGCCTAGTACTACAAGTGTTACTGTAACTGAAGACTTTGGTACTACTCAGAGTAATTGTATTTATGTGATTATGGGAACAAGCGGTGCTTATGGTCATGTTACAGCAGATTTAGTTTCTCCCGGTGAAAGAGGAGATGAATTTGCACTGTATATTGTTAAAGAGTTTGGCGGTACTACACTTAAAGCTACCTTAAAGGTAACGGATGGTGATAATGCTGTTAGGACTCTTGAAACACATGAGAATCTTAGTCCTGTGAGTTCAGATGCTAATTATATTGAGACCATGATTGCTGCCAATAGTGAGTGGTTTACAATAGATGCATTTGCTGAGAACATTAAAACTACAGGTACAGGTACAAGTGTTGCTGGAGATGCAACCTTAGTGGATGCAGGAGCAACATTTGAGGATGATGGTGTTGAAGAGGGTGATTTGTTCATTTGTACAAGTGCTACTACTGCTGCCGATGTTAGAGTGTATGAGATTACTGCTGTAACTGACAACACTCATCTGGAATTAGATGAAAATATGACAGGTTCACAAGCAGATGTTGTTTATGCTATTGTAGGCGAAGATTCTACAGGAGCTTCTTTACTTAGTCTTGTTGGAACTTCAGGGCTTATAATTACATTTGGTGGAGGTGTTGATGCTACCCCTGATAAGGATGATTACATTGGTAGTTCTTCCTTAAATACAGGTGTGTATGCTATTGATACTATTCCTATTAAAGCCAGACCTACTAAAATGTTCATTCCTGATGCACCTATCGTAGTGGATAGTGTTGGTGTAGATGCTACTAATCTGTTAAATGTTACAATGGGCGAGTTCTGTTCTGCTTCAAGTAGGCAGTATCTCCGTTACGCATTTACGGCTGAAAGAGGATTGTCACCTTCACAGGCATTATCTGCTGCACAGACAGATGGAATAGATAACAAGTTTGTTACTGAGTATTACAACTGGATAAAGGTTAATGACCCTGTTACAGGTACTACTAAACTTGTTCCTCAAGCAGGATTTATGACAGGTCAAGCAATAGGTGTTGCTGCTGGACAGTTTGGTAAGGAAGGCGACCATGATGCTTGTGCAAACTTGATAATCATAGGTGCTGTAGGAATAGAGAATGATGTTACTGATGCAGAAGCCGAATTACTTAATGCAAGTAACATTAACTGTATTCGTGAGTGGAATGGTTACAGAAACATGGGAGATAGGGTAAGGACTACTGTTGCAGAATGGAAGTCCTTGCATAAGAGGGATGTTGCCATTAGGCTTAACCAGAGTATTTTTACTAGCCTTAGAACTTGGGTTAACTTTACTCCTAATGCTCCTAGTACCTATGGTAAAATTAGGAAAGTTGTTGACGGGTATCTTAGAACAGAAGATAGAACACTTAATCCTACAGGTGCATTGCTTAATGTAAGGTATCCTGCTGAGACTCCGTACTACATTGATTGTACAGAGACCACACCGGGAAATAGTTTAGAATCTACTAAGATTTATGTGAAAATAGGGTACTCGATTGTTAACACAGTAGAAGATGTTGAGCTTCAAGTCGGACTCTGGGACGGCGGCTCAAGTCTGAGTGAAGTTTAGGAGGTATAGAATATGGATATAAGTATTCAAAGACCGGGAAAAGACCCCTTACTTCTGTGTGATTTTATTGTTGAAATTGAAGGTGTGGCTGTAGCAGGTTTCATGGAGTTTACGGAGCCTCAGAAGACTAAAGGTGAAGCTAAGTACCGTGAGGGAAACATGGCTAACCGTCCTCATAAGCAGTTAGGTCTTGAAAGTATAGCAGATGTTACATTGAAGAGAGGCGAGTTTGTTGAAGAAGAATACCTGTATAATTGGTATCAGAGTGGTTCCAGAAAACAGGTAGATATAGTGGCAATGAAGCATGGTAGAGATGGCGACAGAAGGGTTAAGACCTTTCGTTATTACGAAGTAACATGCAAAGATTTTAAAGCAGGTAAGGGTGACGCTATGAGTGAAGATGGTATTAGAGTAGATGAGGCCATTCTTTCAATAGAAGATTGGGATATTAACCCTTAGTATGGATGTAGGAAAAGTCCTTGATGCAATTCCATCTAGTATCACTGGTATATTAGGTGCTGCTGTCTTGTCTCAATTAGGTGGTCTAGTTAGAATAGATCATCCAATGACACATGAGTTTGCAGTAGAGATTGATGGTATCATAGACTCTGGTTTTGAATCGGCAGAGGGGTTGTCAGATAGGTCAACTCCTCTGACCATTAATTCTGTAACTCAATCTACAGAAATACCTATTTATCCTTATAAGAGGAAGATAGGTGCTGTAACATTGAAAAAAGGAATTACTTATCAGGGTATATTAGATAAATGGTACTATGATTGTCAAGCATTTCAGATAGGACAGAAATCACCATTAAAGAATGTGGATTTTATACAGTTACAAAGATTACCTAAAAGTATACCATTATTAGGAGGAATGTTAGTTGAGATCAAAAGGTGGAAGTATCCATTTTGTGTGTGTGATGATATAACTTATCCTAAATTTGATTCAATGAGAGATGGAATTTCTGTAAACGAACTAATAGTAAGAACTACTAAACCTTATATGCTTAAACCACCTTCAAACTTTGGCGTAGTAGGTTTGCTTTTAGATGCAATACAGAAGTAGAATAATTTTGAGAAAGGAACTTGAAGAATGAAGTACGATTATGTTAACATTGAGATGGTAGGTGGAACACCCTTCACTGAGAACCATGACCCGAAAGATAACTGGAAGACAATTGATGATGCTATAACGACTGCTAATTCAGCTTCTACTGAGGCTGCTGCAAATACCCTTAAAACTGCAATGCTGACTAATGCTGTTGCAGGTACAGGCGCTAGTATTGCTTTAGCCGAGCCTACAGGTGGAGGAACTAGCGTTGTTACAATGACTGCTCCTGCTTTAACAGGTGATAGAGTTATTACTGTGCCTGATGCCGCTGTTAATTTAGGTAATATTGCTGCCAACGGTACCGCAATTAGTAATCTCACCGATGGTACTACTGCTAGAACTGGTGTTATTAAGAACACTCAAAATGTTGGTGTGGCAGGTACAAATGTTACTGCTGTCGAATATGGAGACGGAGTACAGCATACCACTGTTCTTACACTTACTAATGTTGCATATACTATTGCTGCCGCTGCTAATGAAATTGTAGGCGCACTAATTTATACTTTCCCTGCTGGAGTACACCTTCATAAGGTAACTTATATGGATGTTGCTCTTCAAGGTGGGGGAGTGGTGAATGCGGACACCCCAGACATCGGGATAGGATCAGTTATAGGTACAGGTGCTTTTGCTGTTCTTGGTGGTACAGCCACTTTTGAGGACTATGTAGACGGTAGTGCTGCTGCGGATTGTAATGGTACAGCTACCGTGGTCGGGCCTGTTGGTGCTACTGCTGGTATCCTTACAGGTATTTCACTGAATGCTGCTGCTGATTCTAAGGCTATTAACTTGAACTTTGCTGCTGGTTGGACAGGTGCAGATACGGTTAATGCTACTGGTACTGTTGTTCTTGAATGGACTACAATAGCCTAAACTAGCTCATCTACCAAGAGTAGAAGGAGTAACGAACCCGTCATTAAGTTGGCGGGTTCTGCATTATATAGCAATCATTTTACTACAATAATAAAAGTATTTAACAAACGGTTGTAAAATTCAGAAATATTGTATGTATTATTGAGAGTTAATTTTGTGTAAGTAAAGAGAAAGGATATTGAAAATGGCAGAGAAAAGTTATCAAGAAGTGTTAGGCTGGCCTAAAGTTAGTTTATTCAGGGGTGTTAGAATGAAGTATAAAGGTAGGGAATTATATTTTCCTGCTGTATACTTAGGCCCTAGTGAAATGGATGACTTTGATAAGGCTAGAAGTTCTGTAGAATATAAGGAAGCTAAGGAAGATGTTAGGGAATCTGTAGCTACTAAGAAGGCTATTACACTTTGCAGTAGGGTACTATTGAAGGATGCATATTTAGCTACAACTGAAGATGGTAAAGTGTCTCCTAATGTTAAAATGAGTGAGGAACATGCTCGTAGGGAAAGAAAACGAGTTAAGATACAGAAGCAAATGGCTGAAACTGATGATACAGAGGTTCTTGAAGGTTTACAGAAAAAGTTAGATGATTTGCCAGAGTTAAAGAGACCTGAAGTAGTGTTTCCTAATGATGAAACTGTGTTAACATTTAACATTTCCAATATGTACGGCTCAGGAACTAAACCTGTAGATGCGCTTAGGATTATGCAAGCATTCCAAAGGTTTAATGACTTTGAGCAGGAGGATGTTGAGGATTTTACGAGCTTTCCCGGTTAATGGCAGAACCGGGGCCGAGGTACATTTCTCACGAAGAGCGAATTGAACGAGTTGCAAGATTGAAAACATTTTTAAGGATGTACTATTAAATGAATGTGCTTCTACCATTAGTTTTACTAGGAATAGGTTATTGTCTTCTTTGCATTGGAACTATACTTTTTATAGGATTAAATCAATTAATGGATTTAGTTAAGAAGTTGGATAAGCCTACAAGAGAAGAGATAATAGGCCACATGACAATGGTAGAAGCACAAAAGGAAAGGGCAAGAATTTCAATGATTCAAGAAGAACAAGATGAAAGACTTGCTATATTAATTGCAAATAAAGTTGGTAAAGCTTTTAGTGGGAAAGGCTAATGAGTACTCTTAAAGACTTAACAGGTCAAACATTTGGTAGGCTGTATGTTGTAGGTAGGGCTAGAGATAGGGTTTCTCCTAAAGGATATAAGACTGTAATGTGGGCTTGTATCTGTAGTTGTGGGGGAGAACGAAGTGTTAAGGTTGCTAGTGCTCAGAGTTTAGTTTCAGGTCTTACTAAATCATGTGGTTGTCACAAAGGTGATTTATCTCGGGATAGAGCATTTGTAGATTTAACAGGGCAACGGTTTGGGCGATTGGTTGTTCAAGGAATTGCTAGAAGATTAGATAGGCGTAAGACTAAATGGTTGTGTAAATGTGATTGTGGTAATACGACAGAAGTTAGAGGGGATAGTTTACGAGCAGGGAGTGTAGTGTCTTGTAAATGCTGGCATAAAGAAGTTGTTTCTGAAATGCTTACTGGCGAGAATTGTCCGTGGTGGAAGGGTGGCTGTAGACCTATTAATAAACAAGTAAGGTGTTCTCCTGAATATACTCAATGGCAAGAATCTGTGTTTGAACGAGATAATTATACATGCCAGTATAGTGGGAGTAAAGGGCTTTTGTCTTGCCATCATATTAAACCTTTTTATTTAATTTTGGAAGAAAATAATATCAATACTATGGAAGAAGCTTTAGCTTGTAATGAACTATGGGATATTACAAATGGGGTAACTCTATTATTTAAGTATCATTCTCAAACTAGTAAGAATCCAAAAGCCTTTCATAAGATATATGGAACAACAACTACAGAAGAACAATTTTATGAATGGTTTGCAAATAGGCAGGTGGTGAGCTAATGGATAATTCTATGGGTATTGGAATTTTGCTTTCCTACAGCGTAAGTGGCTTAAGTTCAATCACTTCAGCCGACAGATTAATGAGTAAATTTCTTACTACCAATTCTGCCAACGAGCAAGTTTTGAACCGACTTGGAATAGCCATGACTAATTTGGCAGCAGGTGCAATTACTTTAAGTGCCGGTGTAGCTCTGGTGAATACTACAATGGGGAATATGCAAGCTTATGCTGATTACGAGGAAAGTTTAGTTTACACACAAGGTCTATTAGGAGCCACACGAGAAGAAATGGCTGCTATGGAAGAACAGGCGTTTAGTCTAGCACGAACAACTAGATTTACAGCCGGTGAATCTATGGATGCTTACTATGAGCTTTTATCTGCCGGTTTAACTCAGCAAGAAGCTATGGACACTCTGGAAACTACTTTACATGGTGCTGTAATTGGACACATGGAAGCCGCTGAATCTGCGGACATGCTTACTACTGCTATGCGTTCATTCCAAGTGCCTGCCACTGATGCAGAAGTTATTTTAGATAGGCTGACAATGGGTGTAAGAATATCTAAAATTCACTTTGATGAATATGTGCATTCATTTGGTACTTTTGGTGGTGTTATGCAAGCTGCCAATCAAAGTATGAGTGATACTATTGCTTTATTTGGTGTGATGCGTACCGCAGGATTAAGTGCTTCGAGAGCTTCGATGCAAATTAAAATGATGGGTACTCACATATTTGATATTAGTGACGCTGAAAATGAAATGTTAAAAGATATGAACATTCATATCTTTAATAATTTAGGTCAGATGAGAGCATTACCTGATATAATGCAAGATTTATTTAGTGCTATGCCTGAATTAACACCTGAATTAATCGGTAGAAGTGACTTGACTGGTGAAGAGGTTGAGGAGTATGCTAGGGGTCGTTTGCGTACTTTTACTCAAATCTTTGGAATGAGAGCTGTTGCTGGACTTCTGAATGTGTATAATGCACAGATAGAATTAAATGGTTCTTTTTATGAGGGTGTAGATGCTGTTAATGCAATGTCTAGTGCTATTGAAGATTCTACTGGATATGCACAAGATTATTATGATACTGTTACATCTGCCTGGAATGAGAAAAAAGCTATATTAGATGCTAGTATTCAGAGTGTTAAGGAACTATTAGGAAAACCATTGTTAGAAATGGCTACTCCGTTAATAGATAAAGTTATTGAAGGTGTTAATGCTATTTCTGCATTCTTAGAGGGGAATCCTGAAATTGCTGCTGCTATCGGAGGTGCAACATTAATACTTGGAGTATTAGCTTCAGTAGGTGGAGTATTACTAATTATTGCAGGATTAAAGGTACTATTTGCAGGAGTAGGTGGGATAGGTTTAATTTTTGGTGGTATAGTAAGTACATTAGGTTGGGTTCTTCTGGTTATTCTTGCAATAGGTACAGCAGCTTATTTTGTAATTAAATACTGGGATGAAGTAAAAGCATTCTTTGTGGATTTAGGTAATTGGCTGTGGAGTAAATTTGGAACACTCTTAACTATTTTAGCATCTATAGGAGTGTTCTTATTTGATAAATTGTTAATGCCATTCTTTAATTTCTTTGTTACTACAATCTTACCTACATTATTGATTGTTGTAGGAATTATAGCAGGTATTATAGGTGCTGTTCTAATAGTCTTAGATATTTTATGGGGAGTATTTCAAACAGTACATGCTTTCTTAGAGGCACTTTTTACAGGAGATTGGGATAAGTTTAATGAAGAAATGGACAGAATTTGGAGTCAGATTGTTACAGAAGTTGAATCTTTAGGAGACTTGTTTTTTACCACCATATCTACTGCTATTATTAAAGTAGCAGATGACCTATCGGGGGGGTTATACTCTCGTATGCAAGCGTCTGGAGAGGTAGGTCAAGGTAGAGGTATTTTAGGTGATACTGCTGGACAAATGGGTGGCTATTGGGATGCAATGTGGGGTGTGGATGACATTTCATTAGCACGAATGGGTAATTCAATGGCTTCAGGTGTTTCAAGAGTACCTAGAGATGGAATGTATCCTTTACATGAAGATGAACAAGTAGTTCAAAGAGGTGAACAGGCTGTTGCTTCGGGGGTTACTATTCAAGGCGGATTAAATTTTTACTCTTATGGTAAAGAAGACCCTGAAGGATTTGCTAGAAGGGCGTATAATGAGTTCCAAAGAATGATGAATGAAGAAAGGGAGTTAAGACTTGCTTAGTGCTTATATACCCACTTCCAGTTTACTTAGTACCAACAATTTAGAACAATATACTGATGGTTCATTTGCAACAATGAGAATAAATGTGTTTGATCCTACAGGTAATGAGTATGCTGTTAAGGGTGTTAGTGAATTTGTTGTACAGCATATTCCAGAGATGTTAGAAGAGCCTGAAATTAGGGCTGATTATGCTAGTCATACTGGTTTAGGTAGAGTACAAGAACAGATACATTACTTAAATAGTTCTTCACAGCCGGTTAACTTTAGCTTGTATATTAGTGACTCTTATGAAGGGCCTCCACATTCTAAGCTAGATAATGAAGGTAATGTTGTAAGGCAGTCATTTAATAATTTATTTGAAGTTTCAGGATGGTTTTCTTCATTGCCCACACCTCCTGCACAGTGGAGAAAGGCTCCCTATGTAAGAATTAGTTTAGGAAGATACTCAGTATTTGGAGTTGTAACTAAAAGTAAAACTACATGGTTAAGATTACAATTAAATGGTGAGGCTACATTAGGTAGAATAGAATTTACAGTTAAGCCTGACAGCCTAGATTTTGCACAAGAAGTTGCATTCTATGAGGTTACTTAGATGAAGATAGCTTATATTGAAAAGCCTTACAGGTTAGATTTATTAATAATTAAAGAGTTTGGTGTTTATAATGAGTATTATAAAAGTGTTATTTGTTACTTTAATCCTAGGGTAGATATTCTTAGTCTCAAGCAAGGTACACGGTTACTAATTCCTACTAGAGAAGAGATAAGTAAAATTCGCAGGATTAGAGGTTACTATAACTTGGTGAGAGAGTAATGTCAAGAGCACCTTATTTTGAAATGTCGTATAATGGTAAGCCTTTTGATGAATTAGGTGTTACTCATTTAGTTGAGTCTGTTGAATTTGTTGAAGATGTTGATAAGTTTGACCAAGTAGTAATGGTTATCAATGAAGGGCCGGGATTAGAGAGGGCCACAGATTTAACCAGATTAGGGTCAGTAATGCAACTTTCAATGGGTTATATAAATGAGGGTATTTTACCAATGACAGTAGTGTTTCTTAATAAGTATGCTCCAGATTTTGTTAATCAGCAGGTTACACTTACATTTACAGGTTACTTAAAGGCAATGGATGTGAGTGAGACTGATAGACAGCTTGCAAATAAAACTTTGTTAGAGGTAGTTACAGAAGTATTGAATGATTACAATGTTTTAGAAGTAGGTACAATTGAAAATGGTGATGTACTCATTAGCGATACTACCACTCAAAGTAAGAAGACTGATTTTAGTTTACTTGAAGGATTAGCTTCACAGTTTGGAATGAAGTGGAAAGTTGAACCTTCAGAAGACCCCGGTAAATGGCTATTAAGTTTATATAAATTAGAGTATGATAAGAGTACAGTAGACCAGTGGCTACCTATTCATTGTTATCCTGAAAAAGATTATCAAGATGATAGGAAGTCTTTGAAATTAAAGAATTTCAAACCTGAAAGTAACATTTTAGGAGTGAGTTCAAGAGTAGAGATTAGAAGTAATAATCCTAATCAGCCTATTAGTGTTGAAACATTGCCTAAAGATGATAATGTAGATCAGATACAAATGCGAGGTTCTGAAGTTGTAGCAGCAGTATTTGGACAGGTGACTAGAGTACATTTTTATGAGAATGTGAGTAATGAAGAAGCTGCAAGTATAATTGCTGAACAGTTACAGCAACAGGATGAATTAGCATTTGTTTCAGCTAAAGATTGTCAGTTAAATGAGGGTATTCCTAATGCTAGAGTAGGACAAGTTAGACAAGTTGTTCCTAGAGGAATAGCACTGTTTGATAAGGTGTTTACAGGGCCTTATTTGATTACAGGCTCAAAGCATAGAATAGCTGCAACTTCAGGGTATGATACTTGGCTAACAATGAATATGAATGCTTTGTCTATTCCAATGCCAGAGGCACACGGATTAGGTGGAGGTGGATTAGGTCAACCAGTATGGATTAAAGTTTACTCTGATAATAGCATGGAAGGTTGGTATATGAGTCAATCTTCTGATGGAACCATGATTAGAGGTTCACATATTACTGAAGCACAGATTTTAGCAAATGAGTATTGGATGGAGCGAGTTAGAGCAAGTACATATATTTGGATTTCGCCTACTAATTTAGACCCGTCAACTCCAATGCCGCCAATACCTATTATTGCAGTAGGTTCTAATGAGGCTTCAGCATTTCAAAGTATAACACCTTTCATGGTACATAGTAATATTCCTGCTAGTGGGTATTTTAGAAATTCAGCTACAGATGTTTATATAGATTTTCCTGAGAGTTGGACTTCCTCAGAAGTAGGTTTAACTAGAAGTGTACATGCAGGAGATGATGCACAAGCTCCACAGTATGAAGGTATATCGGGATTTTTTCAGCAGAAGATGGATCAAGCTGAAGCTGCATATAATTATCAACCTGAGTTTGAAGGATTTCTAAATGGAATGTTAAATCAAGCTAGTGGTTTGGCAGGTAATAATGACTAATAGTTACATTGCAGATATTGAACGAAGATTACGAAGATTAGAGAGTCAGTTAAGATTTGCCAATAAAGAGCTTGTCGGTGTAGTAACTGTAAATGAAGGCGACCCTGAAAGTAGGAATAGGATTAAGGTTAGTTGTCCTGATGTTTATGGTGAAGATGGTGAAAGCCCGTGGTTAACAGATCAAGCAAGTTCCGGTGGTAGTGGAATAGGTACGGTAGATACACCTAGAGTAGGTTCAGAAGTATCTTTTAGATTGCGAGATGGAAACCCCGATGTAGGCGAATATTTTGGTGCTCCTAGAAGTGCTAATTCTACAATTCCAGAAGATTTTACAGACCCTAATATAAATGGTAAAGTTACTGTAAGTGGGATCAAGGTAAAATATAATGATAATGAGGGAAGTTGCAGCTTTGAAACTGATGGTGGCATGTTGCTATTACAACAGGACGGAACGATGCATCTCTATGGAATTAAATGTAATATTCACATGGAAACTGATATAAATTCAGATGCTTCTGTGTATGGTGTGGTTACAGGTTCTCCTTTACATCTTTGTCCTTTTAGCGGAAAACCACATACTTGTTCAAATACAGTTAAGGCAGCAGAATAATGAAAGGAAATAATGTTAAATAAAGCAGCATTAGCAAGTGCTTTAGAGGGTGCTTTTAGAAGTGCAACTCAAGGTGAAGATAGTGTAGCACAGATTTGTAGTGCAATGGCAGACGCAATAGATGCTTATGTAAAAGGTGGTAAAGTTAAAGTAGATACTATTGGTGGGGGTTGTACTCACTCAGGTAGCCACCCACCCCTGCATTCCGAAGGAGTTATTCAATAATGTCTAAATCTATTGAATATGAGCGATTAAGAGAAATTAACCCTGAGTCTGATGAAGAGTTATTAGGTTCCGGTTTTGCTTTTCCATTAAGGGTTACAACTTCAGGAGGTACAAAGGTTGCAAAAGGTGAGGATAGTGTTAAATCAAGTATCTTTCATATTGCAACTTATAATAGAGGAGATTTATATGGAACACCTTCATTTGGTTCCAATTTACCTAAAATGTTATTTACAGTTTTTAGTGGAGATAAATTAGCTTTACATGAAGAATGGTTAAAGCAGGGAATTGAAAATTGGGAGCCTAGAATTGCTGATTTAAGGGTTACTGCTGGTAAGGATGTAAATGATACTACTAATTCTAAAGTAGTGATTTTAGCACAATATCGAGTAGTAAGCACTTCAGTAGAACAATATACTTTGCTTCCTGTAGGAAAGGAGTAGAATGGCAACTGAGTTCTTGAGCTACTTGCCTTACGATGCAAAAACTTTATACGACTTACAGATAGCAAAGAAGCGAGAATTAGTAACTGCTGGATTAACTTGGACTTCTGAAAGCCCTTCAGATGTTGGAATAGCATTACTTAAAATTGCAAGCGAATTAGGCTCATTAGTTAGTCAGCAAGCAGATTCAAAGATTTCACAGAATTTTGTTATTTATGCTGTAAATGATGAAGCTGTTCATGCTTCTTGCAGACAGTTAGGCTACAAGGTTAGAGGAAGTATAGCATCTAGGATTAAAGTTCTAATTACAACTAATGGTGCTCAAACTATTCCTGCAAGAGCAGTATTAGAGAAAACCATAGATGAAGGTACAAAGATTAAGTTTGAACTGTTAAGTGAGGCAGTATTTACAGGTGCAGGAAGTAAGTATGCGTATGCATTACAAGGTGAGACTAAATATACATCCTATACAGGGGATGGTACAAGTTATCAAACATTTGTAGTTCCAGATTATCCAGTAGCTTATGGTGGTGTGTTGTTTGGAGTAGGTAATGATACTTGGACAGAGGTAAGTGACTTTGTTAATAGTGGTGCAGATTCACTACACTATGTTGTAGAATATGATTATGTAGGACAGCCTACAATTTACACAGGCAATGGTGTGTTTGGTAAAAGACCTCCAAACGGATCAATTTGTACAGTAGCTTATAGATTGTGTGATGGTGCTCAAGGCAATGTAGCTCCCGGTGAATTAAGTTTTGTTAAAAGGTATTCACATGTTACAAGCGTTACTAATGAAGCTCCTAGTAAGGCTGAGTTACTAGAGAATGTTAGTATTACTGATACTACAATAGAAGTAGTAGATGATGGTAGTATAAGTTCATTTAATGATAGCGGAGTTGCATATATAGATGGTGACAGTTTTACTTATACTTCAATAGTAGGCAATGTGTTTCAGAGTGTAACAGGTTTAGAGAATCCACATTCAGCAGGAGATGAAGTAACATACTCTACAAGTTATACTTATGGTCAAGATAGAGAAACAAATAGACAAGCTAAAGTTAATGCTATAAGGAATAACAGGATTAAGAGTAGTGCTAATTCATTGTTAGATTATGATTATTTAACTTCATTAGTACCTGGAGTAGCAAGAACTAAGGCTGTAGTTAGTTATAATACAGTAGCTATACAAGTTGTACCTGCTGATGGTGGTATTCCTTCTGAAGGATTAAAAGAGGATATTTTAGAGTATATGGCAAATAGGAAAAATGCTATGCACACTTTGAATATATTGAATCCCGAATATGTGTATGTGGATGTGAATTGTCAAGTTGCACCAGCACCGGGAAGAAATTTTACTAATGATGTTAAGGATATAGTGATTGAGACTATTCAGGATTACTTAGACCCCTTGAAAAAGGATGATCAGAGTTTGTATTACTTGAATGGTTGGGGAAATTTACTAAAAAAGAATTTACTTGAAGCTGATATATTTGATTTGCAGAATAGAAGCCTTGTAGGAGATGTTGAAATTACCGTGTTTAAGCGTAGTACTGATGCTACAGGTGACGATAATATTCAATTAGGTGAGACTGAAATTGCACAGATAGGTAACATTGTAGTTACACGAAAAGGTATAAGTGCATTAATTCCCGCAGGTGAATTAGGTGCTCCTGAAGGTGCAAGTGGAATTACAAAAACTGCTAGGGTGATGATTTAGCATGATGCAAGGCAGACTTGTAAATGCTGTGTTAAAAGGTGCTACAAGTGTAGAAGTTACCCCGATAGGTGCACAGGATAATTTTCTCGTAGGAGGTGGCGATGCATATATTGGGAACGATAAGTTTACTTACACTGGTATTACTGTTGGCACTACTACATTTACTTTAACTGGCTGTACTGGAATTGACTTTTCCCATGATGCAGATATTGATATTGATAATTACTATGGAGTAAGGTTTAAGGATATTTCACCCGTATCATTGAAGTCTGAGAAGAATGACCCTGATGGACTAGCCGATGCTATTATGGAGATTTTAGAGAATGGCATGTTTAAGCCTATCAAGGATGGTCTTGTTAAAGTACATGGAATAGTTGACCCTACAAGAGCACCATATTTATTTTTAGAATATATCTGTAGTAATAATGGTATTGAATGTAATACTGATGTGGGTGAAGATACACTTAGAATGTTAGCCATGCAAGCTGCTAATGTGTTGAGTTTAAGAGGCACATTAAATGCTTTTAAGTTTATGGTTTATCACACATTAGGTTATGAAGTAGATGTTGAAATAGACAGGGCTAAAGTTAATGCAGTGTGGGGTAACAGGAATTATCATTGGTATAAACCTCCTACTGAAATGGAGATTGATGATAAAACTATAGCCTATTGGAAGTTTACTGAAGGTAGTGGAACAAGTGTTGCTAATGAGATTGTTGGTGGTAATAGTTTTACTTTACCTAATGCTGCAATGTGGGATACTGATAGTATGTTTCGTAAGGATTTAAGTGTTGAAATTGGTGCAGTACATACTTACCTTGAGACTGCTGCTACTGCAATCAGCAAGTCTAATTTACATGGAAAATCATCTTGGCGATTAGATATTTTCATTAAACCTGCTACAGGTGCAGCAACACCACAAACACTGTTATATAAGGGTACTATGTTAGTATTAACTAGACCTAATGCTACAGATTTGAATGTAGCAATGAGTGATGGTACTACAACCGTTAATTATACATTTGAAGATTGTATATTAGAGAATCAATGGAACTACTTGAGCTTAATATTTAATAGACCTACAATGGCATTAGTATCTGACAGTGATATAATTGGAAGTAGCATCTTATTTGATTTAGATACTGTAGACATGGGAGACCCTTGGATAATAGGTGATAAAACTGGAGTACAAGAATTTAGAGGTAATGTTGATACTTTTAGAATATCCAGTGGAAGATGCTATTTAGTTGAAAGTGTAAAATACTTTGAGCACATTGATAGATTGAGAAGTTTTGGTACTGATACTGATAGGAATTGTTACTATTATGATTTAGATGAAAATGATGGTAGTGTGACAATTACGATATTGAATGGTGATGGAGATTCAGATAAATTAGAGTTTTTTGAGTACCTCGTAACTGAATGGTTGGTTATGAGTAATTATACAATAATAGGTACAGCCCATTTACCATTAGAGATTGCAATGGACATGGGAGGGTTGAAACATGAAAGGATTTGGTAAATAATGGCAGACACAACAGTACAAGGTTACTATCATTACAATATGCCTAGAGGTGAGGCAGTTGTTGCACAAGAAACATGGAAAACAGGCAGTATTACAGATGTATTGATACAGCCTACTACTGATGAGGCAGATTTTGTTAGTTACATTAAATTACTAATAAGTGACGATTTTGCAATGACCAGTGGTGATTCTGTAAATGTAGATATTGCAGCTTATGGAAGTACACAATCTTTAGTAGTGACTTCTGCTGGAGTAGCTGCTGATGATATTGCAGGATTGATAGCATTAGGTGATGCTGAAATGTTTGAAATGTTAACAATAGGAGCAGTTAACTACTATAAAGTAGTTATTAAGTTTAAGCCTCCAATTTATTTAAGGAATAGCACAAGTCCTGCTGAAAGTGTAACATTGAATTATGATAATAGTGGTGGTGGTATTACAGCGGGGCAGATAATTATTGCTACTGAACACTGGACAATTACTGAAGCTGATAGTGGATTATAGGAGGATAAAATGAATAAACTAATTATAGGAATCTTGTTTGTTGTGGTAGGAGTTAGTTTAGGTCAGTTTCCTCCTAGTTGGGGATATGATTATTATGCAACTAGTTTGAGAGTAGGAACTAGTTTTAAGGGTAGCCCACAGACAGCAGGGTATGCTTATATAGAGAATTTAACAGCAACAACTTCTACTTTTACTAATGCAGGGTTTACTAATTTAGCTGGGGATAGTATAGATGTAGACCACATTAAGTTAGATGTTAATTTGCTGGGTGTGAGTGCTTATGTAGATGTAGATTCATTACAATCTGATCATATTACTGGAACTAACATGGTAATTTCTGGCTATTTTTCATCAGACAGTGTAGAATCTGATCACGGACTCTTTGGGGTCAATATATCTTCACCTAAATTTGCCTCCCCTTCCGCCACCAGCTATCAGTACTTCGCCAGTTCTGCGGTGGCTGATACGCTGGGGTTCAGGTTGACGGGAGTGAGTGGTGATAGGGATATTGTGCTCAAGATGGTTGAGGAAGACGGAACTGTCCATACATGGTCATGGGATGATGCTCTTGGCGTGTGGTATTTTGATGCTGAGGTGTATTCGGCAGGAAGGCTCACTGTTGGCGCAGGAGTAGGGCAGCTAGCAGCGGTCAACGCCACTGATTTGCGAGTCATTAGCCTGACAGATGACCTGATTCTTGCCTCGGTTGATGATGTGGAAATTGACCCCAACACTTCAGGGGGTGGTTTGATTAAATTAGGTGAAACTGGGGATTTAGATTTAACCAACATGAACTCACAAATGTACTATACCCCAATGACAATAGCAGATGGTGACGCAACCCCTAGTGTTGCAGGTGGAAATGTTGTTACTACTTCTGCAAATACAGGTGCTACAGAAATAACAGATTTAGACAACCCTATTGCAGGACAAATAGTATACTTAGTAGGAGGTTCAAATACTAATTCTTCCACAATTACAGATGGTGGAAACTTTTATCTTACAGGTAATTGGACTGCTGCTGTAGATGCCACACTTACTTTGCTTGTTAGAGCCGACAATAATTATCTGGAACTTACCAGAAGTGCAAATTAAAGAAAGGAAATATAGATGCCTGAAATCAGTGACTTCTTTGATGAAACTAATCTGTACAAGGAAGTAGATATACAACAAGGCGGTTTAGTTAACCCTGATGATATTAACTGGATTCAGGACATTAACAATTATGACCGTAGAGAAATGGCTAAATTTTTACAAGGCTATCAATTAAAAATTCAAGCTATGACAAACGCTCCAGTGTTAAAGGTTAAAGCTAATAATGATTTAGTTGAAGGTCAAGTAATAACATTAGAGATGATAGATGCTACCCATGTTAAATGGAAGAAAAACAGTGGTGCATTTAGTGGTTCTATAGCTGTAACTTCAGATGATATGACTTGGAATACTGTAGGCACAAGTGGACTAGATGTAGTGTTTTCAAGTACAGCAGTGGCAGCAGATGTAAGTGAAGTTTGGGTAGCACAAGGTATGCGGTTACTTGGAGGTTTAATAGATGCGCCTGTAGCAAGTTCCTTTAGATTAAATGTAGGTAAATGGAACTTACTTGGTGAGTTTGAGGATTTTACTATTGCTAAAACTGTTGCAGGTACAAGTGACGATGATTATTTATACCTAAAAGTTGAAACTGCTGAAGTAACATATTTAACTGATAGTGAAATTGGTACTAGGATTAATGATGGTAACTATGATCCTAATTCACCAATTATGCATAATAGAACTTATACTTTACTTGCAGGTGCAGCATTTCCTGATAATACTACTTCACCATTAGTTAGTTACATTATTGTAGGTAAGGTTATCAATGCAGTAGCAGGAACCTTTACTTACATGTGGCCTGAAGCTAATGATATTCAGAAAATAATGAGGATTTATGGTGACACTGAAGCACCTTCAACACCTACAGGATTAGCACTTACTACAGGTAGTGAGTTAGGCTATGTTACAGGTACAGTTGAAAGAGCTACTACACAAATGCCTCTTAATGGATATTTAGAAGCTACTTGTGATTTGAACAATGAGATTGATACTAATTTTTATGAATTTAAGTTTGTAAGGTTAGCTACTCCCGGTGGTGCAATTACTACAGATCAGTTTACCGTACCTGTTTATGCTAATTCAGATGCAGGTGGAATGAGCGTGCCTTTAGGTGTAACATTTAGATTAAGAAATCAAACTTTAGGTGTACCTTATGGTGTGTTTGTAAGAGCAGTAGATTATGCAGGTAATGTTAGTAGCTGGAGTAGTAGAGTAGATGCAGTAGTTGGTGGTACTACAAGTGCGATAGGAGTAGCAGTAGCAGGGCCAACATTTGTGTTAACAGATACAGCAGGATTTGTAGGAGTAGATGTTACAGTTTCAGGATTACCGGCTAGTTGTGAAGGTTATGGAATATGGATAAATGAAGGTAGTTATCCTACTTGTACACCGGGAACAGAGTATGGTACTTATAATGGTAGTGTAGGTACAGTTAGCATTCCGTGGAAAGAGAGTGGAAGACCATATATTAGAATTAGAGGGTTTGATGCTAATGGTATTTATCAAACATTAAGTAGTGAAGATACTATTAGTTTAGCTAATTCTGCACAATTGTCTGCGGAAACACATAATGACTCATCGGCTTCTCATGGGGGCTTGATTGGTGACATGTTATCTATTACAGAGCGTTACGGGAGTCTGTATAAGGCTTGGGCTTTGGTAGAATCACAAGGATTTGCACTAGCCGATGTATACGTAGTTAGTAATCAAGGAGGCTTTTATTCAACTTTTCAAGGTGCTCTAGATGCTATAGCCGCTAATCCTCCAGATTTAGCTACAATTTTAATTTGTCCAGACCACAATGATTCAGGAGGAACCGTAACTTTTCCTGACTTATATAGTACATATGCTTATACTAAAATTGTTGTGCAAGGGTTTGGTGCCGATTGTTTTATTTTAGATGATATTGATGTAAGTAATGTTGCTGCAATGGATATTCCGTTATCTTCACCCCTAACTACAAAGGCAGCACAAGTTGAATTTAAAGATTTATTAATTACAGGCAGAGTTTACTCTACTAAAACAGCAGTACCTTATGCTTGTGTAGGATTTACTAATTGTGAAATAATTAGTAGCGAGGCCGCCAATCCCTTAGTAGACTTAGACGCTACAGCAGGGGGAGGGCATTATTTCTTTGCTAAGAATTGTAATTTTATTAATTATGGTACAGCAAATGTGTTATATTTTGGTGGGTATGCTGATATATTTATAGAGAACTGTAATGTGTGCTTGTATAATGCTGTAGACGGCACTGCGATTTATTTTGATTCTCCTTCTACAAGCATGAGAAGAATTGATGGTAGCAAAATAGATGTGAATGGGTGTACTACAGGGTATTCGGTAGCTGCTTCAGGAGCAATTAATTTAATGATGAATAGAACAGACTATCGAAGAGCCAACGATGCCAATACCACTTTAGTAATTGGTTCTGTTGACACAAATTCTGTCCACACAGTCGATTTCATTTATAATTAATGAGTATTTATGAAAATTGACAGTAGAAGATTACAGCGAAGAAATAATCTCAGACAGTCAGCCGAGCCTAGTAGCCTTATGCATCATTCACATGCTTATTGGCAAACAAAGAGATACACACTATTTGCAGGAGACGCTAGGTATACTACTTCAAGCTATCGTGCTGTAGGGGCTAAGGTAGTTATTAATCCTATTGAGATTATGTATGCTGTTAAAGCAGAGCTAATTATTACTGCTACCTTTGCAGGTGCTCCTGATAGTTTCTGTGTTAATTTCAACATAGGTTCTAATGCTTATGAAGAATGTACTAGAGAAGTCTTAGTTCATGGTAATTATACTATTGATTTAGAAGATACTATTAAAGCATATTTCAAAAGTTTTAGAGAAGGAAATGTTTACATAGAGGTTAAAGTATCTAACATTGCCGTACCATTAGATTTATTTGGTGCTCAGCTAGTATTTACTACATATATGTCTGATGACTATGGTGACTACGCAAATGTAACGCAACCAATGTTAACAGATGATAGTAATATAAATAAGGCTTACATTAGAGATTTAGATGAAGAGTCTAAAAGCTTTGAATACTTGTCGGGAATCAAGCCACGGTAGTAAAAATTAAAAAATTTGTATATTAAAGTGTAGTTTATATACTTGAAAGGAGTTTACTTTGAAAAAGCTGATAGGAATATTGTTACTTGTTGCTAGTGTAAGTTTTGCGTTATCTGATGGTGAATCTTTAAGGAATAATGGTGGTGAGCATGTTATCATTGGTGTTGAAGATGGTACTACTAACATTAAATGGGTGAAACTTACTACAGATGGTTATGTTATTGCAAGTGTAGCTCCAAGTGCAAGTACAGCACCTACATTAGCAATAAATAATTTAACAGCTGGTTTAGTAGAATTAAGTTATGCGTTTGGTGGTAATACTGCATTATCATTTAGTGTGTTGAATACCAGTGCTGCTGAAACTTTGTATGTAGGTATTGCAACAGGAGGGCCTTATGTAACTATTTATCCACATTGTAGTTTTAGTGTGCCTATGTGTGCTGAAGTAGATTTATGGTACATAGCAAGTGCAGCAGCTACTACATTTGATATTGTGTTTACATACTAGGGTTGTGAAATGAAGAAAATAATTATACTATTACTTTTAGTAGGAATAAGTTTTGGAGTAGATTTTGGTTGGCAAAATGGTGTGCCAAGTTGGGTTAAATTTGGAGTAGCACCTACTGGAACAATTGATATGCATGGTGATACCTTAGTTACAAGTAAAATTAGAGGTACTTATATTTATGGTACAAGGTTCACCTCCCCCTCCGCAACCTCGTACAGCTACTATGCCAGTTCAGCGGCGGCTGATACGCTGGGTTTCGTGCTTACAGGCGTGAGTGGTGATAGGGATATTGTACACAAGGATATAGAGGAAGATGGAACGGTGCATTATTGGAGATGGGATGATGGTT
>Ga0180008_1000052_pt1 | contig 115691 bp, 101 predicted proteins | sample MM_PW_MetaG_FD_121121 | JGI IMG/M metagenome (GOLD analysis project Ga0180008, IMG submission 121121) | Groundwater microbial communities from the Aspo Hard Rock Laboratory (HRL) deep subsurface site, Sweden - MM_PW_MetaG | ecosystem: Environmental > Aquatic > Deep subsurface > Groundwater... | reverse complement strand
TTTTGTGCAATCTTTAAAAGAATTATGGTTGCCAGTATTTGTGACGTTAATGTTTATTTTACCATCCAATTTTTCAACTACGGCTCTGATTTTTGCAATGATCATTATGCTAGTTTTTATAGGTAAGTATCCGCTAAAGTATATTGGAATCATTGTAGGCGCAGGTGTCTTATCACTAACTTTTTTTATTTTAGTGGCCAAAGCTTTCCCCGGTTCTTTTAATAATCGTGTAAGTACTTGGGAAAGCCGAATTGAAGCTTATTTTGGAGATGCATCGGACGAAGATGATTACCAAATTGAAAAAGCAAAAATAGCAATCGCTTCAGGAAGAATATATGGACTAGGACCTGGTAAAAGTGTACAAAAAAATTTTCTACCACAATCGTCTTCTGATTTTATTTATGCCATTATAGTAGAAGAATATGGGTTAATTGGAGGTTTAGGAGTTCTTGGTTTGTATTTATTGCTGATGTTTCGATTTGTAGTAGCATCACATAAAGCGACTACCCTTTTTGGGAAATTAGTCGTTGTAGGTTTGGGTTTTCCTATGATTTTTCAAGCTATGATAAATATGGCTGTGGCTGTCGAATTACTACCGGTGACAGGACAAACGTTGCCGCTTATCAGTAGTGGAGGTACATCGATTTGGATGACATGTATCGCTTTAGGAATTATTATAGGGGTGACAAAAAAAGAAGATGAAATAGAAGAAGAGGCTAAAAATGCTGCAAGAAGAGACGAAGCGCTTCAGAAATTGATCGATGACCAGCTAGTAAGTGAAGAGAAAAACGAAGGTTTAGGGTATTCCATAGAAAACAAAGTAGGGAACCCTATGAATGCAGTACTAAATAAATAATACAGAAATGAAACCATATAAATTCATATTAAGCGGCGGAGGAACAGGTGGACATATCTACCCGGCTATCGCTATAGCTAATGAATTAAAAATACGCTTTCCAGATGCTGAGTTTTTATTTGTAGGAGCCAAAGATAAAATGGAAATGCAAAAGGTTCCTCAAGCAGGATATGCAATTAAGGGGCTGTGGATTGCAGGATTGCAGCGTCAGATCAATTTTAAAAATGCGATGTTTCCTTTTAAATTACTAGATAGTTTATTAAAGTCTAAACGAATCATAAAAGATTTTAAACCAGATGTAGTTATTGGTACTGGAGGTTTTGCAAGTGGACCATTGTTACAAGTCGCTAACTCGACCGGAGTACCTACTGTAGTACAAGAGCAAAATTCATATCCAGGGATTACAAATAAGTTACTAAGTAAAAAAGCAGGTATTATTTGTGTTGCATATGAAAATTTAGAGCGATTTTTCCCAAAGGAAAAAATTATTCTGACCGGTAACCCAGTTCGACAAGATTTGATAGATATTGATAGTAAGCGAGAGGAGGCTTTGACGTTTTTTAAACTTGACTCAAGTAAAAAAACATTATTGGTTCTTGGAGGTAGTTTAGGATCAAGAAGAATAAATCAGTTAATCGAAAAAGAACTCGAGACTATAAAAAGTAATAATGTTCAGGTGATTTGGCAGTGTGGTAAATTATATTTCGAAGAGTATAAAAAATACAGTGGTGCTAACGTTCAGGTGGTAGCTTTTATTGAAAAAATGGATTTTGTTTATGCTGCTGCAGATATCATTATTTCTCGAGCAGGAGCATCTTCCGTATCTGAGTTATGTATTGTAGGTAAACCAGTGATTTTTATTCCATCGCCAAATGTAGCCGAAGATCATCAAACAAAAAATGCAAACGCCATTGTTCAAAAGCAAGGTGCGCTTTTATTGAAAGAATCTAGTCTAGATGTTGAGTTTGGTTCTGTTTTCGATACCTTGTTAAAGGACGAATACCAACAGCAGCAGTTGGGTCAGAATATTAAAAGACTTGCTTTACCGCAAGCAACATCTAAGATAGTAGACGAAATAGTAAAATTAATTAAGAAATAACAAAGCAAAAATGAACTTAAACCAAATACATAACGTCTTTTTTATCGGCATTGGTGGCATTGGAATGAGTGCGTTAGCTCGCTATTTCAAAAACATAGGAAAAGAAGTGTCTGGTTATGATAAAACTGCAACTGCTCTTACTACAGAATTAATAGAAAGCGGAATCAATATTCATTTCGAAGATCGAATCGATTTGATTCCAGAAGGTTATAATCAAGATAATACTTTAGTTATAGTAACGCCAGCTGTGCCTAAAGCACATTTGCAATGGAATTACTTTTTAGAGAAGGGCTACGAGTTAAAAAAGAGGGCCGAGGTATTAGGAATTATTACAAAAGATACCTTCTGTTTTGCAGTTGCAGGTACTCATGGTAAAACCACTACATCAAGCATCTTGGGACATATTTTATATGAATGTGGTGTTGATGTAACAGCTTTCATAGGCGGAATTGTCGAAAATTATAATTCTAATCTAATCGGAACAGGGAAAACAGTTACGGTTGTAGAAGCAGATGAGTTTGATCGTAGTTTTTTGCATTTGCATCCCAATATTGCTTGTATAACTTCGATGGATGCAGATCACCTAGATATTTACGGAACAAGTGATGCAATTGAGGAATCTTTTGTAGAATTTGCAAATAAAGTAAGTGATAAGTCTAAATTGTTTATCACTACAGAACTGCCTTTAGAAGGAACAACGGTTGCTGTAAATGAAGATGCAGTGTATAAAGCATTCAATGTTCGAATTGCCGAAGGGAGTTATTTGTTTGATATTGAAACGCCTAACGGTGTTTTAAAAGATTTTAGATTTAGTTTACCAGGACGACATAATTTGATGAACGCTTTGATGGCTATTGCAATGGCAATTAACTTCGGTTCCCCAACCGATGCCATTGCAGTAGCCTTAGCTTCATTCAAAGGGGTTCGACGACGCTTTTCTTATCAAATACAGACTGATAGTTTAGTTTATATTGATGATTATGCTCATCATCCTACAGAGATAAACGCAGTGCATCAAGCGGTTAGAGAATTGTATCCTGATAAAAAAGTGTTGGCTGTTTTTCAGCCACATTTATTTAGCAGAACTAGTGATTTTTCTGATGATTTTGCGAAAAGTTTGTCTAATTTTGACGAAATAATATTATTGGATATTTACCCCGCTAGAGAACTTCCTATGGAGGGGATTACCTCAGAATGGTTGTTGTCAAAAATCGAAAACGATAATAAAAAATTAGTTTCAAAAGAAGATTTAATTGAATCAATTTTGGAAAGTGATGCCGCAATAATTGTGACAATTGGAGCAGGTGATATAGGGGAATTAGTAGGACCAATTAAAACGGCATTGTATGAAAATATTTAATTGGACAAATATTAGATTACTTTTAATGATAGGATCAGTGTTGTTTCTGTTTTCATTCACGTCAAACCGAAATTCACACCGAAAATTAACGAAATCTGAAGTTGTTTTTGTAGGAGTTAATACGCTGTTTATAGAGAAAGAAACGGTTAATAAATTGTTAATAGAAAATAATCAGAATGCTTCAAGCATTGAAAAAGATAAATTAGATTTGAATAAGCTGGAGAGAATCCTGAATTCAAATGACATGATTGAAAAATCAGATGTATTTGTAAGTATTGATGGTGTCTTAAAAGCAGTAGTAAAACAAAAGACTCCTATAGCGAGAGTTATAAACGGGAATGAGTCTTTTTATGTTGATTATGAGGGAGGTAAAATGCCGTTAACGAGTAATTTTGCAGCTAGAGTTCCACTTGTTTCGGGGGAGATAAATAAAAAAAATAGCGGAGAATTTACCCAATTGTGCAGGGTTATTTATGACGATGATTTTTTGAAAAAAAACATCATTGCGATTCAGATTATGCCTAATGGAAACCTAAAAATGTTCAATAGGAATTATAACTACCAAATTGAGTTTGGAAGTTTAGAAGATGTTTCGCAAAAATTTAAAGATTATAAAGCTTTTTTTCAAAAGGCAGTTGTAGATAGTACGTTGTACAAATATAAAAAGATAGACCTCCGGTTTACAAAACAAGTAGTTTGCACTAAATAAATAGATAATGGAAAAAGAGAATATTGCAGTGGGTCTAGATATTGGGACAACAAAAATTGTTGCCATGATAGGCAAGAAAAATGAATATGGAAAGTTAGAAATATTAGGTGTTGGGAAATCTAAAAGTTTAGGTGTTGCAAGAGGTGTTGTCAATAATATTACTCAAACGATACAATCTATCCAACAGGCAATAGCAGAGGCTGAAAATAATTCAGGATACAAAATAAAAGATGTTGTAGTAGGTATTGCGGGTCAGCATATTCGTAGTATTCAACATACAGATTATATAAGTAGAAATAATCCAGAAGAGGTTATTGGTGGAGCCGATATTCAACTGTTAATTGATCAAGTTAATAAGTTAGCAATGCTTCCTGGAGAAGAAATAATTCATGTTCTACCGCAAGAATTCAAAATTGATGGTCAATCTGAGATTAAAGAACCAATCGGGATGTATGGCGGTCGACTAGAAGCGAGTTTTCATGTAGTTGTTGGTCAAGCTGCCTCTATTAGAAATGTAGGCAGATGTATTCAAAGTGCAGGAATCGAATTATCAGGCTTAACATTAGAACCATTAGCTTCTGCTGATGCAGTTTTAAGCCAAGAGGAAAAAGAAGCGGGTGTTGCCTTAATTGATATTGGTGGTGGAACTACTGATTTAGCCATATTTAAAGATGGTATTATTCGTCACACAGCAGTAATCCCTTTTGGAGGAAACGTAATATCGGATGATATAAAAGAAGGTTGTTCTATTATTGAAAAGCAAGCAGAATTACTAAAAGTGAAATTTGGCTCTGCTTGGCCAGGAGAAAATAAAGACAATGAGATAGTTTCTATTCCAGGTTTACGTGGAAGAGAGCCAAAAGAGATTTCATTGAAAAATTTATCTAAGATCATCCACGCTCGCGTAGTGGAAATTGTAGAGCAAGTTTTTACTGAAATAAAAGCATACGGTCATGAAGATCCTCGTAAAAAATTAATTGCTGGAATTGTTCTTACAGGTGGAGGAGCGCAATTAAAACACATTAAGCAATTAGTTGAGTATATTACGGGAATGGATACTAGAATCGGATATCCTAATGAGCATTTAGCAGGTAATTCAGACGAAGAGTTTTCAAGTCCATTATATGCTACGGCAGTAGGATTGGTGATGAATAGTATTGATAATAAATCACAAAGCGCTGTTCGAAAAGTGGAAGTGGCACCATCGCCTAGACCAATAGTTCAAAGAGAGACTGTTGCTGAATTTACGGCTGGTAATTATCAAGGATGCGGAGAAGATAGAGCCGAAGAACTGCAGAAAAAGGAGGAGTCTACAGGAGACACGATAAAAAGATCGTTTTTTGATCGTTATGTGGATAAGATTAAGGATTTCTTAGATAATGCAGAATAAGGCTTTTGCCAAAAAAAAATATTCAATAGTTAATAATTAATATCAAAAACCAAATAAAAGATGAGCAACTCAGAATTTGGAAGTATTTCATTTGATTTACCAAAAAACCAATCAAATGTAATCAAAGTAATCGGTGTAGGTGGAGGAGGAAGTAATGCTATAAACCATATGTTTAAGCAAGGAATCAAGGGTGTTGATTTCATTGTTTGTAACACGGATTCTCAGGCATTACAAAGTAGTTCAGTTCCAAATAAAATTCAGTTAGGTGTAAATCTTACCGAAGGATTGGGAGCAGGAGCGAATCCAGATGTAGGACAGCAATCGGCTATTGAAAGTATTGCTGACATCGAAAAAATGTTAGATCGTAATACTAAAATGGTTTTTATTACTGCTGGAATGGGTGGTGGTACAGGAACGGGAGCTGCTCCAGTTATTGCACAATTAGCTAAAGAAAGAGAAATACTTACTGTAGGGATTGTAACCTTACCTTTTTCTTTTGAAGGTAAAGTACGTCAAGAACAAGCGCTTATCGGAATCGAAAAATTGCGCAAGCAAGTCGATTCACTGATCGTAATCAACAATAATAAATTAAGAGAAGTATACGGAAATCTTGGTTTCAAAGCGGGATTCTCAAAAGCGGATGAAGTTTTGGCTACAGCCTCAAGAGGAATTGCCGAGGTAATAACACACCACTATACTCAAAATATCGATTTACGTGATGCAAAAACTGTTTTAGCAAACAGCGGAACTGCAATCATGGGATCTTCTGTCTCTTCAGGTGAAAATAGAGCAAAAGAAGCGATTGTTTCTGCTTTAGATTCCCCTTTACTAAATGATAACAAAATTACAGGTGCTAAAAACGTATTGTTGCTCATCGTTTCTGGCTCTAATGAAATCACTTTAGATGAAATAGGAGAAATAAATGATCACATCCAAACTGAAGCTGGTTTCAATGCAAACATCATTATGGGTGTTGGTGAGGACGAGACTTTAGGTGATGCAATTGCAGTAACTATTATTGCAACAGGTTTTGATATTGAACAACAAAACGGAATCGTAAACACGGAGCCAAAAAAAATAATCCACACGTTAGAGGATGAGCAAAGAAGTGTTCATAATCTATCAAATACTACAGTTCCTGCTTTTGACTTGAATTCAGATAGTGCTGCTTCAAATTCAAATGACAGAGTGGTTTTTGATTTACTAGAAGAAGAGGAAGAAAAATTCGTTCCTACAGTACAACAACCAGTTGTTCCTGTAGCAGGTAATGAAGAGTTGATGGCAATGTCAGAATTTATAAAAAATCTAGACGTTACTTTTGAAATTGTTTCTCCAATAAAAGACATCGATTTCACTTTTACATCGCCAAGAGCAGCTGAAGCAAAACAAGTTGTTCAGCCTAAAGCAGTTGAAAAAGAAGAACAAACAACTTTTTCGTTTGATTTACCTCTTTTTAAGACAGAGCCAATTGCAGAAGTACAAGCAGAGAAAGAGGAAAAAGTTTTGTTTGAATTGACCAACGAGACTCGTGAAATAAAAGTGAATCAGCCGGTGCAATTTGTTCCAGTAACGGAACTTTCAGATAACGGAATCATCAAATACTCTCTTGAAGAATATATGGAAGTGGAGAACGATTTTATCGCATCAAAACCAGTTGCCAAAGTAGAGGAAGTTATTCCTGAGGAGATGAACATCACAATGAAGCAAGTAGATACTGATTCGTATGACACTAATAAATTTGAGGAAATTTCTCCAATGGAAATGACAATCGAAGAGACTTTGCGTTTGAGAGCTGATGAGAGAAGAAAAAAATTAAAAGAATTCAATTATAAGTTTCATAACAATGTATCTAAGATTGATGAGTATGAAAGAGAGCCTGCTTACAAACGTTTAGGAATTGATATTTCTAACAATCAAGCTAATAATAGTGCTTCTAGGATCTCAGTAGGTACAGACAGTAATAATGACTTACAATTACGTTCTAATAACTCTTATCTACACGACAACGTAGATTAGATACCATAAATTATAAATGATATAACCCGAAAATTGCATTTAATTTTCGGGTTATTTTTTTTATATTCGCACCACAGTATTTATAATTTTAGTGAGGTGCCTTTTAGTGGTTGTACGTTACAAGATTTTTTCTAAAAACGTTTTTTTAAGGGTTTTAAAGAGCTTTTGCTGGCTGCTTTTCAAACCCAAGAAACAATACCTTTTTTTCTAAAATTGCTTTTCACTTACATACTAGGGCAAAAAGAGGAACCTTTTATCAATACGAAATTTATTAAATAAAAAGATATACATATGAGTTTAGCAACAAACATCATGGATGAGCTTAAAACAGCCATGAGAGCAAAAGATACTGTAGCCTTAGAAGCTCTCAGAGCCATTAAATCAGAATTGCTTTTAGCACAAACCGCTAATGGTTCAAAAGAAGAAATCTCAGAAGAAGAAGAGGTGAAATTGTTACAAAGATTAGTAAAAACGCGTAAGGAAAGTGCTAGAATCTTTACAGAACAGAATCGTTTAGACTTAGCTGAACCAGAATTGGCTCAAATAGCAGTAATCGAAAAGTTTTTACCCGCGCAATTGAGCGAGGCAGAAGTAGAAGCAGTGATAGCAAAAATTATTACTGAAACAGGTGCGTCAGGAATCGCATCAATGGGAAAAGTAATGGGATTAGCATCAGCTCAACTAGGAGGTACTGCAGAAGGTAAGGTGATTTCTACTATTGTAAAAAAATTATTAGTATAAATAGAAAAGACCGTTAACGGTTTTAGATGCAAATTTAAAAACCGTTAGCAGTCAGTTTTTATGGGGCTGTGTAGTTCAACTGGATAGAATATCAGATTTCGACTCTGAGGGTTGCAGGTTCGAACCCTGTCGCGGCCACCAAAGCAAGCTTATAGCTTGCTTTTTTTATTTAATCAAAGTATACTGGTTTCATTTGATATCATACCGTAGTTTTGTAGCCTAGACATCACAATTTTATTTAAGTAATTTATAATGAGTATTATTCAAATTTTGATGTTTTCTTTTTTGGGTATACTGCTATTGGTTTATGTTTTTAATCTCATTGTAGAACCTTTATATGTACTGTTTTTTAACAAGCCCATCTACGTTCATTGGTATCCTAAACCCAACAAGTTAACCACGGAGCAAAGAGAAATTGTAAGTAAGGAATTTTCATTTTACACCAATTTGCCTACAAAATACAAAGCCTATTTTGAGCATCGTGTAACTGCATTTCTTGCTAATTATCAAATAGTAGGTAAAGATAGTTTTGAGTTAACAGATCGCTCTAAAGTCTTAATAGCATCTACTTATGTAATGCTTACCTTTGGTATGCGTCGCTACTTAATTACTGTGTTCAATAAAATAGTTGTTTACCCGGAAACGTATTTGTCTCAAATCACAGGCGAATACCATAAAGGAGAGTTTAACCCTGGAATGAAAATTATTGTTTTTTCATGGGCTGATTTTGAAGAGGGATATCGCTACGAAAATGATAATTTAAATTTGGGCTTACATGAGTTTTCGCATGCCTTGTATTTCCATGGTTTAAAAGGGCGAGATCAAAGTAGTGTGGTGTTCTCAGATGAGTATACAAAATTGCAAAAGTATTTAGTTGAGCCTAATGTTTTGGCTCAACTTATCGAATCTAATTATTTTAGAATTTATGGGTACACCAACAAAGTAGAATTTTTTGCAGTTGTATTAGAGCACTTTTTTGAAACGCCTCATGTTTTTAAAAGTGAATTTCCAGAATTATACAAGATTGTTAAAAACATGATCAATCACCGGGATCATTAGGTAGCTATTATGCTACGCTGTAAATGTTTGTAATCAAAAAAGTCCTGATGATTCAGGACTTTTTTGATTTTGTTTGCAAACTATAGTGTGGTTATTCTTTTCAAATCAGCTACAGTTGCAATTGGATCTGCAGCGCCAAATACATAGCTACCTGCTACCAGTACATCTGCACCGGCTTCGGCAAGTTGTTTGGCATTTTTATTCGTTACGCCTCCATCTATTTCTATTAAGGTGGTAGCGCCTTTTCTTTCAATTAGTGCTTTTAATTTTTTTACTTTATCGTAGGTGTTTTCAATAAACGATTGTCCGCCAAATCCTGGGTTAACGCTCATCACGCATACCAAATCAATATCATTGATTACATCTTCTAACAAATCTACATTCGTATGGGGGTTTAATGCTACTCCCGCTTTCATTCCTTCGGATTTAATGGCTTGCAGGGTTCTGTGTAGGTGCGTACAAGCTTCGTAATGCACGCTTAGAATGTTTGCTCCCAATGCTGCAAATGTTTTAATATAACGGTCGGGATCAACAATCATTAAGTGAACATCGATTGTTTTCTTGGCATGCTTATTAATCGCTTCTAAAACTGGCATTCCGTAAGAAATATTAGGAACAAAAACGCCGTCCATAATATCAATGTGAAACCAATCGGCTTCGCTAGCATTGATCATTTCGATATCACGTTGTAGGTTTCCAAAATCGGCTGCTAATACGGATGGAGCAATAAGTGTATTTTTCATGTTGTAGTTGTTTAACCTGCATCTAATACAGGATCTTGAGTTGTAGTTTTTGCAAAATTAGCGTATTTAAAACGATTGCGAAAGTTTTTTTTACCAGACCGTTCTATTGTAGTAGTGAGTAGTGAGAGTTGAAAGGTGAGTAGTTAGAAGTGAGAAGTGAGAAGTGAATGCAATTCATATTAAAAAAGTAAACCTCCAGACCCTAGACTGTATGTCGAACGGAGCGAAGCTAAACCCTATCCGCCGCGGCGGAGAACAGACCGAGAGTTTTACTCATAAAAAGTAAAACTCCGGTAATCAGCCGGAGTTTCAATCATCAATCAAAAAACGAACAGTTAATCAGACTGTTGTTTAGGTTTAGCCGAAAGTCAAATGTCTTAAAGTAATTTTACACCTTAAGACATTTGACTTTCTAACTTTAGGACTAATTATCCTAAATATGTTTTTAATATTTTACTTCTAGAAGTATGTTTTAATCTACGGATAGCTTTTTCTTTAATCTGACGTACACGCTCACGTGTTAGGTCAAAAGTTTCGCCTATTTCCTCCAATGTCATTGGGTGTTGATCACCAAGACCAAAATACAAACGAACTACATCAGCCTCACGAGGAGTCAATGTTTCAAGTGAACGCTCGATTTCAGTACGCAATGATTCGTGGATTAACTCTCTATCTGGATTTGGAGACTCACCAGAACGTAAAACGTCATATAGGTTAGAGTCTTCTCCTTCAACAAGAGGGGCATCCATCGATAAGTGACGACCAGAGTTTTTCATAGACTCTTTTACATCATTTACCGTCATGTCAAGTTCCTTAGCAATTTCCTCAGCAGATGGCGGGCGCTCATTAGATTGCTCTAATAACGCATACATTTTGTTGATTTTATTGATAGAACCAATTTTGTTCAATGGTAAGCGTACAATACGAGATTGCTCAGCAAGTGCTTGCAAAATCGATTGACGAATCCACCAGACAGCGTACGAAATGAATTTGAACCCACGCGTTTCATCAAAACGTTGTGCTGCTTTTATAAGTCCAAGGTTTCCTTCGTTAATTAAATCGGGAAGAGTTAATCCTTGATTTTGATATTGTTTTGCTACCGATACTACGAAACGTAGGTTGGCTTTTGTTAATTTTTCTAAGGCTTTTTGATCCCCAGCTTTAATTTTTTGAGCTAATTCTACTTCTTCATCAGCGGTAATAAGATCAACTTTTCCAATTTCTTGTAAATATTTGTCTAATGATGCAGTTTCACGATTCGTTACCTGCTTGGTGATTTTTAGTTGTCTCATGTTTTTGTCTCCTCTAATTTTAAGTGTACTGACTGTTATACGTACGAAGATGTTTAAAAGTTACAAAAAATTAGCAAATAATTTATTTTAGTTGAATTCTAAGGTAATTTAATAGTGGGCATTGCCTTCGGCCCGGGCTGTCTGCTCTATCTTTTATTCCATTTCATTCCATTAAAGGATGCCGCGTCCATCCCTAATGCAAACAAAAGTCCTGTTTCAAATAAATGATACGTGATTTTAGTTAATTAACCCCTTAGTAAACTAAGATGTGTTTACTCTTTTTTTTGCTTCTCGAGGAGGTTTAGCAATATTCGTTTGGATGATACGAGTGCGCATGAGGGATAGTAGCGAGCTACCGGAGTAGCTCGGATAGCCCGACGGCAGTAGTAGAAGGGTGACTACCAAGCTGCTGAATTTAGCCCCTTTTTTCTACTGGCGGCATGCCCAAATAAAAACAAAAATCCCGTTTCAAATTCATGAAACGGGACTTTTTATAAATAAACCTTTAGTAAACTAAGATCTGATTACTCTTTTCTTTCCTCACGTGGAGGTCTTGGTAAAAGTGCTTTTCTTGACACTTTTTCTTTTCTAGTTTTAGGATCCATACCTAAGTATTTCACTTCAAAAACGTCACCCATGTTCACTACATCCGAAACGTTTTCTGTGCGTTCCCACGCTAACTCAGATACGTGTAATAAAACTTCGTTTCCTGGAGCTGATGTATATTCTACAACGGCACCAAAATCTAGCATTTTGATTACTTTCACTTCGTAAGACTCATTCATTTGAGGCTTGAAAGTGATTGATTTAATTTTAGCCAATACTGCTTCAATTCCAGCAGGATCAGTTCCTAAAATTTCAATAACTCCTTCTTCAGTAATAGGATCTTCATTTATAACAATTGTAGTTCCTGTAGCTTTTTGTAATTCTTGAATCACTTTTCCACCAGGTCCTATCAATGCTCCAATGAAAGCATTAGGGATTCTTCTTGTAATAATTTTTGGAGCGTAAGTTTTAACATCTTCTTTTGGAGTTGCTAAAGTTTCGATTAGTTTTCCAAGGATATGCAAACGACCATCACGAGCTTGCGCTAATGCTGCTTCCATAATCTCATATTTCAAACCATCAATCTTGATGTCCATTTGACAAGCTGTAATACCTACAGATGTTCCAGTTACTTTAAAGTCCATATCTCCTAAGTGATCTTCATCACCAAGAATATCAGACAATACAGCGTAACGATCACCATCAGTAATCAATCCCATTGCAATTCCAGATACTGGACGAATCATTTGAATACCAGCATCCATTAATGATAATGTTCCAGCACAAACTGTTGCCATAGAAGATGAACCGTTTGATTCTAATACTTCAGATACTACACGAATTGTGTAAGGACAATCAGCAGGAATCATATTTTTCAACGCTCTTTGAGCTAAGTTTCCGTGACCTACTTCTCTTCTAGAAGTTCCTCTTAAGGGACGAGCTTCACCAGTTGAGAAAGGAGGGAAGTTATAGTGCAAGTAGAATTTTTCTTCGCCTTGCTCTGATGGAGAATCGATTTGGTTTGCTTCTCTAGAAGTTCCTAAAGTTGCAGTTGCCAATGCTTGAGTTTCTCCACGTGTAAACAATGCTGATCCGTGTACAGATGGTAAGTAATCTACTTCACACCAGATATCTCTGATTTCTGTAGTTTTTCTACCGTCTAAACGAGTTCCTAAATCTAAGGTTACGTTACGAACTGCTTCTTTGTTTGTTTTCTTGAAGTATTTAGAAACTAAATCTCCGTCTGCTGCCAATTCTTCTTCAGTAAACAACGCTTTTACTTCGTCTTTTACTGCTTCAAATGCTGCTGTACGTTCTTGTTTAGAAGAACCTTTGCTAGCAATAGCGTATATTTTATCGTAAGATGCTGCTTTTACTTTAGCATAAATTGCTTCATCTTCTCTTTCTCCTTCGTATGTACGAACTTCTTTTTTACCAAAAGCAGCTTGCAAACGCAATTGAGCCGAGATTTGGTTTTTGATGTGTTCGTGAGCAAATTTAATTGCTTCTAACATTTCAGCTTCTGAAATTTCTTTCATCTCACCTTCTACCATTGCGATAGAATCCATAGAAGCTCCAATCATCATATCGATGTCAGATAATGCTAATTGTGCACGGCTTGGGTTGATAATGAATTTTCCGTCGACACGACCTACTCTTGCTTCAGAGATTAATGTTTCGAAAGGAATGTCAGAAAGTGCTAATGCTGCTGACGCTGCTAAACCTGCTAACGCATCTGGCATAACATCTTCGTCATAAGACATTAACTGAATCATAACTTGCACTTCTGCATGGTAATCATCTGGGAAAAGTGGACGCAATACACGGTCAACTAAACGCATTGTTAATACTTCGCTATCGCTTGGACGCGCTTCTCTTTTGAAGAAACCTCCAGGGAAACGACCTGCTGCTGCAAATTTCTCACGGTAATCTACCGTCAAAGGTAAAAAGTCAATACCAGGACTTGCTTTTCTTGATGATACAACTGTTCCTAAGATTACAGTTTTACCAATTCTTACTACTACAGATCCATCAGCTTGTTTAGCTAAACGACCTGTCTCGATTGTGATGTTTCTGCCATCACCTAAATCGATACTTTCTACAAATAATTGTGGAATCATAAATTTAATTCTATAAGTTAAACATGGGTTCTAGTTGTGTTGTAGTTGTTGTGTGCGTAGTTAATGCCTAAAACCCAATGAAAAACCAAACTTTTTTTATTTGCCATTACTTCGTGTAATGGCTTTTTGTTATTTTACCCTTTGTAATGCCTTTTCGATAAAGGAATTAAATACTTAGTAAAACAGGGAACTTTAAAAACAAAAAGAGGCACTTACGCACCTCTTTTTTATATTGATTATTTTCTGATATTCAATACTTTGATAATCTCACGATATCTGTTAATCTCTTTCTTTTTCAAGTAATCCAAAAGTGATCTTCTTTTACCTACTAACAATACTAATGAACGCTCTGTATTATAATCGTGACGATTTTTTTTCAAGTGCTCAGTTAGGTGACTGATTCTGAAAGTAAACAAAGCGATTTGTGCTTCAGCTTTTCCAGTGTTAGTTTTTTCTCCGTGTTGTGCGAAGATTTCTTCTTTAATCTCTTTAGTTAAATACATTCCAATATTTGTTTAATGATTTTTATGTATGTCTAGCATCTATTGTTAGACGGGTGCAAAGATACTATTTATTTCTTATCAGACAAGTATATTTATTTAAATAGATTACCATAATACAATTGGAATTGTATGTTGTACTTTGTATGGTATTCCCATTGATTTAGCCGGAATCCATTTAGGGTATTTGGATAAAACTTTAACTACCTCTTCATTCATTCCGTATCCAATGCCTTTTATCACTTTAATGTTAGTGATTCTTCCATCTTTCTCAATAGTGAATTCTAGTACTATCCTACCTGACAAATTGATCAAGTTAGAATTATCGGTCCTTTTGATGTTTGATGCTAAGTAATTAGTAAAATGACTCATTCCTTTTGCAGGGATTGGTCGTGTTTGGAATTCTGTATAATTGTATTTCGTATCAGTCGAGTCTATACTTGTTCCGCTTTGAAACTGTCCAGATTTATAGATTTCCGTGAATTTAATGTTGTTTTTTTTACCTGTCCAAACGCTGTCACGCAATCCATTTACTATTTTACCAAAAAGTTGATTGTCCTTCTCTTCTAACGTATAGAGACCATTACCATCTATTACTCTGTGGTTTTTATTTTTATCCCAAAATTGATTGATTTTGTAGAGATTTTTTCTTTCTATTGGCTGATAAATATATTCCGCTTCTTGTTTTTTATTACCATCTTCATACCAAGAAAATTCTTTACCCTCAACGAATCCTTGTTTGTAAGTTGTCATAAGGTTTTTTATACCATTCTCATCAAAAAAAATAAAAAGCCCCTCTCTTTTTAATATATCTTTATCTGTCGAAGTTCCAGTCATACGCAGTACTCCTGATTTGTAGTAATCATTAATCACGTATAACTCTTTTTCAGTCCCATAGTCCCTAACAATTCGGTAGTAGTTATAATCTTCTTCTGTAGAGGTTTGACCTTGAGAGTCTAAATAAAACATTTTGCTGACAATTTTTGATGTTTGTGCAAATGAAAGTAGAGGAAGGAAAATAAAGACTGCTTTAAAAATATTTTTTATCATAATTTGATAGTTAAAAAACATTGATGGTATAAATATTTTAAAACAATTTTGCAACTTCTTGATTCACAAATTCTAAAAAGTGTTCGTCCTCGGCAGTGAAAGGATCAATAATATGGCTGTCAATATCAATTTGACCTACGTTTTTTCCGTCTACAAATAAGGGTACTACGATTTCGGACTTCACAGTGAAGCTACAAGCAATGTAATTGTCTTGCGCTGCTACGTCAGGTACTACAAAATTAGCGTTTGACTCTGCTACTTGACCACATATTCCTTTCCCAAATGGGATAACAGTATGATCTGTTTCAGCGCCTACATAAGGTCCTAGATGTAAAGTTTGTGTTTCGTGATTGGCAAAGTAGAATCCTACCCAGTTATAATATTCTATTTTCGAGTTCAGAAGTTGACAAATGGATAATAATTTTTCGTCTCTTGTTTTGGTGCTATTTGTTGTTATTGCCGTGACTTCTGGTTGTAAATCTATAAATGTCATTTTATTCTATTTTTTATACAAAAGTATTTAAACTCCCTATTATTATTTATATAAATTTGTTAAAAATTTACTTTGAAAAAATATATCCTTTTATATAAACCCTTTTTGTTATTCTTATCAAAGTTTTTTTTGAGTTATATAGCGTTAACCTTACTTTATCAGTTGTATTTGAATCAGTTTACTGTTAATGAAATTGATGCTATTACTGGTTTGGTAGCGCAGCATACGGGTCAATTAATGTCTATTTTCAAAGCAGACTTTCAGATATCAAGTAATACTAATGAGGATTTTTTAAGGCTGATGTACAATGGTAGTTACGTGGCACGAATGATTGAGGGCTGCAATGCAATAAGCATCCTAATTTTGTTTGTTTCTTTTGTTTTTTCTTTTTCAGGAAAAGTAAAAGTGACTTTGCTTTTTATTTTTTTAGGTAGCTGTTTGATTTATTTTTTAAATGTGATACGAATCGCTTTATTATGTGTTTTAATGTATCGTTATCCGGAGAAAGAGGGTTTACTACACGGTGTTTTATTTCCTGCGTTTATTTACGGAATCGTCTTTTTTTTATGGTTAATTTGGGTTAATAAATATGCTAGTTATGGTAAAAGCAATCCTTAGAAATAAAGCAAGATTTTTTGTAGGGCTCTTGCTGGTTGTTTTTCTCATGCTAATCCGAGCTTACGAGAGTGTACTTTTTTACGACCCGTTTTTGTCTTATTTTAAAAGTGATTATAAAGAGATACCGTTTCCAGAGTATGATTGGCTTCGTTTGTTCCTGGGTCTATTCTACCGGTACTCACTCAATTCGGTTTTATCATTAGGACTACTTTTTTTAATTTTTCAAAAAAATCAGCTAATCAAGTTTGCAGCTGTTCTGTACTTGTTGTTATTTGTTCTTTTTGCTTTTCTGTTTTTTCTGCTTATCAATTATTATGAGGGTCAAAGTAGCTGGTTACTTTTTTATGTTCGCAGATTTTTGATTCAGCCTATTTTTGGGCTGTTGTTCATCCCCGCTTTTTATTACCAAAAGCTTAATATGTAGTATTTTATTGGTATCTTTATAAGAATAAGTGTTATTTAATCATTTATTTTTATAGGTATGAAGATCATTAAAAATTCAGGTGAAATAGTTGATTTTGATGCAATAAAGCTTAGGGTCTCGCTAACAAAGTCAGGAGCCAGTAAAGGAGTGGTAGATGAAATATTAAATCAAATTAAAAAAGAATTATACGAAGGTATAACCACTAAAACAATTTATAAAAAAGCTTTTTCTCTCTTAAAAAAACAATCTAATTCTCACGCAGCAAGATACAATCTTCGCTCCGCTTTGCTTCTGCTAGGACCTGCTGGTTTTTTTTTCGAAAAGTATATCGCACGAATATTTCAGGCGGAAGGATGTGAAACGAAAATCAATATGATTCTGCAAGGTAAATGCGTTTCTCATGAGATTGATGTATTGTTCAAAAAAGAAGGGCAAATTGCAATGGTAGAGTGCAAGTTCCATGGAAGTGTAACTGCAGCTTCAGATGTGAAAGTTCCTTTGTATATTCATTCTAGATTTAACGATCTTAAAGTACTTCCGCATACTATTTTTTCTAACAATGATGTTATTAGTGAATGTTGGATTGCAACTAATAATAGATTTACGTCTGATGCAATAACCTATGCAGCTTGCGCAGGACTCAAATTACTAAGCTGGAACTACCCAAAAAATAATAATTTAAAAACTAAAAATGACAGGGACTGTCTCTATCCTGTAACTTGTTTAACTAAAATATCGCTAGCTGAAAAAGACAAACTATTGTTTCTCGATGTTATTTTAGTGAAGGAATTGCTTAGCAACAATAATGTACTTAAAAAAGTAGGATTAAGTGAAAATAGAATTAAAAGAGTATTAAAGGAAGCAGCAGAATTGTGTCGTTTTGTTTTTTAGGAAATAAATATGAAATCTAAATTACCAAATTATGAAAGTTATATTTTTGGGAGGAACAGGGACTGTAACAGGATCAAAAACTGTTTTACAGAGCGGTACCAATACTATTTTAATTGATTGTGGCCTATTTCAAGGAATAAAACCAATTCGGGAATTAAATTGGCAGCCACTGTCAGTCTTGCCGTCGACAATCGATTGTGTTTTGTTAACGCATGGACACCTAGATCACTGTGGGTGGTTGCCTTTGCTAGTTGATCAGGGATTTGAAGGTAAGATTTATTGCAGTAATCCTACGATGGCAATAGCAAAGTTGATTCTAATAGATAGTGCTAAAATTCAAGAGGATGAAGCAAAAAAGGCGAATAAGGAAAAGTACTCTAAGCATGATATCGCTAAACCGCTTTACACAGTAGCACAAGCTGAAAAAGTATTTGGGCTATTTCATGTTATCAAAACAAATGAAACAATACCACTTCTTGGTGGAGATATCTCGGCAAAATTTACAAACGCTGGTCATATTATTGGAGCCTGTACTATTGAGGTAAATTGTGAAAATAAAAAGCTTGTTTTTTCGGGAGACATAGGTCGCGACAATGATATACTGATGTTTCCGCCTACCAAGCCTAAAGATGCAACCTATGTTTTTCTAGAAAGTACGTACGGTGACCGACTTCATCCAGATACTAATGCTAAAGCAGAATTGGAAATCGAAATCAACAATGCAGTTAAAAAAGGAGGAACTGTAATTATACCAAGTTTTGCTGTAGAGCGTGCTCAAGGAGTAATGTACCTCTTATGGCAACTTAAATTAGAAGGCAAGATCCCGGATATACCCTATATCATTGATTCACCAATGGGTGTGAGTGCTTTTGATATATTTTTTAATAATAGTAATTGGCATAAAATTTCAGTTGCAGATTGTGTTGCTATGAGTAAAATGTTTTCCATGATTACTGATTTCAGGGATACGGTGGAAGTTATAGGGAGGAAAAAACCCAAAGTAGTCATTGCTGCTAGCGGAATGGTAACCGGAGGAAGGGTATTGAATTATTTAGAAGAATACATTAATAAGCCAGAAACTACCGTTATTTTAGTAGGCTATCAAGGTGAAGGAACTCGGGGTCGAAAATTGATTGAAGGAGCGGCAAACGTTAAAATCTATGGAAAGATATTTTCTGTGTTAGCGAGAGTGATAGAAATCAAAGGTTTATCAGCTCATGGAGATCAGAACGATTTGTTAAATTGGTTGTCAGATTTAAAAAGTAAGCCTTCAAAAGTTTTTATTGTTCACGGTGAAAACCAACCTGCTGATGAACTTCGTATTAAAATTATAGAGCGTTACGGTTTTGATTGTTGCGTTCCTCTTTTAGGTCAGGAATTTGAACTTTAAGTATTTTATTTCGGTTTTTAGAGCTAAAAAATGATTCAATTTTAGTTGTGTTTTGCGGATTAAAATTTCGCTTTCTATTAATATTTAAATTAATAGTTAATTAAAATCTAAAATATATCAATCTATTGTTCGTAAAGTAAATAATAACTACTTTCACGTTCAAAATATTTTAGCATAAATACACCCAGAAATGAACAATTTTGATTGGAAAAATTTAATAGATCCGCTTTTTTATATTCACTTTGATGTGAATGGTATTAAAATGGGTATTTACATCGTTTTATTTATTGTCTTTGCAGAGACAGGCCTATTTGCAGGTTTCTTTCTGCCAGGAGATAGTCTATTGTTTCTAGCTGGAATTTACAATCGCGAATTGATAGAAAATGTGCTGTTTATAGAAAGTTCTTTCATTAATGTAGTGTTGCTATCTTTGATGGTTGCACTAGCAGGAATTTTAGGAAACATAGTGGGGTACTGGTTTGGATCTAAAAGTGGGTATTATCTATACAATAAAGAGGACAGTTTTTGGTTTAAGAAGAAGTATTTAGTTCAATCTAAGGACTTTTTTGAAAAGCACGGAGGAAGAGCAATTATCTTTGCTAGATTTTTACCAATATTTAGAACTTTTGCACCTATAGTTGCGGGTATTGTTACAATGGACAAGAAAAAATTCATGTTTTATAACGTAGTGAGTTCTTTTTTATGGTCGTTTACATTAATTTTTGCCGGTCATTATCTGTATGGTTTTTTATTAAATAATTACGGGATTAATTTAAAAGAGCATATTGAGTTAATTGTTATCGCACTTGTTGTTCTTACATTATCTCCAGTATTACTTAAGTTCGCTAAGAAATCTCCTGAATCCATAGATTAGGAATTATATTTTTAACGCGACATCTATCTTCTAAATAAAAAATCCGTCTTACTAACAGTAAGACGGATTTTTTTATAATCAAAATGCTTAATTTTTACATCATTCCTGGCATACCACCACCCATTGGCATAGCTGAGCCTTCTTCTTTAATATCTATTAAAGCACATTCAGTAGTCAAGATCATTCCTGCAACCGAAGCAGCATTTTCTAAAGCTACACGTGTTACTTTTTTAGGATCAATAATTCCCGCTTTAAGCATATCAACATACTCATCAGTTTTAGCATTGTATCCAAAATCACCTGTTCCTTCGGCTACTTTTGCTACAACTACTGAGCCTTCAAGACCAGCGTTTTCAACAATAGTGCGTAATGGAGATTCAACTGCACGAGCTACAATTTGTATACCAGTAGCTTCATCAGCATTGTCAGATTTAATTGAAATCAAAGCAGCTTTAGCTCTTAAAAGTGCTACACCACCACCTGCAACAATACCTTCTTCCACAGCAGCGCGAGTTGCATGTAAAGCATCGTCTACTCTGTCTTTTTTCTCTTTCATTTCAACTTCAGATGCGGCTCCTACATATAAAACAGCAACACCACCAGCTAATTTAGCTAAACGCTCTTGTAATTTCTCCTTGTCATAATCAGAAGTTGTAGCTTCCATTTGACCTTTGATTTGGTTTACGCGATTTTTGATCATATCAGCTTCACCAGCGCCACTAACTACTGTAGTGTTATCTTTATCGATAGTTACTTTTTTACAAGTACCTAACATTTCTATAGTCGTGTTCTCTAAAGTATATCCTCTTTCTTCTGAAATCACTGTTCCCCCAGTTAAGATTGCGATATCTTCTAACATTGCTTTTCTTCTGTCTCCAAAGCCAGGTGCTTTGACAGCAGCGATTTTCAGAGCTCCACGAAGTTTGTTTACTACTAACGTAGATAATGCTTCTCCATCAACATCTTCAGCAATAATCAATAATGGTTTTCCTGATTGAGCAACTGGCTCAAGAACTGGAAGTAATTCTTTAAGAGAAGACACTTTTTTATCATACAATAAAATGTACGGATTTTCTAGTTCTACTTCCATCTTTTCTGAGTTAGTCACAAAGTAAGGAGATAGGTATCCTCTGTCAAATTGCATTCCTTCAACTACATCAACATAAGTGTCTGTACCTTTTGCTTCCTCAACAGTAATTACTCCTTCTTTTCCAACTTTGGCGAAGGCCTTGGCGATTAATTCACCTATGATTTCGTCATTGTTAGCAGAAATTGAAGCGATTTGTTTTATTTTATCAGAATCAGATCCAACTACTTTTGCTTGCTTAGCTAGGTCAGCAACAATAGCTTCAACAGCTTTGTCAATTCCTCTTTTTAAATCCATTGGGTTGGCTCCAGCAGCTACGTTTTTCAAACCTTCTTTTACAATCGCTTGTGCTAAGACAGTCGCAGTAGTTGTTCCGTCTCCAGCTAAATCATTTGTTTTAGAGGCTACTTCTTTAACCATTTGAGCTCCCATGTTTTCTAATGGGTCTTTTAATTCAATTTCTTTTGCAACAGAAACACCATCTTTAGTGACAGTTGGTCCTCCAAATGATTTTCCAATAATTACGTTACGTCCTTTAGGTCCTAAAGTAACTTTTACTGCATTTGCTAATGCATCAACTCCACGTTTTAATCCGTCGCGAGCTTCAATATCAAATTTTATATCTTTTGCCATTTTAATTTGTCATTGCGAGGAACGAAGCAATCTCGTCCTCATTGTTATTTATTCAATCTTAGTTTTTAAACGGGAAACAAAATTTTAGATTATTGCAAGAATATCATCTTCACGCATGATCAAATAATCTTTTCCTTCTAATTTTAATTCAGTTCCTGCGTATTTACCGTAAAGTACAGAGTCACCAATTTTTACTGTCATAGTGTGTTCTTTAGTTCCATTTCCTACAGCTACAACAGTACCTTTTTGTGGTTTTTCTTTGGCAGTGTCTGGAATAAAAATACCTGAGGCAGTTTTTGTTTCTGCGGCAACTGGTTCGATAAGAACTCTGTCTGAAAGCGGTTTAATGTTTAAAGCCATGATTTTATATTTTTAAATGTGTTTTTATAATCTTCTTTAGGGTTTCAGAAATTATGCCATACTAGTTTAGGTGACATATTTACCTATAAAAAATGCCAGCTTTGACAAGCTGGCATTTTTTATATTGTAAAGTATGAATTAATTAGCAGGAGTAGTTGCTGCTGGTGCATCTTGTGTTGGTGCTGCTGGTGCAGTAGCTTCTACATTATCAATGATTTTAGAATCGGTATCACTTAGAGTTCCAGTGAAGCTCAAAGTAGATAGTAAGATAAGCGCAATTAATATAGTTGCCAATGTCCAAGTACTTTTGTCTAAAAAGTCAGAGGTTTTTTGTACTCCTCCTATTTGTGTTGAACCACCTAATGAAGAGGAAAGACCACCACCTTTAGGGTTTTGAACCATAATTACTACGATCAATAGAAAACAAACTATTGTGATTAAAACTAAAAAAATTGAAAATGTGCTCATTGCTTAATTATTGTTTTGTTGTAAAATCTTAATATCCGATATACGGTCTGCAAAGAAACTACTTTTTTCTGGATATTTCAAAATTAATATTTCATAAGCTTGTATGGCTTTTTGATATTTTTTTTGCTCTAAATATACCTTTGCAAGTGTCTCAGTCATTAGGGACGAGTTGTCGTCCTTATTAATATCAAAATAGGCGGGAGAAGGAGTTCCGTTTTTTACAGGAGCAATCTTCGGGCTTGTTGCTATGAATTTATTGATTAGGGCTTCTTTTTTCTTTTTGACCTCGTCGATAATAGTACTTTTTGGTATTTCTACTTCTTCTTGGCTTCTAACAATAGGTTGGATTCGAGATAATTTTAACCATTCCTGAAAAGAGTGTTTTTCATTTTCAGCAAAATCGAGTGGACTCCCAATAGCTAGTTTTTCCTCAATATTTTTATTGGTTCCTTGAGTTGTGGACGAAGTAGCTTCTTTTATAGAGGATAGAATTGATTGCTCAAGCTTGTTGCTATTGCTTTCGTTTTCTTTTTTCGTTAAAATTTCTTCACTATCAATTACTGTGATATCAAATAATTCTTGTTTCTTTTTATCAAATAGTGCTTTCTGAATGGCAATGAAAGATGCTGAGCTTATAAAATCAAATAAAACACTCCTGTCTGTAGTGTGAGCAGCTGTAATTTTTAAGGCTATATTGTACCTAAAACTATTTTGATCATATAGTCCTTTTAGACGTAGAGCTCTTGCGCTCTGAAAATAAGGAAACTCATCTAACACTTTCTCCAATGCAACAGTCTGCAATTCAGAGATAGCATTGGGTTTGTTCATTAATTGAGTGTATTCCATTACATTCATGATAGCTTGTTCTTTTCCGTTTGGATTATTATTCTTTGTTATTAATTTAAATAGACTACTGACTATTTACCATTTAGCTAATGATTCATTGAATATGTCTTGAGTGATTCTGTCAAAAATTTCGTCTAGTGCTACATTTAATGAAGCTCCACTCAATTGAGTTGTTGCTGGGTAATCGTAGAAGAATTCAAATGTCTTTTCAAAGTTATCAGTCTCTTTATTCTTATTGGTAAATCGAACATTTATCCTAATTTTTAATCGGTTTTGAGAAGCTTGTTGATCTGCAGTTGCTGTCATCGGACTAATACGATAATCTACAATCTCACCTTCATAGGTCAAATCGGCTCCGTTTTTGGTTAAATTTAAATTCGTTTGATTTTGAATCAAATCCTGAAGTTGTAAGGTAAAAGTTCTATCAATTCCAGGTTCAACTAATTCAGCATTATTTTGGAAAAAATTTACCTGAAATGTACTAGCGTCAATTTTTCCTGTTCCTGTAAAATTATACACCCCACAGCTATTTAATAAAAATGAGGTTGTTATCAATAAAAGGCAATATATTTTTCTCATGTGAATTGTATAGCTTTAAAATTTTGGTTTTTACAAAGTAATAGATCAGTGGTTTTATAGATCGAACTGTTTGATTTTTCGGTACAAAGTTCGTTCAGAAATACCCAACTCATCCGCTGCTGCTTTTCGTTTGCCTTTGTTTTTTTCTAATGACTTTTTGATCATTTCGATTTCCTTTTGCTCTAAGCGCAAAACTTCTTCCTCCTCTATAGTTTCTGCAAAAAGATAATTATCTTCCTCTTCTTCATAGTTTTCATTATGTTGCGGACTCGCTATTACTCCCGTTCCTGGCTGTTCTTCAAAGTCTATTTCACTGTCATTCTCTTTTACACCGTAGATTTTCTGAATAAGGTTTGGGTTAATTTCTTGTGCCTTTGCAGCCCCGTTTTTCATCAATTCTAACGTTAGTTTCTTCAAATCATTCAAATCACTTTTCATGTCGAACAAAACCTTGTATAGAATGTCTCTTTCTGTGCTAAAGTCACTTTCTTCTTTTTTGTTTTTTATGACTGATGGAAGGTTGCTTCCTTCAGTTGGTAAATAGGAGTGAAGAGTGGCTCCCGTGATTTCGCGATTGGTCTCTAAAACTGATAGCTGTTCGGCTACGTTTCTTAATTGACGAATGTTTCCGCTCCAGCGAAATTTTTGTAATAACTGTACCGCACTATCCTCTAGTTTTAACGGGGGCATTTTATATTTGTGAGCAAAATCGGCTGCGAATTTTCTAAATAGTAAATGAATATCGTCTTTTCGATCTCTCAAAGGTGGAAGCAGAATGTCTACTGTACTTAAACGGTAATACAAATCCTCACGAAACTTCCCTTTTTCGATAGCATCAAATAAATTAACATTTGTAGCCGCTACTATTCTGACATCTGTTTTTTGAACTTGTGACGAACCCACCTTAATGAATTCTCCGTTTTCTAAAACACGCAACAATCGTACTTGAGTCGTCAACGGTAATTCACCCACTTCATCAAGAAATATTGTTCCTCCATCTGCAACTTCAAAATAGCCTTCACGGGTACTTGTTGCTCCTGTGAATGCTCCTTTTTCGTGACCAAATAGTTCACTGTCTATTGTTCCTTCAGGGATAGCTCCACAGTTTACAGCGATATATTTACCGTGTTTTCTGTGGGATAAAGAATGTATGATTTTTGGAATACTTTCCTTTCCTACACCACTTTCCCCAATTACTAAAACTGAAATATCAGTAGGAGCTACTTGAATTGCTTTTTCTATGGCACGATTTAGTTTTGGGTCATTCCCAATGATCTCAAATCGTTGTTTTATATTTTGGACTGTTTCCATATTTCAATGCGATGTAAAAGGCAGTTTGTAAAATTTGTTTACTAGAATCGATATCTTATTTAGATGTGTTAGTACTAGTATGAGATATTTCAACTTTTTTTTCGACTTTCTGTTTTGGAAAGTAGGTTCTTATAATAAAGAATGTGCCTCCAAATCCTGCAAGAAAAGTGACTAATGCGAGTAGTATTTGTTTTTTTGTCATGCTACTTTCAATTCTTAATTCATCTCACTCAATCCTACTGCCTCACCTTTTAGAGTTCCGCTAGTACAAGAGTTAATCTTCACATTTACAAAATCTCCTATTTTATAATTATCCTTTGGAAAAACAACGGTGATGCTTTGTGAATTTCTTCCTGAAAACTCTTCGGTCGATTTTTTAGAAACCTTCTCAACCAAAACCTCAACGGTTTGACCAATAAATTCCTCAGATCGTGCCCAAGCATGTTTTTGTTGCAAATCTACAATTTCTTGCAAACGCCTAGCTTTAGTTTCATCCGTTACGTCGTCTTCCATCTTTCTACCAGCTAGTGTTCCTGGACGTTCAGAGTAAGAGTACATATAACCAAAATTATATTTCACATATTCCATTAAGCTCAGCGTATCTTGATGGTCTTGCTCAGTTTCTGTTGGGAAACCAGCAATCATATCTTGAGATATTGAGCTATTAGGAATAATAGTTCTTATTTTATCGATCAAAGTCATGTATTCCTCACGAGTATGCAAGCGATTCATTTCTTTCAGAATTCGGTTACTACCAGATTGCACGGGTAGATGAATGTGCTTACATATATTATTGTGTTTTGCAATTACATGCAATACACTTTCATGCATATCTTGTGGATTAGAGGTAGAAAAGCGAATTCTCATTTTTGGAAAACCTACCGCTACCATTTCCAGCAGTTGATCAAAATCTACGGCGGTTGCTTTTTGCATTTCTGATGCAGTAGCAAAATCTTTTTTCAAACCACCTCCGTACCACAAGTAACTATCTACATTCTGACCTAAAAGAGTGATTTCTTTAAAACCTTTGTCCCACAAGTCCTGAATTTCTTTCATGATGCTTTGCGGCTCGCGACTACGTTCGCGACCTCTAGTAAAAGGTACGACACAAAAGGTGCACATGTTATCACAACCACGGGTTATAGATACTAATGCTGTAATTCCATTACTCATTAAGCGCACAGGAGAAATATCACCATATGTTTCATCTTTCGACAATATTACATTTATAGCGTCACGACCTTCTTCAACCTCTGCTAGTAAATTAGGTAAGTCTTTATAAGCATCTGGACCTACAACTAAATCGACAATTTTTTCTTCTTCAAGAAACTGACTCTTCAATCGCTCTGCCATGCAACCTAAAACGCCCACTTTCATTTTAGGGTTAATGCGTTTTACAGCGTTATATTTCTCTAATCTTTTGCGTACTGTTTGTTCAGCCTTGTCTCGAATCGAGCACGTATTTACCAAAACTAAATCGGCGTCCTCTAATGTCTGAGTGGTGTTGTATCCGTTCTCTGATAAAATAGAAGCCACAATTTCACTATCCGAAAAATTCATAGCGCAGCCGTAACTCTCAATGAATAGTTTTTTAGTGTTTCCTGATTTATTTTCTAAAACAAGCGCTTCCCCTTGTTTACCTTCTTCAATAATCTTTTCCATTATTTAATTTCAAAACGCAAAGATACAGCAATTCGATCTATTGTGACAAGATGTCAGACTAAGAATTAACAATGTTTTTGCTTTTTTTGTTTCCTTTCACTTTGTTTAAATCAAGATGTTTCTTGCATTGACGTTTAGGAAGAAATACTTTACCTCTTTTTTATCTCTCGATTACTATGCTTACAAATATTTTGTAGCTACACAGTAGATTTGGGTTGATGTAGTCATGGATATTTGAAGGAAAAGTTTTTTATAGTAAAGAAACGTTATTGTGATAATTGGTGTTTCAAAATATAAATGTAGAGTTTAAAATAACTTAACATCTAACTGGATTCTAGCAATTTTATTAGAAGGGTTCCACATTGCAGTTGCTGAAACTGGTAGTTGATAGTGAAATATTTCAATGTTTTTAGAGACGGTCATGCCTGTATTTACGATATCAAAAGAACTTTGAGCTTTAGTAGTGTATAGGTGTTTACTTCCGTTAATAGGAAAAGCAGCACCCATAAAGATATTTAGATTTGTCTTTTGATCTCTAATCAGTGGATAACTTAGTTCAACATAGGTAGAGTTTCTACTACGAAAGTAAGAACTACTATTGCGTTCGCGATCATTTAATCCACTGTACAGGAGTATGTCTGCTTCAATGCGTAAGGGAAAGGTTTTCGGGAAACGATAGGAGGTTCTTAAGTCAATGAGGTGTGTGGTAGTGTTTTTGTCATAGTTAAACACTCTTGGCGAGTTGATTCCTGTTGTATTGAATAGATCCCATAAACCGATAATAAAATTGTTTTTCTGATACTGAACGAAATAATTTATTTCAGTGTATTTTCCATCGAATCCTGCGCCACCCCATAAACCAGTTGTAAAGTTTTGTTTTTTACCTATGGTATAATGAATGTATCCAGTAGCGGTCATTCCGTCATTGATAACAAGTCCCCTCCATAAATGGCTAGTTCTGAGATTGACATTAAAGTCTAATCGAGAGATTTTTATTTTTTCTTTAGTGGTAGGAATTGTATCTGAAACTGTTTTTTTTTGGCCGTAACTAGGTAACCCTGTAACTAAAGTTACAACGGCGATTATAAATTTCTTCATGATTTTAGTTTATTTTAGAGCGAACTTTACGTAAGTATTAAGTAGCAAAAGGCGGCTAGACCAGCACCAATAATCGGCCCAAGGATTGGTACCCAAGCATAGTTCCAATCGCTATTTCCCTTCAAAAGCAAGGAATGTATAATTCTAGGACCTAGATCTCTAGCTGGATTTATTGCATAACCAGTTGTGCCTCCTAAACTTAGTCCAATAACCCATACTAATATGGCAACTGGTAAGGCGCCTAAAGACCCTAAACCTATTTTGGCGTCAGCAGCCGTTGCAATACTTAAATCTGGACCTGAGAGGTAGAAAATAACAAAAATAAGCACGAAGGTTCCAATGATTTCACTTATTAGATTAGAAGAGTAATTTCTTATTGCTGGACCAGTACTAAAACAGGCTAGCTTTGCACCGTCGTCATTTGTGGCAGCAAAATGATCTTTGTGAGATAGCCAGACTAGTAGTGCTCCAAGCATTGATCCTATTATTTGTGCGATAATATAGGTAGGGACAATGTTCCATTCAAATTTACCTATAAGTGCTAATCCCAAAGTAACAATGGGGTTGAGGTGAGCGCCACTTATGGGACCGGCAACTATAACTCCAACGAATACCGCAAATGCCCACCCCGTTGTGATTACAATCCACCCTGAATTATTTCCTTTCGTATCTTTAAGTACGACGTTAGCGACTACTCCGTTACCTAGTAATATCATTAGCATTGTTCCTATTATTTCTGCTGTAAATGGTGTCATATTTTACTTTTTTACTATTATACAGTTAATCTTCGATCCAATTAGATGCTCTTCCCACGGCTCTATCCCAGTTATGGACTAATTCATCTACTTTATCTCTTGACATTTTTGGATTAAACTCGCGGTCAATCGACCATTGTTGTTGCAAATCGTCTACGCTATTCCAGTATCCCACTGCAAGCCCAGCTAGATACGCTGCTCCTAGCGCGGTTGTCTCAAGTGTTTTAGGTCTAATTACTTTAAAATTAAATAAATCTGATTGAAATTGCATCAGCAAATTATTAGATACAGCTCCTCCATCAACTCGTAATTCCTTGCCTTTTTTTCCAAAATCGGCTTCCATTGCTTTTACCAAATCATATACTTGGTAAGCAATACCCTCAAGAGTGGCCCGAGCTATGTGGGCGTTGGTTGTGCCTCTTGTAATCCCTAAAATAGCACCTCTAGCGTATTGGTCCCAATACGGTGCGCCTAGACCGGTAAGTGCAGGAACGAAGTAAACACCACCATTGTCTTCTACTTTCAGTGCTAAGTTTTCAATTTCCTCTGCTGATTCTATCATTCTAGCACCATCACGCAGCCATTGGACAGCAGCGCCGCCTACAAAAACACTTCCTTCCAAGGCATAAGTTGTTTTACCATTAATTTTCCATGCGATAGTAGTTAGTAAATTATTTTTTGAATACACGGGTTTACTTCCTGTATTCATAAGCATGAAACATCCTGTTCCGTACGTATTTTTAACCATTCCGGGTTCAGTGCATAACTGACCAAAAAGTGCAGCTTGTTGATCTCCAGCAACTCCAGCAATAGGTATTTTTGTAGCAAACAGAGTGGTGCAAGTTTCTCCATATATCTCACTACTTTGCTTTATCTCTGGCAACATGGCTCTTGGAATGTCAAATAATTCTAATAACTCAGGGTCCCACTCTAAAGTATGAATGTTTAACAATAAGGTTCTGCTAGCATTACTAACATCTGTCATAAAGAGCCTGCTGCGACTAAGCTTCCAGATTAACCAGGTGTCTATAGTTCCAAAGCATAATTTTCCTTGTTCTGCTTTTTTGCGAGCACCGGGAACGTTATCCAAAATCCATTTAACTTTAGTTCCTGAAAAATAAGCATCTAAAACTAATCCAGTTTTTTTTTGAATCATATCAGCATGCCCTTTTGCTTTTAACTCATCGCAATATTTTGCAGTTCTACGATCTTGCCAAACGATAGCATTGTATATAGGCTCACTTGTTTCTCTGTCCCATACGATAGTAGTTTCTCTTTGATTTGTGATTCCTATTGCCGCGATTTGTTTTCCATTAATTCCTGTTTTCGCAATTACTTCGGCGGCAACACTTATTTGTGAGGACCATATCTCATTTGGATCATGTTCTACCCATCCTGGTTTAGGAAAAATTTGTTCGAATGGTTTTTGAGAAATCCTCACAATTTCTCCTGAGTGGTTAAATATAATTGCTCGTGAAGAGGTTGTTCCTTGGTCAAGAGCTAAGATAAATTTATTTTTCATGATTGGTAAGTTTTATGGGTTAGTTAGACTTATTGATATTCTGCTAAAAGAAATCCTTTTGCAAGTGTTTTAAATGTGGTTATTTGGTTTTCAACCCATTCATCATTGTGTCCAAGTTCTTTAGCAAGTTCTTTAGCAACTTTATCTGCTACAGCGACAGCCGCGCGTGCATCTAGGAATAATAGTCTTACTCTTCGGGATAATATGTCATCAATCGTTCTTGCCATCTCGTAGCGTATTGCCCACACAACCTCGGCCATGGTGTATTCGTAATCAGGATGTAGCTTTTCTTTTAATCTTGGATCTTCTTTTTGTAGCGCTATTATTTTTGGAATGTCTGTACCGTATATATACAAATGGTTTGCTCTATCCTGAGTGTTTGTTTTTAAATTACCGTGTATTGCTATATGTTCCGTTTTACATTCTTTTGTAGGTAGTTTTCCAACGGTAATAGCTTTGTCAATTATGTCTTCGGCTATTTTTCTATAGGTAGTCCATTTCCCCCCTGTTATTGTTATTAATCCAGTTTCTGAAACAATTATCTTGTGACTTCTAGAAACTTCTTTAGTACTTTTTCCCTCTTTTTCTGGTGCTGCAAGCGGTCTAAGCCCTGCAAAGACAGATAGCACATCAGCGCGCGTTGGTTTTTTAGCAAGAAAACGTTGCGCTGTTTCAAGGACAAACGCTATTTCTTTTTCTAATGCGATGGGTTCTAAACTGTGGCTTTTTATTAGTGTATCTGTTGTTCCTACAACAATCTTATCATGCCATGGTACAGCAAATAATACTCTGCCGTCACTTGTTTTAGGTATCATTAATGCATAATCGCTTGGTAGGAATGACTTGTCAAATACAAGATGAATTCCTTGACTGGGTACGATATATTTTTTGTAGACAGTGTCGTTTAGTTTCATAATTGCGTTAGTGAAAACTCCAGTTGCATTTATGATTACTTTCCCTTTGAGGTCAAACAGCTCTCCACTTTCTTGGTTTTTGACGCTAACTCCAGTGACGATGTTGTTGTTGTCTTTAATTAAATTTACAACTTTTGCGTAGTTTAAAAGACAAGCACCATGTTCGATTGCAGTTTGAGCAATATTAATTGCTAAGCGAGAATCGTCAAATTGTCCGTCTTGATAAATAACGCCGCTTACTAGTCCTTTTTGTTGAACTGTAGGGAGTAATTCAATTGTTTTTTTCTTCGAGATATATTCAGATTTTCCTAAACTTAATCTACCTGCAAGTAAATCGTAGATCTTAAGCCCAATCGTATAGAAATAACCACCCCACCAATTGTAATTTGGAATTACAAAAGATTGATTTTTAACAAGATGTGCTGCGTTTTTTGCCATCAACCCTCTTTCTTTTAATGCTTCTCTAACAAGTGATATATTGCCTTGTTCTAAATAACGAACACCACCATGAACTAATTTAGTACTTCTACTGGAGGTTCCTTTAGCAAAATCAACTGCTTCGACTAAAATAGTTTTATAGCCTCTACTCGCAGCATCAAGTGCAGTTCCTAATCCGCTAGCACCACCTCCTATGATGATTACGTCCCATTCAGGAGTTTGCTTTGCTTTTGTTAACTGTTCTGATAGTTTCATTATGTATAGTTTTTTCCGTTAAATACTTTCGAATTACAAATATAATGAAATTAAACGAAACCAAACGAAGTTATTGTATAAAATTTATTTTTGTATCTTTCGCTAATTAAATTCATATAAGTACTACGGGATGACTATAATTAACAGAAGACAAGAAGATATATTAAACGAATTAAACAAAAAAGGATATGTTAATGTTGTCGATTTGTGCGAGACGCACAATGTTTCAACTGTAACTATTCGAAAGGATCTAAATTTTTTAGAAAACGAGAAGCTGTTACATCGCACTCATGGAGGCGCAAGTAAACAGCCCATTTATGCATTTGAAAGAGATGCAAATGATAAGGAGGGTTTACAAGTAGAGCAAAAAAAGCAGATTGCAAATGAAGCGCTAAAATATATTAGTAATAATGATTATGTTATATTGGGTTCAGGATCGAACATTTATTATCTATCTCAAATTATTAAAGGTTTTACAAAGTTGACAGTTTTAACGCCCTCATTAAAAGTCGCATTGGAGCTTTGTCAAGAACCTAGCATAGACACCATTCAATTAGGTGGAGATATTCGAAACAGCTCCGCTTCTGCTGTGGGACCAATAGCGGAGTCGATATTAGGTCAGTTTTCATGCAATAAGCTGTTTTTAGGAACAGATGGAATACATCTTGAATTTGGCTTAAGTACATCAAATGCCCTTGAAGCACATTTAAATCAGGCTATGATTGATGTAGCTGAAAAAGTAGTAGTGTTAGCGGATTCCACTAAAATGAATATTAAAGGGTTTGGTAAAATATGTAATTTGAATAAAATAGATGTTTTAATCACTGATGCAGGAATTGATAATGAGACAAAAGCGAAACTAGAGGAAATCGGAATAGATGTTGTTATTGCTGGAAAAGAATAGAAGGTTATCCTATTATAAAGGAGTAATATATAGGTTTGTATTTTAAGTTTCGTTGTCGTTATTGATTGCGATATTGAAAGTAGCTTTTCAGATGAAAAATATTTTTAAAATTTGTAAAAGCCCTATATTTAAAAAAAACTTCTACTTTTGTTCCAGAAAAATAGAGCAATGGCAAAGAATTTAGTAATAGTTGAGTCCCCTGCAAAGGCAAAAACAATCGAGAAATTTCTAGGAAGTGATTACCAAGTGGAGTCAAGTTATGGGCATATTGCCGACTTGCCTTCAAAAGAAATAGGTGTTGACGTCGAGAATGGGTTTAAACCCAAATACGAAGTTTCTGCAGATAAAAAAGCACTAGTAACAAAATTAAAAGGTTTGGCAAAAAAAGCCGAAATGGTTTGGTTAGCAAGTGATGAGGACCGTGAGGGTGAGGCTATTTCTTGGCATTTAGCAGAAGAATTGAATCTAGATTCTAAGAAAACTAAGCGTATTGTTTTTCATGAGATTACTAAAAATGCCATTCTAAAAGCAATCGATAATCCACGTGAGATTGACTACAATTTAGTGAATGCACAACAAGCACGTCGTGTATTAGATCGATTAGTTGGTTATGAATTATCTCCCGTATTATGGAGAAAAATCAAAGGCGGACTATCAGCGGGGCGTGTACAATCTGTATCGGTTCGTTTGATTGTTGAGCGTGAGAGAGATATTCAAAATTTTAATGCAGTAGCAACTTATTCTGTTGTTGCTGAGTTTACAAACGAAGCAGGAAAATCGTTCAAAGCAAAATTACCCAAGAATTTCAACACTAAAAAAGAGGCAGAAGATTTTTTACACAAAAACGTAGGTTCTACATATAAAGTTTCGGATTTAGAAACGAAACCAACAAAAAAATCACCAACAGGTCCATTTACAACTTCAACTTTACAACAAGAGGCGGCAAGAAAATTGTATTTACCAGTAGGTATCACTATGCAATTAGCCCAACGTTTGTATGAAGCAGGATTAATCACTTACATGAGAACTGATAGTGTAAATCTATCGAAGGACGCTATGGAAGCGGCTCAAGCCGAAATTATTAAATCGTATGGTAAAGAATTTTCTAAACCAAGAACATTCACCAATAAAAGTAAAGGTGCTCAAGAGGCGCACGAGGCAATCCGTCCTACGGATATGTCACGTCACACGGTAAATATCGATCGAGATCAAGCGCGTTTGTATGATTTGATCTGGAAAAGAACATTGGCTTCACAAATGAGTGATGCGCAGTTAGAAAGAACAAACGTAAAAATTGAGGCTAATAATCATGAGGAGTTATTTACAGCTTCAGGTGAGGTGTTGCTTTTTGAAGGTTTCCTAAAAGTATATTTAGAAGGACACGATGATGATGAAGAGGAGCAGGAAGGAATGTTGCCTGCTTTGAAAGTGAATGAAAAATTATTGAATAATTACATCACAGCAACTGAAAGGTATTCTAGACCGCCAGCTCGCTACACTGAAGCTTCATTAGTTAAAAAGTTAGAGGAATTAGGTATTGGTCGTCCGTCTACTTATGCGCCTACAATTTCTACGATTATCAATAGAAATTATGTCGAAAAAGGAAATCTTGACGGTCAAGAGCGTAATTATACTCAACTTACTTTGCAAGCTAATAAATTAGGAGAGAAGTTGTTAAAGGAAAATACAGGCTCAGATAAAGGAAAATTAGTTCCTACAGATATCGGAACAATTGTTACTGATTTCTTGGTAAAGAATTTTGGGAATATTTTAGATTATAACTTTACTGCCAAGGTCGAGCAAGATTTTGATGAAATTGCCGAGGGAAATGTAGATTGGTCAGTAATGATGAAGGAGTTCTATGATCAGTTTCATCCGACGGTTAAAGATGTTGAAGCTAATGCAGAGAGAGAAAGTGGAGAACGTATTTTGGGTACTGATCCAGCATCGGGTAAACCAGTGTCTGTCCGTTTAGGGAAATTTGGTCCTATGGCTCAAATTGGTGATGCAGAAGACGAAGAGAAAAAATTTGCCAGTTTAATGAACGAGCAAAATATTGGTACGATTACGCTAGAAGAAGCGTTGAATTTATTTTTGTTACCCAAAAATTTAGGTGAATACAAAGAAGCTGAAGTAGAAGTTAGTAATGGTCGTTATGGCCCTTATATTCGACATGGAGCCGCTTTTATTTCTTTACCTCGAGGGGAGAACCCATTGGACGTAGATTTTAATCGTGCTATAGAGTTAATTGATGAAAAAGCACTTGCTGACGCTCCTATAGCTGTTTATAAAGGAGAAGGAGTTCAAAAAGGAACAGGACGTTTTGGTCCTTTTATCAAATGGGACGGTTTGTTTATCAATGTTAGTAAGAAATATAACTTTGATAATTTATCACAACAGGATATTGAGACCTTAATTGAAGATAAAATTCAAAAAAATATTGATAAAGTACTTCATAATTGGGAAGACGAAGGCATTTTAGTAGAAAAAGCACGTTGGGGACGCTCGGTTATTACTAAGGGTAAAATTAAAATTGAGTTAAGCAAAGATGTAGATGCAACAAAATTGACTTTGGAAGAGGTTCAAGAAATGATTGCTAAAAAAACGCCTGCTAAAAAAGTCGCAGCGAAAAAAGCACCTGCTAAAAAAGCCGCCGCAACCAAAAAACCAGCAGCTAAAAAAGCCGCTGTCAAAAAGAAGTAATACAAGCAAATAGACTAGATCTCGCCTTTTTTTAAATTTTAGAAAAGGCGATTAAAATATATACAATGGAATTTGATTTTCTATCCCCTCTGCAAAACGAATTTTTAGAGGTAGTTTATAAGCTTGACCCTCAACAATTAGGAAGCAAAATTGTTTTTCACACCAAAGATCATTTTCCAGATTTAAATAAAGTGACTATTGCTATTGTAGGCGTTCTAGATAATAGAGGTCACAGTATGGCAGCTTCAGTTGATTTGACAGCAGTGCGCCAAGAACTATATACAATGTTTCCTGGAAATTGGGATGCTTCTATAGCTGATCTAGGTGATATAGCAGCAGGAAATTCTATTGATGATTCCTATTTTGCCCTGAAAAAAATAGTTGCTCATCTTATAAAGAACAGAATAATACCTATCGTAATTGGTGGTTCGCAAGACCTAACTTATGGTTTGTATCGGGCCTATGATGAACTAGAGCAAATGGTGAATCTTGTTGCTATTGATAGTAAGTTTGATTTTGGTAAAGAAAATGAAAACGTTTCAGCGGGTTCTTATCTTACTAAAATTATTATTGATGAGCCTAATAATTTATTTAATTACTGTAACATAGGGTATCAAACGTACTATAACTCCCAAGAGGAAATTGATTTGATCGAAAAATTGTTTTTCGATGCCTATCGTTTAGGCGAAATTTCAAATAATTTAGCGCTTGCAGAACCTGTTTTTAGGGATGCTGATATTGTTAGCTTGGATTTGAACGCTATTAAATCTGCCGATTCTGGAAATTTTAGCTCTTTTGCTCCAAATGGATTTAATGGTAAAGAAATTTGCTCTTTAGCTAGATATGCTGGTATTAGTGATAAAGTATCCTCTTTTGGAATCTTTAATCATGATAGCTCTGCTCAAGAGGCACCTTTAATTGCTCAGATAATTTGGTATTTTATAGAAGGTTTCCATTATCGTTCTAATGAGTATCCTTTTGGAAGTAGAGAAAATTATATAAAATACATTGTTCCTTCTGAAGACGAAACGCTAGTGTTCTTCAAAAGCGATAAAACGGACAGATGGTGGATCGAAATACCATTTATTTCAAATGTTAATAATAAATTAAAAAGGAATACGTTATTACCATGTTCCTATGATGAATATTTAGGAGCGTGTAACCAAGAATTACCCGAAAGATGGTGGAAAGCACAGCGTAAAAATACGGTTTAACGCTTTTCTCTTCTGTGTTTAAATAATGAGCTAAAAGATACTCCTAATTCTTATGTAATTTGTGATAAAAAGGTATTTTAGCGGATAATTATGTATTTTACCGTATTTTTTTGCATTTTGTCGGTAAAATATTTTTTTTATAATTTATTTAACTCTAATTTTGGTTATGTTTTTAATTTAAGAAAAAAAGTATTGTTTTATTAATAAATTATAAATAGGTTTACAGACTTAAAAAATAATGAATATAACCCGAATTTTTATGAAGAAGTTCATTGCATTGATGGCAATTTTGACCTTATTGATTGGTTGTGGTAAATCAAGTGATAAAGGGGAATTAGTGGGTGTTAAAGGTCAAAAATGGAATCCTGAAAAACCTTATGGAATGACTCTTGTTCCAGGCGGTGCTTTTATTATGGGTAAGTCTGATGACGACGTTGCATCTATTCAAGATGCTCCTACGAAAACTGTTACCGTTCGTTCATTCTACATGGACGAAACAGAGATCACAAACAGTGAGTATCGTCAATTCGTAGAATGGGTTAAGGACTCAACAATGCGCGTTCGTTTAGCGATCATGGCAGACCTTAATGGTGCAACACCGGGAGACGGAAAAGGTACTAAAGGTGGTAGCATTGGTGATTTTGCATTCAATGATGCCGATCCTGAGAAAATGACTGCTTATGATAAGTACATGTATGACAATTATTACAGTATAGGTACTGCTGATGATCCGTATGCTGGTAGGAAATTGAATAAAAAAGTAAAACTTATAAAAGATCCAAAGTTATATCCTGACGAAGCTTATGTAGAGGTAATGGATTCAATGTACTTACCTATTGAGGCATCATACAATGGCTTAAGAACTATTGATGTTGATAAGTTAAAGTTTCGCTATTCTTGGATGGATATTCAAGCGGCTGCTAAAGCAAAAGTAGGAAAACGTAAAGATTTCATAAAGACGGAAGAGGTTAAGATATACCCTGATACTACTGTCTGGATCAAAGATTTTGCTTACTCGTACAATGAGCCTATGCACAATGATTATTTTTGGCACAAAGCGTATGGAGATTATCCGGTTGTGGGAGTACAATGGACTCAAGCAAAAGCATTTTGTGCTTGGAGAACATTAAACAAAAATACCTATATCAAAGCAAAAAAGAAAGGGCATGATTTGATCAACTCATTCAGGTTACCTACCGAGGCAGAATGGGAATACTCTGCGAGAGGTGGTCTGGAATCAGCTACTTATCCTTGGGGAGGGCCATACACTAAAAATGATAGAGGTTGTTTTCTAGCTAACTTTAAGCCAAGTAGAGGAGATTATGCAGCAGACCAAGCATTATATACTGTGGAAGCTAAATCATATGAGCCAAATGGTTACAACTTATATAACATGGCTGGTAATGTTTCTGAATGGACTGATTCATCTTACGATCCTAATGCTTACGAATACGTATCTACAATGAACCCAAACGTCTTAGATGCATCTAATAAACGCAAAGTGGTACGCGGTGGTTCTTGGAAAGATGTTTCGTACTTCTTACAAGTAAGTACAAGAGACTATGAATATGCAGACTCTGCAAGAAGCTATATTGGATTCAGAACCGTACAAGATTACATGGGAGTTCAAACTACTGGTAATGGGACTCGCGTAAAAACTAAATAAGAAACCCTACTTATATTTTTTTTTAAAAAAAAACCAAATCTAACAAATCAAAACTTAAGGAATTATGGCATTATTAGGAAAAAAAGCAATGAATTTTGCATACGGAATGGGAGCTGCAGTGGTTATTGTAGGAGCTCTTTTTAAAATCACTCACTTTGAATTAGGTCCTTTAACAGGTACTGTTATGCTATCAGTAGGATTGTTGACTGAGGCATTAATTTTCGCACTTTCTGCTTTCGAACCAGTAGATGACGAATTAGATTGGACTTTAGTGTATCCTGAATTAGCAAATGGAGTTAAAGGTCCTGCTAAAACAAAAGTAAAAGTAGAAACGCCTACAGATACTCAAGGGATGCTTTCTCAAAAACTAGACGCAATGTTGAAAGATGCTAAGATCGACGGAGAGCTTATGGCTAGCTTAGGAAATAGTATCAAGAATTTTGAATCTGCTGCTAAAGGAATTGCTCCCGCTGCCGACGGAATTGCTGCTACTAAAAAATACAGTGAAGAGTTGACAACAGCTGCTGCCCAAATGGAATCTTTGAATAGCTTGTATAAAATTCAATTGCAAAGTGCTTCAAGAAATGCTCAAATCAATGAAGAAGTTGCTGAGAATAACCTTAAATTAAAAGAGCAAATGCAATCTTTAACTACTAACTTGTCTTCTTTGAATGGCGTTTACGGTGGTATGTTATCTGCGATGAGTAACAAAGGATAATTAGTTTCGAACTATATTAAAAACAATAAACTAATTATTAGAAAATATGGCAGGAGGAAAACTAACCCCTAGACAGAAGATGATTAACCTAATGTACTTGGTTTTTATCGCTATGTTAGCAATGAATATGTCAAAAGAAGTTTTATCTGCTTTTGGTTTAATGAATGAAAAATTTGAAAGTTCAAACGAAACTTCAAAACTATCAAATGAGCAAATGTTAATGGCTCTTGATGCTAAAGCTGCTGAAGCTAAAGGTGAATTTGCGTTAGCAACTATCACCGCGCATAAAGTAGAAACGGCTACTAAACAATTTTACGATTATATTGGAACTTTGAAAACAGAAGTTTTAGCTGGATTTGAAGTAGACGCAGAGACTGGTAAGTTGCCTTATGAAGAAATGGACAAAGGTGATAACATCGATAGTTGGTTTCTTGGTGAAGGATATACAGCTAGAGGAAATGAAATCATCGCTACAATTAATAAGTATAAAGCAGACATGAAAGCGGCTGTTGGTACAGATAAAAAGTATGCTTCTATTTTATCTGAGATCGATCGTAAATTTGATGTATCAGATGTAAAAGATAGTGAAGGTGTAACTATTAAATATTTATCTTATCACTTTAAAGGTTTTCCTGCAGTAGCTTCGATAGCAAAATTATCTGCTTGGCAAAGTGATGTTAAAAAAGCAGAATCTGATGTATACAGTGCTGCCTTAGGTAAAGCGGCTGTTGCGGCGGCGTCGTATAGTAACTACCAAGCAATTGTGGTGTTAGATAAAAACGCTTATTTTCAAGGAGAAGCTGTTACTGGGAAAGTTGTTTTAGGTCGTTATGATGAAAATACAAAACCTACAAGTGTAACGGGAGCCAAATTAGATCCAGCAACGGGACAAGCTAAAATAGCTTTAACAGCAGGTGGAGTAGGTGAGCAGAGCATTGGTGGTCAATTTACTTTTGTAGAAGATGGTAAAACTATTCCGTTGAAATTCACAGGTAAATATGTTGTGGTACCAAGACCAAATTCAGCTACTATCGCAGCAGACAAAATGAACGTAGTGTATAGGGGTGTTGTTAACCCAATGTCTATCTCTTTCGCTGGTATAGCTGATAGTGATGTTAGTGCATCGGCACCAGGTTTAACTAAAGTTGGAAACGGTAAATACAACATGAGTCCACAAGGTGGTAACGAGGTTGTAATCAATGTTTCAGGTAAAATGGCTGACGGAAAAGTTGCAAATGATAAGAGAGTGTACAGAATAAAGGGAATTCCAGGTCCAACAGGAACAATTAGAGGTGAAACAGGAGTTGTAAAAGGTCCTAAATCTAATCTAGAAGTTGCTACTATTGGAGCGAAATTAGAAGACTTTGATTTTGAAGTAGGTTTAGATGTTGTAGGATTTAATTTTAAAATTGCAGGACAGCCTACAGTTGTTGTGCAAGGAAATAAACTTAATGCGCAATGTAAAGCAGTTCTTTCTAAAGCAGGAAGAGGTGATCAAGTGACTATTTCAGAAATAAAAACTAAATTAGTTGGTGCAGGTAGTTATTTATTACCTAGAACTGCTCCAGTTATTTTTGAATTACAATAATAAGGAAGTATCCGCAAGGTGTCTTCTATATTCTATAATCATACCATTATGAACGTAAGAAATTTTTTGATAGTTATTATTACTGTAACTACGAGTGTGGCTTCTTTTGCACAGTCTAATTTGCTTAATGCAAAAATACCTGAAGAAATTGGGTTGAAAACTGCTGCACAACTTATTTCAGACAATGATAAACCATTAGCTTATGGTTATGTTCATGACAGAGATGTTTTGATGGGTAAAATGACTTGGGAAATTATTGATCTTAGCGAAAAGATCAATTTCCCTTTGTATTTTCCTATCGATACAGCAAATATTGGTTCGGATAGAAGATCACTGTACGATGTTTTAACAAAAGCAATTCGTAATGGTGATATTAGTGAAGTGTACTCTGATAGTTATTTTAATACAAAAAAATCATTTAGAGATATTCAGGCATCATTATCAAGAATCGATACTACTGATGCTGGTAGAGAGCAGGTAAATGCAGGTCAACGAGTTTCGGAGGAATACATCATGAGGTCTGATTTGACTGCGCAGGATGTAACCCAATATAAGATAAAGGGGTATTGGTATTTTGATAAACGTCAAAGTGAGCTTAAATACCGTCTATTAGGAATTTGTCCTATTACTCCTGATGTTTATACAATGAACAGTGATGAAAAGGATTACATTGATTTATTTTGGATCTTTTTCCCTGCAGCTAGAGATGTGTTACATGAAGCAAAGTCTTTTAATGATAAAAACTCGGCCATGCCAATATCATTTGATCAGATTTTAAATTCTAGACATTTTAATAGCGTAATCTACAAAGAAGAAAACGTTTATGGAGATAGAGAAATCAAGGATTACATGAAAGACAATGCTCAAAGTCAATTATTAGAATCGGAACGTGTTAAAGAAAAAATCCGAAACTTTGAATCAGATATGTGGAACTACTAACATATGTAGCTACACAAAAAAAACTCTTACTTAACGGTAAGAGTTTTTTTGTTTTATAAAAGTACCTTTGTGTTTTAATTTATACTATGATAGATTTTATAATAGTTGGATCAGGATTGGCAGGTATTGCTTTTGCAGAAATGGCATTAGCAGATAATAAATCTATTGTTGTTTTTGATAACAATTCTCAAAACTCATCAAAAATAGCAGGAGGGTTATATAATCCAGTTATTTTAAAAAGGTTTAGTGAAGTTTGGCAAGCGCAAGAACAACTAGTTTTGATGCGTGATTTCTATCGAACTCTGGAAAATAAGTTAGAAGTTACTGTTGATTTTAAAACTCCTATTCTTAGAAAATTTTTTTCAATTGAAGAGCAGAATAATTGGTTTGCTGCTTCTGATAAACTTGCTCTAGCTCCTTTTCTATCTACTATTTTAGTAAACAAGAAGTATAGCGGAATTGATTCGCCTTATAACTATGGACAGGTGTTGCAGTCTGGTTATGTTGATACTGCGTTATTAGTTGAGCATTATAAAAAATATCTGCTTGAGAATTCGCTACTTTACAAAGATTCGTTTATGTACGAAGTTTTGGAAGTGACATCTACAGGTGTGAAGTATAATGATATCGAAGCGCGACACATTGTTTTTGCTGAAGGTTTTGGCATGCATAAGAATCCTTACTTTGATAATTTGCCACTTGATGGCACAAAGGGAGAGCTTTTTATTATTAGAGCTAAGGAACTACATTTAGACGTGATAGTAAATACAAGTGTTTTTATACTACCGTTAGGAAATGATTTATTTAAGGTTGGAGCTACTTACAATTGGCGTGATAAAACTGATTTACCTACTCAAGAGGGAAAAGAAGAATTAATGGAGAGAATCAAAGAAATTATTAAATGTGATTTTGAGATAGTGGAACACTTTGCAGGGGTTAGACCTACAGTAAAGGATAGAAGGCCACTTATTGGTACACACAAGGACTATGAAGCGGTACATATCTTGAATGGTTTAGGTACGCGTGGGGTCATGTTAGGTCCTGCTATGGCTAAAGCACTGTACGAATGGATACAATATAAAAATCCGCTTGACCCTGTAGTCGATATCAAGCGGTTTTATAAAAAAATGAGATAATGTTTTATTTCTTATCCCAATTCGGGTCATAGCTTACAAACATATTAATATATATGTTTCTCGCCCACCTTAAAACGTATGGGAATAGAATAATTAGGGCAATTATAATTGCTATAAAAGCAGTTTTTAATGAAGTCCCTAAAATAACGTAGGAGATTATAAATGCTGCAACCCCAGTTGCTACATTCAAACCGTAACTCACATACATGGCTCCGTAAAAAAACGAAGGTTCGATTTGATAAGTTAATCCGCAATGACTGCATTTTTCATGCATTTTTAGCGTGTTTGTCAAATTAAACGGATTTTTGTCTAAATACATGCTCTCATTCTGGCATTTAGGACAAGTTCCTGTTAAAATACTATTTAGTCTGGATCCTTTTTTTAACATTTGCAAAAATTTTAAACAAAGGTACGTTATTAGTAAATGTTCCAATGTAACAATAGTCACAATATATGCTTAATATACACAATTTATCGGTTTCTTTTGGAGGTACATATTTATTTGAAGAGGTTACTTTTCGATTAGGAGCCGGGGATAGAGTTGGTCTCGTAGGAAAAAATGGTGCAGGAAAGTCGACCATGCTTAAAATGTTAGCTAGAGATTTTGCTCCAGATTCAGGAGTGATCTCGCAAGAGAAAGATATTCGCATGGGGTTCTTGCGTCAAGACATTGATTTTGAACAAGGAAGAACCGTTTTGGAGGAGGCATATGAAGCTTTTACAGAAATTAAAATAGTAGAGAAAAAGCTGGAAGAAATAAATCACCAACTTGTTACTCGAACTGATTATGAAAGTGATGAATATTCTAAAATAATTGAAGATTTGTCTGATTTTACCCATCGATTTGAACTTTTAGGTGGATATAATTATGTAGGTGACACTGAGAAAATTCTTCTTGGTTTAGGATTTAAAAGAGAAGTGTTTAACAACCAAACAGAAACCTTTTCAGGTGGATGGAGAATGCGTATCGAATTAGCTAAATTGTTGCTACAGTCTAATGATGTGTTGCTATTGGATGAGCCTACCAATCACTTGGATATTGAAAGTATTATTTGGTTAGAAAGTTTCCTTCGTAATTATCCAGGAGTAGTTGTGATTGTTTCTCACGATAAGATGTTCTTGGATAATGTTACCAATAGAACGATCGAAATTTCGTTAGGGAAAGCGTACGATTTTAATAAGCCATATTCTCAATATTTAGAGTTACGTCATGAAATTCGCGAAAAGCAATTGGCAACTCAAAAAAACCAAGCAAAAAAAATTGAAGAGACAGAGAAATTAATTGAAAAATTTCGTGCCAAAGCATCCAAAGCTTCCATGGCGCAATCTTTAATTAAAAAACTAGATAAAGTAGAACGCATTGAGGTAGATGAAGATGATAATTCAGTGATGAATATCTCTTTTCCAGTATCTAAAGAACCTGGTAAAGTGGTTGTCGAGGCAGATCATGTTACTAAAGCCTATGGTGATAATGTCATTCTAAAAGATATCGATTTGTTAGTAGAACGCGGTAGTAAAATTGCTTTCGTTGGTCAAAACGGACAAGGGAAATCGACTTTTATAAAAGCAATTGTTAACGAATTTGAATACAGTGGTACTATAAAATTAGGGCACAATGTGCAACTAGGCTATTTTGCTCAAAATCAAGCTGAATATCTTGATGGCGAAATTACTTTGCTTCAAACCATGGAAGATGCTGCTACAGACACGAATCGTTCTAAGGTAAGAGACATGTTAGGATCTTTCCTTTTTAGAGGTGACGATGTCGAGAAAAAGGTTAAGGTTTTGTCGGGAGGAGAGCGTAACCGATTAGCACTTTGTAAGTTGTTGTTGCAACCTATCAATGTGTTGTTGATGGATGAACCTACCAATCACTTGGACATCAAGTCTAAGAATGTTTTAAAAGCAGCATTGCAAAAATTTGGTGGAACCTTATTACTTGTTTCTCACGATAGAGATTTCTTGCAAGGTATGTCTAACATTGTGTATGAATTCAAAGATCAAAAAATTAGAGAGTACCTTGGCGATATTAACTATTTCTTGGAACAACGTAACATGGAAAACATGCGCGAAGTAGAGAAAAAAGATCTTGCTAAAGCGGCTGCTCCTAAAGAAAGTAATAAAGCCTCCTACGAAGATCAAAAGAAGGGTAAGTCCTTGCATAATAAGCTGAGCAAAATAGAAAGCCAAATCAAACAGTTAGAGAAGGATATTCAAAACGATGATAAAATGCTTGCGACTAATTACGATAAGCATATTGAAGACGCCGCTTTCTTTAAAGCGTACAACAAGAAAAAAGCCGAATTAGATAAATTACTACTAGATTGGGAAGTTGTTCAAGAAGAGATAGATACCATGTAGCTAATCCCGCTTTCCGTTTCAAGTCCTCTGCTGGTTGTTTGTTTTTCACAAGTCCCCACAAGAGCTTCTTTTAGTCGCTTTGTGACTCATGTAAAAACGAAACAACCAGCGTCCGGGCTTTACACTTTAATTGGGGCTATAAAACCAGCAACGATTTTTAATCCACTAGACCTATTTTTTTAGAATGAGTAATGGCCTCACTGCTATTTTTAAAATAGCAAACATCCACTCCTAAACTTTCTATATTTTCCAGAGTATTAGTCACCTTTGCTTTGCGGGTCTTACCAGTTTGTCTAATGTAAACGGCTTTGACTGTCAAAGGGAAAATTTTAGCGATGGCCTCGTATAAAAAAGGATCATGTTGCGAATCATCACCTATCAACACATATTTTAAGCTAGGATAGAACTCTAAGATATGTTTTATCTTATCAAATTTATGACCATGACCACCTCTGCCTGTCCATATAAAATCAAGTAAGCTTGTTTTTATATCTTTAAGTAGTAATACCGCTTTTGGAAGATGATGTAATTCAGTAAACTTTACTAGAAATCGGTAAAGATTCCATTCACTACTTGAAACATAAAAGAAGGCATTCCATTCTTCTGGTCCGTTTTTACCAGACAAACTTAGTGCCCTATAGTGCGCTGCAGCATCTTCAAATATTTTTCTCGATTCTACGTTTCTAGAAAGTAGGTGGTATATTTTTTTGAGTGGATTTAAAGTATAGGAAACAAGAAAGGTATCATCAACATCAGAAATGATTCCTAGTTTCCCCATTTTAGGCCTAATGTAAGATGCTCTACTTGTAATTGTTTGATTTTTGTATTCGATACTCACTTCATAATCTATCCACCCATAATCTAGCTGACTCAATGGGATGCAAAATTTGAAATAACCATCTTTTAGTGTTTTGGTGTATATTTTTACATTGTTATGAACTAGACATATAGTTGCATTTGGCCATGTCTTTAGTTGAAACAGTTTAATGATTGAGCGGGCATTCTTAAAATTTTTATCTAAGAAATCATAATCTGTTGCCTTTGTAGGGTTAAAAACATGCCCCATTACAATTAACTCTTGTTCATTAGCATAACCACGATATAATTTTAAAATAGGCTTCATTTATTATATTACTTTTGTAAGTGTGTTCCAATTTAAATTTTTTTAATTAAAAAAGAAGTATAATAATGAAAAAGAATGTCATGATGATTGTTAATCCTGTTTCTGGAGCCATAGATAAAGCGGACTTCGTAACGGCAACAGAGCGATTTTCACATCAAGAAAATTTTAACTTCGTATCCTATGAAACATCGGGTATGGATGATGCTTCTCAAATTAGAGCACTTTTTAACCAGTACAAACCAGAGCGCATTATCATTGCAGGTGGTGATGGTACCATTAAGTTGGCAGCTGATGCGCTAGAGAACGAAGAGGTTATTTTCGGGATACTATCTGCAGGATCAGCAAATGGTTTAGCTACTGATTTAGGCTTGCCAAAAGACTTAGAAGAGTCACTTGCTATAGCATTTAAAAATAATTTCATTTCGATTGATACCATTTTAATAAATGGAAATAAAAGTCTTCACTTGAGCGATTTGGGACTAAATGCTCTTTTGATAAAAAATTATGAGCATAGTGCAGTTCGAGGAAAGCTTGGATATGCTATGCAAGCAATTAATACACTAATTGAGGATGACGAGCCCTTTCATGCTGTGATAACGGTCAATGGCGAACAAATAGAGTGTGATGCGAGGATGATCGTTATTGCTAATTCTCAAAAATACGGGACTGGAGTGGTAATTAATCCCTACGGATTGATGAATGATGGTCTTTTTGAATTAATTATTTTGAAAAACTTGGACTTACTGGTTTTAGGTAAAATTATTACCGGAAATATGCCCATGGATACAGACGATGTTCTAATTATTTCTACAGATAAAGCTACAATTGAAACAAATGTCCCAGTAAATTTTCAAATAGATGGAGAGTATTGTGGATCTGAGATGAAATTAGATATTGCAGTTTCTTCAAAAAAAATCAAGGTAGCAATACCTTAGTCTTTTCTCAAGACTCTTTGTAGGGGTTCCGTTGTTGCCACTCTATTTTCGGTTCAAAAAAGCGGAACGTTTTAGAAACAAACAAATTTATAAAGAAATTACTGTGTTGCATTAGGCCGTACATTGCAATTGGTTTTGCTCCTACAGAACTTTTTATTTCCAGCGCAGTTCGTGCAAAAATTATCTTTTTATATCCCTTATTGATAGAGTAGGCAATCATGTCGTACAGCATGTTTAAGTATAGCATTTTTTCCCTTTGATACTTTTCATCATAACCTAGAAAATAAGTATCAATATCATTTCCATTCTTGATTAATGTATTAAAGCCTATTAATTCCTCTTCGATAAAATAGCCATAAAACAAGAACTGATCTTTTAGTGAATATTTAAAAGTCTCAAAATGGTTGTCAGGCAGGTAAAAGGTGTTAAACGGGGCGTTTTTAGCAACGTTCATGTACAATTCATAGATTCTAGAATGGTACTTGGTTATTTCCTCTAGTGGTAATTTTCTTTTAGAAATGCCATCAGCCTTTTTTCGGGCTCTTTTGTACTGATCTCTGTATTTCTTATTTAAGGAAGTTATATAATCATCAAATGTTATAAAACTTTCCTTAATGGTAAAGACCATATTGGGCTGAGTGGAGAATTTAAAAAACTTCTTAAAATTAGTTGCCGTAGCAAACGTTATTTCATTTTCAGAGAAATCTTTAAAAATGGTAAGATGGGTTTTTAATCCTTTTGCTATAAATAAGTGCTTCAAAGCTACTGCTGCTTGCTTCAGAATATGTAATCCATCAGCTGTTGAAAGTTGGTTACTAAAGCAATAACCGTTTTGTCCAGTAAGCATGTTGTTTCCAATGACTAGTACTTTTGAGCTAAGGTTCTTAAAAACAAAATTTCTGACAATTGTTCTTAAATGAGTATCTCTTTCTCCAAACGAATTAAGGTCACTTAGGTTAATAAATTGTGACAGTGCTACACCTACCAATTTGTTTTCCTGAAAAACACCAATAAAGTGGCTATGCATATTAGTTGGCGCTGATTTCTCTGCGATTCCCAAATACGCTACAGATAGGAATATGTTACGCGCTGCAATGCTATCCCATGTATTGGGAAGTTGTGATACTGAAGAATAAATTTGGAACGAGTAGGAGTCAGTCAATTGATAAGGACGTTAATATGCTACAAAATTAATATATAAAGTTAAAACTTGGGGTGATTCATTCATTTTTAATTATTTTTATTAAAATTAAAAATTATGGAAAAGTATACAGAAGAGACAGCATTACCATTTTTAGAACCTCTAGATGATTGGTGTTTTAATAATGATGGTATCGAGAAGAAATTTGTATTTGACAATTTTATTCAAGCAATGGGCTTTATGGTTCGGGTAGGAATAGTAGCTGAAAAGCAAGGCCATCATCCCGAAATGTTTAACGTTTATAATAAAGTAAATTTAAGATTGTCTACACACGATGCAGATGGTTTGACCAAAAAAGACTTTGATTTGGCATCAGCCATCGAAAAGTTAGATTAAACAAAATTGACTCAAACACAATAAAATTATATAAATTACAGGTTTTAAGGTTTTTAACTTTCTCTCAATTGAATACTTGAGGTTAACTTTAGATCATTGTAACGCTATGTACTAATCACTGATTGTAAGAAAAATATATTTAAATACGGTATAACAGTGTAGTTCGTCGATTTTATTTGTTGATTATCTACATACTAGGTACTTTTATGGTGTAGAAATTAAACAATCGAACCCATGAAAAATATCTTTACCCTTTTATTTACAGTTTTAGCTTCTGTTACGATGTTAGCTGATGTATCGGTTTCTGATAAAGCAGTTTTATTGAAAATTTACAAATCAACTAATGGAGAGAATTGGAAGACCAAGTGGGATTTAAACGCTCCTGTTTCATCATGGTTTGGTGTTAAGGTAGAAGGAGATAAAGTAATCTCAATTAACCTATCAGATAATAATTTGTCTGGAAAAATACCTGCTGAGATTAGTAACTTAGTAAGTCTAGAAGAGTTGAATCTACACAAAAATAATTTAGAAGGTGTTATTCCTACTTCAATAGAAAATCTTAAACAATTAAGAATCCTTAATTTATCTTTTAATCAACTTTCAGGTACTATCCCTTCTGAGATTGGAGAAATGACTAGTTTGAAGAATTTAGAATTGTACATGAATAGATTAGCGGGCCAGTTACCTGTATCTATCGGAAAATTACAAAATTTAGAAACTTTAGCTTTGTTTAACAATGAGCTTGAAGGAGAAATTCCAAATGAATTATTTGAAGCTGCAACGCTTAAAATTGTATTATTAAATAGTAACAAATTAACAGGGAAGCTAAGTGCTGATGTTTCAAAACTAAGTAAATTAGAAAATCTAAGTTTGTTTGAAAATAATTTAGAGGGTCAAGTACCATTTGACTTAGAGAAATTAAGAAATCTAAAAGAAATGAATATATCATACAATATGTTCAGCGGATTAGTTTCAAGAAAATTAGCAGTTTTAGATACTTTAAATTTGACTATGTTTAATGATAGAGGAGTAGCAGTGTTGATGGATATTAATATTGATATTGAAAGACCTTTAGTTTCAGAAGATTAAATTTTTTTTTTGATGGTGGATGATAAAGTGTATGATTGGTTATTAAATGATTTGTTGCCACCTAAAATAGAGTTAGTTAGAATAAAATTAGTTTAGTTTAGTTGAAGCCTGTGAAAAGATATTTTTACAGGCTTTTTTATTTTTTATTTGAATGAGATCTGTCGTTGCCTCCGTTAAAAGGAGAATTAGGCATGTCGTCTACACTAGAGATACTTAGATATAATACCTATTAAACCTATTTTGATGTAAAGTAGCGGTAACTTACTGATAATAAACTTAAATTGTGAATACTTAAATCATCTTAAATGAGTATTTTACAATTTAGTATTCTTTTCGTATTTGCTCAAGTCTAGATTAAGAATGGCACCTATTCTGCTAAACTCTTCGTTGACCTTTGCATTCAAAATTAGTTGTTCATTTGTATTAGGATGATTAAAAATCAACTGATGCGCATGAAGCATCATTCCTTTTAAGTCATATTTCTCTAGCCATAATTTATTTTGCTTATTGCAGCCATGTGGTCTACTTCCTAAAATGGGATGAAATATATGCTTGAAATGTTTTCTTAATTGGTGCATACGCCCTGTTTCGGGAATTGCTTCGACCAAGCAATATCTAGAGGTTGGTTTATTGTTAAATTCTAAGTCAATTTCTGTACTTTGTAATCTGTGAAAGTAGGTTATTGCATTTTGTTTAATTTCATCATCATTGATTAAATCATAATTGATCGTAAGTTCTGTGGGAGACCAACCACGTAAAATGGCTAAATATTTCTTTTCGACTTCGCGTGCGGCAAAACGGTTGTTCATGATTTTCAAGACTTCTTTATCCAATGCAAATAACAAAACTCCTGATGTTTTACGATCTAACCGATGAACAGGGAAAACGTGATGTCCTCCTATTTGATTTCGTAATTCTTGAATAGCATATACTTTTGCATCTCGTGCATAAAAAGATTTGTGCACCAACAATCCGCTCGGTTTGTTTATAGCAATGATATATTCGTCTTGATAAAGAATTTCTAACATGAGGCAAAAGTAAAAGAGAATTCGATTAAAATCATCTTTATATTTTTTTATTTCTAGTACTCTTTCTACAAATGATTTACTGTTGGAATTTTTACTGTGACGACAGAGAGAAACTAAGTTAGTATAACAATGTATAATAGGATGGGCTGAATGTACTAATCAAGTACATTAGAAATTATTTCAACAATACATTCAAGATTCAAAAGTGAATTTGTATCTTGTTCTTTTAAAATCAATTACACAAGGTACATATATTTATACACGTCTAATTTTATTTACTTTTCTGTTCGTTTTACTAGAAAAATTTTAATTATGAAAAAATCTTTAGCGCTCGTCATTGCAATTTTAGCTATTACAGCCTGCTCAAAAAATAAAGAAAAAAAAACTATTGCTATAACGGGAATTGATTCCACATTAAGGCCTGGTAACGATTTTTTTAAATATGTTAACGGCAAATGGTATGATTCGGTTCCGATACCTGCCTCGCAATCTGGAGTAGGGGCCTATATGTTTATGAATTATCCACAAAGAATGCGTCTACAAGGAATATTAGATAGTATTTCGCAAAGCAAAAATCCAGCTGGAAGTATAGCCGAAAAGGTTGGTGACTTTTATGCATCTGGGATGGATACTATTTCTATTGACAAACGTGGTTATACGCCTATTAAACCGCTACTTGCAAAGATTGATAAAATTAGTGATGTACCATCTTTGATGGATTTTGTAGCTAATGAAGTTAAAGTAGATAATGCTTCCATTATAGGTTTTGGAGTTTCTTCAGATGAGAAGAATAGTAGTATGAACATTGCTCAATTGTATCAAACCGGTTTAGGTTTGCCTGATAGAGACTATTATTTTAACTCAGATGCTTCAACTGTTGCTATACAGCAAGCGTATATAAAATACCTTACTACGTTATTTCAACAAACGGGCAGTACTGCTCAAGAAGCAAAACGTAATGCGACTATAGTATTTGATATAGACAAACAACTTGCTGCTGCACATAAAACAAAAGTTGCACTGCGAGATGTACAAGCAAATTATAATAAAATAGCTGTAAAAGATCTTGTAAAAAGACACACAAACATTGATTGGACTAGTTTCTTAAATAACTTAGGAGCTCAAACTGATTCAATCAATGTAGGTCAACCACAATATTATGATGGGCTAAATAAGCTCTTAAAAAGCGTACCAATTAGCGATTGGAAAGTTTACCTGAAAGCACATTCTTTAGTTAGATATGCAGATGATTTAAGCAAGCCATTTGTAGAAGCCTCGTTTGAGTATACCAAGGTGCTTTCTGGTCAGGCTGTTCAAAAAACGCGAGGTGAAAAAATGGCTAATGTTGTCGATAGCTATTTAGGTGAAGCGCTAGGTGAATTGTATGTAAAGAAATATTTTTCTGAAGATGCGAAAAAACGAATGTTGACTTTAGTAAATAATCTGCAAAAAGCATATGCCAAAAGAATTGACAATTTAGAATGGATGAGTCAAAGTACGAAGCAAAAAGCGAAGGAAAAATTGTTTGCCATTACTAAAAAAATAGGATATCCAGATAAGTGGCGAGACTATAGTAATGTGCGCGTAAGTAGAGATAAGTATTTTGAGAATATGGTTTCAGCAGCCACCGCTGCGTATCAATTTCAGTTGAAAAAATCAGGAAAACCAGTCGATAAGTCTGAGTGGTATACTACAACTCCAACAGTTACAGCCTATAACAACCCAACTGCAAATGAAATTGTTTTTCCGGCCGGGATTTTACAACCACCGTATTTTGATAACAATGCAGATGATGCTCTGAATTATGGAGGAATAGGAATGGTTATAGGTCACGAAATAACTCATACGTTTGATGATCAAGGGGCTCAATATGATAAAAATGGAAACTTAAAAAACTGGTGGACAAAAGAGGATTATGCGCAGTTTAAAGCAAGGATACAGCAGGTTACTGATCTGTATAGTACTTATACCGTTTTAGGAGATCTACACATTAATGGTGCGTTAACTGTTGGTGAAAACACCGCTGATATTGCTGGAATTGCCGTTGCTTATGATGCATTTAAAATGACTGAAGAAGGAAAAGGAAGCACGAAAATTGACGGTTTTACACCAGACCAAAGGTTTTTTATCTCCTTAGCGAAAATATGGAGAGTAAAAATGAAGGACGAATACCTGCGTTTGTGGATCAACAATAACCCACATTCTCCACCAAATTGGCGAGTTAATGGTCCGCTTATGAATACAACACCTTTTTATGATGCCTTTAATGTACAAGAAGGAGATAAAATGTTTTTACCGAAAAAAGATAGAATAACAATTTGGTAAGTTACATACACTAACTAGTTTTACTAAAAAACGCCCCAAAAAGTGTCTAACTTTTTGGGGTATTTTCATTAAATCCCTTGCTCAGTTTTTATTTTACCTAAAATCTAAAATTTTGGAAGTCTGTTAGTTTCTGATTTATAGTTTAAACAAAAAAAACACCAGCTTTTTCAAGTGGTGTTTTCTTAGTAGCGGGAACTGGACTCGAACCAGTGACCTTCGGGTTATGAGCCCGACGAGCTGCCTACTGCTCTATCCCGCGATGTGCGTTTGTAATCTCAATAAAATTAACTTAGTAGCGGGAACAGGACTCGAACCTGTGACCTTCGGGTTATGAGCCCGACGAGCTGCCTACTGCTCTATCCCGCGTTGTTTCGGGTGCAAAGATACAATCAATTTCTGCATTTTACAACATAAATTTTAAAAAATGTTTTATTTTATCTATTGACTTGATATGACTACCTTTGTGGCATAAATTATAGTAGAAATGTCACATAAAGCAGGTTTTGTAAATATCATAGGTAATCCAAACGTTGGGAAATCAACGCTAATGAATGCCTTTGTTGGAGAGAGATTGTCAATAATCACTTCAAAAGCACAAACAACACGTCATAGAATTTTAGGAATTGTAAACGGAGAAGATTTTCAAATGATCTTGTCAGACACGCCAGGAATCATCAAGCCCGCATACGAAATGCAAGAATCGATGATGAACTTTGTTAAATCGGCATTTGAAGATGCTGATATTCTGATTTACATGGTCGAAATAGGGGAGCAAGACCTAAAGGATGAAGCTTTTTTTAATAAAATCATCCATTCTAAAATCCCAGTATTATTATTATTAAATAAAATCGATAACTCTAATCAAGAACAGTTAGAGCAGCAGGTGGCTTTTTGGGCTGAAAAAGTACCTAATGCAGAGATTTACCCTATATCAGCTTTGAAAAATTTCAATGTACCTGAAGTTTTCCAACGTATCATTTCACTTTTACCTGAATCACCTGCTTATTATCCAAAGGATCAATTAACTGATAAGCCAGAACGTTTCTTTGTAAATGAAACAATTCGTGAAAAAATATTGTTGAACTACAGTAAGGAAATTCCTTATGCGGTAGAGATTGTTACTGAGGAGTTTTTTGAAGATGAAAAAATCATTCGCATTCGCTCCCTAATAATGGTCGAGCGAGAAACTCAAAAAGGAATTATCATTGGTCATAAAGGAGCTGCTCTGAAAAAAGTAGGTACTGAAGCCCGTGAGGATTTGGAGAAATTCTTTGGTAAACAAATCCATATCGAATTGGTGGTGAAGGTTAATAAAAACTGGAGAAGCAATGCTAATATGTTAAAACGCTTTGGCTACAATCAATAAAATGTAGTGCTAACTTTTTAGCTATTGTACTTATACAAGAAAACAGCATTCAAATTTTTATTGAATGCTGTTTTTTTTATTACCTTAACTTATCGTGATAAAAAACGGATTGTTATTCTAGTAAGCAAACGGCTGCGTTATAGGTGTATGGGCGTAACCCGCCAAAAAAAAGCGGGTCGAGCTATTAGTTGCAATCTTTTTTTTAGGCTGAGCAAAAGCCTTAAAAAAGGATTTTCACTGCTATCCCTTACGCTAAACAAGAAACAAAACAGCAATAGACTTTGCTTTCAAGAATCAGGAAGCAATGATTGTTTCAAATAAGTTTTCTAATTCTTTCATTTGACTATTTCCGTTGTGTCGTATTTGACGTGCAATAAAATAGAGCAAAAACCAAATAAAAACCATTAAACTAAGAACAATAAAATCAGTAGTTAGTGCATTTTTCAAGACGAAATCAGAATAAAGAATGCCTAGAAAAATTAAAAACACACCTGCTACTATAAAATGTAAAAACATAAAGAAAGTCCACAAAGTAGGATCAGGACCAAAGAGTCCGCGAATATGTGTTTCATTAGTATTAGGAGTTTCAAGTTCTAAGTGTAAGTGAGGGGAATAATATTTTTTGTGCACGCCAATTATGTACAACCACACGTGATTGCCGCTTATTTTAATTTTAAAACGATCGTCCTTACGACCTGCATAATCCTTGAATTTGTCTAACAATTCGTCTGTATTTCTAGGTACGTCTTTGTTAAAACGGAGTAGTAATCTAATTTCATTATCGACTTCCATAAATAAGTTAATCAGTTGTTAAACGAGTGTGAAAGTGCTAATATATCAAAAATATTGATATTCATGCTTTTTGCACTACCTTTGCCGAATATTTCAAAATAGAATTATGAATAACATTGTTGCGATAGTAGGAAGACCTAATGTGGGGAAATCAACCCTTTTCAATAGGCTGATACAAAGAAGAGAAGCTATTGTAGATTCAGTTTCTGGAGTTACCAGAGACAGAAACTACGGTAAAAGCGAGTGGAACGGAAAAGAGTTTTCTGTAATAGATACCGGAGGTTATATCCGCGGATCTGATGACGTTTTTGAGGGAGAAATCCGCAAGCAAGTAGAACTAGCGATTGATGAGGCTGATGTCATCATCTTTGTAGTTGATGTAGAGGAAGGAATCACTCCTATGGATGATACTGTAGCTAAGTTGTTGCGAAAGGTTAAAAAACCAGTTTTATTAGCAGTTAATAAGGTTGATAACGCTATGCGTGAGAAAGACGCAGTAGAGTTTTATAATCTAGGTTTAGGGGAGTACTATACATTTGCAAGTATTTCAGGAAGCGGAACAGGGGATTTATTGGATGCTTTAATTAAAGCTTTCCCAGAGAAACCAGAAGTAGAAGAGGCTTCTGATTTACCTCGTTTTGCAGTTGTCGGACGCCCTAATGCTGGGAAATCAAGTTTTATCAATGCCTTAATTGGTAAAGATCGTTATATAGTGACTGATATTGCGGGTACTACTCGTGATTCTATCGATACAAAATTCGACCGTTTTGGTTTTGAATTTAACTTGGTAGATACTGCAGGAATTCGTCGTAAAGCTAAAGTTAAGGAAGATTTAGAATTTTACTCTGTAATGCGTTCGGTACGTGCTATTGAGCACGCAGATATTTGTATCTTAATTATTGATGCAACTCGTGGATTTGAAGGTCAAGATCAAAGTATTTTTTGGTTGGCTGAAAAAAACCGTAAAGGAGTGGTAATCTTGGTAAACAAATGGGATTTAGTCGAGAAAGAGACTATGTCTACTAGAGATTACGAAGAGAAAATCAGACAAGAGCTAATGCCATTTACGGATGTGCCTATTCTTTTTGTATCTGCCTTAACAAAACAACGTTTATTAAAAGCATTAGAAGCTACGGTAAAAGTATATGAAAGTAGACAACAACGTATTGCTACTTCTAAATTCAACGAATACATGTTGAAAGTAATTGAAGCATACCCACCGCCAGCAACTAAAGGGAAGTATGTAAAAATTAAATATTGCATGCAGTTACCTACACCAACACCTCAGTTTGTGTTTTTTGCCAATATGCCACAATATGTAAAGGAACCGTACAAACGTTACCTTGAAAATAAAATTAGAGACAACTGGGATTTCTCAGGAGTTCCAATTGATATTTATATTAGAGAAAAATAAAAAAAATCCCGATGCGAATCGGGATTTTTTTAGTTTATAAAGAATGCTATTGGCAAGAAGTCTTCAAGACAATATCATATTTTGGATTGATAGGTTCGTTTGTTTGTGCTAAACGTTGCGAACCCGTATTTGCAGGGCACGCAATGTCATCTGTTGCATCGTAGATAATTGTTTTTCCTTTTGCAATTAATTCCTTAGGAACATAAATTTGAACTTTTGTTCTCGAATAGCCAAAAGGGTCATAACGAACATAATATCCATCTGAGTGTAAAGTCCAAGTCCCGCTAGGGACATCAGTGCGAGTAGCTGCCATTCCTGCTATGATGGCATACTTTTCCATCTCAGCAAAACTCGAATTACCTGATGCTACCATTTTTCTAATATTGTTTTCGGCTTCAAAGGCATCTTGGAGCGCATTTGGTAACTTTGATTTTGCTTGCTCCATTAGGCTTTTAGGTAAAACACCTAGCATCCCTCCTTCGAGTTTAGTGAGTTCTATAGGTGTAAGTAGTGCAACTGCTGTTAGTTTTACTTGTCCGCTATAATCAGCAAAACGAGCTCTTGCAATTATTGTCCATAATAAAACTTGAATGTCATTTTGCTGTATTTCAGGATGCTTTTCTGCACTTTTAAGTATGGCGATTACAATATCTTTTTGAGGGCCTAAAATAGGAGCATACATGTATCCGTCTCCTTTAGACGGCGCGTAAGTTCCTGCTTTCAAACAGTAACTTTTAGTGGTCATTTCATAGAAGCCTTCGCATAAAATATAACCACCTGTAGTTGCCTTAGGTAATAAATACAAAGGCTGGACATTTTTAACTACAATATCATTTGGGAATTTTGAGCCATTGCGGTCGACATCTTCAAATGAAGTTGTGATTGCTGCGGGCTTTTTAAGAACTTCAGTGAGTCCAAGCTTTTGCGAACCCAGTGCAGCACCTGCTTCTAAAACCTTTTGTTTCCATCCGCTAAATTGAGCATGTCCTATTGCATTACAAAACAGGAACAAAATGAAAGTTAAAGTGGTTGACTTCAAATTTTTCATAATTGGTTATTTTTTGTTTCTTCAAAGATAAAATAATATTGTTATGTTTGAAATTGAGGCTATTTACCAAATGGTTATCTTATTATTTGAAGTTTTTTTACTGCAGTAATGCCACACTATTATCCACAAAAAAAGCCGCTATACAGCAGCTTTTTTTTAAGTTTTATTCTATTTACCAGCCTCCGCCAGATCCTCCACCAGAGAATCCACCGCCGCCGAATCCGCCACCGAAGCCACCGCCTCCGCCAAATCCACCACCTGATGAACCTCCGCCGAAACCGCCACCTCCGCCGCCACGGCCAAGACTGCTTAGAATAATAACGTCAAGTAGGCTAGGGCCACCACCACCGCGATTGCCTGAGTTTCCACCACCACCTTTATTTCTTGATGCTAAGGCAATGATGATTACAATAATAATTATGAGAGGAAGAAAAGGAAAGTCTTTTTCTTTAGTCACTTTTCTTTGACCTTTATATTTTCCTTTAAATACGTCAAAAAGCGCATCTGTACCTTTATCTAATCCATTATAATAGCTTCCAGCTTTAAATTCTGGAATAATGATATTTCTAGTTATTTCTCCACCAATTCCGGCTGTTAAACGATCTTCAAGTCCGTAGCCAGGCGAGATCCATATTTTTCTTTCGGCTTTTGCTAGTAATATAAATACACCATTATCGTCCTTCTGTGTACCACCAATGCCCCATTCGTGTCCCCATTTTGGAGTAAGGATTCCTATGTCTTCTCCTTTTAAACTTTCGATAGTTACAATTACAATTTGGGTTGTGGTGGTATCAGCATATTTAATAAGTTTTTCCTCTAACTGTGTTTTCTCTGACGCACTAAGTACATTAGCATAATCGTAAACACTTGTTTGGAAATCGGGTTTTTTAGGTATTGTAAATTGTGCAAACCCTAAACTTGTGATAAAAAGACAAATTAGTAAGTGCAAAACGTACGTTGTATTCTTTTTTTGTAAAATCATATTATCCTTTAGATATTTCGTTTGATAATTCATTCGTGTCATCTGCAGACCACGGAAAATGTTTTTTCAACTCTTCACCAGCTCTTAAAATTCCGTCTATTAAGCCTTGCTTGAAATTGCCGTTTTTAAAGTGTGCTACCATAATGTCTTTAGTACTATCCCAAAAATCATTAGCAACAATATCGTTAATTCCTTGATCTCCACAAATTACAAAAGTTTTATCGGCTACAGCCAAATAAATTAAGACTCCGTTCTTTAACTGTGTTTCGTCCATTTTAAGTTCATTAAAAACTTCTAATGCGCGATCAAACGGATCTAGTTCTGTTGTTTTTTCAAGGTGTACTCTAATTTCTCCCGAGGTGTTTTTTTCAGCTACACGAATGGCTTCAACAATTTCTTGCTCGTCCTCTTGCGTTAAAAAATCTTCTACTTTAGACATGAGTTGCTTTTTAGGGGATTAGTATGCTTTTAAAATAGCAAACCATTAAGAAACAAGATTCATTATTTCTCAATAATCTGTATTCCTTAATGGTTTGCTAGCAATGTAAATTTACTATTTTTTTTAAAATTTTACTTCTACAGGTTTGTCAGCACCTTCAACTGAGTTGAAATATGCTTTTTCTTGGAAGCCAAACATTCCTGCAAAAATACTATTTGGAAACGTTTTGATGTGCGTATTGTATGGTTTTACAGATTCGTTAAAACGTGTTCTAGCGGTCAAAATTTGATTCTCTGTACTTGCTAATTCATCTTGTAATTTCAAAAAGTTTTGATTTGCTTTCAAATCAGGATAACGCTCTACTGAAACTAATAAACGGGATAAAGAGCTGCTTACACCGCTTTGCGCTTGATTGAATTGCGCTAATTGGTCTGCTGTAATATTAGTGGGGTCAATAGTTACTTGTGTAGCTTTAGCACGAGCTTCGATTACTGCAGTAAGAGTACTTTTTTCAAATTCTGCAGCACCTTTAACTGTGTTTACTAAATTTCCAATAAGGTCATTACGTCTTTGGTAAGCTGTTTGAACATCTCCCCACGATTGTTCTATGTTTTGATTTAGTTCAACAGCAGTGTTATTAATTCCTTTAACCCAGCTGTAGATTCCTATAATAACTACGGCGATAATAATCCACGGTAAAAACTTTTTCATGTTTGTTGTTTTTTAATTGATTTGTTATTTGATTGTTTGTAATGATGCAAGTTGTATTTAGATTACAACTCGTTTTTAATATTAGTTAATTGTGTTCTAATTGTTTCTAATTTCCGAATGATTTCAAACTTATCAAGGGTCTTCTTTTGACCTTCCTTCAAGTGTGTTTTTGCTCCTTCAAGTGTAAAACCTCTTTCTTTTACAAGATGATAAATCAGTTGCAAATTTGTGACATCCTCAGGAGTGAACATGCGGTTTCCCTTAGCATTCTTTTTTGGCTTAAGAATATCAAACTCACTGTCCCAAAAACGGATCAGCGAAGCGTTCACACCAAAAGCCTTGGCAACTTCGCCTATGCTGTAATACCTTTTGTCTTTAGAAAGTTCGATATGCATATTACTTTATTGATTTTTTGTTAATTAGATAACGAATAATATTTCCAACTGTTTTAATCAAGTGACTGATTCTCTTGATTGGCTTTCTTGGAAATTGCCACATACTCTACTGCTGATATGTTTCCGTAATAAAAGTTCAAAGGATTAACCACTTTTCCATTTTTATGCACTTCATAATGCAAATGTGGCGCTTCAGATCTCCCTGTACTTCCTACGAATCCTATAATATCTCCCCTCTTAATTCTTTGTCCCGGTTTGCAATTGTATTTGCTTAAATGGGCGTACAATGTTTCGTATCCATAACCGTGCCTTATTACAATATGATTTCCATAACCAGAGGCTCTGTCATTTGCTTCTGTTACAACTCCGTCACCTGTAGCGAAAATTGGAGTACCTTTTTTTGCTGTAAAGTCCATGCCTTCATGCATTTTCCTTGCTTTTGTAAAAGGATCCGTCCTATATCCAAAACCGGATGCCATGTGTTTCAAATTCTCATTTCTGACAGGCTGAATGGCAGGTATGGCAGATAGTAATTTGTTTTTCTCCTTTGCTAATTTTAAAATATAGTCTAGCGATTTAGATTGTATTGCCAACTCTTTTGTCAATATGTCAACTTTTTTAGTCGTGGTTAATACTAATTTCGAATTGTCATAGTCTTCTAATTCTCGGTATCTATTTGCATCAGTAAAACCAGCTTTGCGATCCTCCTCTGTAATAGGGGAGGTGTTAAAGTAGGTTCGATACAAGTTATTGTCACGATCTTCTACTGCCTGAATTACTACATTCAGTTGATCTATTTTTTTGTCCAGTACCGCGTAATTTAATTTCAAATTAGCGATTTCTCGCTCTTGCAATCTGTCTTTAGGTGTTTCAAAGTAAGGTGTGTTTAGTAAAACTACAAAACTCAGGACACCAAACAGTGCCGAAGCTACTAAAAACAAGACAACGAAGCCAAATTTCTTGCGTTTTTTCACTTTGATTTTGCGATATGCTAGATTTTCAGAGTCGTAATAATATTTTACTTTCGCCATATTTTAAAATACCCTATTTTTGTGCCCTATAAAAAGGTTAGTTGAACAAATTTAATAAATGTTTCATTCGTACCACTGCTTTTTTTATAATAATAATAATAAGGGCCTAATCCAGCTATTCGTTTCAAGTTCTCGTTTAGCAATCTTTTTTTCTAAGCTGTTGCAGGAGCTTCCTTTGGTCGCCCTGCACCATCAAGAAAAAAATAGATTGCCTAAACTCTAAGCTTTTCACTATTATCTGGGGCAAACAAAATAATAACCAAATAGTTAAAGTTGGTTTAAACGTTGAAAAATGTTAAACCTTGAACTTTAAACAAATCTTAATAAATGAAATCACAAGACATTCGAAAAGCATTTTTACAATTCTTTGAAAGCAAAGGACACTTAATCGTTCCCTCGGCACCTATAGTTCTTAAGGACGATCCCACTTTGATGTTCAATAACTCCGGTATGGCCCAGTTTAAAGAATATTTTTTAGGAAATGCAGTTCCAAAAAGTAATCGCATCACCGATACTCAAAAATGCCTTCGTGTTTCAGGTAAACATAATGACTTAGAGGACGTAGGTTTTGATACTTACCACCACACCATGTTTGAGATGCTTGGTAACTGGTCATTTGGTGATTATTTTAAAAAAGACGCTATTCCATGGGCTTGGGAATTTTTAACTGAGGTTTTAAAAATAGATAAAGACCGTCTGTACGTGTCTGTTTTTGAAGGAAACGAAGCCGAAAATGTTCCTTTTGATCAAGAAGCATTCGATATCTGGAAGCAGTTTGTTCCCGAAGATCGTATTGTTCTTGGGAATAAGAAGGACAACTTTTGGGAAATGGGTGACCAAGGACCATGCGGACCTTGTTCAGAAATACATATCGATATACGTACTAGCCAAGAGAGAGCAGCCGTTTCAGGTTTTAGCCTTGTCAATGCAGATCATCCTCAAGTAGTCGAAATTTGGAACAACGTTTTTATGGAATTTAACCGTAAAGCCGATGGATCATTAGAAAAATTACCAGCGCAACACGTAGATACCGGAATGGGATTTGAGCGTTTGTGTATGGCAATGCAAAGTGTAACGTCAAATTATGATACCGATGTTTTTACACCGCTGATTGCTAAAGTAGAGCAGATCACAGGATTGAAATATACTTCAAACGAAATTAAAAACGTTTCTGAAGAACAAAATAAAACCAATATCGCAATTCGTGTCATTGTAGATCACGTCCGTGCTGTAGCTTTCGCTATTGCTGATGGACAATTACCATCGAATACTGGAGCAGGTTATGTAATTCGTAGAATTTTACGTCGTGCTATTCGCTATGGTTTTACCTTTTTGGATACCAAAGAACCTTTTATCTTTCAATTGGTTGCTGTATTGGCTGATCAAATGGGCGAATTTTTCCCTGAAATTAGAAAACAACAAGCGTTGGTGACTAATGTTATTCGCGAAGAAGAGGCTTCTTTTTTAAGAACGTTGGACCAAGGATTACAATTGTTAGATAAAGTTATAGCTGAAACAAATGGTAAAGAGGTAAACGGCGCCAAAGCATTCGAACTCTACGATACTTTTGGTTTTCCAATCGATTTAACGGCTTTGATATTAAGAGAAAGAGGTTTCAGTTTAGATGAAGCTGGTTTTGAAAAAGCAATGCAAGAACAAAAATCACGTTCTCGCGCTGCCTCAGAGGTTTCTACTGATGACTGGAAAATTCTGGTTGAAGGTAATACCGAAACATTTGTTGGATACGACCAAGTAGAAAACGAAGTAAATATAACTCGTATTCGTAAAGTAGATTCTAAGAAAGATGGTGTTTTGTACCAAATCGTTTTAGACGCTACTCCTTTCTACCCTGAAGGTGGAGGACAAGTAGGGGATAAAGGAATTTTAGTTTCGGCAAACGAAACCATCGAAATTATTGATACTAAAAAGGAAAATAATTTGATTTTGCATTTTGCTAAGCAATTACCCGAAAATGTAAAAGCAAGTTTTGTTGCCAAAGTAGATACGGACTTAAGAGGATTGTCCTCTAAAAATCACTCGGCGACTCACTTAATGCATCTTGCGTTACGTACTATTTTAGGAACGCATGTTGAGCAAAAAGGATCGTTGGTAAATGCCAATAACTTGCGTTTTGACTTCTCGCATTTTTCAAAAGTAACAGACGAAGAATTACAACAAGTTGAGGATTTTGTTAATGCAAGAATTCAAGAGCAATTGCCATTAGTTGAAAGAAGAAGTATTCCTATTCAGCAGGCGTTAGACGAAGGTGCAATGGCATTGTTTGGCGAGAAGTATGGTGATAATGTGCGTGCTATCAAATTTGGTGATAGTATAGAATTGTGTGGAGGAATTCATGTAAACAACACAGGAGATATTTGGTCTTTTAAAATCGTCTCTGAAGGAGCGGTTGCTGCAGGTATTCGTCGTATCGAGGCAATTACAGCTGATGCCGTTAAAAAGTTTTATAGCGCACAAGAGTCGTTGTTAAGCGAAATAAAATCGACTTTAAAAAATCCACAAGATATTAGTAAAGCTGTTGTTGCCTTGCAAGAAGATAATGCGAAGTTAAAAAAACAGTTAGAAGTGATGTTGAAAGACAAAGCTAAAAAAATGAAAGGCGAATTGGCTCAAGAGATTCAACTTATAAATGGAGTTCAATTTTTGGCGAAACAAGTCGATTTAAGCCCAGAAGGAGTGAAAGACTTGGCTTATGAATTAGGGAATTTAGGGACAAATGTTTTTTTAGTTTTAGCAACAGCCGAGGAAGGAAAACCAATGCTGTCTTGTTACATCTCTAAAGAGTTAGTAGCGGATAAAAACTTAAACGCTGGACAAGTCGTTCGTGAATTAGGTAAGTTTATTCAAGGTGGAGGAGGCGGTCAGCCGTTCTTTGCAACTGCGGGCGGTAAAAATGCAGCTGGAATTCCGGAAGCGTTACTTAATGCAATTGATTTTGTGAAATAAATCATGAAGTTCAGAACGATTTAGATTTAAGGCATAGATTTTGTAACTTTGTACTAACTTATGGGGCCATTCTTTCTAGTTAATTGCGCCATGAAGGTTTTTTTTAAAAAAAATAAGCATATGAAGAGAATAATTAAAGTTTGTGTTTTATCGGTGATGTTGGTTCTTTTTTATTCTTGTGCGAATGATAAAAGTAATGACGCCAAATTATTGAGAAAGCTAATAGAAACTGTTGAGGATAGTTCTAAAGTCACTACTGTGCTTACTTATAAAGATAACGAAATTGTAAGTACTGATAATAGTAATGAACATGTTGATTATACTTATACTGATGGCTTAATTACTACAATCGTGAGTAAAAAGAAAAGTGATCAGTCACTAGTAAGTACTTCTTTTACGTATGATAAAGGTAAACTTGTTCAAGCTAAATCGTCTGATGGATCGGAGACAAATTATACTCATAGTGCTGATGGATCGGTAACCTATGAGCATTTTGCAAGTAACGACAAAGAAGGTCTAATAAAACAATTTCATGGCGTTCTTACTTTTGAAGAGGGAAACCTTGTTAAGGATAATAGGGTTTTAGATAATAGTGAAGTCAATTTAATAACTAAAATTGATGCGAGCTATGAATATGACACAAAGAATAATCCTTGGTTTAATATTAAGGCTTTTGATAAATTACTGATTTATAATGAGTTGATTTCGGTAAATAATAGTATGCTCAGCGTGATTGAAAACAACACTACAAATACTAAAGAGGATCAAATTATATCATCTGCAAAAATGCATAAAAGTATTTTTAAGTATGATAGTGATGATTATCCTAAAGAGCAAATCAGCGAAAACGCAAAAAGTAATTCAGGATATTTGAAATCTGAATATATTTACGAATAAAATTCAGCATAATTTTAATGCAATTTAGAACCCAAATACCCATTTCTCAAAGCAATCATTTAATTGATTACAACGTAAAGATGGTGTCTTTGGGTTCTTGCTTTGCAGAAAATATGTCCGCAAAGTTAGACTACTATCAATTTCAGAACTACTGCAATCCTTTTGGGATTATTTTTAATCCTAGTTCTATTGAGAAACTAATCGATCGCATAACAACGAAAAAGTACTATACTGAAAAAGATATTTTTTTTTACAATGAGCATTGGCATTGCTTTGAATTGCATTCGCAGTTCTCTAATCCAAATAAAGAACTGTTTCTAATTTCAATTAATGGATTAATTGACGTTACAAGGCAAAAAATAGAACAAGCTTCCCAGATTATTATTACTTATGGAACTGCTTGGATTTATAGATCACGTGAAAGTATGGAAATTGTTGCTAACTGTCATAAAGTACCGCAAAAGGAGTTCGATAAAGAGTTGCTTTCAGTCGCTTTGATTCAGGAAAGTATAACTAATACGATCGAGCTGATTCGTTCTATAAATCCTTCAGCCTCTTTTATTTTTACAATTTCTCCAGTACGCCATATAAAAGATGGTTTTGTACAAAATCAATTAAGTAAATCACATTTGTTTAGTGCTTTACATGATGTTTTACAAAAAAAGAATGACGGGGTTAGCTATTTTCCTAGCTACGAAATTATGATGGATGAGTTGCGAGATTATCGTTTCTATACGGAAGATATGTTGCATCCTAATCAAGTGGCAATTGATTATATTTGGGAACGGTTTGTGGATACTGCTATAAGTGCGCATTCGAAAGAAACGATGATAGAGATAGATTCAATTCAAAAATCTTTACAACATCGATCTTTCAACCCAAGTTCTGATAGTCATCAAAAATTTGAAATTAAATTACAAGCTAAAATAGCTAAAATGGTTTCGCAGTATTCATTTATGAAATTCTAACTATGTTAAAAAGATTCTTGATATTCATCGGTTTAATCGCCACGGTATTTTTACTTTTCAAGTTTTGTGATTTTAAAAAATCAGATGATTCCACTACTGTAGATAGCGCAGGCTTGATTCAGCAGCAAATACTTAATGTTGGAAAACTCATCGTTACTGAAGGTCATTTCTCTGAGGTAATAACATATAAAAATCAGGAGAAATATTTGATGGGAATGGTCACATTTGATAAAAAAGCTTTAGTTATCGTAAATGCAGATGTTACGGTTGCCTATGATTTACATCAAATGAAATATGATATAGATGAGGCGAATAAAACCATTTCTATAATTTATATTCCAAAAGAAGAGATTAAAATTAATCCCGATATTAAATTTTATGATGTAGAGCAAAGTAAATTAAATCCGTTTACAGGAGATGATTATAATAAAATTAATGCTTCGGTTAAGGCTAGCTTAGCGAAAAAGATTCAAAAATCTACACTGAAATCGAATGCCCAAAATAGATTAATTAGTGAATTGTCCCAGATATTGATTACTACTCGAAACCTAGGTTGGGTATTAAAGTACGATGGTAAAGTAATCGAAAGCGATTCAGAGCTTGGGAAGCAAATTAAGTTGTAAAGCGTTTCTATTATTAATTTAACAGTAAAGTGCTTTAACTGATAAATACTGATGTTGCATGATATAACCGCAAAATCGAGCTATCTATATATCGATTTTGCGGTTTTTTAATGACTTTGTCACACAATTAAGTTATTGAGCTAGTGTGAGACTTAAATTTTCATGCTGTTGCTTTCTCAAAAATTAAGTCCAAGCCTCCAGATATTAAATGGGCTACTTCTGGTCTTTTTATTTTTTGTTCCTCTAGATAAGTAACTACAAGGTCTAGTAATTGTGATTCGTTACGTTCGTTCAATAACTCAGCAATTTCTACCGAAAGTAACCAGTCTCTAGAGTGATTGTTTCGTAGGTTTTCAAATATTGGTGCTAGCGCAGCTTTCTTATCTTTTGTTTCACGAATGTTCCGTACTTGTTGGTAAAGTACTTCTAAATCATCTCGTTCTGCGGACTGTTGTGCTTTTATCGTTGTGCTTGAAGGCATATGAGTTATCAAATCAAAACTATTTACATCAGCTGGACCAGAATAAGCTGAAACCACTTTCTTGCCTACAGCCATGTCGTATACGCCCCAGTCCGGTTGGAACAATACAGTTTCGCCATGCGTTACCGTACAGTTTTTAAAGCGAATTAAAATAATTTCTCCCCTTAAGTTTCTTGAACCCGTTACAATTTCACCCTCAACAATAATTCCGCCTTCAAACTCTAGTTTTACCGTTTTAGATTCTAATATATCATAGGCATTCAAGTCTTTTGGACTCATATCTTCGATAGCAAGGTTGATGCCTTCTAGTTTTCCTATGGGACTACCAAAACCATCAGGATGTGTCAATGTTCCGTGACCAACTAATTCCTTTTCACGGTAAGCCAATGCTGTTTTACCTGTAGTTTGAATATAGATTGGTTTGCCATCTTGCGCAATAACATTGGTGAAAACGCCCGAAACTTGCAAGCCCGTACTCAATTCAATAGTTCCTAGTGCTGCTGAATCAATTAATTTTTCAACTCCGGATAGTCCGCCTGTCCTCAAAGCCATTTTATTTGCAAACTCCTCAAGAACTAAATTCAAATAAGCAAATGTTGGCGTAACATATAATTGGGGCTGCAATTTAGTAATGTCAAAACTTTGGTAAGCCGCAGAGATGTCATAGGGAATTTTCTTTACTTGATCGGTCATGCAATAGGCACTTTCACCAATAGAGGATAGTAATCCCGCACCATAAATCTTCGGATTATTTACGGTTCCTATTAAGCCATATTCCACAGTCCACCAGTGAAGGTTGCGTATTTGAGCCATTTCTGATAGTTCACCCATATTGTTTTGCAAGTCTTCAACTGCTTTTTCGGCGGCGTCAATCGTAGCTTGTGGCGTACCTTCGGCTTCTTTCACAATTGATAAAAGTCGGATTGCCTCATACATCTCGTAATCCTTGCTTGACGAAATCGCTTTACATCCTATTTCACCAAAACGGCGTAAATATTCGGCATATTCAGGATTGGCAATAATAGGCGCGTGCCCTGCACCCTCATGAATAATATCTGGAGCCGGTGTGTATTCAATATGTTCTAACTGACGAATATCTGATGCAATCACTAGAACGTTATAAGCCTGAAACTCCATAAAAGCGTTAGGCGGAATAAAGCCGTCTACAGCAACAGCAGCCCAACCTATCTCGGTCAAAATGCGGTTCATTCCGTACATACTTGGGATATTGTCTACCTCAATTCCAGTTTTTTTCAAGCCATCTAAGTACGAGCTGTGCGCCACTTGCGAAAGGTAATCTACGTTTTTACGCATTACATAGCGCCAAACCGCCTGATTAATAGGCGTGTAATCGCTATAATCCTGAGCTTTAATAAATTGCTTTAAATGTTTGGGTAATCGGTCTAATAAGGGATTACTTTCAATTGTTGCATTCATATCGAAAACGTTGTAGTTTAAGTTACAAAAGTACGAATTATAGAAGCCATTTCTCGCTTTTCATTACAAGTTTTTGTTCGCCCGTTTGTTTTTCCAAAGTTCCGGGAGGAGCTTCCTCCGGTCGCTCTGCCGCAACAGGAAAACAAAAAACGGCCTTCACAAAAAGCTTTCTATTGCAATCGGGGCTAGGAGAGTTGTGCTCAGAAGAATGATTTCTGCATAGTATGTCATTGTGAGTAACTATGCAATCACAAGAGCCAAAGAAATTTAATGATGTTATTTTATAGGATAGGAACTGTTTTTTACTAATTACGACCACACTAAAGGATTGTCTTCGTCGAATTTCATTTCGTGTGGCAGAAGGGGAATATTTACTGCATTTCCGAGAGTTCGGTTGGTAAAATGAAAATCCCGACTACAAAATGCAATCGGGAAATTAATAGTAATCTGTCAGCCTATATTAGGTGGATTGAACAGTTCATTGTTAAGAAGGTATAATGTTCTCTTCTTTTAGTTTAGCAAACAAATTAAAGAAAGATTCTCTTGTATCTTGATATTCGGTAAATCCTAATTTACGACTTTTAGACATATCTGTCATAACCTCTATCGGACGTCCCAAGTCAAGGTCTGTATGCCAAGGAGAAGCTAATTTGTTTAGATCAGACTCTACTAAGTTATATTTCTCAGCAATTTTTTTCCAAATAGCGTCATCATTTTGCATGATTTCTTCCAAATTACTATTGTTTTCCACAAAACCTTGATATTCAATACCGAAATATTCTGCTACTTGTTTCCATAACCAGCTCCAGCGAAATATATCACCATTAGCTACATTAAAGGCTTGATTTGCAGCTTCTGGTGTAGTGGCTGCCCAGACAAACTGCTTGGCTAATAGTTGCGCATCGGTCACATCAGAAATTCCATTCCACTGTGCTGCTGACCCTGGCCAAATGAAAGGAGTTCCTTTTTCTTTGCAGATACTTGCGTAAACTGCTAAAGTTGTTCCCATATTCATTAAGTTTCCAACAGCTTGCCCAATAACGGTGTGTGAACGATGAATACTCCAAGTAAAGCCGTCGCGGGTGGCTGCTGCAAAAATTCCGTCTTCCTGAGCATAGTAAAAATTGTCTAGTTTCAATCTAGGGTGTTCCTCTCTAACCGGAGTTTCAGGTAAAAATTCTTCTTGAGCATAAGCTTCAAATGGCCCTAAATAATGTTTCAATCCTGTAACTAAAGCAACGTGTTGTACTGACTTTTTTGGAGCTAATGCCTGTAACAGGTTGCGAACCATTGCACCGTTTACCTCAATGTTTTCTGCTTCTGTTTCCTTACGCATCCAAGCGGTGAAAAAAACGTGAGTGGGTTTCACCTCTCTTAAAGCTTCTGAAAGTGATTTTAGGTCTAGTAAATCTGCTTTGATATTTTTTAGTCCTTCTAACTTCACCTCAGAATTTCGGGTAATGCCATAGGTTGTCCAATTGTTCTTGAGCAATTCTTGCGCAAGATTATTTCCTGATATTCCACTCGCTCCAACAATTAATGCAATTTTGTTCATAATTAACTATTTTCTATTGTTTCAACTATTGAGCAAAATTATGTTACTTATATATGCTTATTGTTGATCTAAATCAAAAAAAACAGTTAATCAAATTAATGATTCTTGTGCACGTTTTTCTTAATTCTACTAATCGTTTCAGTGGTGAGACCAAGATAAGATGCGATGAGGTTTTGTGGTATGCGTTGCGAAATAAATGGATACATTTTTATTAATTGAAGGTATTTTTCTTCTGCAGTATAAGAATTGGAACTGATCAACCTTCTATCTTTTGTGATTAAGCTATTTTGATACACTATTCTAAAATACCGTTCCATAGCAGGTACTTCGATCAATAATTTTTCATAGTTAGAACGCGAAAGTAATAACACTTCGCTATCTTCAACAGCATCAATAGAAAGAATTGCTTTTTCCTCACAGATAAAGCTTTTAAAATCGGATACCCACCAGCCTTCCCATGCCAGTAAACTAATATGTTCTTGCCCCTTTTCATCTAAAGTATACGATTTTAAGACACCTTTAGATACGAAAGCTAAATTGTTGCAGTAATCACCTTCTTGAAGTAAAAATTGTTTTTTTCGTAGTTTTTTTATTTCAAAAAAAGCGGAGATCTCTTTTTTATCTTTATCTGATAATTTTACCTTTTCCTCAAGTTGTTGAAATAGTTTATGAAACATGGATTTTTGATTTGAAGCATTCTTATTCAACTTGCTGTTACATTTTGGTAATATCTGCTTGTAATTTGCCAAGACTAGTATTTTCAGGAATACGAAAATACGAATTAAAACGATAATTCCTCTAAAGACCTAAATACAATAAAACGAGTGTTACCAACTTGCTTTGATTTACGTATTTTTATTTATGACTAATGTGATGACGAAAAATAAGATTTGGATTACTTTCAGTAGTTGAGTTTATTTTGAAAAACATTATGGTTTAAGAGGCAAAGTAAAAATTCTAGCAGCCATTTCCCTCTTTTCATTACCAACGGGGCTCGGGGAGCAATGCAAGAAGATAATTGTAGTTATAATTTGTGTTTGATAAATTAGATAGAAATGTAATCACTCTATTTCAAAAAGCAATATTTGTGTTTTCTGTTTGTCAGAGAAATTATTATCAGATACAAAAAGTATAGATTGTTTGCCATTGGCTAATTTTGGACCAAAAGTGATTCCCTCAATATTATCTGTGAAAATGCCTAAATCATCCATGTTTAAAATTAATTTTTTAGGCGCTAATTTAAAGTCCTCCGTTTGCAATGATTTGACATTTGTTACATCAGTAGCTAAAGATAAATCACATAAATACACTTTTATAGTGCAAGCTAGTTTACCGGTTGAATAGGAGCGTTCTACAACTAATAATCTATTTTTGCCGTAATACTGAATAGCAGAGATTCCGTTTACAGCAAAACTTGTTTTTGGATTTGGTGCATGGGCGATAGGGTCTAATCGATATGCATATTGCGCGCTGTTTTGTCTGCTTTTGGTATCAAACTTATAAATTCTAATTAAGCCCCCTTTAGTTGTGCTCGCTTGAGTATCGTCCTCAAATAATGGTTCTTCAATATTTGTATATAGTTCAGTGAAATTTTTGTTAAATGTAATACCTTCTAATACGCCATTACTTCGCGGACCTCGCTCTTCCTTTTGCATGTTGAGGTTAGAAGGTAAATTATAAGTATTTAGGTAATTTCCTTCTATAGTTGCGGTTTGTAAAGAAGGGTTTTGGATAACGGCAAAATCTTTTGCAATAACACGAGCTCCTTCACTGCTCCATACCACAGATCGGGTTTTAGGGTTATATCGCATTTCCTCAGGATCAATGGAACTGTCCGGATATTTGTCCCAGTTAGCGTACTTTTGACCAGCTTCATTTTTTAGGGGAAAAACAGTTTGAAAATCAATTTGTTGCAAGGAATCTGCTGCTAATTGAATTTTTGCGGTATAAAAACGAGCGTCATTATAAATGGATCGATCATCGCAAATAAAATAGTATAAATCATTTTTAGCGTCGAAATCTATGCTGGATAACCCACCAACAACCGTTTTTTTGAATTCTTGATTAAATGGAATTTCAATGGTGTTGATGTATTTTAAAGTTGGCACTTCAGCAAGATTTTGTTTGCTGCTCGAGCACGATACTAACGCTAGGACACTAAAGAAAATAAGTAATTTGCGCATGCTATATTATTTTGAATTTAGGAGATCTCCTTTTTGGTCATTATCTCTAAAATAGTTTATTTTGTAATTAAACATCTCAGCCATGTTCTTGGCACGTAGTTTTGCTTCATCTGCAATAGGACCTTGATATAAAGTGTCTACGGTTTCGGTGAACAGTTTCATCCAGCGTTCAAAATGCGCTTTGTCAATTGGTAAATGTTTGTGCGGAGGAAAAGGGCTTCCCGAGTAAGTATGTACTTCCAGTAAAATAGTTTGCCAAAAGCGATACATTTTTTCTAAGTGATCTGGCCAATTTTCTCCTATTTTTAAGTTGAATATTGGACCTATAAAATTATCTTTTTGTACGTGACCATAAAAAGTATCTACTAGTGATTTAATATCTTCTAGAGTTGATATGTCTGTTTGTGTTTTCATAAATGAGAATAAAAAAAGCCTACGCAAAGGTAGGCCATTTCTATCACATGTATTTGCATTATTGTTGTGGAGGGAACTGTGTTAGGATTTTTGCCACGAACTCATTGATTCTTTTTTCCTTATCTGCTCTGTTTTGAGTTAGGTAACCTACTCCTTCACCTTGCCAAATAAGTTCTTGTTTTTTAGCATCGATGAGATCGATAAAAAGTGTTCCCTCTGTGTTAGAGCTTGCTATGGTTTGTTGTCCTCCCCACATGTAAGGATTCCATCCCCATCCCCAACCATATCCCCAACCAGCGTTGAACTGATTGATGCTTACTTTTTCTCGTTCTTTGGTAAAAATATTAATTAAAAGGTCTGGATTCTCACTCTTCGTCATTCCTTTGAGGCTCAATTCCATGTCAATGGCACGTAAGATTCTTTTTTTATCCAGTTGTGAGATCTCAGCTTTATCAATTCCACTTTTCTGAAATGCATAAGTTTTATATTGAGTAAAGTCCACATTTTTGTCGAAATCAGAATTTACGTGTATCGTGCTGCAAGCGCCCAATATAAATAGTAATAATAGCGGTAGGAGTTTAATTGCTTTCATGTTTTGGTTATTTATGTTCTTTGAAAATAGTATCTACTGTAATATATACCTAAGATAAAAAATTATTTTTTTGCGAGGTACAAACATCTAAATTTTAACGTCGAAATTAACTATTGATTAAGCGATCGTCTACTATGTTAGGAATGGTTACCTTTAGTAACGGCTGCTGCTCCATTGCTCTTTTAATGGCGAAAATTGCCCCCTCGTTACGGGCCCAACTTCTTCTTGATATCCCGTTGTTTACATCCCAGAAAAGCATTGAGGCTAAGCGTCTTGAAGCTTCTTTAGATCCATCAAGAACCATACCAAAGCCACCATTAATTACCTCTCCCCAGCCAACTCCTCCACCATTGTGAATAGAAACCCAAGTTGCACCGCGAAAACTATCACCAATTACGTTTTGAATCGCCATATCAGCGGTAAAGCGGGATCCGTCGTAAATATTAGAAGTTTCTCTGTAAGGTGAGTCGGTTCCCGAGACATCATGATGGTCGCGGCCAAGAATAACAGTGCCAATTTCGCCTTTGGCTATAGCCTGATTAAAAGCTTCGGCAATTTTTACACGTCCTTCGGCATCGGCATACAATATTCGAGCTTGAGAGCCCACTACTAATTTATTGGCTTGTGCTCCTTTGATCCAAGTTATGTTGTCATGCATTTGTTGCTGAATTTCGATTGGGGCAGTTTTTGTCATTTCTTCAAGAACGGCGCAAGCAATTTCATCTGTTTTCTGTAAATCTTTAGGTTTTCCAGAGGCGCAAACCCATCTAAACGGACCGAATCCATAATCAAAACACATAGGTCCCATGATATCTTGTACATAACTAGGGTATCTGAAATCGATGTTGTTTTCAGCCATAATATTTGCTCCTGCACGCGAAGCTTCTAATAAAAAGGCATTTCCGTAATCGAAAAAGTAAGTTCCTTTAGCGGTGTGTTTATTAATAGCATCCGTATGACGTCGTAACGTTTCTTGTACTTTTTGTTTGAATAGGTTTGGATTTTCAGCCATAAGGACATTCGCTTCTTCAAATGAAATTCCGACAGGATAATAGCCTCCTGCCCAAGGATTATGTAGCGAAGTTTGGTCACTACCAAGGTCAATATGGATGTTTTCTTGGTCGAATTTTTCCCATACATCAACTACGTTTCCTAAATAAGCTAAAGATATCACTTCGTTATTGGCTTTGGCCAAAGCAACTCTGCTTACCAATTGATCGAGGTCCTCGATAATTTCGTTAATCCAACCTTGATTGTGACGAATATGGGTGATTTTTGGATTTACTTCGGCACAGACTGTGATGCAGCCGGCAATATTACCAGCCTTGGGTTGAGCTCCGCTCATTCCACCTAAGCCTGAGGTGACGAATAAGCCACCTTCTGGCAATTTTTTTATTTTTCTGAATCCATTTAAAACAGTGATCGTAGTTCCATGAACAATGCCTTGTGGTCCAATATACATATAACTTCCTGCTGTCATTTGACCATATTGGGATACACCGAGGGCATTCATTTTTTCCCAATCATCAGGTTGAGAGTAGTTAGGAATTACCATTCCGTTTGTAACCACGACTCTTGGGGCTTCTTTATGCGAAGGGAATAGGCCCATGGGGTGTCCAGAATACATGGTTAGGGTTTGGTCTTCGGTCATTTCAGACAAATATTGCATGGTCAATAAATACTGCGCCCAATTTTGAAACACGGCACCATTACCACCATAAGTGATTAATTCATGTGGATGTTGTGCAACGGCATTATCCAGATTGTTCTGAATCATCAGCATAATAGCTTTTGCCTGTTCACACGTTCCAGGATAATCTTCAATAGCATAGGCGCGCATTTCGTAATCCGGACGAAAGCGATACATGTATATTCGACCATAAGTGTCTAATTCATTTTGGAATTCAGGCAGTAATGCTGCGTGGTGTTTTGGTTCAAAATAGCGTAAAGCATTGCGAAGCGCTAGTTTTTTTTCCTCTGACGTAAGAATTTGTTTTCGCTTTGGTGCGTGATTTATGTTGGCCTCATAGGGTTTTGGATTAGGTAAGGTATCAGGTATTCCTTGTGTGATTTGTTCTTTAAAAGTCATCGTATAGAGTGTTTTCATTATACTGTGTTTTTACTTGCAAGTGCTCTTGTATATACATTAGGGATAACGAATATCCGAACGATGGTAGGATTTAAAGATGGTAATCCTAAACCTTTGAGCGCAAATATCCATGATGTTTAATTTGTTATGAGGTGTATTAAAGCTTGCAATTTGCTTACTTTTTGATTGTTCCTGTTTTTTTATCAAAACCATAAGGGCAGTGACGACAGCCGCTTTTACAACAATGACCTCTTTTGAGGTGATGCTTTTCTGTGAAACATTTATAGCCCTCTGGGGTATAATAGAAATCTTCTCCTTCGATTAGTTTAGATTGGTTTTCTTGATTTAGCATGTATGAAAAAATATAGTTTTTATGCTGTAATGTATTGTAGTTAATTTTGCGACGCAATTCGTATCTACAAATTTATTCTTTTTAGAATGATTACTCTTCCTATTTGCATTTATTTAAAAGCGGGGTTCTGATTAGTTTTGTCGTTCAACACGAGTATTTTTAAAATTCCTTCCATATTGTTGTATCGAATGTTAATGTATGGGTAATAAAAAAGGCAACTAGTTACTAGCAATACAACATTTCCGTTATTTGTAATTATTGATTACATTGTATTATCTCTGCGGATTTTATTTTCTTTACGGCTATATATTGAGATTGTTTTTTGTCCTATTCACTAATTGATTCTCTTGCCTATGTTTGTCATTGTTTCTAAAGTTTTTGTTCCTAGGGGGTTTCGAGCTATCACTATATTTCCTTTTATTTTATTGAGATACAGGGAGGATAAAAAAGACGACCAATTACTTAATCACGAAAAAATTCATTTAAGACAACAATTAGAGTTACTCATTGTTCCGTTTTATTTATGGTATTCTTTAGAGTATTTTTTGAAATTATTTCGTTATGGAGACAAAAACTTAGCCTATCGTTCTATTTCCTTTGAAAGAGAGGCTTATTCTTATGAAGATGATTTAAGTTTTTTGCAAAAGAGACCATTTTGGTTTTTTGTGAATTTTCTGAACAAATAGACATCGAACAGGAAACAGATGGATTATTAGAACTATTTATGGTTTTTTACCCTGTCAATTTAGTAAGATAAAGAGTGCCAAATATAGATAAAAATGCATTTAGTCGATTATTTGTGTACTTTATCTATGTTTTTAACAATTAGTGATTGTTTTTTATTGTATTTTTGAAACAAGATAATTGAAATAAAAATTTAATTATTCTTCAGATTCAATTTTATTAAATATTCAATTGACTAGCTTATGAAAACAAAAATACTAAGTCCGATTTTACTTATGGTGACTATGATGTGCTGTCATAAGTCAGTGCAAGCACAAATGTACGTTGGAGCAAATAGTTATGTTTATGCTACAAATACTCCGGTTTTTATTAAACAAGAACTAGAGTTAAAAGCTGCTTCAAGTAATTTTTATTTAAGAGAAAATGCTCAATTGTTACAAGGTACCTCTGGTATAGGAGCAAACAAAGGAACAGGTAGTGTTTCGGTTTTTCAAGAAGGTACTGTAAATAATTTTCAATATAATTATTGGTGCTCTCCGGTGGGTGGTGCTAACGCCACTGCTGGTAATACGGCATTTGGAATTACACAGCTAATGGATCCGGTTACAATTACAACTAGTACTAGCGCATTAATATTACCCTCTAGCAATTATAACGGTACAGCATCTCCTTTAGCTATTGCACCTTATTGGATATGGAAATTACCTGCTTCAAGTTCTAATGCTTGGGTTTATGTAGGTTCAGGATCAACATTAAATGCCGGTGAAGGATTTACCATGAAGGGAACCTCAGGGGCTAATACCAATGCGATTGGAGGTGTGCAAAATAATTCAGGAAACAATCAACGTTATGATTTTAGGGGAAAACCTAATGATGGAACTATTTCAATACCTGTGAGTACCGGCAAATTAGTTCTTACAGGAAATCCCTATCCATCCGCAATTGATTTATCTGCTTTCTTGACCGATGCAAATAATACTACGGGTATTGCTTATTTTTGGGAGCAAGATAAAACGGTTGATTCTCATTATATAGCTGACTATAAAGGAGGTTATGGAACTTACTCCCCCCTTGGAGGAAGTGGTAATGGTGTGTACACGCCAGCTACTTTTTATTCTTACGATGGATCCGGAAATGAAGTGAATACAGTTGGTACAGGATCTGCATATAGCAGACGTTTTTCTCCAATTGGACAAGGTTTTGTTCTTGAAGGAACTAATAACGGTAATATTACAATGAAAAATAGTTACCGTGTTTATGTGAAAGAAGGAGCAGCTAGCCAATCTCAATTTGAGAAAAACACGAGTAATGGCGATAAAGAGGCAAAAAGCTCTTTTTTTGCTGCAATACCTGCTGTATCAGGAAAAGATTATACGCTAGTTAGTTCTCAGGAAAGTTCACACTTGCGTTTGAGCGCGTTGATTGATGATCATGGAGTAAGACAGTTAGTTTTAGCTTTTGTTCCTGAAGCAACAGATGGAGTTGATCATGCAATGGATGCTCCTTCAAGTGATGCAGCACCAGCTGATGCCTATTTTGTTATAGATAATAAAGAGTTTTTAATCAATGCTTTAGTTTTTGATGCAGATAAAAAAATAGCTGTTGGTTTTAGAAATGTTAATAAAGCTAACTTCAAATTATCGGTTAAGGATATTGTCAGCTTCTCTGGCGCTAATCAAATTTACCTGCATGATAAAGTAACCAATGAATATTTTGATATAAAAAACAGTTTCCATGAAGTTGTTTTACCTGCAGGGGTTAATAACACGCAATTTGAAATTACTTTTAAAACCGATAAAACTTTGGGAATTGAAGAGAATGAAAAGTCTGATTTTTTAGTTTATCAAAACAATGCACTTAAAAGCTTGTCGATTAGCAACCCTCTTCAAAAAGAATTAAAAACGTGCTCTGTGTACGATATTTTAGGAAAATTAGTCTTTACTAAAACAGTTTTAGGATCTAACACCAACTATACTTTCTCAACATCTAATCTAAGTGACGGCATTTATATAGTGAAGATAGATACCAAAGAAAAAAATACATTAGGTCAAAAAATCATAGTGAAAAACTAGTTTAACGAATAAAAAAATGCAATCCTATAAGATTGCATTTTTTTGTTGTTATAAATTTTACCTTTGTTTAAAAAAGAATTGAATCAAAATATACCCATACAATTTTCTAATGGAATATCTGTTGCTATAAAGCGCGAGGATTTGATACACCCAATTGTTTCGGGTAACAAATTTAGAAAGCTAAAATACAACTTGCTTGAAGCAATAAATCAAAAGAAAGATACTATAGTGACGTTTGGGGGAGCTTTTTCTAATCATATTGCCGCCGTAGCATATGCAGGGCAACAGAATGGCTTAAAAACAATAGGAGTGATTCGAGGTGAGGAATTAAAGGATCAAAATGATTTGAATCCGACACTGAAATTTGCTAAAAGTTGTGGCATGCAGTTTGAATTTGTTTCAAGGGAAGTATACCGTCTCAAAAACGAAGAATCTTTTCTAAAACATTTAATAGATAGTTTTGGAGATTTCTATCTTATTCCCGAAGGAGGTACTAATTCATTAGCAGTCAAAGGTTGTGAGGAAATCTTAACAAGTCAAGATGCAAGTTTCGACTTCATTTGTTGCGCAGTAGGAACGGGTGGTACGATTTCAGGAATCGTTAATAGTGCCAAACCAAATCAGAAAATTTTAGGATTTCCAGCCTTAAAAGGTGACTTTTTACAAGATGAAATTCGTATTTTTGTCAAAAATAATAATTGGGAATTAATTACTAAGTATCATTTTGGAGGGTATGGCAAGGTTAGTGAAGATTTGATATCCTTCATTAATACTTTTTATACAACAACTAAAATACCTCTAGATCCTATTTACACCGGTAAAATGCTCTATGGTGTATTAGATTTAATAGAAAGTAATTATTTTCCTGCTCAGTCAAAAATATTAGTGATACACACTGGCGGTCTTCAAGGAATTAAAGGCATGAATGAAACACTAAGCCGTAAAAATTTACCAATACTTAATGTCAATGTTTAAAAAAATACTGCTACTCTTAACTATAATTATCTTGGCAAGCTGCAATGCTACAAAGTCACCCATTGTAACAAAAAAGCAATCATCCACAAAGCCTAAAAAATCGGTAGTTTCAAACGGAAAGAAAACGGCGTCAGGAAAAACTATTGAAAGACAATCAAGTCAGCAACGAAATTCAAAGACAAACCTTGAGGTGATAGAGTCAACCTCTAGAACAGTTGTGAGCAATGATATAATAGGCAACTATGTATTACAATACAAAGATATTGCAATGAAGAACATGAAAACCTACGGTATTCCTGCAAGTATCATTTTAGCGCAAGGTATCTTAGAGTCGGGAGCTGGTAGAGGTGATTTAGCCGTGAGCGCAAACAACCATTTTGGAATCAAATGTCATACCGGTTGGGATGGTGATAGTGTGAGGCATGATGATGATTCCGCTCAGGAATGTTTTAGAAAGTACAATGATCCTGGTGAGTCTTTTAAAGATCACTCTTTGTTTTTGACAGGTAGAAGTAGGTACGCAAACTTATTTACTTTATCGAAAGAAGATTATAAGTCTTGGGCTAATGGATTGCGGAAAGCTGGATATGCAACTGATCCCAAGTATCCGGATAAACTTATTTCGTATATAGAAAGGTATGATTTAGCGCAATACGATGCTCAGGTGTTAGGAATTAAATACGTTCCAAATGCAACGCAGTATAATAGAAGAATAGATGTAGCAAGTGCATCAGAATCTATTCATGAAGTCCAAAAAGGGGACACCTTGTATTCGATATCAAGAAAATACAATGTTTTAGTTGATGACTTAAAGCAAAAGAATAAATTATCAGGAAATACGCTTTCAATAGGGCAAAGATTGATGGTTAGATAATAGATTATTAAATATAATAAAGCATAATATAAATGTTATATCAAAGAAGTAGTCAGCTTTTTGCTGAAGCAGAAAAAGTAATACCAGGTGGTGTGAATTCTCCCGTAAGAGCTTTTAAAGCAGTGGGTGGGACGCCTATTTTTGTGGAGCGTGCTAAAGGGGCTTACCTTTATGATGTTGATGGAAATCGCTTACTAGATTACATCAATTCATGGGGGCCTATGATTTTGGGACATGCCTTCGAGCCAGTTGTGCATGCGGTTATCGAAAAAGCAAAGTTGGGTACCTCTTTTGGAATGCCAACAGAGTTAGAAACTCAAATCGCGTCTTTGGCTGTGGAGATGGTGCCAAATGTTGATAAAATTAGATTTGTAAATTCTGGTACCGAGGCTTGTATGAGTGCAATTCGTTTGGCTCGTGGATTTACAAACAGAGATAAAATAATAAAATTTGCTGGGTGTTACCATGGTCATTCTGATTCTTTTCTAATTCAAGCAGGAAGTGGTGCAGTAACCTTTGGTTCTCCTAATAGCCCCGGAGTTACAGCAGGAACAGCAAAAGACACGCTTTTAGCGACTTATAATGATTTAGAAAATGTCAATGCATTAATCGAAGCCAATAAAGGGGAAATAGCAGCAATTATTGTTGAGCCCGTTGCTGGAAATATGGGCTGTATTCCTCCTAAAGCAGGTTTTTTGGAAGGATTAAGAACATTGTGCTCAGATAATGGTATTTTATTGATTTTTGATGAGGTAATGACCGGTTTTAGATTAGCACCAGGTGGTGTTCAGGAATTATTAAATGTGAATGCTGATATCGTTTGTTTTGGTAAAGTAATTGGTGGTGGATTGCCAGTTGGTGCATTTGCAGCTCGTAATGAAATCATGAATTTTCTAGCTCCATTAGGTCCTGTTTATCAGGCGGGGACCTTGTCAGGAAATCCATTAGCGATGGCAGCAGGATTAGCAATGTTAAAGGCATTGAACGAGGATAAAGAAGTATTTGAAAGGTTAGCAGCTAAGACAGCTTATTTACATGCTGGACTTGAAAAGGTATTAAAAGAGAATAATATTGCTTTTACGATCAATAGAATAGGCTCTATGATATCAGTTCATTTTGATTCTAGCCCGGTGATTGATTTCAAATCAGCAGCAAAAGGAGATAATGAGAATTTTAAGAAGTTTTTTCATGGGATGTTGCAAGCGGGTGTTTACATAGCGCCATCAGCTTATGAAACTTGGTTCATCACAGATGCTTTGTCTTACGAAGATCTCGATTTTACAATAAATGCTGCGGCGACAGTGGCTCAAACACTCTAAAAACTAAAACAAAAAAGCTTCGAGATTAACTCGAAGCTTTTTTTTAAGCTATTCCATTTTTGTTCCGTCTCTTTTCTGACCACGCTTCTTATGCATTTTATTTTTCATTTTACTCTTTTCGCTTTCCATCTTGGTAAGCTGTTCTGGAGTAAGGATTGATTTCATTTTTGCATCCATTTTTTCTCTAGCTTGCTCATTTTTCTTTTTCATCTCCGCTCTTTGCTTTTCTCTAGCTGTAGCTTGCTCCTTAAAAACCTCTCTAATCTTTTCTTGTTGTTTAGTGTCAAGATTAAGGTCTTTAGTCATTTTTGCAATTCGTTTTTCAGTTCGCTCTTCAGGAGTTAATTTTTCCATGTTAGCTTTTTGAGGTCTTTTAGATCCGTCTTTTTTGTTTTGTGCAAAACCAGCTATGCTAACTAGTAATATTGCTGCAATTAATAATTTTTTCATGTTTAAAATTTTAAGTTATAGTAGTAAGACCATCATCTATAAGTAAGGTTTAACTCTTAACAAAAGTTTAGTAGAATAGTGGTTTATAACGTTAATAAAAACAAAACACTTTTATATCTTTGCAGTGTGAAAAAAATTGCATTAATAGTAGTGTTTTTAATGATCGCCAAGCCCGTTTTTCCGCTTGTCGACTATGCTGTTAATTATGATTATATCACGACTGTACTTTGCGAAAATAAAGCGAAACCTATTCTTCAATGTAATGGAAAATGTCATTTAATGAAAGAGCTGGCAAAAGCTTCTGCAAATGATGATAAACCTTTATCATCAGACAAAAAACAAAGTGCAAATACCTTGAACGATCTTTTCGTTGAGAACCTCTTTGATTTTTCATTTCAGACTTTTGAATCAGCTACAAATACTGTTTGCAATGATTCGTATACAAATTTGTATGCTCAATTAAATCCTCACACTATTTTTCATCCCCCAATTTTTAATTCTTAAATAAGAGCAACTACGTTTACAGATGCTTCAATTGAACATTTTCAATTGGATGACTACCGTGTATGCGTTAAAATCAAATTAAGTATTTAAAATTATTAAAAAAATAGAATGAAAAATTTATTAAATAAAGTAGTTGCGATAATCGCAGCAAGTATTTTTGTGACCGCTTGTACTAGTGATGAAGTGGCTGTTTCAGGAACTGGAAATTTAAAAGTTGAGTTTGATAATGCTTTTGGTAGCAATGATCTGATTCTAAGTACACAGGAAAACACGACATCTAACAGTGAGGTTTTAAAAATAAATAAAGTAAAATACATTATTAGTAATATCGTTTTAACTAACGAGGACGGTACTACATTTAAATATCCCAAAAGCGAAAGTTATTTTATTATTGATGAGGGAACGCCTGCAAGTTTGCTCGCTAATCTAGAGAATGTTCCTGCTGGAAATTATACAAAAATAAAATTTGGAATAGGGGTAGACCAAGAGCAATTTGATCTTGGAGCAACGGGTCAAGGTGACTTATTGGCAAACGCACAAGCGGCTGGTTTAACCTGGTCATGGGCCGCTGGCTACAAGTTTGTGGTAATGGAAGGGAGTTTTTCGTCTCCTACAGTTACAAACAGCGCGTCATTTAAGATACATACTGGTAAATCAGGATCAGATTACAATTACGCTGAGGTAACACTTGTTCTTCCTTCAAGAGCAATTGTTAGAACTTCTATTTCGCCAGTCGTTCACATTATTACTGATGTTTCAAAGATTTTAGATGGGGTTAATAAAATCAAACTTTCAGATAACAATCCAACGGGTACAGCGGCTGACATTATGTTTGGTTCTAATTTGTCTTTGATTACAACTAACGTGAGTGGAATGTTTAAAATTGACCACGTTCATAACGATTAATTTCAATTTTAGAAGCACAGGAGTGGATTGTTACCCATAGGTAGTCCCGTTTTTCACTGTATCTTTTACCTCGTTTGTCAAACGAGTTAAAAGGATGCCGTTGCAACCGGGGCTAGAATACCATTTTTATGCTTCTTTCTTAATTTAAAAATTATGAAAGTACGTTATATTTTAGGAATGCTTCTTCCTTTTTTTATGAGCTGCTCGGATAGTGATGATTCCTATGTAGATAGACCTCTTGACTTTACTGTACCATCTAATTTTCCTGCATTAGTGTATAATGTCGAGCTAAATCCACCAACAGAAAAAGGTTTTGAGCTAGGGAAAAAGCTTTTTTATGACGGAAGATTGTCTTCAGATGGTGTTGTGTCTTGTGGATTTTGTCATATTCAAGAAGATGCTTTTACACATCACGGACATACCTTGAGTCACGGTATCAATAATTTAGTCGGTGATCGAAATACGCCTTCTATCCAAAATCTAGCTTTTCAAACCACTTTTATGTACGATGGAGCTACAGATCATCTGGATCTATTACCCATTATTCCGTTAACAAATCCGGTAGAAATGAATGCTGATTTATCTGCTGTTGTGGTAATGATGAAGGCCGATCCTGTTTATAGGAATCTTTTCGCAGCAGCGTTTACAGACGGTAAAATTAATTCTGAAAATATGCTTAAGGCATTGTCTCAGTTTATGGTGATGATGATATCATCGAATTCTAAATATGATAAGTTTCGTCGTAACGAAGTGGGAGGAACGTTTTCGACTGAAGAAGCGGCGGGTTATGCTCTTTTTCAATTAAAATGCGCGACTTGTCATGCTACAGATTTAACGACTGACCATTCTTTTAGAAATAATGGAATTGTAGTTAATCCTGCTTTGAATGATGTTGGCCGGTATAGAGTAACACAACTAGTGTCCGATTCTTATAAATTTAAGGTACCTAGTTTGCGCAATGTCGAGAAAACGGCTCCCTACATGCACGATGGACGTTTTGGGACTTTAGAAGCAGTTTTAAATCATTACAGCAATGGAGTGAAGGACTCTCCAACTTTAGATCCTATTTTAAATAAAAACGGACAGTTGGGTATCCCTCTTTCTGATTCAGAAAAATTGCAGCTTATATCCTTTTTAAAAACATTAACAGACAATCAATATCTTACCGATAAACGATTTTCAGAATATTAAAAAACAGAATGAAAAATAAATTATTCATAGCTTTTTGCGTTGTGTTTCTAGCGCAAATGGTGTCTGCACATACTGAGAAAGACAGTATTTCAAGTTTTACTTTTCAACGAATGGCTTTGATGGACCATTTTGACTGTGATGCTTGCGGTTGTTCTGCTAGTGGAGGAAGTTTAGGATTTAGTTCAATGCTTAGCGCAAACTTTGTTGGTTTACGCTATTTTCACCAGAGTTATTCCAGCCGTGACGGAATTTTTGCTAATTCTCCTTGGATTGCTGAGAATTTTAATACGGTACAAGTGTGGTCAAAAATTCCCGTTACAGATAAAATTCAAATTGCAGCTTTGATTCCCTATCATTTTCATAATCGGGCATTAATAGCAGGTGTCGAAGAAATTCAGGGAATGGGTGATGCTTCTCTAATAGCAACCTATTCTGTTTACGAAACACAAAAAGACAGCACAGTTTTTACACATCATGTTCAAATTGGAGCTGGATTAAAGTTACCCACAGGAAAGTTTGAGGAAGCAAATAATGCTGGGACGGTTAATCAAAGTTTTCAGTTAGGGACAGGAAGTTGGGATTACTTATTTGTCACAGAGTATGTTATTAGAAAAAAGAATTTAGGATTAAATTCAATGTTAAATTACACCGTTAAAACTGAAAATAGAAAGCAATACCAGTTTGGGAATCAATTGAATTACGGTACTACTTTATTTTATGTTCTAGATGCAAATATGATTCAGCTTGTTCCTCAAGTTGGTGTGGCTGGCGAGGTTTACGCTAGTAATAAACAATATGGCCAATTGGTCCCTAATACCGCAGGAGATGTGCTTTTTAGTAAATTTGGACTTGAAGCGGGCAGAAATAAATTGTCAGTTGGAGTTAGCGCTATGTTGCCTATCAATCAAAATTTATCTAATGGAAACATTGAAGCAAAGTATCGTTGGACGTTTAATTTAAATTATACTTTATAGAGTTTTAACGCCTAATTATTTTCCAAAAGGTACTGTTCAATTATTATTGAACAGTACCTTTTTTTATTCTGCTATGGCAATGTTTAAAAATGGCTATTGTTTACCTGATGACTAAAATAATGTAATATTTAATTGCCTTATTTAAAAGGCTATTTATTTGTGTTAAATTTTTGTTGTTTAAAGACCTGTATAGTAATTGTTGTTTGTGTCTAATAATTTGATATATAGTGTGTTGTTTGTTGCTATGGCTTGGGATTAATTGTTTTTTTGTGTTTTTTTAAGTATTTAAAACCAAAGTCTTAAAGTTTACGTAAATAATTTCTATAACTAACAAAATGTAAAATTATGAAGAATAGAAAAAGTAATTTAGGTTTAGCATCCATAATTGGATTAGGGTTATTATCATTAACTACAGTTTCTTGTAACAACGATGATAATAACGGTTCTAGCAACCAGACTCAGGCTCCAAACGTGAATTTCACAGCTTTGGCTAGCAACAATACAATTTTGACTTTTAACGCTCAAAATTTAACTACTGCAACATCAACTACAGCAATTGTTGGTTTGCCTGCGGCAGAGAATATTATAAGTATTGATTACAGACCAGCCACCGGTCAATTATATGCGCTTGGTTCATCAAGCCGAATTTATTTTATTAATGAAAAATCAGGAGTTGCAACAGCTGTAGGATCAACTATATTTTCTCCGGCAATTGTAGGAGCAAACGCTTCACTAGACTTTAACCCAACGGTTGATAGAATACGTCTAGTAACAGAATCAGGTCAAAACTTACGCTTACATCCAGAGTTAGGAACTGTAGTGTCTACAGATGGTTCTATTAATGGGGGAACAAATCCTAGAATTGGAGCTGTTGCTTATACAAATAGTGTGGCAGGTGCAACTACCACAATGTTATATGATATAGATTTTGCTCAAGATAAATTATACCTACAAAACCCACCAAACGATGGAGGTTTACAAGTAGTAGGAGATTTAGGTATTAATTTTGAAGGTACAGGCGATATGGATATTACTGCTGATAATGCTACTGCATTAGCAGTGACCAATAGCAATAGTATTTCTACTTTATTTACTATTAACCTAACAACTGGAAAAGCTACTAGTATTGGTAAATTTTCAGTTCCAGTTATAAGTATTGCTTTTAAAACGAATCCAATAGCTTATGCTACTACAGCTACAAATATGTTATTCCGTTTTGATCCTACCAAGGGAACAAGCACATCAGTTGCATTAACTGGGTTGGCCGCAAGTGAAACAATAGTTGGTTTAGATTTTAGACCTGCGAACGGAGGATTATATGCCTTATCAAATCAAAGTAGATTATTCTCTGTTAATACTTCAAGCGGAGCTTTAGCAGTTGTAGGAACAACATTAATTCCTGCATTAAGTGGTACTTCATTTGGTTTTGATTTTAATCCAACTGTAGATAGAATTCGTGTAGTTAGTAATACAGGTCAAAACTTACGCTTACACCCAGATTTAGGAACTGTAGTTTTCATAGATGGAACTCTTAAGCCGGGTACACCTTTTGTTAACGGAGCGGCTTATACGAACAATTTTGTAGGTGCAACTACAACTACCTTGTTCGTGGTAGATTCTCAAACAGATATGTTATACCGTCAAGAGCCACCAAATGATGGGGTGTTAGTGGCAGTTGGAAATTTAGGAGTTAACGTAGATGCTGATAGTGGTTTTGATATTGGTGGTAATAGTGCGATTGCTTATGCTTTATTGAAAGTAAATAACGCTACTGCAGTTTATACGATTAATTTAACTACAGGTGCAGCAACTAAAGTGTCAGATGTTAATATACAAGCTACTGCAATGGCGGTTGGACTAGGTTTCTAGACCAAACAATATTTTTGAATTAGTTAAAAAACGACTTCCTCACAGGAGTCGTTTTTTTTGTGATAAATCTACACTAATATAGGACCAACTTGTAAATGATTCAAAAAAAAAAGGAACTCAATTTGAGTTCCTTTTTTTAAATATAGAGTAGTATAAAATGTTTTATTCCTTCAATCGGCAAGCTTTTATATCTCCATCAACAACAACTTCAGTCATTCCTAAGGCAGATAAATTTTTCATGGCTTTATCCCACTTTTTACCGCTCAAATCTGATTTTATTTTAAGTAAACCAAACTCCATTTGGTTGTTATTAGCCTGTAGGATCGCGACGATAGTTTTTTCGTCTTCTTCTAGCTGTACTTGTTTCTTTTCAGGACGCATTTGCGGGAATAATAAAACCTCCTGAATCGATGCATTATTTGTCAAAAACATCATCAAGCGATCCATTCCTATTCCTAAACCAGAGGTTGGTGGCATACCATATTCTAGAGCTCTCAAGAAATCTTCATCGATAATTCCGTTAGCTTCATCGTCTCCTTTAGCAGCCAAACGCATTTGATCTTCAAAACGAGCTCTCTGATCAATAGGGTCATTTAGTTCAGAGTATGCATTTGCTACTTCTTTACCACAAACCATTAATTCAAAACGCTCTGTCAATTCCGGATTGTCACGGTGCTCTTTACAAAGAGGTGACATTTCCTTTGGGTAGTCTGTAATGAATGTTGGCTGAATGTAGTTTCCTTCGCATTTCGCTCCAAAAATTTCATCGATCAGTTTTCCTTTCCCCATTGTTTTGTCCACTTCAATCCCCATGCCTTTAGCAGCGTCATAAAGTTCCTCTTCTGTTTTACCAGAAATATCAAAACCTGTAAAATGCTTGATAGAATCAGTCATTGTAACTCGAGCATAAGGGGTTTTAAAGCTAATTTGGTGTTCACCAAACGTAGCTTCACTCGATCCGTTTACGCTCACAGCACAATGCTCTAGTAAGTTTTCAGTAAACTCCATCATCCAGTTGTAGTCTTTGTAGGCTACATATATTTCCATTGCGGTAAACTCAGGGTTGTGCGTTCTGTCCATCCCTTCATTTCTGAAGTTTTTAGAAAATTCATACACTCCATCAAATCCACCTACAATTAATCTTTTTAAGTACAATTCATTTGCAATACGCATGTACAATGGTATATCAAGTGAGTTATGGTGCGTAATAAACGGACGTGCCGCAGCACCACCAGGAATCGATTGTAAAACCGGAGTTTCAACCTCAAGATATCCTGCTTCGTTAAAAAAAGAACGCATCGCGTTAAACAATTTTGTTCTCTTGACAAAAGTATCTTTAACGTGTTGGTTTACCGTTAAATCTACATAGCGCATTCTATAACGCAACTCGGCATCATTAAAGGCATCATGAACTTTTCCGTCCTCATCCACTTTTGGCAAAGGCAACGGACGCAAAGTTTTACTCAAAAACGTGAATTCATCTACGCGAATGCATTGCGCACCAACTTTAGTAGTAAATAACTCTCCTACAATTCCTATAAAATCTCCTAAATCAGTTAGTTTCTTAAATACTTGGTTGTACAAGGTTTTATCCTCACCAGGACATAAAACATCGCGATTTAAATACAATTGGATACGACCTTCACTATCTTGAAGCTCAGCAAAACAAGCTTTTCCTTGATCTCTTACACTCATCAATCGCCCAGCAACTGTAACCATTTTCCCGTCTTCAAAAGTCGCTTTGACCTGCTTTGAAGTATGAGTTACAGGAAAAAGATTTGCAGGATAAGGATTGATGCCCAAATTGCGTAAGGATTGTAGTTTTTCTCTACGGATAATTTCTTGTTCAGATAATGCCATTAGGTTCTTGTTTTTAAGAGTGCAAATATAACAAATAGATTGCAAAATTCAGAATTCAGGATTTAGATTTTTTGAAGCACAATATTTATGGTTTTTCATGACGATTCGTCCCGCTATTCGCTATATCTTTTGTGCCTCCTGATAGCCATCGGGAGGCATAAAAGGATGCCGCTACTATCGGGGCTATATTCAGCGAAGTCGTATTTTTAGAAATTTTCTAAATGTACTTTTAATTCCTGCATAATTCTGTATCATTAATAATTTTAAAGTGAGAATTAAACCTTTTGATGCAATTGATAGTCTTACCAATGACATTGTGATAAAGCTTTGAATTATAATTCAAAATCTTTTCCTAAAATTTAAGTTTAGTTCAAGATACTATTGTAACAAATAGTGCTAAACTATATCAAAAATAAGGAAGATGCCAAAGAAAAAATACAAGACGTTTTTATAAAACTATTGTAGTCGATTAACCATTTTAAGCAGGAATTAATCTTAAACCGCGGATTTTTATCATTACTAAAATTTAAAAGATGGATATTTTAAAGTATCAAAACAGTCAGAAATACTTTTTTTGTTGGTAAGCGGTCAGAAAAACAAATACGAAATTAAAACAGCTACATATTTGAGAGCTTAGACATTTTATTAAAAAAAAAACATATTTAGAAAATCCATACTATGAAAAAAGCAAGTATTTTGTTAATCTTATTTTCAGCAATTTTTACATTTTTTGCATGTGGTAATTCAGATGAAGATATCGCCGTAACTAATTCTAACTCTGGATCAGCGACAGTTCCCGAAGTTTATAAAAAAATATACGGTGCCACTAGTATTACATCCGATGGAACTTATGTAACTATCAAAACCAATGGTCAGCCGGATCACAAGAGTGTGTATTACCCAACCACTAATGCTAAATACGAGGCGTTTAGCGGGACAACTACCTTTGGGAATTACACCTTTAAAAAGAATCCAAATACCATTAGCTTAACAAATGCATATACATTTAAAATACCATTAAACCCTGTAGTTGCAACAACACATGCTTCTACTCCATTAGCTGCTATTGGTGTTGCTATAAACGGAGTGCCTTTATTCAACCAATACGCAGGTCCTAACCAGCCATTGACTGATGAATTCCAATCTTTTGATCAATATTGGGGACATCCTACAGGAACAAGTATGTATCATTATCATATAGAACCTGTTTACTTAACACAAACCAAAGGAAAAGATGCCTTAATGGGTTTTTTACTAGATGGCTTCCCTGTTTATGGTCCTGAAGAAAACGGTATTGCTGTAACAGGTTTAGATGTCTATCACGGCCACACAGGGGTAACTGTTGACTATCCAAACGGAATTTACCATTACCACATCACTAATTCTGATCCTTACATCAACGGAAGCGGATTTTACGGTACTGCGGGAACATTTTCTAATTAGTTTTTTGCCTATCGCTAAGTTGTTAAGATACTAAAATTTCATTTTATGTATTTGATTAAATTCAAAAACCTTTAAGAAAGGGTAGCCAGAACAATAACAAAGAGGCGAAGCAAATCTGTATTTAAATACAATGAGTTTAAATAATAATTCTTTTACAAAAATAATCTTCTCTTTGATTGCAACAGTATTTTTTATTAGTTGCAATCAAGGTACAGAAAAGGCGCCTAAAAGACAAGCGCAAAAAACGCCTTCGATTTATAAAGTGGCGTCAGATGCGGGTTTCAATTTCAAACAAGATACCTTGTATTTTAAAACCGAAAAATATTCTGGAAAACAGTATGAGCTGTATCCAAGTAAAGACACCGTATTTGTAAAATCCTATTTAAACGGTATGCTTGAAGGGGTGCAGAAACTATGGTACGACAATAAAGTATTAGCCGAAGAGCGCCTGTATATCGCCAATAAAAAAGAAGGCGTACACCAAAACTGGTGGGAAAATGGAAAGCCTAGATACAAATACCATTTTTACAACGATGAGTTTCATGGTGAAGTCCTAGAATGGTACAAAACCGGACAATTATTCAAAAAATTTCACTACACCAACGGACACGAAGAAGGTAGCGAAAGATTATGGTACGAAGACGGTAGCGTGCGTGCTAATTATGTGATTAAAAAAGGCAAGAAATACGGTTTAATCGGAATCAAATTATGCAAAAACCCTTATGAAAAAAGTAGTAAATAGCAACTGGACTTTATTAATTACGTTACTAATTGCATTGTCTTCTTGCAATAAAGTCAAGGAGGATGATGAGGGACTTCCCTTTTTTAATTCCTATGAGTTTACTCCAGAATGGATTAGCGCAGACAGTCCTGAATATACTAAAATCCATACTATTCCTGACTTTTCTTTCACGAATCAAAATGGCGAAACAATAACAAAAGAAACGGTTGACGGTAAAATTTATGTCGCTAATTTCTTTTTTACCAGCTGTGGTAGCATCTGTCCAAAGATGACCGATAACATGGAGATTTTGCAAAACAAATTCAAGAATGATGATGCTGTTTTATTATTATCACATACTGTTGCTCCAGAAATTGATAAAGTGCCAATATTGAAAGAATACGCAAATGAAAAAGGTTGCATTTCTGGGAAGTGGCACTTGCTTACTGGTGATAAAGAGGCGCTTTATTCGATAGCAAAAAAACAATATTTTGCCGGAGATTCTATTGGATACTTCGGGAAAGCAAATGATTTTTTACACACTGAAAATTTTATTTTGGTAGATAAAAAACAACGCATACGAGGAATTTATAATGGTACCCTTCCTGTAGAAATGGATCGAATTATTGAAGATATTATTACATTAAAAAAAGAAAACTAAACATTTAAAAAGGATAAGAAACCATGAGACATGAAAGGATGAACAGTAAGAAAATAGCAGTAGTAATATCCTCGATTCTCACCTTGATAATGGTGATTTCTTGTAGTACTTCAAATGATAACCCTAATGAAACCCCAGTAATTCCGACAGTTTCAAATACAGTTGGTGTAACACGTAATGATGCTGGAGCATTAAACGATGGCTATGTTTTGTTTGCACCAATAGGTAGCAACACCACTTATTTAATTGATAAATGCGGAAAGCAAGTAAAAACTTGGCCTAGCAGTTATAAACCAGGACAGTCATGTTATTTGTTGTCAGATGGTAGCTTACTACGTCCAGGAAACACCAATAACACTACTTTTAATGCAGGTGGAAAAGGTGGGATTATTGAAAAAATAGACTGGAACGGAAATGTAACTTGGAGTTATACAATTTCGGATGCTTTACAATGTCAACATCACGATATAAAAGCATTACCGAATGGAAATATTTTAATTATCGCTTGGGAATCAAAAACGAATACAGAAGCAATTGCACAAGGGCGGGATCCAAATTTGGTTCCCTCAACCGTGTGGAGCGAACAAATAATCGAAATCAAACCCACAGGAACCAATGGAGGTACAATTGTTTGGGAATGGCATTTATGGGATCATTTGGTTCAAGATTTTGACGCATCTAAACCAAATTTCGGAACCATTGCAGCATCCTCAAAATTGATTAATGTAAATTATAATGCTAGTGCTACAAACCAAGATTGGATTCACTTGAATTCAATTGACTATAATGCTGCTTTAGACCAAATCTTAGTGAGTTCACATTCTTTTAATGAAGTTTGGATTATTGATCACAGTACAACTACTGCTCAAGCCAAAAGTCACGCAGGCGGAAACTCGGGTAATGGTGGAGATTTAATTTATCGATGGGGAAACTCCTTAGCTTATAGTACTGGAACTACAACACAATTATTTGGACAACATAATGCGTATTGGATTGAGTCGGGATTTCCTTTTGAAAATCAAATCATGATTTTCAACAATGGAAACGGAAGAACGGGCGGGAATTATTCTACTATAGAAATCATAAAACCTCCAGTGAATGGGTATAATTATACTCAATCATTGCCATACGGCCCTAACACGACTTCATGGAATTACAATGCTGGAAATCCAAATAATATGTATGCTCAAAATATTTCGGGTGCACAGCAATTATCAAATGGGAATGTACTTTTTTGCAATGGTCCAGCTGGGATTTTTAGTGAAATAAATAGTAGTGGTAATTTAGTGTGGCAATATACAAATCCAGTAGCTAGTTCAGGTGTTTTAAAACAAAATGAAGTTGCTACACAAAATAGTGCTTTTAGAAGTACATTTTATCCCAAAACTTTCAGTGGTTTTAGCGGACGCACGCTTGGCTCTGGTGCTACAATCGAAGCTTTGAATTCGATTTCTAACTCATGTAAGTAGATCAAAAATAAAAAAAATGACACATAAATAAGTTTCATGAAGGTACTTTTATAAGGCGCTTTTTTTATTGTAAGAATATTTTGTTAAAATTTAGTTTGAAAAATTAAATCGTTTTATTTTTGGTTCGAAAAACAAACGCAATGAGAGAATTTATTCTGCTACTGCTTGCAGTAGTATTATTAAGTAGCTGTGAAGTTACTGAAACATTACATATTAATGCCGATGCTTCTGGAACAGTAGAATACGATAGTCATAGAAATGAAAGAAGCTACATGCAAATTGCTGGAGAACAATATGCTAAAGAAACTGTTTTCCGAGATACTACCTATTTTTTTAAAGATTATATAGATAAATACAACAGTAATTTTATTAAATATACTGAAACTGAACAAGAATTGTTTAGCACGTTTAAAAATGTAAAAGTGCACAGTAAAAAAAGTGCATTCGATAAGGAGTTTAGGACAACTATTTCTCAAGATTTTAACAAAGTGGAGGATGTGCCTGATCTTTCAAAAGCAGAGGATTATAGTAGTGACATCGCACATAATTATGCGCTAACAGCCGAAGAGCATTATTATAATATTCGTTTCGCCTTCAAAGACAATCAATTTCGCAGGATTGTAACTATTACTGATGCTGCTATGTTTGAAAAGGAGAAAGAAAAGTTAGAGTCTTACAATAAAATAGCTCAATTGAATCTCGTACAAACGTATGTGTTGAAATACCATTTTCCGCACCACATTAAATCGGTTTCTAATCCTAATACAGTGATTGGTTCCGACAAGAAATCACTGGAGTTACGTTTTACGATTCTGGACTTTTTAAAAGATCCAGTAAGTACGAATTTGGAAGTTATTTTGGAGAACTAATACTTAGTTTGAATGGCATGGTGGTTACTTCAGTTTAAAACTTTGTATCTTTGTCCTTCAAAATATTTGCCCAATATAAAATGAATAAATTAATTCAACTTCAAGATTTAGGAAATAAAGATTATCAAGAAACCTGGGAGTATCAAGAAGAACTTTTTAAAGGGATAGTTGATCTTAAAATAAAAAATAGGAGAGAGGAAACCAATATAGATACGCCTAATTATTTTCTTTTTGTAGAACACCCTCACGTTTATACTTTAGGTAAAAGTGGCGATTTAAGTAACTTACTTTTATCGGAGTCTCAGTTAGAAGACAAGGGAGCTACTTTTTATAAAATTAATCGAGGAGGTGATATTACGTATCACGGTCCAGGGCAAATTGTAGGATATCCAATTCTGGACTTAGAGAACTTTTTTACAGACATACACAAATACCTTCGTTTACTTGAGGAATCCATAATCCTTACGCTTCAAGAATACGGTTTAGACTGTGGACGTAGCGAAGGCGAAACAGGAGTATGGCTTGGAGTGGGGACGCCGTTTGCTCGTAAAATTTGTGCAATGGGAGTTCGTGCTTCGAGGTGGGTGACCATGCATGGATTTGCATTAAATGTAAATGCCGACTTGGGTTATTTTGATAATATTATCCCTTGCGGTATTCGAGGCAAAGCGGTCACAACATTAAATGTAGAATTAGGTGTCGATAGGGTAGATGAAAAAGAGGTAAAAGATAAGATTTTGAAACACTTCAAGGATTTGTTTGATTGTGAGTTTTAATAAAATGATCCGGTATTAATTACTAATCTTTAGTTTTAAATAAAAAGTTACTTGTTTGAAAGCTTACAATCATAAATATGTTGCTACAAATCTAAACTAAGTTGTTCTGGCAATAATTTAAATGTCATTCTGTGGTATTTAGTTGTGCCATATTTTCTGATAGCTTCTCGGTGCTCTTTCGTGGGATAGCCTTTGTTCTTTTTCCAATTGTACATGGGGTATTCTTCATGTATGCGATTCATGTATTCGTCTCGAGACGTTTTGGCTAAAACGGATGCTGCGGCAATACTCATGTATTTTGAGTCTCCCTTTACTATACTTTCATTAGGTATTGATTTTAACAATTCTATTTCTTCGATTGTAAACTTTTTGCCTGCACTACTTATTTGTCCAAGTTTTGCATTTAGTTTTCTGTTGCCGTCCACAATAATAAATTTTGGTAAAGGAGATAGCTTTAAAATAGATTCTTGCATTCCCTTCATTGAAGCATTCAAAATATTAATCTCATCAATTTCGTCAGGGAAAATATGTGATACTGCAAATACAATTGCACGCTGCTCTAGCAGTGGTTTTAGTTTTTTCCTTACCTTTTCAGATAGTTGCTTACTATCATTCAAGAGTGTATTTTCGAAATCCAGGGGTAATATAATGGCCGCTGCTGTAACGGGACCAGCTAAACAACCACGTCCTGCTTCATCTGTTCCGGCTTCAAGAGAAAGGTTAGAATAAGTAATTTTTAACATATTGCCTTTTTTGGGTAAAAGTATAGTTTTATAAGATATTTTGCATTAAAACGACCGAAAACAGATTCGTTATTGCGATTTTTTTATTAAATGTTATTAAAAGGTTAATATTTTAAGACTTTAAGTTTGGTTTTTTAAGATATATTTGTGAAGTTTGCAATTAACTAATTCAAAATTATTTAAAAATGAGATTAAAATTTAAATGGATTCTATCGCTACTCGTAGCGTTATCTATGCAGTTTTCTTTTGCACAAGAAAAAACTGTAAGCGGAACTGTTACGGATGCATCGGGTCCTATTCCCGGCGTAAATGTTGTTGTTAAAGGAAAGAAAACTGGTATCCAGACTGATTTTGATGGTAAGTTTGCTATCAGTGCTAAAACTGGAGATGTATTAGTATTTTCTTTTGTTGGTATGGAGGATAAATCAGTAGCTGTAGGTGCTTCTAATGTGATTAACGTTAGACTAGCATCTTCGTCACAAGCTTTAGATGAGGTTGTAGTAGTTGCATACGGTACTCAAAAAGCAAAGGCCATCGTTGGTTCGGTTGTGACAGTTGGTAAAGAGGTTTTAGAAAAACAACAAGCAACAAGTGTTTTGACAGCTTTACAAGGAAGCGTTGCGGGTGTTAATATTATCGCCGCTGGTGGTCAGCCAGGTGAAAACCCAACTATTCGTATTCGTGGAATTGGTTCTATTAATGCGTCTGCAGAACCTTTAATTGTTCTTGATGGTGCTCCTTTTAGTGGGAATTTAAACACTATAAGTTCAGATCAAATTGAATCTATCAGTGTTTTGAAAGATGCTTCTTCAACTGCCTTATATGGTTCTAGAGGTTCAAATGGTGTAATTTTAATTACTACCAAAAGAGGTAGATTAGCTTCTCCACCGAGAGTTACTGCTTCTACATTACTTGGTTTTGCAGGAAATGCTGTGAAATTACACGATTTAGTTGGTTCTGATACTTACATTAAGTACGCATGGGAAGGGTTAAGAAATGCAAATCAATATGTTAGTAATCAGACTGCTGCTGTTGCAGGAGCTAATGCTTCTAATCAATTGGTAGGTAACTTAGGGTACAATCCATATGCAGCAGCTGTACCAGTTGATGCTAATGGAAATTTAGTTACTACACAGAAAAAATGGGAGACTAACTGGGAAGACTTAATGTTGAATAATTCTGCGGTTAGAAAAGAACATACTTTTGGAGTAAGTGGAGGTAGTGATAATACATCTTATGCGTTTACTACGAATTATTTATCACAAGAAGGAAGTGTTGTTACTTCTAATTTTGACCGTGTTACAACACGTTTGAGTATTGATTCACAGATAAGTAAATCAATTAAAGCGGGTATAACGGCTTTCTATTCTACTTCTAGTCAGAATTTTCCAACTCAAAGTGGTTCTAGTTTTCAGAGTGCTGTACAATGGATCTATACTATTCCTTCATACTATCCAGTATACAGAAGAGATAATAATGGAGATTTAATTGTCGATGGTAGAGGAAATAATATTTTTGATTATGGTGCTAACAATAGCCAAATTTTGAATGGTACTCGTCCTCAATTAAACAATGAGAATGCTTATGGTGCTTTATTCAACTATAAAATTGAAAATAAAAGAGATAATTTTACTGCTAATGCTTACGTAGAATTTACTCTAGCTAAAGATTTGACTTTTAAAACAAATTTAGCTTACGACAAGTATTTGTTTGATTCTTATAATTATGCAAACAATGAAGTGGGATTCGCTTCAAGTGTTAATGGTAGGGTAACTCAGAACAGAGACATAACTACATCTACAAATTTAATCAACAGCTTAAATTATAAGAAATCATTTGGAAATCATAATTTTGCAGGTACTATAATTCAAGAGGCTTACAAGTATGAAATTGACGCTTTAGGTGCACAAGGGGAAGGATTTTTACCTGGAGTTTACGTGCTTGATGGTAGTACTACTCCTTCTAATGTTTCTGGTAGTACAACTGAAGAAAGAATTTCTAGTTACTTAGGTCGTTTGACTTATAACTTCAAAGAAAAATACTTCTTAGAAGGATCTTATCGTAGAGATGGATCATCACGCTTCAATAGTGATGTAAGATGGGGTAATTTTTATGCAGTAGGTGCTTCTTGGTTGATTTCTGAGGAAAACTTTCTAAAAAATAGTTCTGTAGTTGATCTTTTAAAACTTAAAGGTTCTTATGGTGAGCTTGGTAACAATAGACTTGCTTCTTACTTTCCATACAGACAATTATTTAATACAGGATGGAATGAGTTAGAAAATACTGGAGTTGTACTTGGAGGAGCAGTTGATACTGGTTTAACTTGGGAAAAGACAGCTTCTTCTAATATTGGATTAGAGTATGGTTTGTTTAACAATAGAATTTCTGGTACTGTTGATTATTACAGCAAAGAGTCTGTTGATTTGATTTACGGAAAACCAATTCCTGGTTCAACTGGAACAACTAGTATTACAACTAACATTGGTTCTATTAAAAATTCAGGATGGGAATTTGCTATCAATACTAGAAATATAGCTACTCCAAACTTTTTATGGACTACAGGACTGAACTTCTCTTTTGATAGAAATGAAATAACTGAACTTCCTTCTCCTTTTAATAATGGAAATAAAAAATGGGAAGTTGGACGTTCTTTGTATGAGTTTTTCATCCAAGACTGGGCGGGAGTTGATCCAGCTACTGGTTACGGTATGTGGTACAAAGATGTTTTAGGCACTAACGGTTTACCTACTGGCGAGCGTGTTACTACAAAAGTTTACAGCGAAGCAACTAGATATTATGTTGGTAAATCATCTTTACCTGATGTAGTTGGTGGTTTTACTAACTTCTTCAAGTACAAAAATGTTGATATGAATATTTTATTCAACTTCAGTTTTGGTTCATACGTGTACGATAGTACATATGCTAGTTTGATGGAAGGATTTGAAAGTTCAGGTAGAGCTGCTCATACTGACTTAATTAATCGTTGGCAACAGCCAGGGGATATTACAAATGTTCCTTTGTTCTTGACTTCAAACAATGATTTTAATGCCCAGTCTACTAGATTCTTATTTAAGAATGATTACATAAGATTGAAAGCTTTGAATATTGGTTATAATTTCCCTAAGTCATTAGTTGAAAGAGTAAAACTTTCTAAATTAAGAATGTTTTTACAAGCTGATAACGTGTTTACTTTTCAATCACACAAAGGAATTGACCCTGAGCAAGATTTAAATGGTGCTACGAACAGTAGATCATACAATCAAAGAATTGTTTCATTTGGTCTTAATTTAGAATTTTAATAAAAATATATATTTATGAAAACAATAACTTCAAAAATTTTAATTGCTTTTATCGCAATTTCAATGTTGGGTAGTTGTAGTCAAGAATTTCTTGATGAACCTCAGCCAACGAGCGGTGTACCTGAAACCGTTGTTTTTACTTCTAGAGCGGGTGTAGAAGCTTTTATATCTGGAATAATGCGTCGATTCAGAGGACAATTTACTAATGTTGATTCAGCTGGTGTTAATTCAATTTTTTATGCTCGTACTGTAAAAGGTAACGATGTTATAGCTGCAAATACTTGGTTTACTAATGATTATGCTAATGATAACCGTGAACCAACTTATAGAAGAACTTCTTTTTCATGGAATTACTGTTATTACATGATAAATCAAGCTAATACTTTAATTAATGGTGTTGAAGCTAGCGCTAGTTTATCAGCAGCAGACAAAAAAGAATTGGCTGCATATGGATATGCCTTAAGAGGTTTTTTCTATCATCAATTAGTTTTAGAATTTGCTCCAACATATTCAGCAGGTTTAACATTTCCAGCTCCGCCTATTTATACGGAGACAGCTGTTACAGGTAATGCAATGTCTACTGTAGGTGAAGTATATGCCTTAATTGTTAGTGATTTAACTAAAGCTGTTGATGGTTTAACTGCAAGTCGTATCGGGAAGTCTTATATTAACAAGAATACCGCTAATGGTATTTTAGCTCAGGTTTATCAAGTAATGGGCAATAAATGGCCAGAAGCTGAAGCAGCTGCGAAAGCAGCATATGGAGGAGTTCCTCTAAATGTTTTAAATGCTGCTAGTTATAGCGCTGGTTTCAACGATTATTCTAATGTTGAATGGATTTGGGGTAGTGCACAGTCATCAGACCAATCTAACTATTATTGGGGTTGGCCTCATGCAGGAACTGACTTCACAACTACTTCGTATGCTGCAACACATTTTAATGTGAATTTTGTTAGCTTGTTTTCTGCTACAGATGTACGTAATAGATTTGTACTAAGAAGTTCAACCTTACTACCAACTGATTTCAGATATTGGATTACAAATAAATTTAAATTTACTTTTGATGCAGATCATCCAATTATTAGAACTCCAGAAATGATTTTAATCGAAGCAGAAGCTTTATACAATCAAAGTAAGGTAACAGAGGCTCACAATTTACTTTATGTTTTGCAAAAAAATAGAGATGTAAATGCTGTTAAGTCTACAAATACAGGCGTTGCGTTGTTGAATGAAATTCTTGTTGAAAGAAGGAAAGAACTTTATGCTGAAATTGGTGTTGAGTGGTTTGATGCTAAACGTTTAAGAAGAGCTATAACTAGAACTGGGAATCACAGAATTCTTACACCTGGAAATCTTGCTGTTGACGATAAGAAGTTTTATTTGAAAGTTCCACAAGCAGAGATTGATGCAAATGATCTAATAGACGAATCTGTTAATGCTAACAGATAAGTAAAATAGATTTTTAATATATTAAACCGAGTTTGACTAACGTTGAACTCGGTTTTTTTGTTTTATTAACTACCTTTGCTGTGCTTATTTAATTTTATACTTATATATGTCCTAATGAGAATACTCTTTTTCTTATATTGTCTGTTGCTTCCAACACTATTTTTTGCTCAAGCCAAAACAGTACCCGTAACTGATTCTTATCAAAGTAAATCTGATACAATAAAAAAAGATGTTGTAGCTCCCATTGATCAGTATCGATTTATTTCTATAGAACGAGACACCACTTATTTAGATACATCGCTTACCATTCAGCGTGAATATAGTTTTAATTATTTACGACGAGATAATTTTGGATTGCTTCCATTTCCTAATGAGGGGCAAACCTATAATACTCTACAGTATAGCTTAACTAAATATTCTCCATATCCGGAATTTGGCTTTAAAGCGAAACATTTTGGTTTTTTAGAAGCTAATGATATCAAATACAGTTCGGTTGCAACTCCAGTTACTGAACTTTATTATAAATCTACGATGACTAAAGGTCAGTCTGTAGATTCTTTCTTTACCTTAAATATAACCCCGGGACTAAATTTTTCTATAGCTTATCGAGGATTACGATCAGAGGGTAAATACATCAACCAGCTCGCTAGTACCGGTAACTTTAGGTTTACGACAAATTATAATACTAAAGATTTTAGGTATGAATTAAAAGCACACTTTGTGTCACATGATATTCGCAATGAGGAAAATGGTGGTATTACTACCGTAGCTGATTTTGAAACTGCCGATGTTAGATTTGATAATAGACAACGTTTAGAAGTTTATTTGACTGATGCCGAATCTTTTTTAAAGGCCAATCGAATATTTGCAGATCATATTTTTAGAATTAATTCTAAAGCAGGTAATAACAATTTACTTGTTGCACATCAATTTAATTACGAAAACAAATTTTTCCAGTATTCACAGCCCACCGTTGCCTCCACAGTAGGATCATCCACAGTATTTCGTTTTGGAGACTCATTCGCAGCTAGTGATATAGCTGATCAGACTAGGTATAACAAGATGTATAATAAAGCTGGTTTGGTGTATGAGAATACGACTCTAGGTAAATTTAAATTTTATATTGATGATTTTAGAAGTAACTATTATTACAACCGAATACTTATTAGAGATGATAAAACTATTCCTGCAGCATTAAGCAGGAATATCAATACTATTGGTGGGCAATATGAATATCAAAAAAATAAATGGAGTGGAGATTTCTTACTCTCTAGATCAATTACGAATCAGTCCCTGTCCAATTTAGACGCAAAACTAAACTACGACTTAAATGAAGATTATCAATTTACATTCGGGTATCAAAACTTGAATAAATTGCCTAACGATAATTACAATTTATATCAAAGTAGTTATGTAGCCTACAATTGGTCTGAGGATTTCAAAAACGAAAAAATTAATGTACTGACTGGAGCAGTGCTCTCCCCTTGGATTACAGCTTCAGTTCAATTATCGACTCTTAATGACCATCTTTATTTTCGAGATGTTGCTAGTTCAGATCTTCAGCAGATTATTGCACCTAGTCAATACGATGGTACAATCAATTATGTCTCGGTAAAGTTAAGTAAGGAGTATAAGTTTGGTAAATTTAGTTTTGACAATACCGTGCTATATCAAAAAGTTGATCAACAGGATAATATACTAAATGTGCCTGAATTGGTAACTAGAAATACCATTTACATCACAGATTATTTCTTTAAAAAAGCCCTGTTTTTTCAAGCAGGACTAACGCTTAATTATTTTACTAAATATCTTGCTAACGAATATAATCCAGTTGTAGGAGAGTTTTTTGTTCAAAATAAAAAAGAAATTGGAAATTTCCCTACAGTAGATTTTTTCATCAACGCTAAAATTCAAAGAACTAGAATATATGTTAAGGCAGAGCATTTTAATTCATCACTAACAGGTAATAATTTCTTTTCATCTCCTACTAATCCTTATCGTGATTTTACGGTGCGATTCGGTTTGACTTGGAATTTCTTTAATTAATTTTAAGGCGTTTTAACCCGCTGTACACTTTATCTTTCCTTGCTTAAAGAAAGCAAGTAAAGGATGTCGTTTCCATCGGTAACGCAAAAACCTAACTTCACAATCAAGCTATTTTTTACAACAAAATAGTATCTTTGCAAAAATTATACAACAAAATAGAATCTTAAATCAGAACGAGATGCAATACGCAGAAAATATATTAGGTACAATTGGAGGAACTCCTTTAGTAAAGTTAAATAGAGTTACGAAAGAAATTGATGCTTTGATACTTGCTAAAGTGGAGACATTCAATCCAGGGAACTCAACTAAGGATCGTATGGCGATGAAGATGATTGATGATGCCGAGGCAGATGGTCGTTTGCAACCTGGAGGAACCATTATTGAAGGTACCTCAGGGAATACAGGAATGGGATTAGCACTTGTTGCAATTATTCGTGGGTATAAATTAATTTGTGTAATTTCAGATAAGCAGTCAAAGGAGAAGATGGATATACTCCGAGCTGTTGGTGCAAAAGTTGTTGTATGCCCAACAGATGTTGAACCGACTGATCCAAGGTCGTATTATTCAGTTTCTAAACGTTTGGCTACAGAAACACCTAACTCTTGGTATGTAAACCAATACGATAATCCTTCAAATGCATTAGCGCATTACGAACAAACTGGTCCTGAAATATGGGAACAAACAGAGGGTAAGATTACGCACTTTGTAGTTGGCGTAGGAACAGGTGGAACTATATCTGGAATTGGGCGTTACTTAAAAGAGAAAAACCCAAATATTAAAATCTGGGGAATTGATACTTACGGTTCTGTTTTTAAAAAATATCATGAAACTGGAATTTTTGATGAAAATGAAATTTACTCGTACATCACTGAAGGAATTGGTGAGGATATTTTACCTAAGAATGTTGATTTCTCTCTTATTGATGGATTTACAAAAGTAACAGATAAAGATGCAGCAGTATACACAAGAAAGATAGCTCTTGAAGAAGGGATCTTTGTTGGTAATTCTGCAGGAGCATGCGTAAAAGGGCTTTTGCAGTTGCAACACCACTTTAAGCCAGAAGATGTTGTAGTTGTTTTGTTTCATGATTCAGGTAGCCGTTATGTAGGTAAAATGTTTAATGATGATTGGATGCGTGAAAGAGGTTTCTTAGAGGAGCCAATCACGAAGGCAGAAGATGTCATTAAAGATCATATAGATAAACCACTGATTGTGGTACGCACCGAAGAATTGGTTTCGCATGCAATCGAGAGAATGCGTAAATATAAAATCTCGCAGATTCCGGTCATCGATATTACAGGTTTTGTTGGTTCTCTTGATGAATCTGATTTGTTTCAGAGTTATGTAAATGATAAAAACACTGCAGACAGACCTATTCGAGAAGTGATGGGGAAACCATTCCCAATAGTCGAAAAAGGTACCACTATCGAGGAAGTTTCCAAATTGTTTACGAGAGAAAATCCGGCTGTTTTGATTGATTTAGGTAACGGTAAGCATCATATAATCACTAAGTATGACATTATTGGTTCGATAAAATAATTTTTTTCACCATGAATTTTAATTGCTTTGCATAGTGCTTAAGTAGTTAAAATTCGTGGTTTTTTTACAACATTTTTTTCTGCATTTTATTCCTTCTATTATGACGTTTACTGCTATTGACTTTGAAACCGCCATTGGTCATCATCCTTGCTCTGTAGGTATTATAACAGTTAATAATGGTGTCATTGTTGATGAATTTGTAAGTCTAATTAAACCTCCTAACAATCTTTATTCGCCATTTACTACCAAGGTTCACGGTATCTTTCCTCGTGATACTGTTAATGCAATGACGTTTGCTCAGGTGTATCCTGAAATTCAAAAGCGATTACAAAACCGAATTGTTGTAGCACACAATGAAAGCTTTGACCGAAACGTACTTGTAAAAACAATGGCTTTAAATGGTCTTAGCTATGAGTATTTAAACATTGCAGTTAAGTGGGAATGTACCTTAAAAATATATAAGGCCAAAGGATTTAAACCTACGAAATTAAGTGATTGCTGTACTGTAATGAATATCAAGCTGAATCATCACGAGGCACTATCAGATGCTCGCGCTTGTGCTCAACTCTTCCTACTTCAATAAAATTATCTTTTTATTCTAACTGTAAATGGTGTAAGTTTTTTCATTATTTTAGTATTCATAAATAAGTGATATTAAAATGAGAGAAGACTTTCTGCATTACCTTTGGAAGCATAAGAAAATAGATGTTTTAAATCTTCGCACTACAAATAATGAGGAGATTCAAATCATAAATGGAGGCCAATATTTAGAAACGGCTGGTCCGGATTTTTTTAATGCTCAAATTACCATAGGCAATCAAAAATGGGCTGGTAATGTCGAAATACATTTGAAATCTTCAGATTGGTATGTGCACAATCACGAGCGCGATGAATCCTACGAAAATGTAATTTTACATGTTGTATGGGAACATGATACCGATATTTACAGGAAGGATAATAGTATTATTCCGGTCTTGGAATTGTGTAATTATGTAGATCACCATCTTCTTCAAAAATACCAATCGCTAATCGCTCCTAAGTCGTGGATATTTTGTGAGAAAGATATTCATTCAATAGATAGTTTTGCCTTAAACAATTGGCGGGAACGACTCTTTTTAGAACGTTTAGAACGTAAGGTACAGCCTATATTCGATTTATTGGAACAAACTAATAATGATTGGGAAGGTGTCCTCTTTTGTATGTTAGCAAAAAATTTCGGATTGAATACTAATGGAGAATCTTTTTTTAACATGGCAAGCAGGATACCATTTTCGATCATTCGAAAAGAATCCTTTGATGTGATCAATCTCGAAGCTCTGTTTTATGGCGCAACGGGATTACTGGAGGATGATAAGGAAGATGTGTACTATAGAGATCTAAAAGTGCGATATGATTATTTAGTGCACAAGTATCAGTTAGAAATTAGTAGTTGCAATAAGCTGCAATTTTTTAAACATAGACCAGATAATTTCCCAACCATTCGATTAGCACAATTAGCAAGTTTATACCATCATCAGTCTAATTTGTTTTCGCAGCTTATTGATATTACTAGTACGCTTGGGATTTACAGTATTTTTGATGTAACGGTTTCGGATTATTGGACGAACCATTATGTTTTTGATAAAGTTAGTCCAGATAAAAAGAAAAAAATATCTCATTCTTTTATCGATTTGATCCTCGTAAATACAATTATTCCGTTACAGTTTGCCTATGCTAAAAGCCAAGGTAAGGAAGTTCTTGAAGATCTAATTGCACTACTTAATCATGTTTCTACGGAGAAAAATATTATTGTTGAAAGGTTCTCAAACCTAGGTATTAAGTCTAATACTGCTTTTGATTCACAATCATTACTACAGTTAAAAAATGAGTATTGTAATAAATCGTTGTGTCTTAAGTGTAGTATTGGAACTATATTGCTAAAAAATGATTCACTTTAATTTTGTCTATCTAAGTTAGATTAATGTATTTTTGTATTATATAGTAGCTAAAAATGAGTCAAAAAACACCAAGAGTAATAAAGCTAAAGTTTTTCTTTGAGAAATACGGATTTCACGTTTCCTCTCGTCTCGCTGATAGTTTAGGAATGCGAGTTACTAGTGTGCGATTGTTTTTTATTTATGTGTCTTTTGTTACAGCGGGTTTGTGGTTTGGAGTTTATTTAACGTTAGCTTTTTGGATAAAACTCAAAGATTTAATTAGAGCAAAAAGAACTTCTGTTTTTGATTTATAAATACTTATAAAAATAAAAAGGGACTAAAAGCTTAATGCTTTTAGTCCCTTTTTATTTTGGGTAGAGATGTACTACTTATTATTTTTTGTTTGGATTATTTAAAATACTATTTCTTTTACCGTACAAGAAATAGATTACAACTCCAATAATCATCCAAATAGCTAGTCTTTCCCAACTTACAATAGGTAAACCTGCCATCAAAATTAAACAGATGATAACTCCTATAATAGGAAATACAGGTACAAATGGTACTCTGAACCCTCTTTCTGCATCGGGGTTTGTTTTTCTCATAACAATAACTCCAATACATACAAGTGCAAATGCAAATAGTGTTCCGATACTTACCATGTGGCCAAGGTCTGATACAGGAACAAAACCAGCAAATATACTTACAAAAATCATAAAAAGAAGGTTTGTTTTATATGGAGTTCTGTTTTTTGCATGTAGTGTACTGAAAAATTTTGGTAGTAGTCCATCAACACTCATACTGTAGAAAACTCTACTTTGTCCCATTAACATTACTAGCATTACGGAGGTGTATCCTGCAATAATTGCAATAGTTAAGGCTGAGTTTAGAAATGTATAACCTGTTTTAGCAAAAGCAGTAGTAACAGGGCTAGCATCTCCTTTAAAGTTTAGGTAATTTTCTAAACCAGTTAAAACAAAAGCAAAAAGAACGTATAAAATGGTACAGATAATTAGTGACCCTAAGATACCAATAGGCATTCCTTTTTGCGGGTCTTTAGCTTCCTGGGCAGCAGTTGATACAGCATCAAAACCAATGAAAGCAAAAAATACAACTCCAGCACCTCTAAGGATACCACTCCAGCCGTAGTGTCCGAAATAATCGCTGCTAAAGAAATTCAAAAAGGACATTTTTCCTGAATTCATTAATTCTTCACCTTCGTTTACTGGAATGAAAGGAGTGTGGTTTGCTCCATCGATGAAACCCCATCCTAAAGCAATGAATACAACAACAACAGTTACTTTTAGGATAACCAAAATATTGTTTATCAAAGCAGATTCTTTCGTTCCTCTAATTAATAGTAGAGAAAGAAGACAAATGATTAATATTGATGGTAAATTGATGATTCCTGGAGTAGCATCCCAAGGTCCATGGAGTATGGACTGTGGAATATGAAATCCATATTGCCCCAAAAATTTATCTACATATTGAGACCAACTGACCGCTACAGTGGCTGCTCCCAAAGCATATTCAAGAACTAAATCCCAACCAATAATCCATGCTACAAATTCCCCCATTGTTGCATAAGAATAGGTGTAGGCGCTACCTGCAACAGGAATCATAGAAGCAAATTCTGCATAACAAAGTCCTGCAAAAGCACATCCAACTGCAGCCAGTATAAATGATAAAGTTACTGCCGGACCGGCATTATCTGCTGCTGCTATTCCAGTTAATGAAAATAGACCAGCACCAATTATAGCTCCAACTCCAAGAGCAACAAGGGATCTTGCTGATAATGTTCTTTTCAGACCTTTTTCGTCTTCTGAAGCTTCATTTAGTAAAACCGAGAGTGGTTTTGTTTTCCAAATTGACATATATTTATTGGTTTAATTGTTATAAGTGGTCAAATGTATTATTATATTATAAAAAATAAAAATAATTATAGAATTTAAAATCGAAAATAAATTTTAAAACTCTATTGAATATTTTTATAATGTGTAATTATTTCATTTATTTAATTGTAATTCCTTATAAACCATCTTAATTTACTAGTAAATAGTAGTAATCTTTTTTTTAAATTTAACCCTATTTGTCTTTTATATTTTATAATTTTAAACGTGGGCAATTGTACCAGTGCTATTCGCTTTAATTGCGATAGTAATTTAAGCGAATTTATATATGGATTTAAAAAGCGTTGTTACTTATTTTAGATTTTCTAAAGAGCAATCTGCTGGTGTTTTGTCTTTATTTGTAGTCGTTATTGTTTTGCAATTTTGCAATTTTTATTTGGATTTTGGAAAAGATGTAGAGGATGATCCAAATAAACAATCGTGGATGGCAAACCAAATTGTTATTGATTCTTTAAAAAATTCCTATTCAAGAGCAGTACCTAAAGTGTATCCTTTCAATCCTAATTTCATTTCAGATGCCAAAGGCTATAGGCTGGGTATGTCTATTGATGAAATTGATCGCTTGTTAGCTTATCGTAAGTTAAATAAATACGTTAATTCGGCTAATGAATTTCAAGAAGTAACTTTAGTTTCGGATTCGTTATTGCGTTCAATTAGTCCTTATTTTAAATTTCCAGATTGGGTTAAGAATAAAAAATTTTCTACGTACAAGAAGTATGAGAATCATATTGGATTTGCCAAGACAGAAAAAATAGTTTTAAAGGATATTAATTCTGCAACCCCAGAAGATTTAATAAAAGTGTATGGTGTGGGTCAAGTTTTATCTGAAAGAATTATAAAGTTAAGGGAAACTGTTGGTGGAATAGTATCGATGGATCAAATGAGTGATGTTTGGGGATTGTCTCCGGATGTTATTGACAAGATTAAATTGTCATTTAAAGTCATAACAATACCCGTTGTCAAAAAAATAGATATAAATAACGCATCCGTAAAGGAACTAGGGCAGTTTTTGTATTTTAAAAATGGTTTAGCTCGGGAAATTGTTATTTATCGTAGTATGAACGGAGATTTTACAAATATTGAGGATTTAACAAAAATAAAGGGCTTTCCTGTTGAAAAGAGAAATATAATTGCTTTATATTTGGACTTTCGTTAGAGATGCGTAATTTTGAGGTTACTGGGCAGCTATGTTGCTTCTGCAATGGGACTGTTTTAGGAAAGAAAATCCATCATTGTAAATATTCTACGATTAATGATATAGTGGCTCGCATAATTGAGAGCAGTTTTGTTATTTTAAATTAATTTTCAAAAATTATAAGTTATATGAATTCAAGTTATTTTACCGAAGAGCATCAATCGTTTAGAGAGAGTTTGAGAGGTTTTTTAGTTAAAGAAGTGGTTCCGCATATTGAGAAGTGGGAAAAAACCGGCACCATTGAACGTTTTATATGGAAAAAATTTGGTGACATGGGGTTTTTCGGAATTTCATATCCAGAAGCATACGGAGGTTTAAATTTAGATTTATTTTACACCGTTATATTTTTAGAGGAACTTCAAAAGATTAAATCTTCCGGTTTTGCTGCTGCAATGTGGGCTCATGCTTACTTGGCAATGACGCATTTAAACGCGGAAGGCGATGAAAGAATTAAGCAAGATTATTTAGCCCCAAGTATAGCGGGGGATTTGATAGGGGCGTTGTGTATTTCTGAGCCTTTTGGAGGTAGTGATGTGGCAGGTATGCGTACTAATGCTATTAAAAAAGGAGATAAGTATGTTTTAAATGGTTCTAAAACATTTATTACTAACGGTGTTTATGCTGACTATTATATTGTTGCTGCTAAAACAGATTTAGAGGCAGGTAATAAAGGGATTAGTATCTTTTTAGTTGATACTAAAACACAAGGTGTCTCGGCGACTAAACTAGATAAGTTAGGTTGGAGAGCTTCTGATACTGCTGAAATTGCATTTGATAATGTTGAAATTCCGTTAGAGAATTTGATGGGAGAAGAAGGGAAAGGGTTTCCTTATATCATGCAGCATTTTGCTTTAGAGCGTCTGATTATGGCTATTAATGGTCATGCAAGAGCAGAATATGCTTTAGAGTATACCATTGATTATATGTCACAACGTGAAGCATTTGGAACTACAATTGATAAATTTCAGGCTTTAAGACATACTATAGTCGAACATGCAACTGAGGTAGAACATTGTAAGGTGTTTAATTATGCGGCTGTGGCTCGTTTAGACAAGGGAGAGTATGTAGTGAAAGAAGCCACTATGGCTAAATTAAAGTCGACTAAAGTAGCTGACGAGGCAATTTACAGCTGCCTGCAAATGTTGGGTGGATACGGTTATATGGAGGAATATCCTTTGGCCCGTTTGTTACGAGATAGTCGTTTAGGTCCTATTGGTGGGGGAACTTCAGAGATTTTGAAGGAGATTCTATCAAAAATGATCATCGATAAACAAAATTACAAGCCAGCGGTTAAATAAGAAATTATTTTATATCGCATTAATAAGAGAGTCAATAGTTATTTATTGACTCTTTTTTTGTGTGAAGGATAGTAGTGAAAATCCTTTAGGAAGCTTTGCTTACTAAAAGATTGTAGCGGATAGCCTGACGGCAAAGGCAAGAGTCTGGTGAAGTAATAAGGTGATTTTGCCGGCACACCTAAAATATTTTGCAATTCATAGGTTGTAAGTCAAAATATTGATTACTTTTGCACACTTAACGAAAGGGGGTGTCAATATTATGTTAATTATACCAATTAAAGACGGAGAAAATATAGATAGAGCATTAAAGCGCTACAAAAGAAAGTTTGATAAAACAGGAACTGTTCGTCAACTAAGAGCACGTACAGCTTTTATTAAGCCTTCTGTAAAAAATAGAATCAAAATTCAAAAAGCTGCTTACATCCAAAACATGAAAGACGGTTTAGAGAGTTAAGATTATCTTTTTAGATTAAATACATGCCGTTAGTCATTAAAGTTTTTTAACTTTGAGGCTAACGGTTTTTTATTTTTATGATTACTTCCACAGTTGCATTTCGAGATTATTTAGAAAAGGAAAAAAAATATTCTCTTCATACGGTAAGTGGTTACTTGAGAGACATAAAGAGTTTTGCTGATTACAATGAGATTCATTATGGTGAAAGTGAAATTGATAAAGCTAATTATTCTCAAATTAGAGCTTGGATTGTTTCGCTTGTCGATGAAGGTAAGTCTACTGTTTCGGTTAATAGGAAAGTGTCTTCGTTGAAGGCTTTTTATAAATTTTTATTAAAGAGTAAACAAATCCGCCTAAGTCCATTAATGAAGCATAAGGCTTTGAAAACAGCGACTATACTTCAGATCCCTTTTTCCGAGAAAGAAGTTGCTTTGGCCTTATCTCTATATAGTAGGCCTGTAGGGTTTGAGCAAACAAGGAATAACCTTATAGTTGATTTGTTTTATACCACCGGGATTAGACGGGCTGAATTGATTCATCTTAAGATAAGCGATATTGATTTTTCGGGTGAATTAATAAAAGTTTTAGGAAAACGTAATAAAGAACGTTTGGTTCCGATTTTACCTGTTTTAATTGAGCGCCTCTTAGTGTATAAAAGCGAGAGGGCTTTGCTAGAGAGTGTTGTGGATTTAGACTATTTTTTTCTATCTAAAAAAGGGGTAAAACTAAATGAATCCTTTGTTTATCGTTTAATAAATACTTACTTTAGTGCAGTCTCTGATAAAGTAAAAAAGAGTCCGCATATCTTAAGGCATACGTTTGCGACTCATTTACTAAATAATGGAGCTGATTTGAATTCGGTTAAGGAGTTACTAGGTCATGCTAGTTTAGCGTCTACACAAGTTTATACGCATAGTAGTTTGTCTGAGCTCAAAAAGGTGTATAAACAATCGCATCCTAGAAGTAAGTAGTAATTCTGTTGTAATTAATCTTTTAAAAAATATTTATTATGAAAGTAAATGTTCATGCTGTTAACTTTTCAGTTGACGCTAAGCTAGTGGGTTTTATTCAAGAAAGAATGGATAAGTTAGAAAAGTACTATGACAAAGTCGTTTCTGCCGATGTGTATTTGAAAGTCGAAAACACAAGCGATAAAGAAAATAAGATTGCAGAAATAAAGATAAATGTTCCAGGTGATGATTTTGTTGTAAAAAAACAGTGCAAAAGCTTTGAGGAGGCGATAGAATTAGTTGCCGATTCATTAGAAAGATTGTTGGTAAAAAGAAAAGAAAAAATAAGAACACATATATAATGTAAATTTTTTTAAAAAAATGTTTTGATTCAGAGATAAAATCTATACATTTGCAGTCCGTTAGAAATAGCGGACTTTTTTATTGAATTGCCAGCGTAGCTCAGTTGGCTAGAGCAGCTGATTTGTAATCAGCAGGTCGTGGGTTCGAGTCCCTCCGCCGGCTCTACTGAAACTGAGGTTTTTGAAATGATGTAAGGCAATAAAAAAGAGGGGAGATACTCAAGCGGCCAACGAGGGCAGACTGTAAATCTGCTGTGTAAACTTCGCAGGTTCGAATCCTGCTCTCCCCACAATAAGAATGCTAGAGTCGCTTCTAGATTCTAAGAACTCTGCCGGTGTAGCTCAGGGGTAGAGTGCTTCCTTGGTAAGGAAGAGGTCTCGGGTTCAATTCCCGACATTGGCTCAAGTAAGTAAGAGATTGAAATTAAATATATAAATAGATTAAAAATTAAGTAAAATGGCAAAAGAAACCTTTAACCGTAACAAGCCCCACTTAAACATTGGTACAATTGGGCACGTGGATCACGGAAAAACTACATTAACTGCAGCGATAACTAAAGTGTTATCTGATGCTGGTTACTGTCAAGCAAAATCATTTGATCAAATTGATAATGCTCCAGAAGAAAAAGAAAGAGGTATTACAATTAATACATCACACGTTGAGTATGAAACTGCTAACCGTCACTACGCACACGTTGACTGTCCAGGTCACGCGGATTACGTAAAGAACATGGTTACTGGTGCTGCTCAAATGGATGGTGCTATCCTTGTTGTAGCTGCAACTGATGGACCAATGCCACAAACACGTGAGCACATCCTTTTAGGTCGCCAAGTAGGTATTCCTAGAATGGTAGTTTTCATGAACAAAGTGGATATGGTTGATGATGCTGAGCTTTTAGAGCTAGTTGAAATGGAAATCAGAGACTTATTGTCTTTCTACGAATATGATGGTGACAACTGTCCAGTTATTCAAGGATCTGCTTTAGGAGGGTTGAATAATGACGCTGCATGGGTACCAAAAATTCTTGAATTGATGGCTGCTGTTGATGAGTGGATTGAAGAGCCGGTACGTGATACTGAGAAGCCTTTCTTGATGCCTGTTGAAGATGTGTTTACAATTACTGGTCGTGGAACTGTAGCTACAGGTCGTATCGAAACTGGTATTGCTAATACAGGAGATGCAGTTGAAATCATTGGTATGGGAGCTGAAAAATTAACTTCTACTATTACAGGAGTTGAGATGTTCCGTAAAATCCTTGATAGAGGTGAAGCAGGAGATAACGTAGGTTTATTGTTAAGAGGTGTTGATAAAGAGTCTATCAAAAGAGGAATGGTTATCATTAAGCCAGGTTCAGTAAAACCACACGCTACTTTCAAAGCTGAGGTTTATATCTTGAAAAAAGAAGAAGGTGGACGTCATACTCCATTCCATAATAACTACCGTCCACAGTTTTACGTACGTACAACTGACGTGACAGGAGTTATTACTTTACCAGAAGGAGTAGAGATGGTAATGCCAGGAGACAACTTAACTATTAATGTAGCTTTATTAAGCCCAATCGCGATGAGTGTTGGTTTACGTTTCGCTATCCGTGAAGGTGGTAGAACAGTAGGTGCTGGTCAAGTAACTGAGATTGTAGGATAATTTCCTAAAAATTATATAAAGCCAGTTGATGTTTATATTTTAAGCATCGCTGGCTTTCAATACGGGCGTAGTTCAAGGGTAGAATAGCGGTCTCCAAAACCGTTGATGGGGGTTCGAATCCCTCCGCCCGTGCAAAAAAAAATATCATAATGGCAAGAATTTTAAATTACATATCAGAAGCATTTGAAGAATTAAAGTCAAATGTAACATGGCCAGAGTGGGCTGAAGTGCAAAGGCTGACTATTGTTGTTGCTGTCTTTTCAGTGTTATTTGCATTGGCTACATGGGGAGTAGATGAGTTTTTTGCAAAAGCTTTATCTAATTTTTTTAACTGGATAAAAGCTTAATTCTTGTTATGGCAGATAATAATGTTAAAAAATGGTATGTAGTTCGAGCTGTTAGTGGGCAAGAGAATAAAGTGAAAGCTTACATAGAAACTGAAATTTCTAGATTAGAGATGGAAGATTATGTTTCTCAAGTTCTAGTTCCTACAGAGAAAGTGGTATCTGTAAAAGATGGCAAGAAGTTAATCAAGGAAAAAGTATATTTTCCTGGTTATGTTATGATAGAGGCTAACCTAGTTGGTGAGATTCCTCACATTATAAAATCGATAACTAGTGTTATTGGTTTTTTGGGTGAAATAAAAGGCGGTGAGCCAGTTCCTTTGAGATTGTCAGAAGTTAATAGGATGTTAGGTAAGGTTGATGAGTTAGCTGTAAATACTGATAACCGTGCTATTCCTTTTAATCTTGGGGAAACTATCAAAGTAATTGATGGTCCTTTTAATGGATTCAACGGTACTGTTAAAAAAATCAATGAAGAAAAGCGTAAGCTAGAAGTAATGGTGAAGATTTTCGGAAGAAAAACTCCGCTTGAACTTAGTTTTATGCAAGTTGAAAAAGTATAATTTTTTGTTACACATATAATATCCATAACAATCGCTTCCATTGATTGTTGTGTTAAATTTTTTAAAAAATGGCTAAAGAAATTAGTAAAGTAGTTAAACTACAAGTTAAGGGAGGTGCTGCGAACCCGTCGCCACCGGTTGGACCTGCTTTAGGAGCTGCTGGTGTTAATATCATGGAATTCTGTAAGCAATTTAATGCTAGAACTCAAGATAAACCCGGCAAAATATGCCCAGTACAAATTACTGTGTATAAAGACAAATC